>Ga0326728_10005785_pt1 | contig 34126 bp, 30 predicted proteins | sample MB3enrmetagenome_FD_207602 | JGI IMG/M metagenome (GOLD analysis project Ga0326728, IMG submission 207602) | Lab enriched peat soil microbial communities from McLean, Ithaca, NY, United States - MB31MN | ecosystem: Environmental > Terrestrial > Soil > Wetlands > Peat | place: USA: New York...
GGGACCGGGGCGGGAGAGGATTCCGACGCGGGGCGGGGCGAACAGCGGTTAGCGGTCGGCGATCAGCGGTCAGCCAGTAAAGAAGACAGGAGTGAGGAGTTAGGAGTTAGAAAGCAGTAGTTAGTAGCTAGGAGCTAGTAGTTAGGGGGACCGGGGCGGGAGAGGATTTCGACGCGGGGCGGGCTGCGAAATGCATAGATGCTTCGACTCCGCGCGCCCAATGGGAAGGCGCGTTTCGCAGGGCCCCCACCGCGGGCCCGAAATTCATAGATCCTTCAGCCCGCCAAGAGCGCGGGCTTCAGGATGACACCCGCCGCCGGGAACCCACGGCATCCACGGGGCAGGTCGGCTGGCGGCTGGACCGCAGGGCTACCGCTGCACGCGGGCGTTGCCCTTCCAGATGCTCCAAATCTGCTCTTCGTCCGCGGGCTGCGCGTAGTCGGTGAGGAGCGTGGTGGCGAGCGCGCCGCTGGCCCAGCCGAACTGGACCCACTTCTCCGGCTCCCAGCCTTTCAGAATCGCGTACAGCATGCCGCCGACGAAGCCGTCGCCGCCGCCAATGCGGTCGAGCACGGTAATGTCGCGGGGCTCCACGACATGCCAGTCGTTGCCCTCCGCCATGATCGCGCCCCACATATGATGGTTGGCATCCACCACTTCGCGCAGCGTGGTGGCGAACGTCGAAGCCTTGGGATACGCTTTCTTCACGCGCTCGATCATGCCCTTGAAGCCGTCAATCTTCGACTTGAGGCCCTTGCCGCCGGCTTCCGGCCCCTCGATGCCAAGACAAAGCTGGAAGTCTTCCTCGTTGCCCACCAGAATATCCGCCACCCCGGCGATCTCGGCGAATTCGGCCGAAAGTTCCTTTTCGCGGTTCTTCCAAAATGAGGCGCGGTAATTCAGGTCGAAGGAAATCCTGGTGCCATGTTTTTTCGCCGCCCGCGCCAGCTCCAGGCAAAAAGTTCCGGTCTCCGGCGAGAGCGCGCCGATCAGGCCCGAGAGGTGGATAATCTGCACGCCTTCCTTGCCGAAAATCCGGTCGAGATCAAAATCCTTGACGTTCAGCGTCCGGCCCACTTCGCCGGCACGGTCGTTCCATACCCGCGGTCCGCGCGCTCCGTAACCGCTATCGGCGATATTGAACTGATGGCGGTGGCCCCACGGGCTGCCCTGCGGAACCTCGACGCCTTCGTAGTCGATGCCGCGGCTCTTGAGGTTGTCCTTGATGAATTGCGCAATCGGACTTCCCTTGACAAACGTCGTCAGCACTTTTACCGGCAGCCCCAGAAACGACGAGACGCTCGCCACGTTGGTCTCCGCGCTGGTGGCTTGCAGGAGATACGATGCGGAAGTGTGCACCGGCTGCCCGCTGAGCGGGGTTATGCGCACGCCCATGCTCGAAGGCACGATTAAGGCATATTTACAGTTGCTCCTCAGTTCAATCTTCACCGGCTGCTCCTTTCACCACTTCGTCTGTGCTTCAAGTCCACCATTTTACGAGAACCGTTCCATCGCGGTCTAGTTGAGCCGCACAACTTTCGCCCGGCCTTGGGATTCTCCCGAGGAAGACGGGGGAGGGAAGATGGGGCGGCGGAGTCACGGCGCGAACAACACCACCAGCACCCAATACGTGCCGCTGAGGTAATTCCCGGCGCGCGCGAAGCAGACGCCTATGGCATAGTTCCGGGCGCCGCGCGTGTCCAGCAAACGCAACATGTCCCGAGGCAATTTGTTGGGGTCCATCGAGGTATAAGCGACGCTGCTGATGGCATCCGGCAGCCGCAGCGCTAATTCCGTATTCAGCTTTCCCTCATGGGCCATCTTGCAGGCCAGGTTCTGGACCCGGCTGTCATCGCTAAGCTTCAACGGCGGAAGGCCGGCGTTCTTGCGCGCCTGGCCGGAAGCGCCGGCAACCTCGGCGGTCGCAGCCTCGTTGGAAATCTCCGGAATGCGCTCGGCGAAATCCTCCGCCACGCACAGGCCCGCGCGGCCCCGGACAACCCCGATCCCCGCCGCATTGTATTCGGCAAACAGAATGTTGGCGCGGTGCGGCGCGGATGCCATCAATCCTTCGTGCACTTCGCTGGCGCTCGCTCCCACCGCTATGTTCTCTCCCGAATGATTAAGGGGCACGCCGGCCAGCCGCTGCGCCAAGGGAGGCTCGCCGGGAAACTGGTGGGCCATGCGATTCTGCCCGGCCATAAGCTGCGCGTGGGCTTGGGCCGCGGCCGCCAGCCGCTCGTCCCAGGCCAGCGGCGCCAGCCCGGCGTCCATGCGCTCGCCATTGAGCAGGTCAAACAGCCGCCGCGCCGCTTCGCTGCCGGCTGGCGCCTCCGGAGCAACGCTTTGTGGTCCCGCCGGGGCCGGCGGAAGGTTCTGGGGAAGAGCCCAAGCGCAGGCGGCCGCCGCGGCCCACACTACCGCGCCGGCAAACCGCAGGTTCACCTTATTTGAAAGGCCGCGCAAAACGCTTCTTTTTTTCTGCACGGTTCCCTTCTACAATGCTGCTGCCGTCGAGGAAAACATCGAATGGGAATTTTAATTGTACTGGCGTCCGCTGTCATCGGAGTTGTCTTTACCGCTGTCTTTCTGCGTGCCCGCGCTCAGGCGCTGGCCGCGCGGCTGGCGCAGGCGGAGCAGGCGCTCGCTATGGCCGGCGAGCAGCTCAAAAATGAACGCGAGAGCAATGCAGCATTGCGCGCGGTGGAAGCCGGGCTGCAGGCTACCCTGGAGGCGGAGCGCAAGGCGGCCGCCGAAAAGCTCTCCCTGGTGGAAGAAAGCGGGCTCAAGTTGCGGGAAGCTTTCACCGCGCTCTCGGCCGAGGCGCTCAAGGGCAACAATCAGGCCTTTCTGGAACTGGCCCGCGCCACTTTGGAGAAATATCAGGAGAAGGCCAGCGGCGACCTCGAACAACGCAAGCAGGCGGTCGAGGGCATGGTGGAACCCATCCGTCAGTCGCTGGCGGACGTGAATCAGCAGATCCGCGAAATCGAGAAAGAGCGCAGCGCGGCTTACGGCAGCCTGCGCACCCAGGTGGCTTCCCTGATCGCCACCCAGGAACGGCTTCAGGCGGAAACCGGCAATCTGGTAAAGGCCCTGCGCGCGCCGCAAGTCCGGGGACGCTGGGGCGAGATACAGCTTCGCCGGGTGGTGGAATTGGCCGGCATGCTGCCCTATTGCGACTTCCTCGAGCAGTCTTCCATCACTACCGAAAGCGGACGAATGCGTCCCGATCTGATCGTTCGCCTGCCCGGGGCCAAAACCATCGTGGTTGATGCCAAGGCGCCGTTGCAGGCCTATCTCGACGCCCTCGAAGCCGGTGACGAAGACGCCCGCCGCGCGCAACTGGAAAACCATGCCCGCCAAATCCGCGCTCATATGGCGGACCTCGGCTCCAAGGCCTACTGGGACCAGTTGCCCTCCACCCCCGATTTCGTCGTGATGTTTCTGCCCGGAGAGACGTTCTTCAGCGTGGCTCTGCAACAGGACCCGGGACTGATCGAATACGGCGTCAATCAAAAAGTGATACCGGCCTCGCCGACTACCTTGATCGCCCTGCTGCAGGCGGTCGCCTACGGCTGGCGGCAGGAAAGGATCACGGCCAGCGCGCAGGAAATCGGCGAGCGCGGCAAAGAGCTTTACGACCGCCTCTGCACCATGACTGCCTTTATCCGCGACTTGGGCGCCAGCCTGGGCAAGGCCGTGGATCAGTACAACCGGGCGATCGCGTCGCTGGAAGGCCGGGTGCTCGTCACCGCCCGCAAGTTTCCGGAGCTTGGCGTCAGTGCCAAAGAAGAGCTGCCGGAATTGGCCCCGCTGGATAAGCGCCCGCGCGAATTGCAGGCGCCGGAACTGGCGGATTCCTCACATCCCCGACTCGAGCCGTGAGCGCGGATCCAGGTAATCGCGCAGGGCGTCGCCGAGAAAGTTGAACGCCAGCACGGCAAACATGACCGCGGCCGCGGGGAAGAGCACCAGATGCGGCGCGTCGAACAGATGGGAGCGGCCATCGTTGAGCATGGCGCCCCAGCTTGCAGTGGGCGGGGGAACGCCCAACCCCAGGAAGCTCATGGTGGCTTCGGCGAGCACCGCGCCCGCCATCCCGATGGCCGCCTGCACAATCACCGGCTGGAGGATGTTGGGAAGAATATGCCGGAGAAGGATGCGCGCATCGCCGGCCCCCAGGGCGCGCGCCGCTTCCACGAACTCGCGCTCGCGCACGGCCAGCACTTGCGCGCGCACCAGGCGGGCATAGCCGGTCCAGCCGCCCAGGGAAAGCGCCAAAATCAAATGGAATATCCCGTGCCCCAGGAAGGCGACAAAGGCAATGGCCAGCAGAATGCCGGGAAACGAGAGAAAGGCGTTCATCACCACGACATTCAGCAACCGGTCGAGGCGTCCGCCATAGTAGCCGGCCAGCGCGCCCACCGCCAGGCCGAGCAGCAGCGAGAAGGCCACCACACTGGCCCCTACCAGCATGGAAATACGAGAGCCATAAAGCAGGCGGGAAAAAATGTCGCGCCCCAGCTCATCGGCGCCGAACCAGTGCCCCGCCGACGGCCCCGACAGCCGCGCCGCCAGCTCGATATGCGCGGGGTCCTGCGGCGCCAGCCAGGGAGCGAACAGGGCACAGGCGGTAAACATGAGAATCAGCGCCGCGCCCGCTCCCGCCAACGGGTTCATCCGCAGCGTGCGCCACACTCCGCGCCCCCCGCCGGTCCCGCCGGGCGTGACGGGCAACGCGGAAGAGGCCGTATTAGCCGGCGCCGCCATCACTCTCTGATCCTCGGATTGGCCGCCGAATACAGCAGGTCGGTGACGAAGTTGACGGCCACGTAAGTGAGCCCAATGGCCAGAACGCATCCCTGCACCAGAGGGTAGTCGCGGTTATTGATGGCCTGGATGGTGAGCCGTCCGATGCCCGGCCACGAGAAGATGGTTTCGGTGACGATGGCGCCGGCCAGCAATGCCCCAAACTGAAGTCCCACCACGGTAAGCACCGGAATCAAGGCGTTGCGCAGGGCGTGCTTGCAGACCACCGCGGTTTCGCTCAATCCTTTGGCCCGCGCGGTGCGCACGTAATCCTGGCTGAGCTCCTCCAGCATGGAGGTGCGCACCATGCGCGTCAGGATGGCGGCCATCGCCCCGCCCATGGTGATGGCCGGCAGCGCCAGGTGGGCCAGGCCGCCCGCGCCGGAAACCGGAAGCAGGCCGAGCTTGATGGCAAACACCAGCACCAGCACCGGACCGAGCGCGAAGTTGGGAAACGAGAGTCCCAGCAACGACACCAGGCCCAGCGCGCGGTCGCTCCAGCGGTTGCGGTGGGTGGCCGAATACACCCCCGCGGGGACGGCGAGCGCCAGCGCCACCAGCAACGCCGCGCACGTCAACTGCACGGTAAACGGATAGCGCGCGGCAATCAGACCGGCGGCATCCTGCCGGAAGCGGATGGATTCTCCCAGATGGCCGTGCAGCACCCCGAGCCAATAATTGCCATACTGCCGCGCCAGGGAGACATCCAGCCCATACTGATGGCGGACCGCCGCCACGTCGGCGCCGGCCGCCCCTTCGCCCAGCATTTGCTGTATCGGGTCGCCCGGCACCAGGTGGATCAGCAGGAACACCACCGATACCACCAGCCATATCACCGGCAACGTGTAGGCCAAGCGGGTTGTGAGATAGCGCAACAAGCCGGTTTCTCAAGATCGAATGGCCGGGCCTCGACCCGGCGCTTTTGTTTTTACACTTGCGGGCATCGCACAAGACCGGAAAGCACCCGGCCTGGCCCGCAATGTCAGGGCTCGTATCAGGGCACGACTGATCGTCTTTGAATAATTAACTTGGACGGTGCCGGCCCAGAAGAGATCGGCGTCTGAAATATTGTGACCCAGCCTGGATGCCTCCGGAGCGGTTCTTACGCCCGCTACGCGGGCTGGGGCTTCTCTCCCCAACGCCCACCCCAGGCTTACGTCCCGCCCTTGCGGGACTACCATCCTGCGCCCGCTACGCGGGCTTCGGCCTTGGTCGCGTCCTTTTTCCCACGCCCCGCTGAGCGAAGCCGACGCTTCCACCACCGTGGCTAGAGCCACCGCAGGCGGGCGCCCGTGACGCGGGGCTGAAGCCCCGCTCTTCCACCGATCCGAAATACTTGCCCTACTACAAGACAAAAATCGAAATACCATAAGCCCGGCTCTTCCACCTCACCAGCCACGGGTCCCTAAAGCCCTCGGGCGCTTCGCAGTCGTGCGGCGATACGCAGCCGCGTCTCCCTATCACGCGCCCCCTACCGTGGCTTCGTCCGCCAGCTCGATCCTGACTTTGGCGATACGGTGCGCCTCCATCTCCGCCACCGTAAACCGCCGGCCCTCGTATTCGAAGGTTTCTCCGCCCCGGGGAACCCGCTGCAAGCGCGACAGGACGAACCCGGCCAGCGTCTCATAGCCTTCTTCCCGCGGCAGGCGCAAGTGATACTGCGTCTCCAGGTCGCGCAACGGCACGGAACCGTCCAGCAGCATGCTCGTGGCGCCGGGCGGAAGCGGCTGCCGGGCCACGTCGAATTCATCTTCGATCTCGCCCACCAACTGTTCGAGCACGTCTTCTACCGTCACGACTCCCGCCGTGGAGCCGAACTCGTCCACCACCACGGCCAAGTGGCGCTTGCGGGTCTGGAGCTCCGCCAGCAAGTCGGGCAGCAGCTTGGTTTCGGGCACTACCAGGACGTCGCGCATGAGGTCCCGCACGTGCATTTGAGCCAGACGCCCGGACATCGCCGCCGGCAACACCAGGCCCAGGCGCATCCAGCGGGTCAAGTCCTTGGAGTAGAGCACTCCGATAATGCATTCCGGCCCGCGTTCCGGATCGTACACCGGCACGCGCGAGTGTTGCTCCTCAACCACCTGCGTCAGGGCTTCATCCAGGGGCATGTCCGCCGGCAGCGAAAAAATATCGGGCCGCGGCACCATAATCTCTCGCGCCGTCACGTCTCCCATCTCCAGCGCCCGGTGAATCAGTTCTTCTTCGAAGGACGGCAGCAGCCCGAGGCGGCGGCTGGCGGTTACGACCATCTTCAATTCTTCAGGCGAGTGCGCGCCCCCTTGCCGGACTTGGGGCGCCCCGAATGCCCGCAACAGCAACCTCACCGTGTGCGTCATTACGTAGAGAAACGGCCGGGCCGCGCTCATGAAGATGTCCATGGGGCCGGCGACGGCCAGCGCCACCCGCTCCGCCCGGTGCAACGCGACCGACTTCGGAACCAGTTCACCCAGGGTCGTATGCAGGTAGGCGATCAGGGTGAAAGCGGCGAGAATGGCGATCACATGGGCGTAGATCCCCGCCCAGCGGGCCCCCTGGAAGGCATTCTCCAGCAGCCGGGCGAGGGCCGCCTCTCCCAGCCAACCCAAAGCCAGGCTGGCCCCCGTGACGCCAAGCTGCACGGCAGCCAGCAGCTCGTCGATGCGGGAATGCAGTTTTTGAACGGTGCGCGCTCCGATGCGGTGGGCGTCCACGAGCTGCTGAATGCGGGTGTCGCGCACGCTGACCAGCGCAAATTCCGCCGCCACAAAAAAAGCGTTGACCGCTACCAGCAGCAGTACCGCCAGCGTCCGGAGCAGGATGTACGTTGCCATCTACCGAAGAATTCTAGCTGAAGGGACGGCATTCTTCCCCTCGCCCGCTTTGCCGGGAACCAAGTATCATTGAATTTCGTATCCCATGGTGCATGACCGGTTGCGGGCGGCAGGCGAAACCCAGCCCCGCAACGGGCTACTCTTCGACAGCGGGAGACCTCGCGTGGCGAATGGCAACGGAACCGCAGCCCGAAAGCGGCGCAAGCGGGCGCTCTGGATTGGCGTCTCTCTGGCCCTGATTGCGCTCCTGGTGTTGGGGATCACCGCCGCCAAGCGCAGCAGCACCAAAATCGACGTCTCGAAGCTGGCCCGGGTTGACCGCGGCGACCTGGCCAAGAGCGTGGTGGCCACCGGCAAGATCGAGCCCATGACCCGGGTGGAGCTCAAATCGAAGGCCAGCGGCATCGTCAAGCGGTTGCTGGTGGACTTCAACGACCAGGTGCGGGAAGGCCAGGTCCTGGCCGAGCTCGACCGCGAGGAAATCGAAGCCGAGGTCCGCTCCGCCGAGGCGCAACTGCAATCCTCGGAAGCTAATCAGAGCGCCGCCACCGCCGACCTGAAGCGCGCCGAAGTGGATGCCGAATCCCCCGACGTTCCGCTCCTGAAGCGCGCTTACGACCGCGCCGTGCAAATGCGGCAGGACGGCGTGGTCTCCGATGCCACGCTGGAAGATGCGCAGAAGGATTACGAGCTGGCGGTCAATAAGCGGGACGTGGCCCGCGCCGTCGTGGTGGAGGACAAGGCCAAAGTGGCGCAGGCCCAGGCCGACGTGCAGCGCGAGCGGGCCACTCTGACGCAGTTGCAAGAGCAGCTCGGCTACACCACCATCGTGTCGCCGATCAACGGCATCGTGCTCTCCCGCGACGTCGAGGTGGGCGATGCGGTAAGCTCCATCCTGGTCATGGGCTCGGCCTCGACTCTCATCATGACCCTCGGCGATACCAGCCAGGTGTACGTCAAGGGCAAAGTGGACGAGAGCGACATCGGCAAGGTTTATTTGGGGCAGCCGGCCCGCATCAAGGTGGAATCGTTCAAGGACAAAACCTTTGCTGGAAGGGTCACCAAAATTTCTCCCATGGGCGTCGAGAAAGACAACGTAACCACCTTCGAAGTGCGCGTCTCGATTGAGAATTCCGCCGGCGAACTGCGGGCCAACATGACGGCCAATGCCGAGATCCTGCTCGAGGAACACAAGAATGTGCTGCAGATCCCCGAAGGCGCGCTGATTTACGACAAAGACAAGAAAGCCTATGTCGAAATTCCCGATCCCCGCGCCCGCGAGGGCAAGAAGAAAGTGCCGGTGCAGGTCGGCATTGCCAACGGTTCCAAGGCAGAGATCCTCAGCGGATTGAAAGAAGGCGGCCAGGTGGTGCTGCAATAATGGAACGCATCATTACTCTGACTACCGATTTCGGAGTGCAGGACCATTATGCCGGGACCATGAAGGGCGTGATCCTGAACATCAACCGCGCGGCGCAAATCGTGGACATTTGTCACTCCGTGCCTTCTTTCGACGTGCTGGAAGGCGCCCTGACCATCGCTCAAGCCTACTCCTACTTCCCGCCGGGCACGGTGCACGCGGTGATCGTGGATCCCGGCGTGGGCAGCATGCGCCGCCCGCTGCTGGTGGAGACCGGAAAGTATTTTTTCGTCGCTCCCGATAACGGCGTGCTTTCCCTGGTGTTCGAGCGGGAAGAACGCATAGCCGTGCGCCATATCACCGCCGGGCATTACTCTCTGCAGCCGGTCAGCGCCACCTTCCAGGGCCGCGACATCTTCGCGCCCGTGGCCGCTTATGTGAGCAAAGGCGTGGCGCCGGCCGCGCTGGGCGAAGAAATCAGCGATTACGTGCGCTTCGCCATCAAAGCGCCTGAGCCGGTGGAGAATGGCGGTCTCCGCGGCATGGTCATCAAGGTGGATAAATTCGGCAACCTGGTCACCAATCTGTGCCCGCGGAACGCGCCCGCGCTGGCGGAAACGCCGCCGCCCGGCTTTCGCATTCGCGTCGGCGCCGGAGAGGTAAGCAGCCTCAAGCCTACTTTTGCCGCCGGCCAGCCGGGCGAGCTTTTCGCCCTGTGGGGCAGCATGGGATTTCTCGAAATCGTGACCAATCGCGGCTCCGCCGCCCAACTCCTCAAGGCGGGAAAAGGCAGCGAACTCGTGGTGACGTTTGCGTAGTTGGCTTTCAGTGAGCAGCTATCAGCCGTCAGCTATCAGCCTTCAGCCAAGGCAGAGGCCTGGCGGTTCATCGACGCTCACTCCAATGGGCTATTCACGCCACCCAGCACCAGCACTCCGGAGGCGGCAGCGGCATAGCCAAGATCACGATCCAATGTGGCTAGTGGGAGACCGGCGCGCAGGCTTAACTCGAGATAGAGAGCTCCGCGCGGAGCGCGCGCAAGCTGGCTGCGGCTGCTTGCGCCTTTTGCCGGTCGATCCCGGCAGCGGCAGGCACCATGCGGGCTACAGGCTGCCCCCGGCGGGTGATGATTATCTCCTCCCCTCGCTCGACGCGGGCAAGTAGGCCGCTCAGCTTGTTCTTCGCCTCAAAGGCTCCAATTTGCTTCATACTTCGAACTCCGCTGCCGGCATAAAGGGTCCGTCGATGCACGACAATCGCCCGCTGGGCGAGGCGCATTTGCCGCAGATGCCGACTCCGCAACTGGTGTAATACTCCACTGCGGAAAGAATGCGTTCGGGCGCCGCGTATTGCCGCTCGAGTGCGATGCCGGCCGTAACCATCGGCTCCGGTCCGCAGTTTACGAAGGCAAGCCCTTTCGCAGCCCCGGAGGGCAGCGACTCAAGGACCTTCTGGAGCAGAGCCACGGCGGTTCCCGCGTGGCCGCAACTGCCATCGTCGGTGGCCAGCGAAACTTCGCCGAGTTTGCGAAAAGTCTCGATCCCGAACAACTCCACTTTGGAGCGCGCGCCCAGAACAAAGCGCAGGCGGTTCCCCTGCAACGCGTGGCCCACTTCGAGCAGCGAAGCAATGCCCGTGCCGCCGCCCACCAGAATGTAATCGCGGGCGTCCGCCAGCGGGCGAATCCGCTTGCCATACGGCCCGCGCAGGAGTAATTCCTCGCCCGCCTTCATGCCGGCCAGATGCCGGGTAAATTCTCCCCGGACCTTGACGACTACCGATCGTTCGGCGGCGGAAAATACCGCGAACGGCTTCTCGCCGGCGCCCGGCACGGTGAGAAAGTAATATCTTCCGGCCAGCTCGCCGGGAGTGGGATCACCGGGCAATTTGTCGAACGCGAGGGCGAACAGGTCATCGGTATATTGCCTCCGCTGTACGACCCGGGCCGGGCGATAGCTCATGCTCGCCGGCGTATCGCTGCCGTCGGTTCCCAGGCAGGCAGGTCTTCCCGCCAGCGATCCGCTTTGCAGACGGGCAAAGAATGCGGCCATCTCCGCGCTGTCCATGCCCGTCAATGCGCTGCCCACGCCAAACAGGTCCGCCCCGCAGCCGTGAAACTGCAAGACATGCTCCGGCGTGCCGATTCCTCCCATGCCGATAATCACCGGTCCGGGGCCGATGGCCGAACGCACGTTCTGCACCGCCCGCAATCCCAGCGGACGAATGGCGTTGCCGGACAGGCCTCCGGCTTGGTTGTGCAAAATCGGCGTCAGCCCAACCTGAACCATGGACGGACCGATGGTGTTGGTCACGGTGATGCCCACGGCGCCCGCCGCCAGGGCGGCCTTCGCGGTAAGTTGAATCCGCGGGAGCATAGCCGAGAGCTTGACGATCACCGGCAGTCCGGCGGCCTTGGCTACCGCGCCGGTAATGGCGGCGGCCAGGTCGGCGTCCTGGCCGATTTCCATGCCGTAACCGGCCGCGTGCGGGCACGACATGTTCAGCTCGAAGCCATCCGCCACCGGTTGCAGGATCTTTGCCGCCTGGGCAAATTCGCCGGCATTCCCGCCGAAGATCGAAACCAGCAGGAACTTGTTCCGGGGAATGGATATGGCTTCCAGCTCGCGGCGAAACGCTTCCGCCCCCGGGTTGGTGAGGCCGACGGCATTGATATACGATCCCGCGGAATACCGCGCATAGATCGGCTCGCGGTAGCCGGCGCGCGGGGTCAGGCTTATGCTCTTGGTGGTGATGACGCCGATCTCGTTGACCTCGGCGAAACACCGGGCGATGGTGCTGGCATGGGTGCAGCGTATCCCCGAGGGGATGACGAAGCGTCCGGAAATGCTCTTGCCGGCAAACGCAAACGGCGCGGTGAAGTACTCCCGCAAATCAGCAGACACGCGCTGGCTCCTTCTCCTTGAGCAGACTACGGTTCTGTACGAACTCAAATCTCCGGCTAAGGTTACATATTAATCTAATGAGGTCGTTGGTCGTTGGTCGCCGGTTGTTGGCCGGCAGGGTAGCGCCGGCGGACACGGCGACGCCGGCGGGCTCCGTACCCGTTTGCGTAGAGCAGCGCCAGCGTGCCAAGATGGGCATGAATCATGAAAAGGAACGCCAAACCGCACGCGGCAGAAATTCGTGCGATGGTTGACCGCATGGTGCGGCGCTTCCATCCCGAGCGCGTCATTCTGTTCGGCTCTTGCGCCCGCGGGGATGCCGGGCCGGACAGCGACGTGGACTTGCTGGTCGTAATGCCGGTGAAAGGTCCAAAGCACAAGAAGCAGGTCGAGATCCGCGGGGCTCTTCACGATATCCGGGTTCCCAAGGACATCATTGTTACGACGCCGGAGGATTTCGAGTGGCGCAAGGAAATACCCGGCACCATCGAGTACCCGGCGGCGAAAGAAGGCAAAGTCCTCTATGCGCTGCTACCGAAGGAAGCTCTGCATCGGCGTAACCGCTAATCACACATTCTTCGGTTCCGGGCGGGTGTAACGTTCCATGCTGGCGGTCCACTGCAGGAATCGCCACAAGCTCGCGCGCTCGCGGAACAGGAAACCCCAGAATTCCAGAAAGCCGATTTTATCCATCCTGACGCCGCAGTACATCTCGATGCGCATGCGCAGGAAGGGCGAGCGCCACGGCGCCAATCGGTGCCCGCGCGCGGCATTCCAGAGAAAGCGAAGAGCGAACAACATAGTAGCTAGTCGCTAGTAGCTAGTAGCTAGGGGCCGAAAACCTGGGCCGCGGCCCGTGGCCCTACAAGCTGTATTTTTTCAGCAAATGGCGAAAACTGCGATAGGAAAGATTCAACAGGGTGGCGGCGCGCACTTGCACGTCGTTGGAGCGGCGCAAGGCCGACTGCAGCAGCGAGCGCTCGATATCGGCGACATAGCGCTCCATGTCGATGCCGTCCGGCGGAATGGAGATTCCCGGCGCCCCGCTGAGGCCCGCCGGCGCGTTGGCCCGCGCCATAGGCGGCTCCACGAACGGCTCGATGTGCAGCTCCGCGCCCCCTTCCATGGCCACGGCGCGCTCGATAGTGTTTTCCAACTGCCGCACATTGCCCGGCCAGTCGTAGCCCTTCAGCACGTCCAGCGAGCCGGGAGAAATGTTGCTGATGGGCTTGCCCGTCGCGGCCGCGTATTTCTTGAGAAAGTGCAAGGCGAGCGGCTCGATATCGTGTCCTTTGTGGTCTTCGGAAACGCGCTCGCGCAGCGGCGGCGCCACGATGGGGATTACGCTGATGCGGTAATAGAGGTCTTCGCGGAAGGTTTTCTCGGCCACCATGCGGTCCAGGTCCTTATTGGTGGCGGCGATCACGCGCACATCGACCGGGGTCTCGGCCGTCCCGCCCACCGGGCGAATGGTGCGCTCCTGCAGCACGCGCAGCAGCTTCACCTGCATGTTGAGGCTGGTCTCGCTGATTTCGTCGAGAAAAAGCGTGCCATTGTGGGCGGCCTCGAACAGGCCGCGCTTGTTCTGGTTGGCGCCGGTGAAGGCCCCTTTGACGTACCCGAAAAGCTCGCTTTCCAGCAGGGTCTCGGGAAATCCGCCGCAGTTGACGGAAACGAACGGTTCGGCAGCGCGCGGCGAACAATCGTGGATGGCGCGCGCGACCAGCTCCTTGCCGGTGCCGCTCTCGCCGGTAATCAGGATGGTGCTGTTGGTGGAGGCCACGGTGCGGATGGTGGCCTTCAGTTTCTGCATCACCGGGCTGCAGCCCACCAGATTCTCCAGGGAATTCCTCTGTCCGGCGTCGCGCCGGAAGGCCTGATTTTGCCGGCGCAGCGCGATCTTTTCCATGGCCTGTTCCACGGCATGAGTGATCACCGCGGGCAAACTGGCGCCGCCTTTTACGATGAACTGAAAGACGCCTCCCAGCTCGGCCACGCGCCGGGCGGTTTCAAACTCCTCATGGGCGGTGATCACGATGCGCTCGGCGTCCGGAGAAGTGGCGGCGGCGTAGCGCAGCAACTCCACGCCGTCGGTGCCGGGCATCCTGATGTCGCTGACAATGACGTCGTACACGGCGGAATCGAGTTTCTTTTTGGCCGCTTCGCTCGAGGTCACCGTCTCTACCCGGTGGCCGGCCCGCCGCAGAGCAATGTCGAGCATGCGGCAGATATCGAGTTCGTCGTCACAAACCAGCACACTACCCACGGGCGATTCCTCCGGCGGGTTGCGGGGCGCGTCCCGGCTCCGGCGGCAGAGCGTCCCAATGCGGGGTCATCTCGGGCCCCAGGCCGTCGTACTTCGATAGGGAGGCGGAAACCGCCGCCTTTTTCACTTGCAGCGTGAACCGCGTCCCCGTTTCCGGCGAAGACTGCACGGAAATCTTGCCTTCATGCGCCTGCATGATCTGATAGACAATTGCCAGGCCCAGGCCATTGCCGCCGGCAAAGCTCGAGTGGAACGGCTCGAAAATGTTTTCCAGAACCGGCGGACTGATGCCCTGGCCGGTATCGGCGATGGCGATTTCCCAATACTGCGCGTTTCCGGTGAGGCTCGCGGTCAGGACGCCGCCTTGCGGCATGGCGCGCAGCGCGTTGTCGCAAAGGTTCCAGAACACCTGCCGCATGCGGTCGCCGTCGGCCTCGGCGGGCGCTTCCGCCACGGCGAAGTCGCGCACCAGGCGCACCTTGCCCGGGGCGCATTCGGGGCGGTTTTCCAGCAGCAGCAAGGTCTCCTGCAACAGCGGCAGCAGGTCGAGGCGCACAAAGCGGTAGCGGGTGCGCGAGTAGGCCAGAAAGTCGGTAACGATGCCGTTCAGCCTTTCCGATTCGCGGTGGACGATCGCCAGCAGCGCCCGCTCGTCGTCTCCCAGACCGGGGCTTTCCTGCAGCATTTGCGCCGACCCGGCAATGGCGGCCAGCGGATTTCTGATTTCGTGGGCGATGCCCGAAGCCAGCCGGCCCACCGCCGCCATGCGGTCGCGCACCGTGACCTCCCGCTCCAGGCGGCGCACGTCGGTCAGATCGGTAAAGGTGTACACCCGCCCGGCCACTTCGTGGTCCGAGCCCGTCAAGGCGCAGGCGGTCATGCCGAAAGTCTTCTCGCCGCTGGCGGAACCGCCATAGCGCAGTTCCCGGCGGGCATGGCCCACCCGCGGCAAACCGGCGCCAAATAATTCCCCGATGCGCCTGCCCGCCAGCTCCGCCTGCGTCCGCTCCAACAGCCGCTCGCCGGCAGGATTCACGATTTCGATGCGGCCTTCCAGATCGGTCGTGATCAGGCCTCCGCTCATGGAGCGGATGATGTCCTCGTGCAGGGCTTGCAATTGTTCCAGCGCCCCGCTCTTTTCCAGTAACTGCACATTCGCGCGCCGCAGCTTGGCCACCAGATAGCTGGTGAGGTAGGCGATAGCCAGGTAGGCCAGCAGGTTGATCAAAATGCTGGCTTGCAGGCTCTTCAGGTCGGGCCGGGTGATCGAGTAGGAGCGTAAGGCGCCAAAATACGTCAGCTCCAGCATCGCCCCGGACAGGATAAACGCCAGCGCGGCCGTCAGGTACGCCCAATAGCGCGGCAGCAGAATGGCGGCGGTAATGATGATCAGCGGATAGAGAAAAGTGAATGGACTGTCGATGCCGCCGCTGGCATACAGCACGGCCGCCGCCAGCGCCAGGTCGGTGAGCACTTGCAGCCGGGCCTGCAGCGAGTATTCCCGCCACAGCTTCGACAAGAGAAGGTAAAACGCGCCAATCGTGTACCACAGAACAATGACGCTGATGAACAGCCGGGTAGGAATGGGCGCCGGCGTGAAGTTGACCACCGCCAGTTCGATGCCCAGCAGAAAGGTTATGACGATGATGCGCACCTTGACCAGCCAGGCCAGCCAGGTGCGCTCGTTCGCGGTGGGGTGCAACACCATCGCCGCTATCCCGCCAGCTTGCCGATCATCTTGAACAAGGGCAAGTACAACGAAATCACGATGCCGCCGATGGAACAGCCCAGAATGCCGATAATGATCGGTTCCAGCATAGTCAGCATGTTTTTGGTGGCGGCGTCCACTTCCGCTTCATAGAAGTCGGCGATCTTTTGCAGCATGGCGTCCATGGCGCCGGTGGCCTCGCCCACGCCGATCATCTGCGTCACCATGTTGGGAAACACGCCGCTTTCCCGCAGCGGATCGACGATGGTGCGCCCCTCCTCGATGGCCTTGCGCACCCTCATCAGCGCCTGCTCGACCACCGCGTTGCCGGAAGTGTGAGCGGTGATGGCCAGTCCTTCCAGGATGGGGACCCCGGAAGTGATCAAGGTGCCCAGGGTGCGGGTAAAGCGCGCCACCGCGATTTTGCGCAGCAGCAGGCCGAATACCGGCACGTTCAGCATCAGCCGGTCCCACGCCATGCGGCCGGTTTCGCTCTTGCGGAGATACTTGATGCCCATCACCAGCGCAAACACCCCCGCGAAGGCAAACCACCAGAATTCGCCCACAAGGTCGCTCAGCTTGACCACCAGCCGGGTGGGCAGGGGCAGTTCCACGCCCAAACCATCGAACATGCGGATGAAGATGGGCACCACCCATTTCAGCAGCGCCCCTACAATCAACACCGCCATGGAGACCACGATGCAGGGATAGACCAGCGCCGATTTGATGGCCGCCCGCAGTTGCACGCTTTTTTCCACGTAGATGGCCAGGCGCTGCAAAATGGTGTCCAGAATACCGCCGGTTTCGCCGGCGTCGATCATGTTGACGGTGAGGTCGTCAAAAATCCGGGGATAGCCTTTCATCGCCTTGGAGAGCGTGGCCCCGCCCTCGACCCCGCTGCGCACGCCGGTCAGCACCTTCTGAAAAACCTGGTTTTCCTGGTTGCCCGCTAGAATTTCCAGGCATTGCACCAGGGGCAGGCCGGCATCGATCATCACCGAGAACTGGCGGAAGAAGATGGCTAAGTCCTTGACGGGAATTTTCTGCCGTCCCAACGTGGGCAAGGCGAATTCCTTGCCTTTTTCCTTGATGGGGCCGCTCACCGCGATGCGTTCCCGGCGGAGCTGCGCTTGCAGCGTCTGTTTGTTTTCGGAAACGCGCTGGCCGCTTACCTTGCGTCCGGCGACGTCCTTGCCGGTAAAAGTGAAGACGGGCATGGGAACCTCCTGGCCGATTTGTGGGCGCGCGCTCCGCTCAGCGCCGCATCCCGTTGGGCGCTGCCGGGCGCGTGATGAGCCCGGCGCCGCGCGCGATCATCTCCTGTAATTCGTCGGGCAGCGACGAATGCTGAATGGCGCTCTCCAGCGTGATCTGTTTCTGAAAATAGAGCGTGGCCAGCGACTGGTTCAGCGTCTGCATGCCGAACCGGTCCTGGCCGGATTGCATGGCGGAATAAATTTGGTGAATTTTGTCTTCGCGAATCAGGTTGCGAATGGCGGCATTGGGGACCAGAATCTCCATCGCCATCACCCGCCCCATCCCGCCCACCTTGGCGAGCAGCGACTGGCAGAGAATCCCTTCCAGCACCAGCGACAATTGCGTGCGTACCTGCGGCTGCTGATGCGCCGGGAAAACGTCGATGATGCGGTTGATGGTGGAGGACGCCGAGTTGGTGTGCAGGGTGCCGAACGTCAGGTGGCCGGTTTCGGCGATGCGCAATGCCGACTCGATGGTTTCCAGATCGCGCATCTCGCCGATCAGCACCACGTCCGGGTCTTCGCGCAGGGCCGAGCGCAGGGCGTCGCTGAACGACTTGGTGTCGGAGTGCACTTCGCGCTGGTTCACCAGGCAGTTCTTGTGCTGATGCACGAACTCGATGGGGTCCTCGATGGTAATGATGTGGTCGTGACGGTCGATATTGACCTTGTCCAGCATGGCCGCCAGGGTGGTGGACTTGCCGGAACCGGTAGGACCGGTCACCAGGATCAGCCCGCGCGGTTTTTCGCATAATTTGGCCACTACCGGCGGCAAATTGAGCTGGTCGAAGGTCTTGATCTCGAAGGGAATCACCCGGAACACCGCGGCGCACGCCCCGCGCTGGTTGAATACGTTGGCGCGAAAACGCGCCAGCCCTTTCAGCCCGAAGGAGAAATCCAGTTCCAGGTTCTCTTCGAAGCGGTGCTTCTGGGCATCGGTCATGACGCTGTAGGCGACGGCCTTGGTCTCGGAAGGCGTCAGGGGCGGCATGTCCAGCGGTTGCAGGGCGCCGTGCACCCGCACCTGGGGCGGGGAATTGGTGGTGATGTGCAGGTCGCTCCCGCCTATCTCCAGCATATTTTTCAGCAAATCGCTCAGACTGGCCGCCATGCGTTTTACCTGCTTCCCTTACGGGGGCAACGATTCCCTTTCTCTCTCACGGCACCGGCCGCGGAGGCGCCGCTTAGTGCACGCTCTCGCGCGCCACTTCTTCCATGGTCGTCATGCCTTGCATCACTTTCATTAAGCCGCTGCGCCGCAAGGTAAGCATGCCCCGCTCCAGCGCCTTCTTCTTCAATTCCATCGAGGAGGCGCCGACCAGGATCAGCTCGCGGAGCTCGTCGTCCACTTCCATCACCTCGTACAGGCCGGTGCGGCCTTTGTAGCCCGTATTGCGGCAGGTCTCGCAACCCTTGCCTTTCATAATCTTCACCGTCCGGGCCTCGTCGGGCGTGAACCCGGCTTCCACCAGACTCTGCTGGGGGACCTCCACGACTTCGGCGCACTCCTGGCAAATGCGGCGCACCAGGCGCTGGGCGCAGATCAGATGGACGGAAGTGGCCACCAGGAAAGGCTCGATTCCCATATTCATGAGGCGGCTGATGGTCTCGGGAGCGCCGTTCGTATGCAGCGTGGAAAGCACCAGGTGTCCGGTGAGAGCGGCCTTGATGGCAATTTCCGCCGTCTCAAAATCGCGGATTTCGCCGACCAGGATGATGTTGGGATCTTGGCGGAGAAACGCGCGCAGGGCGGCCGCAAAGTTCAGCCCGATCTGCTCCTTCATCTGCACCTGATTGATGCCGGCCAGTTGAAATTCCACCGGGTCTTCCGCGGTCATGATGTTGACCTCCGGAGTATTCAGGCGGGCGATCGAGGAATAGAGGGTATTGGTTTTTCCCGAGCCCGTGGGCCCGGTGACCAGCACCATGCCATAGGGCTTCAAGATGGCCGTCTCGAACTTGGCCAGCGATTCCGGCTCGAAACCAAGTTTGGTCATGTCGAGCCGCAGGTTTTCCTTGTCCAGGAGACGCAATACCACCTTCTCGCCCCACAACGTGGGCAGGGTGCTGACGCGGAAATCGAGTTCTTTCTTCTTGCCGCCGATCGCCATTTTCAGCATGATGCGGCCGTCCTGGGGCAGCCGCTTTTCGCTGATGTCCAGCTTGGACATGATCTTGAGGCGCGAGGTGACGGCGTCTTTGAGCTTCAGCGGCGGCGTCATGATGGGCTGCAGCACGCCGTCAATGCGGAAGCGGACGCGATACTCCCTTTCGTAAGGCTCCAGATGTATATCGCTGGCGCCGCGCTTGACGGCGTCGCTCAACAGGATGTTGACCAGCTTGACGATGGGCGCTTCGTCGGCCGCCTTTTCCAGCTCCGACAGCGTAAGCTCTTCTTCCTGGGTCTCGATTTCCAGCGAGGCAGCGTTGTCGTCAAACTGCTGCATCACCTCTTCGAGGTTGGTCTCCGTGGACGGGCTATAAACTTTCTCGATCTGCTCCAGGATGGCCTGTTCCGACGCCACCACCGGCTCGATGTTGAAGCCGGTCATGAACTTGATATCGTCCATGGCGAACACGTTGGTCGGGTCCGCCATGGCCAGCGTCAGAGAAGCTCCCACCCGGCTGAGCGCCAGCACTTCGTAACGTTTCGCCGTCTCGTAAGGGATCAGTTTGACTACCGCCGCGTCGATCTCGAAATAGTTCAGGTTGATGGCGGGAACGCCGTACTGGCGGGAGAGGAAGTTAGTCACATCCTCGTCGTTCACGAAACCCAGCTTGACCAGGACCGACCCCAGCCGCGCGCCCGTCTCTCGCTGGACGTCCACCGCCTGGCTGAGCTGTCCCTGGGTGATCACTCCCTCTTTCACGAGCAGGTCACCGATGCGTTGCGACATATCTTAAGTCTCCCTAATACTTCGCACAGGCTGCCTGTGACACGGACGCTCCCTCTCTGCGTAGCGCGCCAGACTTGCCGGAAATGCGCGCAAAATCAGAGAAGAATCTGCATCCTAGGGCGAGTGACACAAATTGTCAATCCACTACAGGCCCTGAGAATACACCGTGGTAAGTACTGATGGTACATGGACTTTCGAGTTGACCTTTAGTCACTCGTACTCAACCGTTGGCCGAAAAAGGCGTTCTTGGCTCTCAGTGGTCCACGGCCGGCGGCGCGGTTGCGCCGTTTCGGGGGATGGCTGGGATTTAGTCATCTGACGTGGGTGATTGAAAGTTTGCTGTCACTCTTACCGGCCAACGGCCCGGCTGCTTGGCGCCTGGCGCTGACTTTCAACGAAAAACGGAAAACGAAAAACGCGAAACGGTTCCCCGGGCGTAGGCGTGACCAGCGGCCGGAGGCATCATCCTGGCTTGACCGCCAGCAAAATCAGATGCGGGATGCAGAAGCGCTCAATGAGGCCATGGCCGCGAAACTGCGGTTTGTACCAATCCCGCGCTTCTGCGGGTCCGTTGGCGAGCAGCGCCGAGATCGTCTGGCGCACCTCTTCGCCGGCATCTTGAATCGACGTCCACCAATCAAAGTCGACGCGTTTTTCGAATAGTTCGGTGTGCTTGACGGTGAAGCCGGCCGCCGCGGCCAGGGCCTTCCATTCGGCCTCCGTCAGTTGGCGGTTGTGGCTGGGGTCCCTGAGCGCCTCGAACCGGTTGATGACGGCCGCAGCTTCGGGATGCTCCGGGGTCACTTGGTCCTCAAAACCGAAACGGCCGCCGGAACGCAGGACGCGGGCCACCTCGGCGATGAACCTGCCGGGGTCCGGGAAGTGGTGCGGCGCCATGCGCACGGTCACAATATCGAAAGCACCGGCGGCGAAGGGCAGATCGTGCGCATCGGCCAGGATCAATTCTGCTGAGAGGTTGTTGGCCGCCAGATGGTCGCCCGTTTCGGCGAGCATTCCCGGCGCCAGATCGCAGGCCGTGACGGCTGCGCCGGCGCGGGCCAGCGCGACGGCCACATGGCCTGCGCCGGTGGCCAGGTCCAGTGCGCGCTCCCCTGCAGCCGGCGCCACCAGCGCCAGCAGCCGGTCGAGGTCTTCGCCGCCCGCATGCACCGTACTGGCGCGATATCCTGCGGCCCGGGCGCTAAAGCGCTCGCGGACACCGGAGCCGGTATTCCTTGTTTCCGGAGTGTGCACCGAACCAGCTTACGCCATAATGGCTGCATGGCGCGCCTCAACGCGAATCGACGTGCGCAAGCGGCAGCGCTCCCCCTCACCGGCCGCTCGAAGACTCGCTTCCGGGCGGCCCTGCTGGGCTGGTTTGACCGGCGCTGCCGGGAACTGCCATGGCGCGCGAATCGCGACCCGTACCGGGTTTGGGTTTCCGAAATCATGCTCCAACAAACGCGCGTGGCGGCCGTGCTTGAGCCTTATACGCGCTTTCTGAAACGATTTCCCGGCGTAATTTCCTTGGCCAAGGCAAGGCCCGCTACCGTGCTCGCCGCCTGGAGCGGCCTGGGATACTATCGGCGGGCGCGCCGGCTGCACCGCGCCGCGAGGCAGATTGTGTTGGAACGTAGGGGACGCTTTCCCGCCAGCTCGGCCGAGTGGCGCGCCTTACCCGGCGTTGGCCGATACACGGCGGCGGCCATTGCCAGTATCTGCTACGGCGAACCTTGCGCCGTGGTGGACGGGAACGTGCGCCGGGTGATTCAGCGCCTTGAGGGGCGCCGCGCCGGCGGCCTTTGGGAACGGGCCGGCGGCCTGCTCAGCCGGCGGCGCCCCGGCGACTTCAACCAGGCAATGATGGAATTGGGTGCTCTGGTATGTACGCCGGCCGCGCCGCGGTGCGGATGCTGTCCGGTACATGCCTGGTGCGCCGGTTCCCGGTCGCTCGGGGAGCCTCAACAGAGCGGGGCTCCAAAGCGCGCTGTGCCGGGCCTCCGCCGCACTGCCCGGGTCACTTACGCTTTGGTCACGCAGAGCCGGCGGGTCCTCCTCTGCCGGCGGAGTGAAGACGAAACCATTATGCCCGGCATGTGGGAGCTGCCCCCGGCTCCCGTTAACCGCTCGCCGCAGGAAGAAGCTTTTACCTTGCGCCACTCGATTATGAATACGACGTATGTAGTGACGGTGACGCGCGTACCCTTTACTGCCGCATGTCCCGGTGAGTGGGTTACCGCCGGCCGCGCCGGGCGGTTGCCCCTGACCGGGCTGGCGCGCAAAATCCTGCAGCACGCGAAGATCCTTAAATCTCGAAATTCGTGACCGGAAACTTTCCGGCTTCGGCTGCTGCGGCCGCCGGCTCAGGGCTGTCCGCGGACGGGCGGAGGCTGCTAAATTAGTTGTTGAGCGACGCTAGAGGAGGGCTTATGGCTGCTTTAAAGGCCGGCGTACCCGCGCCGGATTTCACGTTGCCGCTCCTTGACGGAAGCCAATTCTCGCTGGCGCAAGCGCGGCAGTCCGGGCCGGTGGTGCTGGCATTTTTCAAGGTTTCCTGCCCGGTGTGCCAGTACGCGTTCCCCTTTATCGAGCGCCTGCACCGCGGGTACCTGGGAAAGACGGCCGCCATAATTGGCGTCTCGCAGGATGACAAGCGGGATACGGCTGCCTTCCGGAAGGAGTTTGGGATTACCTTCCCCGTGGCGCTGGACGAGCGAAAGCAGTATCCGGTCTCCAATGCTTACGGGCTCACCAACGTGCCCACGGTGTTCCTGATCTCGCAGGGCGGAGTGATTGAAGTATCCAGCGTGGGTTGGGCGCGCCGGGAAGTTGCCGAAATCAACAGCAAGATCGCGGCTGCTCTGCCAGCGGGCGAGGCCCCGTTGTTCCGCCCCGGCGAAGAGGTGGCGGAGTGGAAAGCCGGTTGAGGATCGCTGAACTGACTCGCGGTCGCGAGCCAAGTTTGCTTTTTGCCGCTTCTCAAATTCCCTTGGGGACCGGCGCCCCATACGCTCCGCTGGGGCCTTGACGGGTTGCAGCCGGGAAATGGGATGGCACGGCGGTTACGGGGCTGCCGTCAAAACCAGCGCCGCCAGCAGATGGAAGACTATGGGCAGCGCAAGAGCCGTAATGCGGGGTCAACGCCGGACGAAAGTTTCCGCCTACCCGGATTCTTCAGGCGCGCAAACGTTAACGCCGGGGTGGAAGCCGGGCGGCAGGAATTTCTGTTATGATCCCTGTTGAATCTCGGGAAGTTGGGCGCCTGACAGGAACGTGGCCAGGCGGTTGTGGCTGGCGCCGGCCATTCTCAGACTGCCGCCGGTCTTCACAAGAAATTCAGTTCGTAAGGAAAAAAACGTGGAACAAGGGACCGTAAAGTGGTTCAACGACGCAAAAGGTTACGGGTTCATCAACCGCGACAGTGGCGGCGACGTATTCGTCCATCGTTCCGCGATTGAGGCGGGGGGATTCCGCACGCTGCACGAAGGACAGCGCGTGCAGTTTGAAGTGACCAAAGGCCCCAAGGGCCTGCAGGCCGAGAACGTTCAAGCCGTCTAAACGCCCCGGAAATGTCTGGGGCGGATCTCCGGCTTGTGCCCAACTCCGGGCGGGACAAGGGCCGCGGCAGGGCAGGGTTTGGCGAGGCCGGCAACGCCCGCCCCAGACCTTCCCGGCGTGCAGGAGCTTCGCCGCCGGGCCGCCGGTTTTGGGGCCGGGAGCGCGTTCCGGTGCGTTCGCGGCTTTCCTTCGGGAGTGCCAAGGTCCGAGTTGCCGGGCGGGATATTTCCGCTTGCGCAGAAGTGAGGATAAGAGATAGTATCAAAAGTGTTCTTCGAATGCCGCGCGTCCCGTGCGGCGATTCCGGACGTGATGGTTCCCGCGCCGGCAGACGCAAGATTTGGCTCAGCAGACTTCCAGCCGCATCGGTTTGTTGCAGGTCAGTTGTGCTAGACCATTACCGCTGAGCGGGGAATTTACAGCGGATTTCCAGGCCCGCAGGCGCCGCCCGGGAATGTGCCGGACGGCAATGAGCGAATGTAAGGCAAACGTCAACAATTCCAAGTTGTGTTCATGGGAAACATATGATGATTGGACCGAACCAACCCTCCTCCGCAGGCGGGGGACGCGGTCGCGGGCGTCAAGGACGCCGGCCAAATAACCAGGGGAAGCGCGGCCCCCAGCAACCAGGCTCGCCAAACCGGCAGGGCGGCATCTATACGGCGCCCATGGACCATAGCTACCGGTCGGCCCTGCAAGGCAACGGCAGCCAGCGCGGGCGAAGTCAGCGCGCTCTGGGAACGCAGTATTTGCAGCCCGAACCCGAGCCCCTGCCCGCTCCCCCGGAATCGGCAGCGCCCCGCATCTTCGCCTTTGTGGATGATCTTTTCTTTGCCGCCAAAATTACCGAAACGGCGCGCAAGCTCAACGTCAAAGTGGAGTTTGTGAAGACGGAGAAGGAGATCCTGGAGCGCAGCGGCGAGAACGGCGAGCAGAAGCCCTCGCTGATCATCTTTGATCTGAACAACGCGGCCGCAAAGCCCTTGACCGCCATTCCGCGCTTGAAGGCGAAACTGAGAAAGAAGACCGCGGTGATTGGTTTCCTTTCCCACGTGCAGGGCGACTTGAAGGTGAAAGCCCTGGAGGCCGGCTGCGATATGGTGCTGCCGCGCTCCGCCTTCTCCCAGAATTTGCCGCAATTACTCCGCCGTCATGGCGCTCCCGACGAGCTCGACGAGGCTTCGCCGGTACCGGTTCCGGAATAAGCCAGCGGCGGTGAAGGGGCGGGCTGCTGCTCAGCGAAGGCCGGCCGCGCGCGCCCGCGAAAAGACTTTACGCCCCGCGCCCGCCACATTGTGCCGGCATCCGGGCGGCGCGTTCTCGTCCCCGTTCATCAGCGTTGCTCAGCGGCCGGGAGCGCAAGTTTCTTCCTGCCCTATCCCGGCGGCCAGCGCAGAACCCGTCCCCCCAACAGGTGCAGGTGGAGGTGAAAGACCGACTGGCCGGAGTTTGGTCCCACGTTATACACGGTGCGGTAGCCGTCCTCGATGCCGCGTTCGCGCGCGATGCGGGCCGCCACCAGATGGGAATAGCCGATCAGCTCGGCGTCTTCGGGTGCGGCGCTCTTGATGTCCGCAATGTGGCGCTTGGGCACGATCAGCACGTGGGTGGGCGCTTGCGGCCGCACGTCTTCGAACCCGAACACCTTGTCGTCTTCGTACACTTTGCGCGCGGGTTTCCTGCCGGCAATGATGTCGCAAAACAAGCAGCTCATAGCACTCAATTATCCGATTACTCAATCAGCCGATTACTCAATGCTCTTCCGCGTGCGCTGCGGCGCCGCTCGGGTTCAGTCGAGCCGCACCAGAAATGCGGCGCCCGCGGGAGTCTGGGTCTGGCGCAGCACGGCTTCAGCGCGGCTTTTATCATCGTCGCGGACTCGGACCCGCAGCCATTCGCCGGTGTCGCCGGTGAATTGCAGCACGGTATCGCTGTTATGGTTCTTTTGCAACTTGGCCTTCAGCTTGGCGGCTTCCGCTTTGCTGGGAAAGGCGCCGATCTGAACGCACCAGCGGCCGCCTTGCTCGATGGAAGCCGGCGCGTGCACAACTTCCAGTCTCACTTCCGCTGTGCCCGGACGCCACACATCCACTTGTTTGGCCGCGGCCGGCGAAAGATCGAGCATGCGGCCGGCGACGAACGGGCCGCGGTCGGTGATGCGCACCACGGCAGAACGTCCGGTCTTCAGGTTAGTCACCCGGGCGACGCTGTTGAGCGGCAAGGTGCGGTGGGCCGCGGTAAGCGCTTTGCCGTCAAAAACCTCGCCATTGGCGGTGCGCCGCCGCTGCGAGGGTCCGTACCAACTGGCTATGCCGGTCTCGACATAGACCGGCTTTTCCGCGCCGCGGCGCGGCGCCGGGCTCGGCGCACTCGGCACGCTGGCCGCTTCCCGCCCTTCCGCCTCCGGCGGCGGCGGAACCACGACCCGCGCCGTTTTTCTCTGGCTGCAAGCACAGAGCAGGGAGAACGCGAGGATCGCGGCCAGACCCCTCAGCCGCCGGGGCAGCGCGGAAGTGAGCACGGGCTTCAAGGCCTCAGTGTCCCGTTTCCCGCAGCCGGGGTCAACGCCTCCGTATCCAGGCAGTAACTCTTAGAACGGCCGCAGCCGGGCAATCAATGCGGGATTGGACTCCGGCCCAATTAATCGCCGGCTTCGCACGAGATCGCCGGCTTTGGGCAAACCAATAGGCGAAATCAACGTCCTAGAAAGCGGGCCGGGCGAGTCTAATTGAGGATGGAGGAGGCTCCGCGAATGTTCGGGATGCGAGTTGGCGTCATTTGCGTGCTGCTGGCAACCAGCGCGCTGCCGGTATGCCGGGCGCAATCCCCGCCGGCCCCGGCGCAACCAGCTCGGGACTCGGCTCCTGCGCCCGCCGGCGCTCCCTCTGCTGATTTGCCCGATGCTCCTTCCGCTTCGCAGAGGGCGTCAGCAAGGGCAGTGCGTAAGAAGGACCTTACCCGGTGGGACCCGTACTCCCCGCTGAAAAAGCACCAGAAATTCGACCAATGGGTGCAGCACTCCTATTCTCCTCTTACCCTGCTATCGGCGCTGACCGCGGCGGGCTGGGGCCAGCTCGTCGGGGAATGGCCCAGCTATGGCGACGGCATGGACGGCTTTGGCCGGCGCTTGGCCGCCACGGCCACCGGCGCCGAAGCTGGCGGCTTCCTTAAAGTCTTCCTCTTGCCCACCCTGTTTCATGAGGATCCGCGGTATTTCCCCATGCGCCGCGGAAACTTTTTTGCGCGGGCCTGGTACGTGGCGGCCCGGGTTGTAGTGACGCGTAACGACAATGGCGGCAGTACCGTAAATCTGCCGGAGATTCTGGGCGTCTTCGCCGTGCGCGCCGTGCAAAACGCTTACTATCCCAAGGAGGACCGGACTTTCGGCCAAACCATCGGCGGCGGCGGCATCGCTTTAGGAGCAAACATGGAGGCCAACGCCTTACGCGAGTTCTGGCCTGATATCGCGCGCCTCTTCCACAAACCCGACGGGGACGGAGTGATCGGAAGCGGCGAACCACCGCCCGGGGCCCCGGGCGCTGCCCCCAGGCCGTAAGCCCGCCCGCTGCACGGGAGCGCTGCTGAGGCGGCATTTCCTTCCATTGCCAGCTTCACGGTAGGGGCGGGCCCAACCCTGGCGTCTAATTGAAATAATCACATATGGAAGTGACCTATATCACTAACGTATGTGCATAGGCCGCGGCGCTGAGCCGGGAGAGCAATCGCCGTGGTTAGAGGCTCCCGGCCTGCAGGGGGCTGCGGCCTGTTTTGATGTTCGCCAGGGGGGGGCGCCGATGCAACGGCCGGTAAAATACGTGGAAAAAGCGCTGACCTATGCCGCGGGTGCGCTGTGGCTGGTTTTTGAGCGGCTCAACCGCATCCATCCGAATCCGTCGTTTACTCCCCAATGGAGCGACCAACCGCTGCTGAAGTCCTGGCAGAAGGAAAAGCCGCCGCTGGGCTGGCCGCGCGCGACCGACTCCCTGTGTCCGCGGTGCGTTCCCGAAATTCGCCGCCGGGTGCTGGAGGGCAAGCTGCCGGTGGACATCTTTCGCGAAAATCCGGTCCCCGGGCAGATCCCGGCGCAAATCATCGAGCGCGGCGGCAGGATCCTGATGGTCAAGGACTGCCCCAAGCACGGCCATTTTGAGGACGTGATGGCGGTGGACACCGAATTTTTCCGCCACCTGGAGAAGGTATTTCCCGGGCGCGACATCCGCGCGCACCAGGACGAGCGCCTGCACCGCCACGGCTCTTCCACCATCACCCATGGGCGCGGCTCGGTGCTGACCATCGACCTCACCAACCGCTGCAACATGATGTGCGATCCCTGCTTCATGGACGCCAACCAGGTCGGCTTTGTTCATGAACTTTCCTGGGAAGACATCAAGAAGCTGCTGGACGACGCCATTTCCATCAAGCCGCGGCGGCAGATGTCGGTGCAGTTTTCCGGCGGCGAACCCACCATGTCGCCCCACTTCCTCGCGGCGGTGCGGTACGCGCGCGCGGTGGGCTACAACAGCGTGCAGGCGGCAACCAACGGCATCGAGTTCGCCAAATCCAAGGAGTTCTGCCGCCGGGCGGCGGAGGCGGGACTGCGTTACGCCTACCTTCAATTCGACGGCATCGGCAATGCCGCCAATGCGCACCGCAAAGTCGGCAACCTGTTCGACGTGAAGCTGCAGGCCATCGAAAACCTGAATCAGGCCGGCGTCGAAGTGGTCCCGGTCACTACCATCGTGAATGGGATCAACAACGAGCAGGTGGGGCGCATCATCCGGTTCGCGCTCGATAATCCCAAGCTCATCAACTTTTGTTCGTTTCAGCCGGTTTCTTTTACCGGGCGGGACGAGGCCATCACCGACGAGCGGCGCGCGGCGCAGCGCTATACGCTCTCCCATCTGGCGCACGACGTCAAGAACCAGACCGGGCTCGGCGAGCCGGCGCGCGATTGGTTCCCCATCAGCTTTATGAGCACCTTCAGCGACTGGGCCGACTTGGTCCACGGCCCCAACGCCGATTGGGGACAACTCAGTTGCGGATGCCATCCCAACTGCGGCGTCGGCTTTGCCCTCATCGTCGATAAGGAAACCAAAGAAGCGGCGCCCTTCGGCGCCATCCTGAATCTGGACCGGATGGCCAGAGATATCGCCACGATCAACGATGCCGCGCGGGGAAAATTCCTGTCCACGCTGGGCATGGCGCTGGCCACCATGCGCAACTTCGATCCTTTCCGCACGCCCAAGCATTTTTCGCTCTTCGACCTGCTGGTGAAGTTCGACAAGACTTTCGGCGTCACCGGAAAGGCGCGCCGCGGCGGCTATGGCAGCGTCTCCGGCGAGCGCCGGCTGGAGGACGTCGAAAGGCGCCGCCGGGACCGCTGGAACGTTCTGTTCATCGCCGGCATGTGGTTTCAGGACCTGTTCAACTACGACTTCCGCCGCACCGAGCAGTGCATCATTCCCTATGCTACGCAGGAAGGCGAGATCAGTTTCTGCGCGTACAACACCGGCGTAGGCTGGCGCAATATCGTGGAAAAGATGCACCTGACCGCCACCCTGACCCAATGGTACGAAAAGCACGGACGGCACGAAATTTTCGCCGGCGGCAAAAAAGTTGCTTTGCCGCCCACCCGGCTCCAGCGCATTGAGCTTAGAGAAGAACTGGTGACCACCGAGGAACAGCACGATCTGGACCGGTTGGGCGTCGCCAAAACCGCGCGCGAAGAAAAAATCAGAGCGCGCGATGTCCGGCTCCGTGCCGCCTCCGTGAAAGCTCGGGCGGAGCACGAAGAGATGGAGCGTCTTTACCGGCAATTCGTGCTCGGCGAAAAACCGCCGGAAAATGACTTCGTGCCCCTGGCTGCGCTGGAGACCGTGGGCAGCGAAAGGCGGTAGCCGGCGGATCAGGCTCTCAAATAGGCGCTTGTTTGAGGGGCGCTATGAACTGAATGCCCTCCACGTGTTTGGCTTGCAGCCGAAGATCATTCGTGAGGAAGAGGTCCACCCGCGCGCCGGCCGCGCAGGCGAGTTGCATGGCGTCGGGAGCGCGCAGCGAACGGTCGCAACGCAGGAAAGCATAAATTCTAGCTGCCGCCACATCGAAGGGCAGCAAGGTTGCCGTGGAGGTCAGGGCCTCCTCATACTTCCCGCAGAGCGCAGTATCGCCCCGCTCCCGCGGCTTCACCAGAATTTCGCCGAGAGTAAGCGTTGAGGTGAGCAGTTGGTCTCCACGTGTCAGCATCTTGACGCGCAGTTCCGCCGTCCGTTGGGAGAGTTCTCCGCAGTCCTCAAAGAGGTAGATGAACAAGTTCGTATCCCAGAAAATACGGCTCATTCCCAACCCTCGCGGAGACGCCGCACGTAGTCGTCGGCGTGCTCTTTCGCCCAAAGATGTTTGCCCGAGCCGCGCAGGAAAAGCAGCGGGTCGTTCTCCGGAGCATTGCTGCGCGCGGCCAGACACCAGTCGTGGTACCAGGCGAGCAAGCCGTTAAATCCGTAAGGCAGGTCCTCGCGCCGGGGGGTCGTTTTCGCGCCCTCCCGGTCCGGATGATAAGCGTCACCCAGGCGAAACAGACGGCGGCGTCCGGGTACAGTCTCGAAGAGCATGCGGTACCGGCCGGGATTCGGCGCGCGGTTGGCCACGCAGTGCTGAACCACATGCACGTAAAGGCCGGGGCGCAAGGACGCTCCGTTAGCAGCGGCTTTCTTAGCGCGCGCCACGATTTGTTCAATGCTGAAGTCGGGCTCCTCGGGGTGTTCGCGGTGGAGCAGAGCAGTCGCTAGCCACACTTCATCGGCCACCTTGAGTTGGCTCGGGTGAGCCCGCTTCGGCCGGGTCTTGGCTGCCGTGCTCATGGATCACCTCCCGCTAAAGATAGATGATACTACAAACATATGTTAATTACTAAAAAGATAGGTAAATAATGAAATTTCTTAAACTTTCAATTGACCTGGACCATGCGCGGGGAAGCGACGACGCGTCCCCAGGACTGTAGCTCTTCACGTTCGCCGATGGTTGCCACGAAGAACGAGAAACGGGTTTCCGGCGAATCGCTATTTGCCAATTGCTATTTGCTCCCGCCATGCGGGACCATTTGCCACTTGCTGCGTCTCCCGCCAACCGCCGTCTATTTTCTGCCGTTCGCCGCTCGATAACTGCCATTAAGCGTTTTTTCGCGTTGGCCGTGGCTGCCGGCGGATAAATTAAGAAGCAGGTAGGGGTCTAACCCTAAGGGCCATCAACAGATACAAGAGTGCCGCGCGGTTGTGCGCGGGGAACGCCATTTCGAGGAGATGCCCGTGAGTGCACAGACGATCTTGCCGGTAGAGGAACTGGAACCCTTAGCGCCGGAAAGGGAAGCGCCGCGCGTCGTTTTTGCCGAGAGCAAGCGTCCGGGCTTCTGCAGTTTGCAGCCGGAAAAGACCCTCTCGGGTTCGAAGATCGAGGCCTTGCGCTGGGGCCTGCCGAAGTTCACGCAGTCGCTGTGTCCGGAATGCACCAGCCTGGTCGAGGCCCGCCTGTTCGAGGAGAACGGCAAGGTGTGGATGGAGAAGACCTGCGCCGCCCATGGCTACTTTCGCGATCTCTATTATGGCGACGTAAAGCTGTATCACAAGATGGAGCGCTGGCATTTCGGCGATGGCGTGGGCCTGGCGAATCCGGCGGTAAGCGATGCCACGCGCTGTCCCAGCCAATGCGGCCTCTGTTCCATGCACACCTCGCACACGGGCTTGGCCAATGTCGACTTGACCAACCGCTGCAATCTGACCTGTCCGGTCTGTTTCGCCAACGCCAATACGGCCGGGCAGGTGTACGAGCCGAGTTTTGCCGATGTCCGGCGCATGCTGCAAGCGCTGCGCAACGAGCGTCCGGTGGCCGGGCGCGTGGTGCAATTCTCCGGCGGCGAGCCCACCGTCTATCCCCGCTTTCTGGATGCCTGCCGGCTGGCGAAGGAGATGGGCTTCACGCATATCCAGGCGGCCACCAACGGTATTCTGCTGGCGGACCCCGAGTTTGCCCGGCAGGCGAAAGACGCCGGATTGACCACGCTCTACCTCCAGTTCGACGGTTGCCACGATTCCGTGTACCAGCGCATCCGCGGCCGGGCTTTGCTGGAAACGAAGATGCGGGTAGTCGAAAATTGCCGCCAGACGGGCATGAAGATTGTCCTGGTCCCAACCATCGTGCGCGGCCTGAACGACCATGAAATCGGGGCCATTGTTCGCACCGCGGTCGACAATGCCGACGTGATCAGCGGCATCACCTTCCAGCCGGTGGCCTTTACCGGACGCTTGAACCGCCATGAACTGGCCGCCAAGCGTTTTACCCAGTCCGATGTGGCCAAGCAGGTGGCCGCCCAAAGCGGTTATACCGATGCCTACCACGACTGGTTCCCGCTGGCTTGCGTCACGCCCTTCTCCATGCTGATTTCGGCGTTGAAGGGCGAGCAGACGGTGCATCTGAGCTGCCACCCGCACTGTTCCCTGGGCACCTACTTGTTCGTGCATGAAGCCACGCGCACCGCTGTTCCCATCACCCGTTTCGTGGACGTAGGCGGTATGCTGCAGGATATCTATGAGCTGGCCCAGAAAGCGGAGAAATCCCGCTTCCATCTCTGGAGCAAAATCAAAGTGTGGAACTCCTTGCAGAGACATTTCCATAAGGAATTTGCTCCCCCCGGCTTGGACTTCCAGAAATTCATTCAGACCTTGCAGGGCTTCACCGATAAGAAGCTGGGACGCAACGGCATGGATGGCACTTACACCTATCGCGCCATCCTGGTCAGCGCCATGCACTTCATGGATTCCTATAACTACGATGTCGAGCGGGTGAAGCGTTGCGTCATCCATTACGCCGCGCCGAATGGGCTGTTGTATCCCTTCTGCGCCTATAACAGCGGCCCCTGCTTCCGCGAGCGCATCGAAAAGAAATACTCGGTGCCATTAGCGGAGCTGTCGGCGGCTTGCGATTAGCGCAGAAAAAATGGCTCCTCGGGCAGGACTCGAACCTGCAACCCTCCGATTGACCGCCGGATTTATGCTCGATAATCATCCATTTTGTGGTTGATTATCATCCATACTCAGGCTGACAAATAGTCAGGGTGTGCGGATCGGGTGCGCCGGAAGGGCAGGCCCTGCCCATGTGGCGCGGCCGGCGCCTTCGTTCCCACCCTATCCACCGGTTCCGCTCTCCGGGGGCCGGTGAATAGAACGCGGACGGTCACTCGGGAGGGCGCTAGTTTTTTGAGGGGTTGATGGTAAACGCCGCTGTCGCTGCCGCGCTGTGGGCCTATCCCGTCGCCTTGGCCACGGCTTCCAGAGTCTCTCTTTACACGTTGGCGGAGCACGTAAGCGTCTGGGACAACGTTTAGCGGGTATCCCGGGCGGGCACAGGCTCGGTGCAGACGATTGGCACCTATGGCGTAATTTCACCGGAACAACGCGTACCGAACGGGACCTACACAGATACTGAGATCATTACAGTGAGCTATTAGAGCGCAGCAAGCCCGGTCACTGATAGCAGCCCTACTTCCATTATTGAAATCAAGCCTTTTTCAATCAAATTTCTGCCAATGATCAGATAAAGATTGTTCCCGCAAGCAATATGCGGTACGGTAGACGCTTAGCTTCTCAACTTGCGAGGCGCCGCTTCCCCATTCCCAGGGATGGCTCGAAAGCGCTTCGGCGGCGATCAAGAGAAAGGTCGGAAGCAAGCTAGTACCAGAATTCGAATTGGCTGTAAATATAACTTAAACAGGTTTTTGCCGTCGTCGTGACCGGCTTCGGGAAACAGCAGTTTCCGCAATGCCGGTGTGAGAGAGCGGGGACGCGGCTTCTTCTACGCCAGAGCCATGTGGAAGCGAGCCAAGGGCAGTACTGTTTTCCCTCCCCCACGTACGAGTTCCGTCCCTTGCCAGTCACGCCGGCCCAAGGATGACCGCCATGAAGAAGAACATCAATGCCTGGTTGCTGTTGCTCTTGCTGAGTGCTGTTCTGCTGCGCGCACAGACCTCCACCCCCACCATTGCGACGGTCGCCGGCGGCGGCCCGAACAACGTCCCTGCCGTGCAGGCTCCGTTGAACTCTCCGGGGTCGGTGGCCATGGATTCCTCCGGCAGTATGTATATCGCGGCGTGGCAAGCCAATCGCGTCTTCAAGGTGGACCCCTCCGGGCAGTTGACGGTGTATGCGGGCAATGGCTTTCGGGGTTGGACCGGCGACAATGGTCCCGCTGTGGACGCTGAGTTGGACTGGCCGATGGGTGTGGCCGTAGACGGCGATGGGAACCTTTTTATCGCCGATTGCAATAACAATGTCATTCGTGAGATCAAACTGGTGGGTGGGGTCCCGACGATCTACACGGTTGCGGGCTCCGTGGGGTGGGGGTACAGCGGGGACGGCGCCGCGGCTACCTCGGCCGGCTTGGCGGGTCCAACCGGCGTGGCCGTGGATGGCAATGGCAATATTTTTGTTGCCGATCAAGGCAACGATGCCATCCGCGTCTTTACCGTCGGGGGCAATATCACTACGGTTGCCGGGAACGGCACGCCA
>Ga0326728_10005787_pt1 | contig 34124 bp, 32 predicted proteins | sample MB3enrmetagenome_FD_207602 | JGI IMG/M metagenome (GOLD analysis project Ga0326728, IMG submission 207602) | Lab enriched peat soil microbial communities from McLean, Ithaca, NY, United States - MB31MN | ecosystem: Environmental > Terrestrial > Soil > Wetlands > Peat | place: USA: New York...
CGCTCGATCGCCTTTTGGCGGAACTCGGCCGGATGCTGAGCCACTCGTCGTCTCTGTCTCACTTGCAGATCCTTTCGCTGCAGAGTTTCTCAACTGCGAGTGTCTCACTTCAGGGGTTCAGTCCACTCGACACTGGCGCCGTTTCGGTGGAGGGTTCACTCGAAAAGGCAAGCACCGGCGTTGCAACTCGTGAAACAGCGCTTCGACCACCGAAATAATGCCTGCTCCGGTCGGCCCAAGGCAATCAAGGTTCTCAACATTCGCAACACTGGCACCGTTTCGGTGAAGCGTTCACTCCAAATGGCGAGCACCGGCGTTGCAACTCATGAAACGGCGCTTCGACCATCGAAATAATTCCTCCCCGGTCGGCCCAAGGCAATCAAGGTTCTCAACATTCGCAACCGGTGCTGTCTCCGCGAGGGGTTCACCACGTGCCGGAAATGTAGAGCAACGACGTTGCGTTACACAAAACGACAGTTCACCTTCCGAAACTTTGAATATTGTCTCTGATTTCAAAGACCCGCTTCCCACTCCCCCTGGGAGGAGTTTTCTGGCGGCGCGAGCGCCTCCCGGCGCAACGCGCCACAAGCCATTCTGTGGCCGCGTGGCGCGAAAGGCAATATTGTGGAAACGAGTTTGTGCTCGGGCTTGCCGGCTCCTATCCGCAAACTACCAGCCACTAGCCACTGGTCCCGCCCTTCAGCAGCCCGGTCTGTTCCGCGGTGGTCAACGCCTCGCTAAACCGGCTGGAGGTTTGGTTAATTATCTCCATTAGTGATATGTTTAAATATATCTTTAGTTTTATATGATATAATTTAATATATCTATTTAAGGTTTAGTCGTATTTTAGATATGTTAAAATATATCAATCGTGAAGGATGATACAAAGAAACGAATCAAACCGTTAAGGCTCAAGGGACTTCCCGCCGACATGCGCGCACAAATGAAAGACGCGCGGGCCAAACTACATTGGGGCCAGCGAAAACTCGCAGCTGCCGTGGGATTAGCGCAGCCACATATCTCGCGCATTGAGTCAGGGATGGTCGTGCCGCGCTTCGACACGCTGCTTGATATCGTGCGAGTCCTTGATCTGGATCTTCTGCTGGTGCCACGCCCACTCGTACCCGCGGTGCAGTCCCTGATTCGCGCGCAGAAGGAACCGGAATCGGCGGAGAAACCGCTTTATGCGGTGGACGAAGAAGAGTCCGAAGATGGTCAGGGAGAGCGCGATGAGTTTTGATCCCACTACTGTGAATGCGCTCGCGGTCAACCTGCACGGCCGCCGCATCGGTGTAATAAACCGCTTGGGTGGCGATCGTCATCTGTTCTCATTCGAGCAGGACTACATCGACGACCCAAATCGCCCCAACCTTAGTCTTTCGTTCAAGGGCCAGGCGGGCGGCCTGGTCATTCCGACACGCGCCGTCACAGCGCGCCTGCCGGCATTCTTCTCAAACCTCCTGCCGGAAGGACATCTCCGCGATTACCTCGCGGCGCGCGCGGGGGTAAAGCCGCAACGTGAATTCTTTCTTTTGGCCGTTCTCGGCGCCGATCTTCCCGGCGCCCTCATGGTTACGCCGATGGAGGGCGCCAGGCAGGCGGACAGCGGCCATACCGTCAAGCACGATCACGATGAGGGTAAACGCATTCCCGAACGGGCGCTTCGGTTTTCGCTCGCGGGCGTGCAGCTAAAGTTCTCGGCCGTTATGGAGGCCTCGGGCGGACTCACGATTCCCGCCGGTGGAATGGGGGGCTCATGGATCGTTAAGCTGCCGTCAGGCCGTTTTCCCGCCGTGCCGGAAAACGAATATGCGATGATGGCCCTCGCGCGTGCCGTTGGCTTCGAAGTGCCACGCACGGAGCTAATCGACACCCGTGAGATTCACGGCCTGCCTGACGATGCCGGCGCGCTGGAAGGCAAGGCGCTGGCCGTCCAGCGCTTCGACCGCACTCCGCAGGGCGAGCCGATCCACATGGAGGACTTCGCACAGGTGTTCGGGCTTTATCCGGAGGACAAATATCATCGCCGCAGTTATGCCAATATTGCGGCCGTACTGTGGGCGGAAACCGGCGAGCATGGCACGTACGAATTCTTCCGGCGGCTGGTGTTTTCAGTGCTGATTGGCAACGCCGACATGCACCTGAAGAATTGGTCCCTCCTTTATCCGGACAGGCGCACTCCGGTTTTGTCGCCCGCATACGACTTCGCAGCCACGCTTCCGTATATCCCGAAGGACAAACTCGCCCTGACGTTCGGTGGCAGCAAGAGCCTCAGCGAGATCACGCCCAATCAGGTACGGCGTCTGGCCGATACCGCCCGATTGCCGGTAAGCCCGCTGTGGCCTATCGTTACAGACGTTGCCGGCCGAACTGTCGCCGCATGGGAGAAGCTTGCGGAAAAGGACCTGCTGCCGCGGAACCTGCGCAAAGCTATCGGTGAACAGATCCTCTCGGTCGCCAAAAGCATCGGCTAAACCGTGTTTCCGCGCGGTGGCAAGCCGTCTTAGAACTCAAGGTCCAGATCCTTGCTGAGGGTTCCGTGTTGCGCGATGAGCCAGGCCGGGTAATCGTCGGCTACGACCAACGTGGCTAGCGCCAGTTCGATCAGTTCGGTATCGGACTGGACCCCGGTGCGCGCCTTGGCTCTTGCGACCAGCGCCTTCGGCATGCGTCCACACACGAGTTCGGTGCGCGCACCATTTAGCAGCCCGGTCTGTTCCGCAATGGTCAACGCCTCGCGAAACCGGCCGGAGGGTTGGTGCATAGCGCTCCGAACCCGTCGGGGCGAATCGACGAGCTCGCCGACTCCCGCCACTTCCTTCTCTTTCCTCACCAGCGCCATAGCTCTCCTGTGTGCTACAAATGCAAGCATAATGTAGCGCCGAATGGAATGCCCGCTATTGCGACTGGCGCGGATGAAAAAGCGGGGGAAACATCATGGATTTCCCGCCGGCCCTAAACATTCGGCTGTGAGTGAAAAAGTGGTGGCACCTCTCGTCCCGCGATCCTTTGCCAGCCTTTCCTATGCGGCGGAGCGATTTATTTGTGTCGCGTGAGGCATTTTTTCTTGTAAGCTGTTTGGCAAAATCAACCCAGCCCACGAGAAGGTCTATGCCAATACCCAACTACCAGACCGTCATGCTCCCACTTCTGAAAGTCGCAGCCGACGGCAAGGAACATCCCGTCCGCGACGCGGCCGACGATCTCGCCGACCAGTTCGGCCTCACCGAGGCGGAAAGGGATCAGTTACTGCCATGCGGTGTTCAGAGCATCCTCCGAAATCGCGTCGGTTGGGCACGGACATACCTTAAGAAGGCAGGCCTTATTGAGTACTCAAGACGCGGCCATTTTCAGATCACGAAGTCTGGGAAGGCAGTCCTCAGCCAAGAGCCAGTGCGCATTGATGTAAAGTTCCTGCACCAATTCCCGGAGTTCATTGAGTTTCACTCCCCAAAGTCGATTGGTCAGGAAACAAGCACAGAAATGCCGGAGGAGCCGAGTGAGACGCCCGAGGAATTGTTAGAGGCGGGCTACCTGAAGCTCCGGAGACAGGTTGAAGACGACCTGCTCACAAGAATTAAGAGTTCTCCTCCCGAATTTTTCGAGCGACTGGTCGTCCGGCTTCTCACAACGATCGGGTACGGCGGTTCCCTCGCCGATGCCGGCAAGGCAATCGGCAAATCAGGGGACGGGGGCATCGATGGGGTTATCAAAGAAGACAAGCTAGGACTCGACCTACTCTACATTCAGGCGAAGCGTTGGGAAAACGCGAGCGTGGGGCGGCCCGAGATCCAAAAGTTCGTCGGAGCTTTGCACGGCAAAAAAGCCAGAAAGGGAATCTTTATTTGTACTTCCACGTTTACCAAGGACGCTAAGGATTACGCTGAGGTTTTGGAGACAAAGGTCATCCTCATCGACGGGGCGCAGCTGGCGGAACTTATGTTCGATTACGGCGTCGGCGTGTCCACCGAGAGCAATTACGTGGTGAAGCGTATTGACTCCGATTTCTTTGAGGATGAAGCCTCGTCGTCTAAGGGTGAAGCTGAGGGGACAGAATGAAGATATCCGAAATTAAGATTAAGAATTTCAAGAGATTTAAGGACTTGACGATCACTGGCATCGATCCAAAGGCGAGATTGGTTGTGATTGTGGGCCCAAATGGCAGCGGGAAGTCGTCACTATTCGACGCCTTTTATAATTGGTATCGGTTAAATTGCGGAATCGGTCAGGTGCCAGATAACGACTATTACGTCAAGGAACAGAACGACCAGTCTCGCTTGGGCCGGAACGTCGAGATTACTTTTCATGATGCGGCTCGCCCATTCAAGAAGGAATGTATGTACTTCCGAACAGCTTATCGCAATGACCCGGACTTCAACGTCACATCCTTTCACAGATTAGGTGCACCGTATGACAACCCTCGCTTTACTAGATTCATAGACAATGACCAAACGGTATCGACCAACTATCAAAGACTCGTCCACAATACCCTGTCGGGCGTATATTCAGAATCAAATAACAACAAGAGCGTAAGGGAACTCAGGGAAGAATTAATTGGGAAAATACGCAGCGCTATGAAGGAGGTCTTTGACGACCTGTTGCTCAACAACATTGGAGATCCGCTGGGAGATGGGGCATTCCGATTTCAAAAAGGAACAAGCGCCTCCTACCATTACAAGAATTTATCTGGAGGTGAAAAAGCTGCCTTTGACTTGATTCTCGATCTTTTGATAAAGTCGCCCTTCTATACAGACACGATCTTTTTGATTGACGAGCCCGAAAGCCATATCCACACCTCGCTTCAGGGTCGCCTGGTTGCCGAACTGTTTAAGGCGATCCCTCAGAACTCACAGCTATGGCTGACCACGCACTCGCTTGGCGTGATGCTAGCCGCAAAACAAATTGCTTTCGACAACGCTGCTGAGGCTTGTGTTCTTGACTTTGGCGGCTCCGAATTTGACGAGGAGTGCATTATTAGACCGGCAACGATTGACCGAGTGGTGTGGGAGAAGTTTTTGTCAATTGCGGTCGGCGATTTTTCCGCCAGAATCGCACCGGAGGTGGTGGCTCTCTGTGAAGGTTCTCCGAACGGCAACAGGAGACGAGACTTCGACGCAGAGATATACAATCGCATTTTGCAACAGAAGTATACGAACGTCGTGTTTGTTTCTGGAGGATCGTGCGCCGAACTAGAAACTGGCGATCACCCGGGCTATGCAATCTTGCATCAGTTACTTAAGCAAACCAGCGTGGCAAGGGTTATCGACAGGGATGATCGCTCGGCGTCAGAAGTGGGCGAGCTGACGCGAAGAGGGCTTACGGTATTGAAAAGAAGACATCTGGAATCGTATTTGTTTGACGATGAGATTCTTACGAAGTTGGTGAAAGTTAACGGCGGAGATCCTACTAAGATAACCGATGTCCTGCAAATTAAGCGTGAAGCGCTGTCTAACTCCGAAGCAAGGGGCAACCCGAGCGACGACATCAAGTCTGCGGCTGGCCTGATTTACAATGGAGTAAAGAGATTACTTGGGCTTACTCGATGTGGGAACAACGCAGATGCATTTATGCGCGATACTTTAGCACCATTGGTTTCCCCGGACACGAAGACGTTCAGAGAGCTAGAGGCAGAGTTTCTTCCCTTCTTGACAGGTGGCCCGGTTGTCAAAGCGATTTAGACGGATCGGCGACCCGTCTTCCACTTCAACGATCATTGGCTTATTCCAGCATAAGCGTCGTCGAAGGTCGTTTGTCCTCGTCATTGAAAGAATGTGTTTTATCAGCGTTCCTCTGCGTTGATCTGCGGTTGTTCTCTTGTTTCCTCTGCGCCCTCTGCGGTTAAGGCCGGGAGAGCACGGTATGGAAGGGATCGAGCAGAATGCGTCGGGTTTGGGCGGGGACGGCGAAGCGGAAGGGCGTGGTTTCGCCTTCGGCGAATATGCGGCCCAGCAGCACCGGATGTTGGCCGGGAAGATCGGCGTAGAGCGGGACGGAGGTCACCAGATCCCGGGGTGCGAATTTCTGGATCACCTTGCCGGTGGCGGTGGCGCCGGATTCCCCGTGCACGATTCTGGCGCCCGCCAGTTCCAGCGCCGGAACCGCCGTACCGTTTACCCAGCCGTCGAAAAACCACTCCAGCGACTTGAGGCCTTCGTAACGCAGCGTTTCCGGCAAAGCGTCTTCAAAGGCCTCCTGCACGTCGCGGGTATTCATGTCTTTGCCTTCGTAACGTTCCCGCAAGCCACGCAACACGGCGAAGAAAGGGTCTTCCGTGTCGCCGTTGGGTTTGCCGGCGGTCTGGCCGCGATTGGGTTCCTGCGTTTGGGCGTCCACCAGCATGGCACGGAGCATGTGGAACAGCCAGGTGCCGCGCTCGTAACTGATGGCCTCGTAAGCCTGGGGAAAATGCGACGAATTCAGCCGCTGGCCCAGGGTTACCGGGCCGGCATCGGAAATTACCCGGCCATCCTCATTCCGTTCGAGCAGATCGCGCCGGTATTTTTCCATGGCCGTGCGAAAGGCGGCCGGGTCCTTTTGCTCAATCATGAGCAGCACGCAGTAATTGGACAGGGCCTCCACCAGCCACTGTTCGCGGTAGCTCTTCCAGGTCATCAGGTCGCCCCACCACTGATGCGCCACTTCATGGGCCGGCATCAGCCGGCTGTATAACAGTTCGCGAAAGGGATCGTCGAGGTGCAGGCGCGCCCGCTCGTCGCGGGTAAGAAAGGACCGGCTGGAGAGATCGATCAGTCCCGGCCAGCCCTGGCTGTCGGCTCCGGGCATTTGCGTCAAAGCCAGCGTGCGGTAAGGAAATGCCCCGAGACGATCCGCCAGGAATTCGACGGTGGCCGCCGCGCTGCGGGCCAGCTTTTTGGCCTGTTCGCGAGGCTGCGGCGCGGGCGCAGGAATCACCTCGACCAGCGGAGGCGGCGTCCGGCGCGGCGAAAAGGAGATGTCCGGCGGCTTGGTGGTGGTCACAATCGCCGGCGGGCGAAGATTCGGTTCAACCTCGGGCGCGGCATACACCTCGATCCGCACATCGCCGGCCCGCGTTTCGGCTTTGATATAGCGGCCGAGGTTGAACCCGGCGAAGGGAATGGGCCGGCTGGTGACGTAGCGGACCACCTGTTCCCGAGGGTTGGGGGCATCACCAGCAGGCACCGGAGTGCGGGCAGGATGCCCGCGTACCCAAGCCGCCTGTTCCCCGGGTCGCTGGGCGTCGGCCGCCGGGGCCGGGGCATCCTGACGCTCGCCGCTGGCCACCAGCGTCCACCCCGCCGGATAGCGAAATTCCATATCGAAGCCGGACATGGCGATGCCGCGATTCGGATACCAGATACCGCGCGCTCCCACCGTAAGCAGTCCCCCGCCGGCATCGGAGAGCACTTCGCCGCCATAGACGAAACGCAAATGCACGGTCTTGCCGGGAACCAGCGGCGCGGGAAAAACCACCGCCACCAGGTCATTGCCCCGGCGCGACAGCGAGGAACCTTCCAGGGCCTGGTTCTGCAGAAATTCCAGCGGCTGGCCATCACACGTAACTTCCTTTACCTGGAGATAGCGCGAGAGCTCGAAGAGCAGAATGCGGGTTCCCGGCTGCGACGTTTGCAGCTCCAGCGTGGATTCGGCCGAGAGGCGCCGCGGCGGCTGCACGCGCGCCCGAATCACGTAATGCGAAATGACCGCCGGATCGACGACGGCTTCGGCGGCGGCTTGCGTCTGTACGGTCAGACTGAGAGGCGCGCCCGCCTTCGTAGCCTGTACCCGCGCCCGCGCCGAGCGCACTGGAAAAGCGGTCCACACGTCGTAGTAGCTGACGCCTTTGGCTTCCGCGCTCTGGGCTACGGTAATCTGCTCGGGAGAAAGCGAATCGAAGAAGAGATCGAACACCCCCAGCCGGCCGCCCGCCACGCGCACATGCAGAAAATGGTCGTCCACGGGTTGCCGCCAGCCGATGCCGCCGCCCGGCAACACGGTTTCCGCATTCACAAAGGTCGTCAGCAGGCGCAGGGACGACACCGGCGCCAGCGAGGCGGACGTGGCATCTCCCAGTTGGAGGAAAGCCCGCGTATCGAATCCATCGACCTCGGTTTCTTCCGGCGCCGCATTCCCGGCTTTCGGCAACTCGAGCGGACGCAGGGCGGACTCGAGTTCAGTTTTGGTGTCGTCGTTGAAACGCAGGTACGCGGTGGTGAAGCGCTCGTCAAGAATGGCGGACCCGGTGAACAGCTCCAGCGACGCGCGCTCGACACGGTCGGGCGGAGAAAGCAGCACCTCGCCTTCCCCCTGAAAAAACGCGCCCGTCACGCGGCCATCGATGGCGTGGGTGAAGGCAATCACGCCTTCGTCCAGGGACAAATGCAGGTCCTCGCGTTCCAGATCGGCTTCGCGGATACGATACAGATGCGCCGGATCGAGGCTCACCGTCTGCAGTTGGCGATAGAGATTCGCGGCAGAGGGTTCCTGGGCGGAAAGGCATTTACCACAGAGGACACAGAGGACACAGAAGAAGAACAAGCTACGAGTCCCGAGTCGCGAGTCACGAGCAGCCAGCTCTGGGTTCGCAACTCGCGACTCGCGACTCGGGACTCGGGACTTGGACAAGACTATTCCGCCTTCGGCCCCCGGTGGCAGGAGCGCGCGGCTGAGCTGCAACTGCCCGGCTCGGCCAGCACGCCATCGGGACCGATACAGGTCTGCGTATGCAGGCACCAGAACAGGCCGTCATTGGTTTCGGGAACGGTGGAATCACGCTCGGCCAGCACAAATTGACCCTTCCAGCGCAGCGCGGGACACAGGTCGGGATGATGAATATTGAAGCGCTCCGGATCGTTGGTCATTGAGCACCTGCTAGCTCCAGCAACGCCCGCTTTACGGCCACGCGGGCGAGCTGGACTTTATAAGCGTTATGGGACAACGGGGTCGCCTTGGCGACGGCCGCATCGGCAGCCGCGGCCGCCGTTTCCGGGTTAAGCGGCTGGCCGCGGAGTACTTCCCCGGCTTCCAGCGAGGGCCATGGCACCGGCGCCACATGGCCCATCACCACGCGCGCGGCTTCGATCTTGTCGCCGGCCATCGCCAGGACAACCGCGGCCGTGGCCAGCGGCCAATCAAACGTACGCCGCTGGCGCACCTCATAGACGGCGGACTTGATCACTCCCGCACCGGGCTTGCCCGGCAGGATGATTCCCAGCACCAGTTCGTCGGAAGCGAGATCGTATTCGCGCTCGCCTTCCTTTTCGGGGGTGCGGAAGAACTTCTCCAGCGCCACCGAGCGATGTTTCCCTTTGCCATACATCAGCACCGAGGCGCCGTAGGCGATCATTATGGGAGCGATCGACGAAGGCGACACGAACTTCGCCGGCCCATGGTTGCCCAGGATCGCGTGATAGCGATTGTCTCCCGCCGTCACCAGGGACTTGCCGTCCTTCATCGCCAGCAGGCCGAAGCCATTGCGGAAATACCAGCAACGCGGACGCTGGCAGAGATTGCCGCCCATGGTGGCCTGGTTGCGGATCTGCGGACTGGCCGCCTCGGAGCACGCCCGGGCCAGAGCGGGATAGTCTTTCTGAATCAGCGCGCTATCGGCGACGTCCTGAATCAGCGTGGTCGCGCCAATCAGCACCGCGCCGGGGATATGCTTCACGCCATGCAGCTCTTCCACCTGCTTGATATTGACCAGCCGGTTTGGCGTGACGACCTCATCCTTTATCAGCGGGAGCAAATCGGTGCCGCCGGCCAGAATGGCGTTCGGCCCCCATTGCGGGCCGAGCAAGCCGGTGACCTGATCGCGGCCGGTGGGACTGGCATATTCGAACGGTCTCATGCGCGCCTCCCTGATTTGAGAGCGGCCAGCACCCGGTCAGGCGCGAGCGGCAGGAACGGCACGCGCACGCCGATGGCGTTGGCCACGGCGTTGGAGATGGCCGCGCCCGGCGAAATCACCGGCGGCTCGCCCAGACCTATGACGCCGCGCTCGTCATAACCCTTGCCGGTCATCATGTGCACCACCAGCTCGGGAATGTCGCCGATGCCGGCCAGGCGATAAAACTCCATATTGGGATTCAGCATGCGGCCCGTAGTGGGGTCCATGAACTTCTCTTCGTAGAGCGCGTAGCTGATGCCCATGATCAATGCGCCATAGACCTGCGATTCGGCGGTCTTCAGATCGATGACCAGACCGCAATCCTGCACGGCCACCATCTTCTCGACCCGCACGATGCCGGTTTCCGTATCCACGTTGACTTCAGCCATCTGCACGCCGCCGACTCCGGCATTGGTCAGGTCGGGGGGCTTGCTCCGGTCCGGGTTCTTGCCATGGATGGCCAGCGGCATGGCGCCGAGTTTGGCGCAGGCCTGCTGCCAAGTAAGAGTCTTATCGGGCTGGTCTTTCACCCGCACGGCGCCATCGACGATTTCCAGTTGATCGGGCGCCACGCCCAGCACGGGCGCCATCCGGGCAAGGAATTCGTCGCGGGCATCGACGGCGGCCCGGCGGGTGGAGGAGGTGACCCCGCCCACCGTGGTGCTGCCGCCGGAACCTCCGGAAAACGGATAGCGGCTGTCGCCGATCAGCAGGTCGAACTGCGACATGGGCACGCCCAGCGTTTCGGCCGCCACCATGATGATGATGGTGCGCGTTCCGGTGCCCAGGTCCTGCGAACCCAGCTTGATTTCCACGCGGCCGTCGGGGTGAATGGTCAGGTCGCAGTTGCTCTCGTGTCCGCGGCCGCCCCAGGTATGCAAAGAAAGCCCCAGGCCACGCTTCACGGCATTGTTGCCGGCGGCATTCTCGCTTCGCCGGCGCCACTTCCGCTGCCAGTCGATCAGGTCCGCGGCAATCGGCAGCTCGTCGCGGTAGAAGCGCGCGCGCGGGCCGGTTAGTTCCAGGTTTTTGGTAAACAAATCGAGCGGGTCCATGCCCAGCTTGTCGGCCAGATCGTCCAGCGCCGCCATGGTAATGAGAGCGGCCTGGGGGTGATTGGGCGCGCGCCACGCCCGCGATGGCCCCATGTGGGTGACAATCGCCGTGTACTGGGCGCGGCGATTGGGGATATCAAAGACGTATGGAATGGGCGGCGAGCCGCCTCCGCCCGGACCGCCGGTACCCCAGCCGTCATGCTGCCAGGCCACCAGCGTGCCGTCCGGCTGGGCGGCAACTTTCACGCGAGCGTAAGCGGAAGGACGTGAGCCGGCAACTTCCAGTTCGGCCGGGCGGGGCAACATCATCTTGACCGGCGCGCCGCCGGCCAGTTTGGATAGCTGCGCGGCGACAATCGTCCAGCGGTCGGGGGCAAATTTACTGCCGAAGCCGCCGCCAATGTGGTCCTGATGCACATGAATTTGCGCCGCGGAAATCTTCAGCGGCTCGGCCATTTGTGCAGGAATGCCGCTGACGTTCTGCGTGGAAATGTGTACGTTCAGTTCGTCCGGCTTCCATTCCGTCACCGCGCCGTGCGATTCCATGCAGCAATGCGCGATCACCGGAATGCCATAGACGCCTTCGGACATGACCAGATCCGCCCGTTGAAAGGCCGTATCGGGTTCGCCCTGAATGGCGGCCGCGGCTTTCCTGTACCCCTGAGGTCCGCGCTTGGGAGCTGCCGGCCTGACTTTAGCGCCACGAATGGCGTCCAGCACGGCCGGAGCCAGGTCCTCTTTGGCCAGGGCGTCCACCGTCTTCGGATCGAAGTCGCCGGTCACGCCGTTCCGCTTGATATATGCCACGATCTGCGAACTGGTCACTTGATTCGACAGCATCGATCGCAGGTCTTCTTCCGTCAGCGGTCCCTCGTTGGCCTCCAGGTTCTTCGGCGGCTCGGCGTCGGATACCTGAAAAGGCAGCGGCTGGTAATGAACCTTGATGGCGCGTAACGCGTCTTCCGCAAGGTTTTCGCTGGTCGCGGCCAGGCCGACGATTTCATCGCCCGCCCAATAGATCTCCGAGCTCACGCCTTGAATAATCTTGACCGCCTGCACGCCGGGCATCTGTTTGGCCGCCGTGACGTCGAGGCTGACTACTTTGGCATGCGGGTAAGGACACCGCAGCATCGTGCCGTATAGCATGCCGGGCTGGTTGACGTCGTAAGTGTACTGAGCCTGGCCGGTGACTTTGACCGGGCCATCCACGCGGTTCACGCGTTTGCCGATGAGGGTGCGATGTTGGGCGTCGGGCCATGCGTAATCAGGCATCGCGGCCTCCTTCCGTCGCGAGTCGCGAGTTGCGAGTTGCGAAAGATTCGCTTACGGGCTCGCGGCTCGCCACTCGCGACTCGCCACTCGTCCCGCGGCCGCGGGCCAGGGTGGTCCAATGCGAGGGGACGGGCTCGCCGGCGGCAACCAGCACGGCGGCGCGCAGTCCGCGATAGGTGCCGCAACGGCAGAAATTCCCGCTTAACCCGTGCAACACGTCTTCCGGCGAAGGGTGCGGATTTTTGTCGAGCAACGCTTTCGAGGCCATGACGAAGCCGGGAGTGCAAAACCCGCATTGTTGCGCGTCATTTTCCACAAAAGCTTGTTGAATGGGATGCAGCTCGTCCGGGGCGCCCAGCGATTCGATGGTGGTGATTTGCGTCCCCTGGGCATCAATGGCGAGCACGTTGCAGGCATAAACGCTGCGGCCGTTCATCAGCACGGTGCAGGCGCCGCACTCTCCGCGATCGCAAACGCGCTTGGCGCCGGTGAGTTGGAAATGGTCGCGCAAGGCATCCAGCAGGGTAACGCGCGGTTCCAGTTCGGCCGTGAGCTGCTTGCCGTTCACCCAGAGGGTAACGGATACCTTGCCCGGTCCATGGACCTCAACCGGTTTGCCGCCCACCTCGACTACGCGAGCCCCGGCCACCAGTGGAACCGACATCGTGACCCCGCTCAGCTTGAGAAAGTCACGCCGCGAAAGACCGGAGGCTGGATCGTCAGGCATTTTGGAATGGTCGTCTGCCATAGAAAGCTCCCAAGGAAATTCTAGTTCAGATACGAGTCACGAGTCACGAGACGCGAGTCACGAGTCCGGAATCGGCCCCTCGCCCCTCGCCCCTCGCAACTCGCGACTCGCGACTCGCGACTGAAGGTTACCCTACTTCCACTAATCCATACCTTCGTTGCCAGTGGGAGCGGAGATGGAGCAGGGCGCGGGAAACGTCGTCGGCGGGAAGCTCGGGCGCGGGGCCGGCGGCGACCAGGGCGGCTTCGTGCTTGGCCGTTTGCAGAATTTCCCGGTCGCGAATCAGGTTGGACACCCGCAGATCGGGCATGCCCGCCTGGCGGGTGCCGAAAAACTCGCCAGGGCCACGCAATTGCAGATCGAGTTCGGCGATTTCAAACCCGTTCGTGGTGCGCACCATGGCGTCCAGACGCATATCGGCCTCTTCCGTGACCTTCCCGCCGGTCATCAATACGCAGAAGGACTTGGCCGCGCCCCGGCCAATGCGTCCGCGCAGTTGATGCAGCTGCGACAGGCCGAAGCGTTCGGCATGCTCGATCACCATGATGTTGGCGTTGGCCACGTCCACGCCGACTTCGATCACCGTGGTGGCCACCAGCACGTCGATTTCCCCGCGCTGGAACCGCGCCATTGCTATTTCCTTCTCTTCCGCGCTCAGCCGTCCGTGCAACAGGCCGACCCGTAAGTCCGGGAAAACCTCCGTACGCAGTTGGTTGTACATCTGGACGGCCGCCTTAAGTCCAGACCAGAGCGACTGCTGGGCCGGCCCCTTCTTGGCCGCCTTTGCCGTCGCGGATTTCACTGCCGCCCGTTTTCGGCCTTTGGCGCCGTGCGGCTTCTCTTCGACGGCCGTTCCCGGAAGCACCGGCTGTTCCTGGGCGTCCGGCTCGTCGGCGCCGGGCTCTTCGATGACGGGATAAACCACGTATGCCTGATGTCCGGCCTTCACCTGCTTGCGCACAAAGTCCCAAACCTGCCCGGCTTTATCGTCGGAAACGCGGCGCGTGACGATGGGCGTGCGCCCCGGCGGCAGCTCATCGATGATGCTGACGTCCAGATCGCCATACAAGGTCAGAGCCAGTGTCCTAGGGATGGGGGTTGCCGTCATCACCACCACATCCGGTTCTGTTGGCATCGTTGATTCCACCGTATTGGGGCCTTCACTCGGTTTTTTCATCAGCTTAAACCGCTGCATGACGCCAAAACGGTGCTGTTCATCGACCACTACCAGACCCAGGCGGGAAAATTCCACCGTATCCTGGATCAGGGCATGGGTGCCGATGACCAATTGGGCATCGCCCTGACTGATGTGGCGGTGGATGTCACGTTTGCGGACCTGCTCGACCGAGCCGGTCAACAGCACAATCCGGTATCCCGCCTGTTCCAGTACCCGCCGGGCGGACAAATAGTGCTGCATGGCCAGAATCTCGGTGGGCGCCATAAGCGCCACCTGATAGCCGTTTTCGATGGCGATAATGGCCGCCTGCAGGGCAACAATGGTCTTGCCCGAGCCGACGTCGCCCTGCAGCAGGCGGCGCATGGGCGACGGTTGCCGCATGTCGTCGGCGATTTCCTTCAAAACCTTCTTTTGCGCCGCCGTGGGATGGAAGGGCAGCACCTTTTTGATGGTTTGGCGGACGCGATCGCTGATTTCAAAGGCGATACCGGTTTGCGCTTTCATCCGGCGGCGCTTTAGTTCCAGTCCCAGCTCCAGAAAGAACAATTCCTCGAAAATCAGACGGGCGTGGGCCGGGGTACGCGCGTTTTGCAGATCGGCGAAACTTTCGCCCGGATCGGGCCAGTGGACATGCCAGAAGGCTTCGCGACGCGGCGCCAGATGCAGCCGCTCGCGCAGGGCGGGCGGAATGCCGTCGGGGATTTCGGGCGCCAAGTCCTCCAAGACCCCGTGGATCACGCGCCGGAACCAGCGGGAGGTCAGTTTCCCGTGCCCCGCCGTCTCGTAAACGGGCACGATACGGCCGGTTTCCAGGGATTCCCCGGCGGCTACGTCCGGGTCGGCCTCGTCACCATCGAGACGCTCGAACTGAGGTTGCACCATCTGCAGGCCGCCGCGGCCATAAGGATCCGCCTCAACTTTGCCGTAAAGCGCGACCAGTTGCTCCGCCTGGAAGGTGTCCTGCAGGTAACCGGCATTGAACCAGATACACTTCATGGCCACGCGGCCACCGGGATCGGCGACGGTCAAATAAAACAAAGGCGTATGCGAGCGTGTGGTATGGAATACGCCGCTTCCACGCACCTCGGCAATGACGCTGGCCATCTCGCCTGGCCGCAGCTGGGCGATGGGCCGCGGATTGATGCGGTCCTCATAGCGAAAGGGCAGGTAATAAAGCAGGTCTTCCACCGTGGAAATGCCCTTTTCCGCCAACAAGGCGGCGATGCGCGGACCGACTCCTTTCGCGTATTGGACCGGGGTGTGCAGTTCCAGCATTTCAGCGAAATATTACAGGAAAGAACGTCTCCCGTCCCCCGTCTCCCGTTCCCCGCCAGCGGGGCGCAATGTTTCGCATGCCTCGTTCTTCGTTTCCCGTTGGAAACTCACCGGCTGTTGCCGAAGGTGTAGCAATCGCCATGCGGCGTTCTAACATGAAATGAACCAGGTGAAACGGCCTCCTCGCTGGCGGGAGACGGGGGACCGGAGACGGGGAACGCGCCTTAAGTTCATGCTGTTGCCCGTTTTTGCATGCTTTCGCTATAATCAAAGTTCACTGAGCGGGAGTAACTCAGTGGTAGAGTGCGACCTTGCCAAGGTCGAAGTCGCGGGTTCAAATCCCGTCTCCCGCTCCATGATTCTTGCCCTCGCATTCGGCGAGGTTTTTGTTCTTTTACCCCCTCGGGGCGCGGTAGCCAAGTGGTAAGGCCGAGGTCTGCAAAACCTCTATTCGGCGGTTCGATTCCGCCCCGCGCCTCCAATTAAATCAACAGCATACAAACTGCACATCTGTTGACGAGTCGGTCACTGTAGACGATTTTGTAGACAGTCTGGAAAATTCCCACCCAACGTAATGAAAATCCCCACGCAACGTAATAATGATGCGGAACAAATACGTGGGCTGGAAAATCGCCAGTTCCTGCAAATCAGGTTTATGTGCCGAAGATGGGTTTTCCGAGCACGACGGTTGGAACGGATATGGAGCCCCAAGGGTGAACGCAATTGGGCAGCTTGAAATATTTTTTTCAGCTTATTGAATGACCGCTGTTTGGCTTTCCCGGTCTGCCTGTTCGTGCTTGATTCTTTCCGTACACATCAGTTCAATCTTTCGAATGGCTTCCGCCTTGTGCGTTTCAGCAGGATGAGCATACCGCTGGATCATTGAGATTTTACTGTGCCCGAGCAATGCCGCCAGCGTGACCAAGTCAACCTCGGATTCGACGGCACGGGTGGCAAACGTGTGACGGAGATCGTACAAGCGGAATTTCGGGACTTTGCAACGTTTAATTGCTGTGCCGTGGGGCTTGTTCAGTTTCGTAATCGGCTTGTTGGGGTCGTCCTGGGAGCCGAACACGTAGGAACCTTTGGCAGTTTGCAGCCGCTTGTGGAGAATTGCTGCTGCCGTGGTCGTTAACGGAATCTTTCGTTTGGCTGATTTCGTTTTGCCGTAGGGGTTGAATACATAACCCGATTTCAAGTTCACGTTGACCACACGCAACCGATAGATTTCATCCGGTCTCATGCCTGTTTCGACCAGCAGAGCGGCAACATCCCGTAAGGGTTGGGAGCATTCGGCCAAATACGCAGATTGTTCATCGAAGGTCAACACCCGGGTGTGCTCGTTATTCTCAGCCAAAAAACGAATGCGGCTGACAGGATTACCCACCAGCACGTCCTGCCGAATATAAAAGTTAAACAGGCTGCGGATACACGCCAGTTCACGATTCACCGTTGCGGGTCTCAATAGCCGTTTCGATTGCGGGCTCTTTTGTGCAAGACGGTGCTTTTTGAAAGCTTCTAGCTCGTCAACCGTGATGCGATCCAACGGCAGCTTTTTGAAAAACTTCAACAAGGCAATGCTGCTGATCTTGAGCCGTCGGTGTGTAGCGGGATGAACCTGATGCTCTTGTTCCGACCACGTTAGAAATTCCTGCATAGCCACATCGAATTTCGGTGCAGGTTTTCTTTGCTTAAGACCGACCTCCCCAAGGGCAAACGCAGTCCTCCGAGCGGCTTCGATATCCAAAGCCTTTTGCCTGTTGCCCTGCCGAGTTGATTCCTGAATGCGTTGGCTGCGGTAGAAAAACTGAAACCACCACACACCCCCGCGTTTAAATACGGTCATTTGGGGTCTACTCGTCTGACCGGTCTACCAGAGGAACAGGTCGCTCGCCTACCTGTTCCTCGGGCTTCTTCGTAAGAGTTACGGGTTCCGTGTGTTCAGCCACAAAGCGGGTTACTTCCGATGGTGGAATAAGCACACGGCAGCCAATACGTACCCTTGCCATCTGCCTGGTACGAAGAAGGTGCCGCACCATCCACTCGCTGATTCCCAGTAGTTCGGCACACTGGAGGACCGAATACAGCTTCGGTTGGGATTGCTGATCCATTATTCTTCCACCCTCTGTTCCGTCGGACGATAGCCGACCTTGATGTACCGTTGTTTTTGTTCGTCCCACTCCTTTATGTTTGTGGGGCACTGTCCGTTCATGCATTGCCAAGCACCACGGCGGAAGCCGCCACCGGTTTTGACAAAGGCGACGTGCATCCACCCACACACTCGGCACTCCATCAGGTTGCTGTTGCGGTCAATCAATTTCATTGGTTTGGCCATGTGTTTCCTTTCGAGTATTCGTTACGCTGTTGCCATGCTTTGCATGCGAATACGAAAATAGCTGGAGGTTGGCAATCGTCGCGTAAAGTCATAGGATTTTTTATGGCGCAGAATTTCTTACGGTGCAGGAGTGATTTTGGTCACGAGAAGAATTGCGGTACCGCCCATTTTTGATGGGGAAACACAAAAACGGTTCGCTCAGGAATGCACTGAACCTGCCCGGAGGATCGTTTCCGCCATGTTGGCCGGAAACGATGAGCCAGAAACTCTCAGATTTTTTCTAAGCACTTGTTGCGGTGAATACACCGATGCATGGAAAGTGGGCGTTTCGGAGCCGGGTGGCCTGCAAGAAGAAAAGGTATTGGAGATTGCACAGCAGTCTCGCAGCCTTGCCATCGATATTTTTGAGCTTTGCAGCGTTGACGTGGATAACCCCATCGGCTTTTTGCAAAGAAACCTTTATTGGGAATGCAGAGCCGAGTTAGACGACAAGTCCGAGGGAGACTCGGAGCAGTGGCATCGGGATTTCATGAAACGGCTCTCTGATCTTGAGAAGCTGTGGGATTTGCCGGCGATGCTGCATCAATTTGCCGACGGAATTAAGGGCTGGTGGAATTTCCGAGGCAAGCGAACCCGAAAAGGTGCCGTCCATCGGGATTACTTACAGGCGCACTTTCATGCATATGGAGCAGTGGTGATGGGCAAATTTACCTATCCAGACATGGCAAAGCTGCTGGAGTTGTCTCGGTACGCACTCAAGTCCAATATTGCCCCAAATGACGATTCGGTGAAAACCATCGTCAGCGGGTACAAGCGCACCAACCATTCCCAATACGAGGGAATGATGGAATCCGTCCGTCGATATCTCGAAATGAAGAAGACAGCACTTGCTGAGGGCCGGGAGTGGAAAACGACCTATATTCGGGCAGCAAATTACGTCAAAGGTGCGCTACCAATCCTTACAGTTGCAGCTCCTTTGAGTCCTGATCGAAGGAAACAGCGGGGAAAGACAAGACCGTAAGTTTTTCCTGCAACGTTTTTTCTGAATTGGTTTACCCAAGCAGTCGCTCAGGTTGGATATCGTGCAACTCGAAGCAGTTAATTCCACCTTTTTCGAGGTCGCATGATAAAGAACGAACACAATCCCTTAGTACCCACAGCCACGGATGTTGCCAATTCTCAGAAAAAGGCTATTTCCAACGGCGTAAACGAAACGAGTGCAATTGAAGTCCCCGGCCAGCCACTCGAAAATGTGGCCGCGCCGGAAGTTGAAACCAATAACAACGTCGAAGCGGTTGGTGAGGACCTTGAAACGGTGCCCACCAACCTGCCTGACCAAGCATCGCAGTCGGAAACGGAGCCGAAACCGAAATCCCATGTACTGGTGCAAATCCGTAAGGAATTGGGTTTAGGTTCCCCCATGCCCGTGGTGCCGTCGCCGGTGACCGAATGTTCCGTTGCCGATCAACAGGAACCGCTCTCTCCCGGGGACGAGCAGGAGCTGGGGAAGCAGATCCTCCAGCTCTGGAAGCAGCACGATACCTGTGAGACCGACCTGCCCGGGCTGTTGTACCAGTTCTGTGTAGCCTTGCACGCACCCGGGAGAAAAGGGCAGGGTTTCGAAGCGTGGTTGAAGGACAACAAAAAACCGAAATCCACGGCCTACCGCTGGATCAACAAATATGCCAAACGGGAGGGGTTGAAGCCGCCGTTTCCCGTTAAGAAAAAGACCAAAACCTCGTCTCAGCCGGGACGAGGTTCGAAATCCCCGATGCCGAAGCAGGATGGCGTTGAAGCCGAGTCGGTCCCTGTTCCTAAAGACCTCCCAGAATTGAAATCGCTGGTGCGGGGATTCTTGGAACGGGCTGACGAAACCGAACGTCGGCATTGGATCAAGGAGCTTCAGAACTGGCTTGCTATGGAATTGCTTACCAAGAAGCTGCCAGTTTCCGTTCCCAATAGCAGTTCGGAGGTGGCATGAGCATCAATGTGAAAACCGATTTTTTTCGCAGTGAACTGGGTTTCGTGGCATCGGCAACGAAGAAGGTTTCGTCATTTACTGCTCTGAAAGAGGAAAAGCCGGAATTAGTTGTACCCTGGCTCGTCCTTTGCAGCGTTGATGGGAGTAGCATGCGGCTCTTCACTACTGATCATACGGTCACGCTGGAGAGCCGTATTCCGATTGATAACCCATTAAACGAGAAATGGGCGTGTGCAGTAGATTGCCGAGGATTGTTGGCATTCGTGGGGAGACTCAAGCATGGACTGTTCACGGTTTCTAGTGCGGACGGCTACGTGACGATCACCCATGACCGTGGAACATACAAGTTTATTTCGGCTGGGCAGGCAATCGAGTACTTGGGCAAACATACCAGCTCCGAAACGGTGAAACCTGTTGCACACATACCGGCCCATGCCCTACGAACAGTCCTGAGTCACGCAAAAATATTTGCTGGTAAGGAACCACCGACCGGCCGGTATGATTTCCGATTTGTCGCCTTGAGGGTTCAGCAAAGTACCCTGCAAGCGGTTAGTGGAGATGGCTCCAATTTTCTAGCTGCAAGTGCTGGTGGGGTAGAAAGCGAGGTGACGGTTGAGGTGAATATTCCCCACATTTATATTCCCATTCTGGAAAAGTTTACGCCTATTCAGACCGATAAGATTACCGTGACGCTGACCTCGACCCAGGCGCGTGTGGATTGTGTTCCAAGAACGGCAATTATCCGGCTGGTGCCCTATGCAACAATGCCGAGAGTAGAAAACTTGTTCAACCCCATCAACTTTCCATTTTCCGTGGTTATTGATGCGGCTGAGTTCAAGGAATCCGTCCGACTCCTGATGACTGTTCAGAAAAGCAACAAGGTCCGTCGTATGGATATTGTTGTCGACCACTCTCAAATGCAGCTGGTAGCAAGAGATCCACTTGATCCGGCCAAACAGTTCGAGGCTGATCATTGTGTGGAGAGCCAGGGTGCCGCCACTTTTGCCGTGAATATGGTGCCCCTGTGGGAGTTCCTGAAACTCGCATCCGGCCAGTTAATAATCAGGATCAACCCCACCGATGACGTTAAGGGATTTCTCTTCACTGCCGAGAATAACTACGAGTTTGTGACGGCACCGGTTGTGTAAAGAAAACCGAGAAAAAAAGGGGTGAAAGTGGCCGTCAAAGCAGGAAAATGATTTTTAAACACCCCTCAACGTCTTCGGGAGCTTCCTGCCCTTTACCGGATCTAAACCCCATCTTCCGAGCGGAACCTGTAAGGGGTTTCCTGGTTGTACTTCCCGGCCAGTGTCCTTTCGATGCCTGAACCTTTTAGGCTTGAACAGAACATCCATCCAAGCGTCGGGTACCAACCGTCACGCCCGTTCTGGAGATAGTAGCTAAACGTAAGAGTTTCCAGCACCTTCGTCCACTCTGCTCGCCAGGTATCGGGATTTTCCATTACCCACCTACAAATTACAAATGCCAAACTTTTCCGATTAACAGGCTGATCGTCCGTCAATTCGATAGGCAAGGTCCTGTCCTCGTATCGAGCATGAAGTCTGAGTGCTTCTGTCCAGGTTTCCTGTATCAAACGGGCTGCTTCCTTTATCTCAGGGGGGAAATCAGTCTTCTTGGATGAAAGGGAACGGGCGGGCAGACCTCGAGCCACATTCGACTGCGTTCTCGAAATCTCCTGTTCGACTTCAAATCGAGGACACTTTTTTCGATCACACTTGATATAGGTTAGAAGACCCCCACCCTTCAGAGGTTTTTGGAGTTCCCTGAAGCTGTGACCACAACTCACACATTGTCGACTTCGTTTCTTCGATGAATGCTTTTTCTTTTTATAGGATTGAGCAGGTCCTTTACCCTTTGAATAAATAGTTGAAACCAGCATGTTACTTTTTCCTCACTTCATCCCCTTTCCTTGGGTTTCATATTGTTCTTTTTTGAAAGACCAACCTATTGATGCCTTTCAGCATGACCGTTTCACCGAGGGGCTTTATCCCGAAGGTGAAACGAAGACACTTTCATCTTTGGAAGCCTCGCGGCGTCCCAAAAACAAAAAGAAAACGAAAAACTTCGCAAAACCCCGCTCGTTTTTCGTACCGTCCTTACAACCATCAACTCAAAGCTCTTAAAATGAAAAGCTCAAAGCCAACAGCAAAAACGATTCCATTTGCTTAATATTCAATTCCCCAACCCAAAGTTAACTTATTACGGAAACTCTCCCTAGAATTTCCCCCTGCATCTCCTGAAGAGGCTTCCCACTCGGCCGGGGAATGCTTAAAGGTAGATTACTTTTATGGCTGCGTAGCCCTAATCTCACGTTGTCCATGACGGACAGGTGGGCAGGTGACCCAAAGACCTTTGCTCTCCCAAAACGATTACCATTTTTCACCACCAGGCTACGAATGGAACCCATCACCACGGTCCACCTTTCGGCGACTCCCTTCAACGTGATGGATGGAGCGGAACTTGCACTCACATTAGTCGTTTTTACGGTTAGAAAAGCCATTTCATTAACTCTCAATTGGAAGCTTTTTGTAACACTCGATTGGTGCTGGTGTTACTGTGGAAGTATGTTCTGTAAGATTATTAATGTAATATGTTCTCTAATACTACTATCTCATACTTTCATGGAAAAGCCAAGCGTTTTCCGCAGTAGGGAAGTGGAAAAGTGGTTACCGTCGTAACTATTAACCTATCAGCTCATTTATAAGCCAGTACTACTGTATATTACCCGGCTTGGCGAGGTATCTTGGAGGCAATGTCAATTAATTATTTACGAACCCTATCCTTATAGCGGTGCAGGAAAGCTTCGGGGAGTTTGCTGCCGGGTGCTGGTCCCTGTCCTCTTCAAAACGTGCGGAAAAGTAGATGACGATAAAACTGGCATTAAACTACGGGTCAAATGTCGTTCCACCCCTTGCCAGAGTGGCTTGTGCTCCTGGCGGCATGCTTGGTTTGCCGGTGAGAGAAGTTTACATGCAGCTATAGGGGGCTTATTTTGCCTGATATGTATGCATCACGTTGTATCTGCTGACCGATTGGCTACAAGTGTTCCAAACGCTGACAAAAGGTTATTTGCGTCAATACGGGCTAGACGGTTGGATGCCGACCACCGGGTGGATATTCCAAGGCAGCTCGAAAGGAACTGGTTTTGAACGAATTTTGGCAGGGAAGTACAAACAAACGACCCCGTTTCCTTTCAAGTCGGAAGACGGGGTGTAGTGGTCACGGCTTTGCTTTTGGACGGGTAGGAGTTGCTTTTTTGAGACCTGCTGCCAAGGACTCCAAGTGGTAGACGGCCTGAAGCGATTTCTGCTCTTTTCAGCCGTCTAGGATTGGAAACAGGGGAACACCAATGCCGTTGAACGATTGCGCCAAGAGCTATTGCAGTCGCTGTGATCATTAGGCTGAGTGGGAACTGGCTATCCAACCCTCCCGATTGGCCATCGATCTCCAGCTGCGGCACGAACTTTCTCGCCGAGTTTCGTTCGGATCGAAAGAGGAATTCTAAGTTCCTGCCCCAACTCAAACCGCACCCAATTGAGGAACAGAAAACGCCGCCGTGTCACGCTGATTTCTTCCCAAGGGATTAACAGCGGAGGGTGCCTGAATTTAAACAACGGCATTGTTGCAAGATAAAGTCCCTTGGGACTGCATCCCACCGTGAGGCAATTGCCGTAATTGACGTGCCACCGCATCTGGCCACTCTGGTACCTCCAACGCTCACCGATAAATGCTGATCGCAAGCGGAATCGCTTTGCCAGCGCGGTCCCTCCGTCGATCCAGCTGAGCAGCGCACATACGGAACACCACATCGCCAAGAAGTAGATCGGAAAGACGAAAGACCAAAAGGCGGTCTGATGATGGTTGATCCAGTTCTGCATGTTTTTCGCGCCGGAACGACAAGCGCACCCATTATAGCCGAGGCGCGTTCTCGGCCTGCTTGTGCCTTTAATGGCAATCAACAATGCAGAACTTGCCACAGCAGATTGAAGTCAGGAAATGTCAGGAAACCTCCCCTCCCCGGTTATCGAGCGGAAAGGCGATTCTGCAACAACCGGGAACCCACCCCGGCGACATAGGCGTATATCGTTACTGATCGTCGGACAGAAACGCACGGCAACAAAGACGTACAATCACAGAACGAATGGTTAGCATGCTTCTTATTCCCGCCTCAATGAGTCCGCAGCCGAATCTAGAACCTCCTTCGGCAAGTCGTGGATAAACTCACGCACCTTTCCCTTAACAGAGGTGTCCTCTTCTGGCAATTCTGGCGCTGGTACCCAGTGTCCCTCATTAGCAGCTTTCAACAATTCCTCGAATTCACGACATTCTCGCGATTCTTCAAGGTGATCCCACCCGAGTTTCAATAACGAAGCAATAATCGGGGCCGTGTAGGCAGACCACGATAGATCCGAGACGTCGGTAAAAAGGAATACATCAGCCAAGCTTCCAAGAAACGATGAGAACACGCTGATACCAGTCGTCACTAGGAGAGCGTTTCCCTTCCAGCGCTTCTTACTCTCGTACATTAGCGGAGCCCAATCATTCTCCTTTGCTCCTGGTTCATTCGCGATTCGGATGGCTTCGCTTGCCGCATTGTTGGCTTCTTTGCGATGCTGAGAATACGAGATCACCAAATAAATAGCTGCAACCGCAAGAAGGACTGCAGTTACCACCAAGTTGTCTTTCGCGGCTTCTTTGAGGCTTGCAGAGAATGCCACGCTGATGAGCTTGAGTAGGAACACGACGCCAAGCAAAAGCAGATAGTGCATGACTTTCTTCATGGGACCTCCCCCAAGTTGGAATCTCCTCCTTCAGGACAAATTCACCCGAATGATGCCAATCTTCAGTGGTTTTGCAAGCCCACAAAAACGGAAACGTTCCAGCTCCGATACGTTCCAAACCCAATTCCGCATTGTCCCACGAAAGGGGGCACCAATGAACAAAATCAAAGCCGCACTCGAAGAACTCAGGCAAGCCGTCTCCGAATACCGTCCCGAACCTGCCACGGACGAATCCGAATTCATCAACTGGCTGGGACGCACCGTACAGAATGCCCAACGGACGATCAAGGTTCGTGGGTACGAACAGGGAGGTTGACCATGTACGAGAAATTGGCACGTTTCTTGGAAGCATTGCGGGATTTGGATAGCATCAGCCACCGGGATTGGGACGCCAAGTACGGGGACGAGTTCGGGACGGCATTCAACCAGACCTCATTCGATGCCGAGTTCATTACCCTGACCCACCTGTTGGCCGATGCCGACCCCGTCTTGGATATGCTGCGGGCATTTGATGAGGGGTGAAGGGGAAGGGGAGGGTGAGAGTTGCCATGAACGGACCCGTTAATGAAGAAGCCCGCAATCGTGGTGAACAGAATTCGACCCTGCCCTAACTAACCCCGACCTCCTCCTTTTCACTGGCGTACTGCCGAATCTGAATTTTCTTTGGGTTCACTCCAAGCCACTTGAGGTAGGGGCCAGTGCGTGTTCGAGCTATTCTTCGACACTCCTCATCCGGGTCACCCCATCCCAATTTCAGCACTTCCGCATCCTTCCGGTCGCAGCCTTTGAGTATTCTTTGACGGAGACTTGCAAACTTCTCTTCTGGAAGTCGGTTGTAGACCTCGAGCTTCACGTCAGGTGTTGTCTGAATAAATTGCAAAACTCTGTATGGCACCGCAGTTTTGAGCCATCGATCCACGGCGATCCGCCACATCTGTCCGTACTCCTTGAACGGTGTGTTCCAGTCGCCCCAAGTTCCCCAAGCGTCTCGTCCAGTCCTCCGGCTCCCTTCAACGATGCGTGGGTTGACTGCCGCTGCGCAGATCAATTCCACATGCTCCTGACGATTCATATTGAGAGTGGCCGGCTCCGCTTCCATCAGGGCAATAAGAAACTTGTCTTTTAGCTGTGGATTGCGCACCGCTGCGAGCCGTTCCAATTGAGACATCTTGGCAAACGTCTTCTGCCAAAAATCATGTGGGCCAGAACATTTCCACGATCCATCATGAGTCCACGGCCAGCCAACATTGCTGGGATTACTGAATCGAGCAGCTTGTACGACGGGATCTGGGTCATTTAGCAGCGTCGTTTCAAATTCCCGCAGTGTCGGCGGATTTTTCCAGTCGCCGCCTGTGTAGTCCTTGTAGACAAGGTCGAGATGTGATGCAGCATAGATTCGGACTGCGGGATCTGCGTCACTGAAGGCTTCATCTGCTATAGCGAGAGGAACTGAGATTCCCGTCCTTTGTATGCGCTTCAAGAAAGCTTTTTTCTCAAAGGCAGTAACAGCACCGTGGTATTCCGCTGCAAGTAGGCTTTCGCTGTAAACGTCACTATAGTAATAGGGAGCGGGATTCTCAAAATCTGACATTCGCCCCGGCAACAAATCATCCGAATACACCTGAGGCCAACCGTCCTCGTGCCACTCATAGCCGAGAGTGTCCTTTTGGGTGGCAATCTTATTGTCGGCTCGGAGATGTTCGGCGAGCGAAGTGACCAAAACATCGATCCGTGATCCGTTCTTCTCGGCAAGCCGGGCAGCGTAAAACAACAAAAGGAGCATTACACCCAACAAAATGTACATTGGCGTGTCCTCCGAAATGCATTCGTGACTGGTTTTTGTTTAGCTCAAAAGCGGCACCATTATACGGCTTTGGCGCCTGCTCTGCCCGAAAGACCAGCTTTTCGCAAAGCAGACAGGTTGATACACACCAGCCCTTTTCCGCACTCCCCACCGAAGGAGCCGACTATGTCCCATTTCCTCGAACAAGCCTGCAACGATGTCCATCAGATTGGCGATCTGTTGCTCTCCACCCAACGCAGCCTTGCCACAAACGGTTGTCCCCGATTGGCCGAACAGGTTGGCACGTTACGGGACGATGCCGAAGCCCTTCTGAAGCGAGTTCAGCAGGAGTGGGAAGGGAGCATTTGAGTGATACGCTGTGATCGGTTGGCTGCATCCGTGACGAAAGGGGGGGGTCCACGATGAACAATTCCCTGGCTATCGTTTCCCGTTCCCAAGGTTGCCTTCTCGGACAGCTGGCAGGTGACGCACTCGGCAGCTTGGTGGAGTTTCAAGCCCCAGAAGAAATCTGCCGTGATTACCCCAACGGTGTACGACTCATGGCCGACGGTGGCACGTGGGGCACGATTGCGGGTCAGCCCACCGACGACTCCGAAATGGCATTGGTGCTGGCACGAGCATTGGCCAAACACGGACGGTATGACCCCAGCGAAGCACTGAAGGGTTACGTGTGGTGGTTGAACTCCCACCCGTTTGATTGCGGCTCGACGGTATCTGCTGGCCTTCAGGGTTGCCCAAATCTCCACAGCCAAGCTAACGGTGCATTGATGCGGGTTAGCCCGTTGGGAATCTTTGGAGCCAACTACGATATCAACCAAGTTGGAGAGTGGGCACGTCAGGATGCTGCCTTGACCCACCCGCATCCGATTTGCCTTCAAGCCAATGCATTGTTCACTATGGCCATTTCCCACGTGATCCGAACGGGATGCAGCCCCGAAGACCTGTACTGGCAAATCCAGAGTTGGGCACAAGAAATGAATGCAGAACCGGAACTGCTACGGGTGATCAACGATGCAGCCACCGAACCACCGAGAGATTACGTCAGCCAGCAGGGTTGGGTGTTGATTGCGTATCAAAATGCCCTGTGGCAGCTTCTTCAAAATCCCAATTTGGGGGACAGCATCGTTGATACCATTATGTGCGGTGGCGATACCGACACGAATGCGGCCATTTGTGGGGCACTGCTTGGAGCCGTGTATGGCAGGGATGCTGTTCCCAGCCAGTGGATCGAACGCCTTTTGAACTGCCGGCCGGAAGCTGGCAATCACAATGTTCGGCATCCACGGCCTGAATGCTTGTGGCCGGTGGATGCATTGGGGTTGGCGGAACGGCTAGTTTCTCCGAAATTAAACCATCCGCAGATAGCCGATCCAAAAGGAAAAGAACGATGTTTCCCGAGACAGGAGGGCAGGTAGTGTACGATGGTGGCGTTTTCGGCGAACATCAGAGAGGGAGAGTATCAATGAGCGGCAACCCCAAGGTCGTTTGCGAAAAACCCAAGCTGCCAACACTGTGGCTTGATACGTCCGTTATCATAAAACTGACCAAAGTCGAGCGTGGCGAGAAATTGCAGCAGGTTGAAGTTGATCGGTTGACACGTCTCCAAACCCTTTTGCAGGAGCTTGTTCCCGCCGGAAAGTTAATCTTCCCTCAATCGGATCAGGAAGAAGAGTACGTCGCCAAGCGGCTTGATCCTGAAATTCACAGCAATTTCCTCAGGTTGTCTCTCGGAATCTGTATGAGGCATCGCCAAGGCGTATTCGACTGGCAGGCGCAGCTTGGAATGGACGCCTACATCAAGGGGGCAAACTCGATAACCGTGGGAGTTGACGCATTCTTTCATGGCGATCCTGTTGAGGAACTTGAGAAGGCTAGGCAACGAAGCATGGTGATTGGTGGACATCCCCTCAGGCTTCCAGAAATCCTCACACGACGCGATGCGGCGAACGTCAAGGTGCTCGAAATGTGGGAGCAGTTGAGACAAGAGTTTGTCGCCAAGAAGCTTAAATACGAAGAACAGTTGGAAGCGGAAAAATGCGGATATGCTGACGCGATGGTTTACAAAGCTAAAGAATGGGAAAAGAAGCGGGCAACGAGAATGGCCGACTTTTGGGCTTTCATGGATGTGCAAGGATATCTTATGTTCCGTGCGGTCTGGAAGGACTTGGGCGGAAAACCCGATGGTTTCGAAGGTCTGTACAAATATTTCTGTTCGGAGTACCACAACAACCTTCCCACTCCAAAGATCGGTAATCAGTTAGGAGCAGATTTGCTGACGGGAAGCGCAGCTATCCAGTCTGGTGACGTGATGGATGTAGGATTATTGTCTATCGCTATTCCTGCTTGCCACTACGTCGTGACAGACAAACAGCAATGTGACAGGGTCAAGCGACGCGGGATCGATAAAGAGTGGGGGACCGAAGTGTACTCAATGTCCGACATCGACGATCTGTTCTTGCAGCTGGACAAATTGCGCTAACTGAAGACAGCCTACGAAGTCCACGCCTCATTGCATTCGTGACCTCTACGAAAAGTCATTTCGTGCAAGCTGAACCATGCCGAAAGAAGGAGAGGGGTCGATCTGCCCCCAATTTGCGGACCTGATACGCCATGTGGTAAATTTCGCACCTCCCCAAATGGAGGTGTTCATGCGGCTCCTGGCATCCGACATCATCACTTTTTGTCGTCCTGAGCCTTGTGGCCGAAGGTTTCTTCTCCAGCGGAAAGGAATTCCCGCTGCCGAACCGAGCGATTACGACCAAGTGTTGGCACGGCTGGGAGATCGCCACGAGCAAGAGCACCTGAAGACGTTGGGCAGAAGCTTGGACTTGAGTGCCTTTCGAGACGAAGAGCTGCTCGTTGCCACAAAAGGGGCTTTGCAACACAAAACACAGGTGATTTATCAGGGAGCATTTCAGGTGGTCACCACCATTCAGGGCCAATCCGTCACGATCTTCGGCAAACCTGATTTCCTGATCTTCGAAGACGGCGGTTACGTGATCCGGGACGCCAAGCTCTCCCGCAAGATCGATGACGAGCACCATGTAGAGATTGCTTGCCAACTCCAGCTCTACGGCTGGCTCTACGAAAAAACAACTGGCGTTCCCCCAAAGCGGCTGGAAGTCCACAATGGCATGGGAGAGATTTCCCCGGTACCCTACGACGGTGGAACGGCAGCCCTAACCGTGTTGGCCGAAGTGTTTCGCTGGAAGAACGTTGACGATCCACCTTACGTCCCTGTTGGATGGACGAAATGCAACGGTTGTTCTTATGGCGACTACTGCATTGAAGAAGCCACAGCAGCAAAGGATGTGGCCATCTTGCCCGAAGTTGACCAGAACCTTGCTCGTGCCCTTCATGACCGAGGTGTAGCGGATTACCCCACCCTGCGGAAGAAATTTGACGTGGCGTCCCTGTCGGAGTTCAAGCGTCCATGGGGACAATCGACCCAGAAAGTGGGGAAGCGAGCCGAAAAGATTCTCGTCTACGCAGAGGTGATGGAATCCGGGCAGGAACGGGTATTGGCACCACCAGCCATCCCGGATTTTCCAAATTTCGTGATGTTCGACTTGGAAGGACTGCCACCTCAGCAGAATGACTTGGAAAAAATCTACCTGTGGGGATTGCAGGTTTACGGTCAACAGCCCAGCGAGTTCATTGCAGCAATAGCCGATTTCGGGACAAACGGAGATCAGGCTGGTTGGGAAGCTTTTCTGACCGCAAGTGAAGGAATCTTTGCCCAACACGGTGACATTCCGTTCGTTCATTGGGCACCGTACGAAAAGACCAATGTGAATCGGTACATTACCCGATTTGGAGACCCAAAGGGAATTGCGGCACGTGTTCTCAAGAACCTGCTTGATTTGTTGCCGATCACCAAGGCTTCGATTGCCCTGCCGATCCCCAGTTACGGCCTGAAGGTGATCGAGAAATACGTGGGCTTCGAACGCACGACAGAAAAAGTTGGCGGGGATTGGGCAATCGCAGCTTACATCGAAGCGACGGAAACGAACGATGCGGCCAAGCGGAACGAGTTGATGGCCGCGATCAAGCAGTACAACAAAGAAGACCTGGCGGCCACGTGGGCAGTGTTCGAGTGGTTGAGGGGGAAGATGTGGATCTGAATCAAGGGACAGGACAGAGAACGAAGTCAAGAGTGAACAAAATCCCGAACAAAATCGAATTTGTGACAGTCGCCAACAACGCACAAATTCAGACGGCTATTATCATGACGAATGTTGTTCTGGAGAATATGTTGGAGTTGGCAATCTCGGAAGTATTAGCTGAGCGGCACTATTTGGAACTCAGACGTGTCCCGTTTCCTCTAAAGCTTGATTTGGCGATTGCGCTAAAATTGCTCCCAATTGAGTCCCGTCCGGTGTATGTGAAAGTGAATGCCTTGCGCAATAGGTATGCCCATGATTGGAAAGCCGAACTGAAAGACAAAGATATCGAAGATTTAGTGCATTGCCTTTCCGATTGGCAAAGGCAAGCTTTTGGGATTTCTACAGAAGAGGGCATGGTCGCAGAGGATAAGCTGCGAATCTGTTTTCTCGTTCTCTACATCGAATTAAAATCAATCATTTCCCATATACGCGACCAAGCCGTTCGGGAGAGAGAGTGGCACAATATTGCAGAGGAGCTGCTAACGATGGCAAAATCACCGAGAACATTACGCGACGATGATCCCGACCATTTAAGAGTAGAAGCCAAGGTGCAAGAAGAACGAAAGAAGAGAGAAGCTAACGGCGAGCTGTAACTGTGCCATGCAGCGGCAAGGCAATCAAGGGCTTGACCGGAGCTTGATTTTCCATTTCATCGACTTCCACCCGGCAGGCTATCGAAATTCGTGTTTTCGCATTAGATAAACGCTTGGCTGACCGTCGACAATCGGCTCCATTCGTAGGCACTGGTTCGAGCGGAACATTTTATCCCTGAGTGTTTGAGTGATTCGATCAAAGTGCTCTCTATGCTCAAGAATGATTGTACGGCCTTTCTCAACTAGGTTCTCAAACGAAACTCCGCACGAGAGGGAGTCGGCGTCAACGCGATCTTTGCTCACGGATTCTTGGGTATAGCGTCCAACGGCCACCATCTCCCCAGCTCCTCCACCAGCGCATATCGTACACTCGTCCTCCAATGAAACCTCAGGGGCTTTCCCGTACCAAGTCGTCAGTTCCAATCGGGATCGCTTTGCCGAATAAACCAGCAATATGCCACGCACCTGCACCCGAAAATGAAGAGCGATCACGGCATGTCCAGCTTCATGAGCCGATCCACTGAGAAAGAACGGAATGTGGTCAGGATGGAGGCTGGAAAAACTTCCATCAGGATAAATGAGCCTGAGCATCGAGGGTGGCTTGTGCCTTGAAACAACTTTCATCATGCACAATTAAAGCTCAATCTGGCACTCATTGCCACCCTCGCCTAACGACGTTATTGCCTGAACTCCAGCACCGTTGCCGCCTTCCGTTTGGCTGCTTCGGAACGACGATCATACAGGCAAGTCGTGGCCACGTTTGCGTGTCCGAGATAACGCTGAACCGTGGATAAATCGACACCCTTCTCCAGCAACGTCGTGGCCGTTGTCCTTCTCAGATCATGCGGACTGAACGTTTCCACCTTGGCTTCTCCTGCCCGACGTCTCAGGATCTGAAGGATGGCTCCACCCGTTAGCCGTGTGTTTCCCAAGCTGCCACCCTTGTTGACCGAAACGAATAAGGCACCCGGCTGTTTTCCTCGAATTTCCAACCACCGTTCAAGCCGTTCCCGTGCTTCTCCTGTCACGTAAGCCAGCCGAATTTTCTTACCCTTGCCGTTCACAGTCAGGGTTCCATCGGCGCCGTTGTAATCTCCGACGTTCAGACCCGTCAGTTCAGCCCTCCGAAGGCCAGTGCCGTAAAGAACCGCTATCATGGCAGCATCCCGAATTCCAGCAGGGCTTTCGTCGACTTGGCACACTTCCAACAGTGCTGTCAGCTCCTGGGGCTTCAGAACCCGTCCCGCCATGTGATCGTCACCCCGAACCCGAGCCAGGTCGGTCACGCGGGCAAGATCGGCTTGGGGCATCAGTTCAAGCCTCCAACACTCCCTGAGAACAGCCCGAAGTGCCGACAGGGTGAAGTTGGCCGTGTTGGGTGAATACCGTTCAGCCAGGGCATTTCGAACCCGTTGGGTATCATCGTAGGTTAGGGAAGCCCAATCGAACTCGTACAGGTTGGCCTTCCCGTTCGAAACGACCCCTGCAATGGTGTTTAAAGCCACCCGGTAAGCCCTACGAGAGCCGATGCCCAGCCGGCCGATCAAAGCATCGACGGGGTGGGTTGTGCCCGTCCTGGTGGCTTTCTGGTGCAACTCAAATGAATTGATGGGGATAACTGCTGCCATATTGCCTCCAAATTGGTATCTCAAATCGTCTTAGGCGTCAGCTATGCGATCCCACAGGGGCCGGTATCCCCCACAGCAAAGATCGTCGTCTCCTAACCATGCCCCCCGACCGTGTCCGTCACTTAAACCGACCCCCCACCCCCACCGAACCCCCACCGGCAATTTGTGTCCCATTCCGAGAACTTTTCGACCTGATACACCACCGTCAGGCATCCGCATAAGCTAACGGGAGAAACCTATGGAACTGCTCGATGAAGTGGAACGGCTGCTGCTTGAGGAAGACATCAGGTGCGAGCGGAACGAAAAACGACGCCAGCTCTCCACCTATATGAACACTGGAGCCATCGGTTCTCACATGGTCATCACCGAAAGCCGAAGTTTCATCAAGTGCGTTATCTTGATTCCCATTTTTGCCCCTCCAGATCGGCGTGCATCTATGGCAGAAGCGGTCTGCCGTGCCAACTATGGGCTCCACATTGGTGCGTTCGAGATTGATCTGAGTGACGGGGAAATACGTTTTCGGTCAGCTCTCCCAACGGTGGACGCACACCCCTCACGAGAAGCTCTGCGTTGTTTGACATTTTTTTCTTGTAATGTCGTTAGCCGTTATACAACAGCGTTCGGAGAAGTGGTTTTCAAAGGTGCCGATCCGAAACAGGCAATTGAGACAGCCGAAGCAGAATGGCAGGAAGAATCCCGAAAGAGCCGGGAGGAGGAACGGTTATCGCTGAGCCGCCCGGTAGAACCCACAATGGTGAACTAATCCCCAAAGGAGAAGCAGGATGGCACAACACGAATTCGAAAATATTTTTGACGGGTTGGGCAAAAAGATCGTCGAGATCCACCATGATCGAACCCGGGACAACTATTACGATCCCACGGGGAGATTCTTGGGGCATACGGATGAAACCGGCACCCGTGATGTTGTCGGGAGAAGGCTTGCCGACAAACCGCTGGGCGGGTTACTGCTGCCGAACAGGAAGAAGTAAGGGGCAACAACCGCTGATCCCGTGATACAACCATCATGACAATCCGCATACGACAGCATGATGGCTCCGAAATTTCCTACTGGACGAATTGTGGCCACTCCCGGGGCATTGGGAGCATTTCAACAGGCAGGGGACAATCCAGCCGATATTCTTAACCGACATCTCTCCGGGGATTGTAGATTAGAATCTTCTAATCTTTATTGATACACAGACGGTCCGAATCGCAAGAACACTCTGATTTCAAGGACACTTAATCAGGCGAGAAGCGTCCCCATACATCAATGCTCCTCCGGCAGCAGGAACGTCGTGACGCTGCGGTCTGCTTCGGTGATCACCCAGATTTTCGTTCTGTCGCTCAAGTGGTAGGCCGAGAGCAGCCGGGAGCCTTCGATCAAGGATTGGTCATTTGCCAACCGATCATCTTTGCTCACGTC
>Ga0326728_10005788_pt1 | contig 34122 bp, 14 predicted proteins | sample MB3enrmetagenome_FD_207602 | JGI IMG/M metagenome (GOLD analysis project Ga0326728, IMG submission 207602) | Lab enriched peat soil microbial communities from McLean, Ithaca, NY, United States - MB31MN | ecosystem: Environmental > Terrestrial > Soil > Wetlands > Peat | place: USA: New York...
GAAGCTCTGCGTGTTCACTCAGCCGGACTTCGGCCTCGCGGAAGGTCCAGTCTTCGTAACGCATCAAGCAGAGCACAGCTAGCAGTTGCGGCTGTGTAAACCGCCGCTTGCTGAACTTAGTTCGTTGCGCAGGCAACACCGCCTGGCTGACTTCTAGAGCCAGCCGGCCATATCGCACCAGCCCGACTTCAGCCATAAAACAGAGCAGAGGCGCCAGAACACCTTCAGCTTAACCCCATTCTGACCTGCTGAATCAAAGGCGTACCGAGGATGTCAACAGAGCCATATGTCCCCATTTGACCTCGATAGCAGTGTCCCCTCTTGAAGTGCCTCTGGAGTTGGAGTGAGGAGGCAGATTGGGGCGAACGGGATTGAGCAGCAAGGAGCTGATTCGGGTGGAGGCGATGAGCCGGGTAAAGTCGGGGAACGTGAAGTTGGTCGAGGCGGCGGGTGTTGTGAGACTAAGCTACCGGCAGATGAAGCGGGCGTGGAAGCGTTATCGGCAAGGCGGCGCGAAGGCATTTCGGCATGGCGGCCGCGGCCGGGAGTCGAATCGTGGCTACGGGGAGGAGTTCTGGGAGCGGGTGTTGCGGCGCTACGGCGAGCGGTACGGGGACGTTGGGCCGATGCTGGCGGCCGAGCATCTGGCCGAGGAAGGCATGCCGGTGAGCGGGGAAACGCTGCGGCGCTGGCTGCGGGAGGGCGGGCAGCAGATTATGCGCCGGCGCAAGCCGTATCGGCAGCGGCGAGCGCGGCGGGCGCATTTCGGAGAGTTGGTGCAGATGGACGGCAGCTTTCATGACCGGCTGGAGGAACGCGGGGGCCGGGGTTGCCTGCTGCACCTGGTGGATGACGCGACCTCGACGGCGGGAGGACGGTTTTACGCCGAGGAAACGATCTGGGCGGCGGTCGGGGTGCTGCGGCAGTGGATCGAGAAGTACGGCATTCCGCGGGCCTTGTACACGGACTGGAAGAGCGTTTACGTGCGCCAGTCCACGGAGGCCGAGAAGCTGGTCGGCCAGGCGCCGCTGACGCAGTTCGGGCGCATGTGCCGGGACTTGGGGATTCGCATCATCGCGGCCAATTCGCCGCAGGCCAAGGGGCGGGTGGAGCGGCCACCCTCCGCGCCCGCCGCGGCGGACCGCGCGAAGGATGGGGCATGGGGCGAAGGATGGGGCTGGGCGGCGTCGCGAATCGAAGATCCGCGCCGGCCCGGCCCGTCGCCTGCAGGGAACCGTCTTATTTTGGGGAAGGCGTGATTTTGGGTAAAGGCGCGATTTTCACGCAAAGATACAACTTTCGAGTGAATCGCTTTTCTTCCAGGGTTTAGTCGAAGATTTCTCTTGACAGAGCGCATTCGCAAGCGTTAGAGTGCCCTTTCATCAATGGCGGAGGAAAACCTGTGTTCTGTCGCGCAGAGGGGTGAATGCCGATCCGTAGGTTGCCGCCTGCGGGCGAGTTGTCGTGCGGGTTTCATGGCCCAGCCAAGGTATCTGGCGGGGGACATGGATTCCGTTCGTTGAGTTGCCTGAAGAGCGGCGTTACGTGGGTAAGCTTCTTTCGGACTGTGCGGGGACCTCGAATCAGGTGCAGAGCGGATAGGACCAACGAAACGTAGCCGACGGGGGGACTACTATGAAGTTCTTTTCAGGGATCAGGCCGACTGCTTATTTGCTGGTGTTGCTGAGTACAGTGTTCCTGCTGGCGCACGCCACGCTTTATGGGCAAGCGACGGGCGACGTGACTGGCGTCGTCGCAGACTCGGCGGGCGCCGTCATTCCGGAAGCCGCCATCGTTTTGACCAACACGGCAAACGGAATTCAGAGCTCTACGATCAGCAATGGCGTGGGCGCGTTTGCGTTTTCCGGCCTCACTCCCGGGGCATATAGCTTCAAGATCACGGCTGCGAACTTTGAGGCGTGGCAACAGGGCGCGTTCGAGGTGCACGCCGGGCAGCATCTCAGCTTTACGAATATCCGAATGCAGGTGGGAGCAGCCTCGGCGTCAGTGACGGTTGAGGCCAAGACCGAAACCGGATTGGCCGGTCTGGACAGCGCGGCGCAAAGCGACGTTATTGACTCCGAAGAGCTGAATACGCTCAGCGTGGTCGGCCGCGACGCCACCGAGCTGGTGCGCATGTTGCCCGGCTTTGCCATGTCCACGGGTGACCAGGGCCTCTACAACCGGCCGGGATACAACACCGCGGTGGTGGGCCTGAGCGGCCCAACAGGCGCATTTTCGGCCAATGGCGCAGGCGTGACCGGCATTGCCATCCTCACGGATGGCGTCTCGCTGACCGACATCGCCTCCAACTCGGGCTCGGTGCAGCAGATCAACATCGAGATGGTGCAATCGGTGACGGCCAACAACTCCACCTACGGCGCCCAATACGCCAAGGGTCCGGCAGTCATCAGCGCAGAAAGCAAGGTGGGCGGGTCTTCATTTCACGGCGAGGCTTATTTCGCTGCCCGGAATACAGAACTGAACTCCAACGACTGGTACGACAATTTCTTGCGCCAGTCCCGGCCGGCAGGGTCGTACTACTACCCCGGGGCCGGGCTCAATGGTCCGCTCGTCCCGATCATTCATCGCATTCTGCCTTTCGCGAATCTCGACAGCCTTCGGGAAAAGCTATTCTTCTTCGCCGGGTTCGAATACTACAACCAGAGCTTTGAGGCCGACCAGGAGGCCATCTCGGGCTGGGTGCCCACCATATCGGAAAGGCAGGGGGATTTCAGCCCCGCATCGCTCAGCGCCCAGCTTTGCGGCGCGCGCCCGGACGGCGCCGCCAATCCCAACTCCATTCAGGCGATGTGCAACTCGAACAACTACCTTCCCAATGGGACCCAAATTGCCAACTACAATGCCCAACCCTATGCCAATCCCGCCGGCGTAGCGCTGGTGAACTGGTTCCCGTTGCCCAATGCCGATCCCTTTTCCAACCCGTTTGGCTACAACTACATCCAGCAGGTTATTCAGCATCAGAATGGCGAACAGTTCAAGGCCACGCTGGCATACAACATTAACGAGAAAGACAAGCTGTTTTTGGTTTACGGACTGCAGAAAGAGATCGACGAGGATCCGGTGGCTCTGAACCAGTCATTCCCATCGGGCGCCATGCCCTATCCCGGCGCCATCACCACGGGCGATATCTCGAACGTTCTCTCAGCACGCTACACGCGCCCTGTTGGCACCACGATGACGAACGCTTTTTCCGCGTCCGTGTCGTTCGTGGCCCTGCCGGGCAAGATGAACGACCCGCTAGCGGTCGACCGCTACGACTTGAGCTATTACAACTGCAACAATGCGGCGCAACGTGCGTCAGGTGGGTGCCCGTACAACATCGGCAACAACTTCAACTATCTGGGAATGTACAAGAACAGCGGCGATCTCTCGCTCCCCGGAATCAGCGGCAATAACGGCAACGGTTACCCGAATCTGGTGATGCCCGGCGGGTTCTACAACAACCAGGTACACACCAAGAAGGTCGACCCCATTCTGCAGGACGATTTCAGTTGGCTGTGGAGGAACCACTACTTGCAGTTCGGCGCCTATTGGGAGACAGGGACCTACAACGGGATCGCGGATACCTCCAATGCCTATCCGCAGGGCCAATTCTCGGACAACCCCTCCAACGGCTACTTCGAGTACTCCGGGCATCCCTTTTTCACCACGGACTACACCAGTTGCAGGAATCCCAGCATTTTAGGCACCCTGCGCAACTCGGGAGTCAATTACCTGGGAAGCTGCTTCAACCCCACGGCCATGATGTACGAGGGTTATGCCGACACCTGGAATCAGACCAACTTTACGCCTCTGGTCGACATGCGTTACACGACCGTGGCCGGGTACGTGAACGACTCCTGGAAGGTTCATCGTCTGAACATCATTCTGGGGGCGCGCATAGAGCACCTCGGCCCATGGGCCGACAAGCATAACAACGGTTTGGCGACGTTCTCCGACAGCCTTTACACCCAGCAGTGCACCGGCTACACGCGTGACTGCTCCAGCTTGAACATGCCGGGCATGACTTGGTATTCACAGCATTCGGGCGTCTCGAACTCCGTCAGCTCGCCGCCGATGGTCTACTTCACGCCACGCGTGGGCGCTTCCTGGGATGTTTTCGGGAAGGGGAAGACGATCCTCCGCGGCGGCTGGGGCATCTACCGGAACCAGGAACAGTTCAACCCCTCCGCCCTGGCGGCGGCCACAGCCCAGAATTACAAGACCAGCCAACTGGTGGGAGCTCTAACGTTCGGTCAGATTGACAGCGAGACGCCGCTCAATCCTCCCGATTTCAACGCTTATTCGCTGTCGCCCTCGGACACGCAGCGCCCAATCTATTACCAGTTCAGCGGGTCAGTGGACCAGCATTTGCCCTGGCACTCGATCATGCAAGTGGCCTATGTCGGCAGCCACAACGTCAATCTGGGTTCTTATAACAACAGCAGCTACAACGAAGCCTCGGACATCAATGTCCTCTGCGGCATTGAGAAGGGCTGTCCTGCCAATAAGAACCCAAACATGCCCTCCCAGCAGTATCCGGACAGCCTGTTTAACGTGAGCTTGGGGAGCCAACCGGCCGACCCCAATGGGGACTTTGCGAAGATGCTCCAGGTGCAGGGCCTTTCCGGTGGCATCGGCTCCATGGATACTCAGGAAATGGATTTCTTCCGTCCCTACCCGTTCTACTCGCACGTTTACGTGCTCCAGCACGATTTTTATTCGAATTACAGCAGTGTGCAGGCGCAATGGAACAAGCAGGCGGGCATGCTGACGTTTGGCGCCAACTATACCTTCGCCAAGAACCTGGCAACGGCGTCGTCCTGGAACAACAATATTGCCGATCCGGTCAATTTACGTAACGACTACAACCCGGTGCCGTACGACCGCACGCAGACGTTCAACATCCATTATCTAGTTTCCGTGGGGCAGCGCTACAACGGCAAGACCCGGCTCGTGTCAGAGCTTGCCAATGGATGGCAGGTTTCAGGAATCTCCTCGGTGACCAGCGGATTCCCGCTGGCGTCGGAAAACGGCCAGAATTTCAGCTTCCCGGGCGGGGGCGGGATATTGCCGTTAGCCGTTCCGTTTGAGAACCAGGGCTCGCCGAGCAATACCGACACCTGCCGATACGAGTACAAAGTTGCACCTGTCAACGGCAGCTACGAGTGCGTCCAGAATGTGAACACCGTAGTCTGGCTCGGCACGCCCGACGTGCAACTGATGCCGACACTTGTTGGTGATCCGAGGGGCGGGCCGCAAAAGCATCAATTCGTGAACCCGCTGGCCTTCGGGATACCGCTACCCACAAGCAATGGGGTGTACCGGATGCCCTACATTCACGGCCCGTACTACATGGATCACGATGTGACCCTGCTGAAGAACATCGCCTTACACGAGAAGCAGAATCTACAGCTCCGGATGGCCGCTTTCAATGTGCTGAACCATCCATTGGTCAGCTTTAACCAGCAGAACACCGACAACCTGACGCTGAGCTTCAGCCAGGCAACGGCGGGACAGGCGCTGACCGATAACGTGCTCGTGTACCCGGACTTCGGCGTAGCGAACATCAAGGTAGGGAACCGGCTGGTTGAGGTAGAGGCGAAGTATACGTTCTAACAGGTTTTTTCTGAGCACGACCTCAGCGTAGGCGCCGCAGGCCGCCCGGCGCAGGACCAGTGAGGGATTGAAAAGAGGGCGGCGCCTGTCGGCAGCATGGGGAACGGCCGCCGGGCAAGCCGTTCGAAAAGGAAGGTTGGATTGAGGTTGGGAGGCAACATATGAACATCGACTCTTGCGTCATCTTTTCTCGGGTTGCACGGATTGCGCGCCTGGCATTGGTAACCGGTCTGCTGACGGGCAGCGCGGGCATGGCTCAGTTGCCGATTTCATTCACGCCGGGGAACCCTCCTCCTGTACTGGGCGGCTCGGTCATCCCTTTCAACCACGGCGCCAGCGGCGATTGGGGCCGGATCGACTCGATGGCCATATCGACCAACGGGAATGTCGTCTTTTTGGACTCCGCAAACAGCTACATTTATCAGCTCGCGCCTGGCGCGTCGGAGCCGACCGTTGTCGTGGGCCCGGGGACAGCTGCATCAGGGTCAAACAACTGCTCGGTCCTGGAATCCTCTGCAAGCGGAGGGTACTGGAACGGGGGCATCGCCCTCGACTCCGCAAACAATCTTTACGTCGGCAACCGCTATAGCGGAATCGCCGAGTTTTGCCGCGCGACCTACAGTGCGGCCACGAACTCCTGGAACTTCACCCCCAACTCCGCTTGGACCCCCACTCCCAGCACCACCACAAACGGCACCACCACGGCGCTCAAACCGCAGGCCCTTTATATCGTTCGCGGCAGCCAGCCAGACTGCTCTCTCGTTCCTGTCGGGCCGAACTGCACCGACACGTTTTATTTCAGCACCTCCACCGCCGCAGAGCCGGGGATTTACGAGATGAGCTTAAATGTGGCGGCGGGCACGTGGAGCAATCTTACGCCCATCATCACCGACATGGAGGCTATGGCCCCCTCCATCACGGTCGATCAGGCCGGAAACATCTACTTCGTCGAGAACATCTATCCGACTCCGGTAACTTCAAGAGTTAACGGGATTCGCGAAATTCCCGCCGGCACCACCGGGATTTCCGCCACCGGAACCGGATCCGAGGCGACCCAGACGCAGCTCATAGGCAACTCGGACAACTTCACGAGCATTGGCGGAATTACTTTGGATGCGCACGGCAACCTGTACTTTGCCAGCGCGTATCAACCGAGCTACTCGGGATTTGTTGACGGCGTGTTCATGATTCCCAACGAGGGCACGCCCACCAATCCCAACCTGAACTGGAACGATACGGTAATGATTGCGCCGGTCACGGCGGGAGAAGCGCCTTTCGTCGACCCGAGGGGATTCCTGTGGATTTCAACCGCGAGCGGCTCGAACTGGGCGCCCAGGGGTACGGCGGCCCCCACCTGCGACACCACGACCGTGCAAACCATCGACGCCACCTGCCTGGCAGAGGAAATCGTGATTTGGAAGCCGGGCATGGACAACCTGGCGTCGGCGACGGCGAGCGGAGGGACCCCGGTGCAGATCACAGGCTACGCGGTTGTGGCAACGGGTGGCACGGTAACTCTGACCGCGAACAATTCCTTCACAGAAAACGAGGTGGTCACGTTCTCGGTGGCAAACTCGAGCGACCCCCTGTACCCGCTCAACGGTCTCAGCTTTTACGTGCTCGGAACCTCTCTGAGCAACACTGAATTCTCGGTCACCATCCCCACAGTTACTACGCAGCCGGGGTATCTCCCCGCGGGCGCGAGCGGCGCCACTTCGGCAACGGCGAGTTTGACGTCGTTTTCGACGGTATACTACACGTTCAACCAGGCTACAACCCCGGCCACGGGCAGCTTCGTCCCGAGCAGTAAGAGCTTCACGGCGGTTCCCAACCCGACCCCCGGCAATTTGCCTTCAGGCGCCACTTTCACATCGGTGCCGGGCTGCACGGTGGGCACAACCTATCCTGCCTTTACTGCGACCGAGGAAACGTTGACCAACCCCACTTCCGACTACAGTTGGTGCGCTCTGTATTTACAGGTGAATGCGCAAGGGCCGGGTCCCGTGGGAAGCGAAGTGCAGATGCTCAACTCCAGCGGCGGCGTCATCTCCGGGAGCAACGTTTACCTGAGCGGCGTAGGACAAGGGGCGGCGATTTCCAACCTGGCAACGCCGGCGGCGTCCTCCATCGCTAAGGGTTTGAGCGAGCCCCGGCAAGTAGCGGCTGATTTGCAAGGAGACACGTATGTGGCCGATGCCGGCCAGAAGGAGATCGAATTCTATGCAGCGGGAGCCACCGCGCCGACCGCGCCCACAAATGCCTTCGGAAACGGCCTTTCGGCGCCCACCGGCGTGGCTGTGGACCTGGCGGGCGATCTCTATATCGGCGACTCCGGCAATGTTTACGAGATTCCCTATATTAATGGCAAGTTGCAAACGTCGAAGCAGACCAAGATTGCCAGCGGCCTGGGCAACCATCTGAACCTTGCGGCAGACGCCTGGGGAGATGTTCTGGTGGCGGATCAGACCAACAAGCAAGTGGTTGAGATCTCGAACCCGCAGTCTGCGCTTCTACAGCAGGGGCTACAAACTTTGGGGAGCAACGCCAACTTTACCGGGCCGTCGGCTATCGCCACCGACAATTCCGGGAACGTGTGGGTGGCCGATGGAACGAACCTGTGGGAGATCACGATGCCCTTTGGAGGGGCCTCGGAGGTCACGAGCAAGCTGCCGGCGGGTGTGACCGGGCTGGCCATCGATCCCTCGGGCTCCGTGTTTGTAACCAGCGCGAGCGGCGTGCTGTGGATTCCTTACCAGGTCAACTCCACCTCTTCCGGCCTGAATGTGAACGCTGCAGTTTCGGTGACCAGTGGCTTGGGCTCCGCACCCATCGGCGTCGCGTTGGACGGGTCGGAGAACGTTTATGTCGATTACGGCTCCGGCGCGGGCGCGGGTCTGTCGCAATTGAGCATTAACGGCGCCATTGACTTTAATACTTTCCTGAACCAGGAGACCAATCCGGCGGTGCCCTATGAAGCCGATGCGCAGTTGTCCAACCTTGGCAACATGCCTTTGACGCTGGGTGCAATTTCAAGTGACACAATCACGCAACCGAACACGGGCGAGTTCACGATCATACCGGCTCAGTTAAACTCGCCCGCCTGCAGTTCCTCGGCCAGTATCTCGCCGGGAGATTCGTGCTATCTCGGTTTGTACCTACTAGACACATTGACTCCTCCTGCCGGCATAGGCCAGACCAACGCAACCGCAACCGTCGCGAGCAATGCCGCGAACGCGGCTTCCGGGTTGAACATTGCGCTATCGGCCTACATCGTCCAGGATTTTCGGCCTGCCACCAGCATGACGGCGACCATATCGCCCAACACCACCACTGCGGGGTGCGCGGGTTCGGTCTATCCGGGGTGCCAAACAATCACAGTGACGGTGACCTCAGGAGCGGGTACGCCACAGGGCTCGGTGATCCTCAAGGTTCCCGGCAGCGGTGTTGCCCAGCAAGAGCAAACTGCAACCCTGAACAGCTCCGGCGTTGCCACATTCCAATTAAGCAATTTGTCGGGCGGTTCATACAATCTCCTCGCGACGTACAGCGGCGAAGGCACGGAGGGCTCCTCGCCGAACACGTGCTCGCCCGCGGCCTCGGTCTGTTTCGCAGGCAGCGCGTACGCATCGTCGTTCAAGATTAGCAAGGCGACGCCGACATTCACCGTGGGACCGCCAGGCACCGCGGGTTGCCTGTCGTGGACCGCGACCAACTGCGCGCCCAACCCGGATTTCGTTACGGGCTACCTGGGCGCCTACTTTGTCAACCTAGCGACCAGCGCCTGGTTTACGGCTTCAGCGACCTCGGCACTCGGACAGCCCACCGGATCAGTGAGCTTCCTCCTGGCGAGTGGAAATCCGGTGGACCCGACGCAGCCGCAAAACCCGCTGACCTCCAATGGAACCGCCGACTTCTCGTTGGTCAATCTTCCCCTCGGTGTTTATAACATTAACGCGAACTACAACGGCGATCAGAACTTCAACAGTGCAAGCGTCACGATACCCGCCTTCCAGGTGATTAATCCGAGTATTGAGATCACGGCCACACCGTCTACGGTAAGCACCCCGGCAGGAACGCCAGTCACGGCGACTCTCAATCTGATGCCGCTGGTGGGATTCACCCTGGACGTGAGCTTGGAGTGCGTCTCAGCCTCATTGCCCAAATACTCGGAATGCACATTTGCCTATCCGAATGCAGGCAGCGGGACCGTAACCGTAGGCGCCAAGGGTGCCACGCCGTCCACTGTCGTGGTCACCATCAGCTCGAACGTGCCTGTTAACAGCGGCGCCGTCGTACGGCGGGAGCCCTCCTGGTTGCTGGCCGGGCTGTTGGGGTTGGGTCTGATGGGGGTGATCGCCGGACGCAAGAGATTCAATCGCTACCTGACCATGATTTGCCTGGCCGTAATGTTTTTGGGCACATTCATGGCCGTGACCTCGTGCACCAACGCGGGATACTCAACGCCGCCGGCCGCGCCCAAGGAGATTACGCCGACGGGAACGTCTAACGTGCAGATCATCAGCTACAACCCGGCTACCTTGCAGCAGGATTCGCTGACTACGCCGGTGTTCACCCTGCCGGTGACGATTCAGTAAGCTTACCAGGCGGCAGGGCAGAAATCGTGCTTTCCGAGAGCTGGAGGCGGCTCCCGGAAGGCGAGAAGCAAAAGACAGCCTTGAGCCGCGAGAAGAGAAACCGCTCGCGGAAAGTCGATACGAGCTTTTGGGGGAGGAATGGAATGGCCACCACGTCGTTCACCGCACTGCGCCGGCTCGCCGGAATTATATTTACGCTGATCCTGTTTAGCCTCTGCCTGACTGGAGCCGGCAGGGGTCAAACCCCGCCGCCGGTGACGGCGAGTGCTCCCGCAGGCATAACCCATCCATCCGGATGGGGCGCCATCCAGCAGACGGCGATCGATTCGAACGGCAACTGGCTCATAATGGACTACGGACAAGCGGGCGTTTACGAGGTTCCCGCATCGGGTGCTGCGGTCGTCACGCTGGTTCCTCAAGGTGGCATGAGTAATGGTAATGGCGGAGGGAATCCGGGCATCTTACTCGACCCGGGCAATAACCTCTACATTGAGGGTAACCTTAACAATTGTTTGCTCATGTATCCCTACAGCTCGGCTGCGAGCCACTGGCCTCTGCTGGCGTCGACGCTGGGTTTGGGCCCCACCGGCACTGTCCCAAGCCAATATACAAACGTCACAACGAACATAGCCTCCCAGTATTGCCTTTACGACTTCAATGTCAGCACGAATTCGTTCACTAGCCCGCCAACTCCCCCCGCCTTCGCTGAGGGGTCTGCGTATACCCCCTTTTCTGCGGGCTCTTTCCAGCCCTATGGACTTGCGATCGGTCGGGGCTCTTACGCCGATTCTCTGCTGATCGGCACCCAGAACGGCGGTAATGGCATTTTCAGTCTGCCCGTGAGTGGCGCTTGGGCCAGCCCGGTAGCCGACTGCACAAGCAGTGCGCTCTGTTCTACCACGACCCCGTCAACCGCGATCATTAAGACGTTGACGCAGCCTGCCATTTCGATCGCAGTGGATCCCTACGGCAATATCTACTTTATCGAGAATTCCGGGGGTTTGCCCGGCGTCTATGAAATCCCGGCAGGCACGACCGGAGTCGCTTCGGACTCTGGCCTTACCCGTGTCGATCCCAGCCTGCCCAATGTGACGGGTGTGATCACAGACGCGGCAGGTAACCTCTACATCAGCGATGGGACCGACGGCGTTTTCATGGTTCCCGCTGCGACGGGTGCGGGCGGATCCCCGGACACTTCGGCGTCGGTCCTTTTGACTCCCGTGCCCGCGCAGGGCGAGGTCGCCATCGACCCGGCGCGCAAAATCCTTGATGTTCCGACCACCCAGAAACAGAACAACGGTCAGGCGGACGTGGCCGCGGTCGGAATCGGTCACGCAGAATTGGGCTCTTCTCCGGTAGGGACAACGACGCCTACGGCCGTGCCCGTGAACTTCAGCTTCAACGCCAGCGTTACGCCAGCGAGCTTCACCATTGTGGAAGCCGGTATGACAACGCCCGAGTTTGCGATCACAACATATAGCAGCACCAGCGCCGCCCCCAGTGGATACTGCGTCTCCATCACGACGACCGGCGCGACGACGAAGACGCTTACGACCTACACCGCCCAACAGAATTGTTTCGTAAGTGTGGCTTATACCCCATCCGCAGCGGGAAGCAGCTCGGCGAGGCTGCTGATGCTCGATGACAACAACAACATCCTGGCCTCCATGCTGGTGCACGGCACCGGAACGGGCCCGATTGGGCAAGCGTCTCCGAGTTTGGAATCCAGCATTGGGTCGACTCTAATTACGCCGACCCAGGTGGCCACGGATGCTTCGGACAATGTCTACGTTGCAGATCCGGGTCTGGGCAAAGTTCTTGAGTATGCGGCAGGCTCCAGCACCCCCGTCTCCATCGGCACATCATTGGTCTCTCCCACCGGCGTAGCAGTCGATGGCGCGGGCGATGTTTTTATCGCCGATAGTAGCGATGGCACCGTGTACGAGGTCCCCGTCGGGCTTAGCGGACTGAACGCGGCGGGCCAAGTGACGCTGGTGAGCGGTCTAGGCACCAGCGGCCTGAATCTGGCCGCGGATGGTTTGGGTGATCTCTACGTCGCCGACCCCAGCAATGGACGGGTGGTAAAGCTGGCCGGCATCGGTGATTTCAGCGACGGCGCGTTGGTGCAGTCAGAAACCATGCTCACCGCCGGGTTCAAGGGACCCTCCGCCGTGGCCGTCGATTCGAGCAACAATCTCTATATCGTCGACGGCGCAAAACTCTTTGAGATTGCCGGCGGCGTGAGCGCGCCCATCAGCTCGACAACGCCAACGACCGTGCCTACAACCTTGGTGAGCACCCTGACGGGCGTGACCGGTTTGGCTACTGATCCTTCCGGGGCCGTTTATATTTCATCGACGAGTGGAACCTTTCGGATTCCGCTCTCGCGCGGCTCCCTGTCTTACGCCAGAAAGACCGCAGTCGCCCCGGATTTGAGCAGTTCAAGTTCATCGTCCGTCGCGCTTGATCGTTCGGGCAATATTTATGTAGCGCCGACCGGCGGGTCCGCTGTGAGGCTCGTCAGCGCCACCGGCGCCCTCAGCTTCACTCTCACTCCGCCAGCTACGTCCACTACGGCGACCGCCACCATCATGAACATTGGCAACGCACCGCTGTTGGTTAGTGGCTACACCGACTTGATAACGAACGATTTCGGCTTGAATGTCTCGAATTTCACGGGCGCCGATGGGACGTGCGTAGCTGATAGCACCAAGCCGGCAACAGGCATTGCCGCGGGCAGTACGTGCAATGTGGTCGTCACCTTCGACCCGGGCGCCGGACAATCGGGTGCGCTGACCGGCTGGGTCCAGGCGACGAGCAATGCAGCCAACGCTCCAATTACGATCGATACGAACGGCACGGGTCCGATCTTGGCCAGCTCACAAGTACAGGTTGCCGTAGGCAGCGGACCCCAGGTGATCGATGTGCCGTTGACGGTGACGGTAACCCCGGGAAGCGGTACGGGAACTCCCACGGGCACGGTGCAGGTGACCTATAAGTCCTGGACAGTGGTCGTCCCCCCCAGCTGCGCCACCCCGCCCTGCGCTCCCGCGATCAATCCCGTGACGGTAACGGCGTCGTCCGCGCTGACGCTGTCGCCAACCACGAATAGCTCCACCGCCACGTTCGTTCTGGCGCCGGTGCTGGCGGGGACCCAAACCATTACAGTCGGTTACACGGGGGATCAAACCTACGTCGCCTCAGCGGGGAGCAGCGGCTCCGTCACCGTAGCCCAGTCCGCGATCGCAGGCTTCATTGCGGATCCCAATCCTCCGCCGTATTTGCCGTTCGTAGAGCAAGGGAACCCACCGAGCGGCGCGGTACCCTACGGTACATCGGCAGAATACTGGCAGTACTCCATGCCGGTGACGGTCAATACCGCGGCTGGAATTCCCACCGGTACGATCACCTTCAACGATAACTCCACAACCTGCCCGCCGGGAACTTCGGCAAATGGGGTGGGCGCGGCAACCTGCCAGTTGGCGAGTTATTCAGGCGTAGCTTGTCCGGAGAACAATGGCCAGGGCGTTCAATTTGTCGTGAATAACGGTACTTCGAGCGTGGGCGCCACGGCTACTCTCCCTACGACCTGCCTGCAGATGCCCCCATTCGTAACCTACACGCCCGTGGTGTCGACGCACTACATCACGCCTGTGTATAGCGGAGATGCGAATTTCATAGGGGCTACGGACCCGGTATCCTCTGTCTTCCAGGTCCTTCGCAGTGCCGAAGTGAGCATTGCCACCTCCGCTCCTTCCGCGACCTCCGCTTCTCCCGCTCCTCCCGTTCCTACCTCCGCGGGTTCGTTGACCGTGAAATCCGGATCGACGGCGAGCCTGACGCTCTATATCACGCCGTTGCTGGGTTACGGCTTTGAGGGAAAAGGCGCGACGGAGGTGAATTCCAACTTCCCGGTGACCCTCCAGTGCGACAACCTGCCGCCGCACAGTTCGTGCACGTTTACCTATCCCACGAGCATCAGCCCCTACCAGCCCAGCGCGACCAACTCTGTGCAAATATGCCCCCAGCCCAACCTGGATTCGAATGTGGGCACCGCGGAGGCGTATGAGTCGCTGGCTGAAACCGGTGGGTGCAACGCGAACGGTGTCGGGGTTGTAACGCTCACCATCAATACCGACGTGCCTGTGGGCACCACAACCAGCCAAAATGCCTCCCCGGTATCGATCACCTTGGCGTCGATTTTTGGCTTCGGGATGGTCGGGCTGTTCTTCCGGCGCAGGGCGTTCCAGAAAGCGCGCCGGAAGTTGATGTTCGTTCTGATGATCGTCGGAGGTGCGCTCTCAGTCAGTTTGACGGCCTGCAGCACCACCGACCTCGCACCCCAGGCGCAACTTTCTACGCCGACGGGAACTTACGCCGTGAGCATTACGGCCGCACAGGTGGGCACCCAGTGTGTTCCGCAGATCGCGGGCAGCATTCCATGCACGACAGCGAGCGGCGGACCAGGACAAACGGTTTACGGCAGCAACAGTCAAGTTTCCTTCCCGTATTACATCAACTTGACAGTGCAATAGGCGCGTGGCGACAGGAAGACCCCGGAATGAAAGAGCATCGCGCCGCGCAAGCGGCGCGATGTTGTTTTCTGAGCTTTACAGAACTATCCAACGCCGTCTTGGGCTGACAGCGCAAGTCGAGCGCAGGCTAGCGCGGTCGCGGCAGATGATCTCTGCACCGGGATGTGCCCGAAGCCACTGTTCCGTGCTCTCGGCGCTACGGTCAGGCAACAGATCGATCACCTTGCCGTGTTCCAGGTCGCAGAGGATCGTTCCATAGCGATGCCCCTTTCCAACCCAAGAAGCAACGACCGCTTCTTGGGAACCCCGGACCTTGCGCCAAGCCCAATCATCGATCCCCAGCACCCGCGGCACCTGGGCTTGATCCACTACCGTCCTGTGACGCAACTGCCGCAACAGAGCCGAGCCGTTGGTTAGGATGCCAGGTTGCGCGGCCAGGCGAGACCCTGCCGCCCCACCCGAAGCCAAAGTGATCTATTCCAACGCCACGCTCAGCCGTGAGGTACGGCGAGCGCACCGCGGCGCCGTCTCCGGCAGTCGCTCCGTGAAGATGCGTTGTCCGCAACCTTCCGCATCGCAAGAAATCGTCGCACCCGTAATTCGATGCGGACTGGTATGCCTTCCTAAGGAAGGTCGCTCAACCGCCGACTATACGAGCTATGGACACGGCGGCTGGTCCGCCGGCACATGGGACAAGCACTGCCCACTGCGACCGGCCGTAAGACCATGACGAGTTGGTCTCGCCCTTGAACCTGCAACTGATCGAGAACGACTTCGCCCACATCCGGCAACAATGTCCGCTGTCCCGTGGCCGGCTACGCGGGGCCACGAGAGCTTGACTCCCTTGTACCGTCCCTCTCCCCTCCGGCAAAGTGCCAGCCTTGGTTCACCAAATGTGCGGAAGAGCCTCTTTTACTCCGCCCTTGACAATTCACCCGAGAGTTGCATTGTGCGCCCAAGTAAACTCATCTACCATGGTCCTATCATTCAATGACGGCGTGGCTCGTGCGCTACGGGTCTTGTTAAAGGCCAAAGGATCACGTTAGAAAGATCGGGGGAACCCATGCAGCGGCAATTGCCCACAGAAGAGATCGTCGCGCGGATTGGTGCGTGTTTGTGGCTGGTGAGTGCGACAGTCGTGTTTTCAGGGTGCGGCGGCGGTGGAGGTGGCACACACACGCCAACAACGCCTACCATCACGGCGTTGCCGACGGCGAGCGCGATCGCCTACGGCCAGACGCTCGCATCATCGACGCTGACAGGCGGTACGGGGTCGGTAAGCGGGACATTTGCATGGACAACTCCAACGACGGCGCCCAAGGCAGGGATGCAGAGCGAGAGCGTGACCTTTACGCCAGCGGACACGACCGACTACACCACGGTGACGGGCTCAGTGACCGTGACGGTGAACCAGGCGACTCCCACGGTGACGGCATTGCCGGCGACGGGCGCGATCACCTACGGCCAGACGCTGGCATCGTCGACGCTGACAGGCGGTACGGCTTCGGCCAACGGGACGTCGGTGAGCGGAACATTCTCATGGACAATTTCCACGACGGCGCCCAAGGCAGGGATGCAGAGCGAGAGCGTGACCTTTACGCCAGCGGACACGACCGACTACACCACGGTGACGGGATCAGTGACCGTGACGGTGAACCGGGCGACGCCCACGGTGACGGCATTGCCAGCGACGGGCGCGATCACCTACGGCCAGACGCTGGCATCGTCGACGCTGACAGGCGGTACGGGATCGGTAAGCGGGACATTTGCGTGGACAACTCCCACGACGGCGCCCAAGGCAGGGATGCAGAGCGAGAGCGTGACCTTCACGCCAGCGGACACGACCGACTACACCACGGTGACGGGCTCAGTGACCCTGACGGTGAACCAGGCGACGCCCACGGTTTCGGCGTTGCCGGCGGCGAGCGCGATCACCTACGGCCAGACGCTGGCATCGTCGACACTGACAGGTGGTGCGGGATCGGTGAGCGGAACATTCTCGTGGACAACTCCCACGACGGCGCCCAAGGTAGGGATGCAGAGCGAGAGCGTGACCTTCACACCTTCAGACACGACCGACTACACCACGGTGACGGGCTCAGTGACCCTGACGGTGAACCAGGCGACGACCACGGTTTCGGCATTGCCGGCGGCGAGCGCGATCACCTACGGCCAGACGCTGGCATCGTCGGCGCTTGCGGGCGGAACGGCTTCGGCCAACGGGACGTCGGTGAGCGGAACATTCTCGTGGACAACTCCCACGACGGCGCCCAAGGCAGGGATGCAGAGCGAGAGCGTGACCTTCACGCCGGCGGACACGACCGACTACACCACGGTGACGGGCTCAGTGACCGTGGCGGTGAACCAGGCTACGCCCACGGTAACGGCATTGCCGGCGGCGAGCGCGATCACCTACGGCCAGACGCTGGCATCGTCGACGTTGACGGGCGGTACGGGATCGGTGAGTGGGACATTTGCGTGGACAACTCCCACGACGGTGCCCAAGGCAGGGATGCAGAGCGAGAGCGTGACCTTCACGCCAGCAGACACGACCGACTACACCACGGTGACGGGCTCAGTGACTCTGACGGTGAACCAGGCGACGCCGACCATCACGTGGAGCGCGCCGGCAGCCATCACTTATGGCACGGCGCTTGGCGCGACGCAGTTGGACGCGAGCGCAACGGGGACCGGCGGAGCGGCGCTCAGCGGGACCTTCGTCTATTTGCCGGCATCGGGCACTCTCCTGACAGCGGGATCGCAGACGCTCAAGACTACGTTTACGCCGGCGGACTCGACCGACTACACCACGGTGACGGGATCGGTGACCCTGACGGTGAACCAGGCGACGCCCACGGTAACGGCGTGGCCGGCGGCAAGCGCGATCACCTACGGCCAGACGCTGGTATCGTCGACGCTGACAGGCGGTACGGGATCGGTAAGCGGGACATTTGCATGGACAACTCCGGGAGCGACGCCGAGTGCGGGGACAGATACCGAGAGTGTAACCTTCGCGCCAGCGGACACTACCGACTACACCACGGAGACGGGATCAGTGACCGTGACGGTGAACCAGGCGACACCCACGGTGACGGCGTGGCCGACGGCAAGCGCGATCACCCTGGGCCAGAGACTGGTATCGTCGACCCTGACCGGGGGCACGGCTTCGGTGGGCGGCACGTTTGCCTTTACAACTCCGGGAGCGACACCGGGTGTGGGGACAGATACCGAGAGTGTAACCTTTAAGCCGACAGATACCACGGACTACACCATGGTGACGGGATCAGTGACCGTGACGGTGAACCCGGCGACGCCCACGATAACGGCGTTGCCGGTGGCGAGCGCGATCACCTACGGCCAGACGCTGGCATCGTCGACGCTGATAGGCGGTACGGCTTCGGGCAACGGGAAGTCGTTGAGCGGAACATTTGCGTGGACAACTCCCACGACGACGCCCAAGGCAGGGTTGCAGAGCGAGAGCGTGACCTTCACGCCGGCGGACACGACCGACTACACCACGGTAACGGGCTCAGTGAGCGTGGCCGTGACCGTGACCGGGAATCCTTCCTCGGTGACCGTGGACTTCGGAACCACGTACCAGATCATCCGCGGTTTCGGTGGGGCGACGGTCTGGCTGGGACGAATGCCCACAGCCGTGGCCACGGCCCTGTTCAGTCCGACGAGCGGCCTCAACCTGAGCATGCTGCGCGTGCGCATCGATCCCACGGGCACGCCATCGGGCGGCGGCATCTATGGGATGCCATATGAACCTGACGATGGCGGTTGGGACTACGAGCTGGCCAACGGCCAGGAAGCGGTCGCCAACAACCCGAATGCGATCGTCTTTGCGACGCCGTGGACTCCGCCGGCCAGCATGAAGAGCAACAACAGCACGATTGGGGGCAGTCTGAATACCTCCAGTTATGCCGATTACGCGAACTATCTTGAGGATTTCGTCAACTTTTTCAACACCAACGCCGGCTTCCACCTCTACGCGGTGTCCATGCAGAATGAGCCAGACGCCAATGTTACGTACGAATCCTGCGCATGGACTCCCCAGCAGATGGATACATGGGTAGCAAACAACGCATCCACAATCACCTCGGACCCGTACTCCACGAAGCTGATCATGCCGGAGTCGGAGAGCTTCAGCCCTGCTTATGCCACGCCGACTCTCAACGACCCGAATGCGGAGGGTCTCGTCAGCATCATTGGCGGCCACATCTATGGAGTCTCGCCTGCCCCCTACACCATTCCTGCGGGGGACAGCCCCAAAGAAATCTGGATGACCGAGTACGGCCCCTTGACCACAGCGCAGCTAACGTTCGCTCAAGCCTTGTCGCCCTATGGTATATCGATCCATAACTCCATGGTCACCGGCGAATATAACGCTTATGTCTGGTGGGGAATGTTCGGCGACTCGACCGGCAGTTGTGCAACCGCCGCCGGCACCTGCGGCCTGGTCGACTACAGCGGAAATTTGATGGTGATGGGCGAGGTGATGGGCCAGTACTCGAAATTCGTTCAGCCGGGCTATGTACGCGCATCGGCGACCGCGACTCCCGCCTCCGGAGTGTACGTCTCGGCATACACAGGCGAAGATCAATCGGGCACTCAGCACTACGTGATCGTGGCCATTAACGCCAGTTCATACGTGGTGGAGCCCCTGTCCTTCACGCTGGATAATGGGAGCGGCGTGACCTCGTTGACGCCTTACCAGTCCACGTCGACTGGAGCGCTGGTGCCGCAAACCGCGGTCCCTGTGACCAGCGGACAGTTCAACTACACGCTTCCCGCGACGAGCATCACCACGCTTGTGCAGTAACGATTCTTCAAGAGCATCAGCCGGGCCTCCCGGTTTTCAAGCTGCTCAAGATCGGGTCAGCACGCACCACGGCGCGGTCGCAACATGGCAGTAGCCGAGCACGACAGTGCGGATGAGATAGAGTCAGGGCAAGGGGCTTCAAATCCCTCCGAGCCTACTACAGAATCAATAGCCTGCTTCGAGAACGGTAAGATGACGGTCGCAGTCGGGATAGTTTGGTGACACGTTGCGCTGTAGCCAGCTTGCTGAAGGTCTACTGAAAGTCCCGGCTCAGGCTCAATAGGTTGAGGCCGGCGATAAACCTTTGCGCTTCCGCTGAGAGAAGGTCATAGTTAGATGTCTTCCGCGTCATCGAATGTAACTTGTCAATTCGAACCATAATCGAAACGACGTGCGCTTGCGAACCTGCCAGTTCGTACATCTGAGGTCCCAAAACGAGGAACCCGATCCGTCCACTCGTAAAACCTCGCGCCACCCGCGCTGAAAGGTTCTGCAGCGGAATATCGATGAGCTCGCTCGACAGGATCGGAACAGGTTGCGACAGTAGTAGCAGTCCGAGGGGGAACCACGCTTTACGCCATACACGTGCTCCGGCAAAAAGCAGCGCAACTCCGCTGCTATAGATGCAAACAGGCAGCGAGACCGGCAGGAACGAAATCGCGACTGATCCCGCGAGTCCGAGCAGCATCTTTTCGCGCAGCACACTCAGCAGAAATGCGAGCCCGATTACCGGCAATCCCCACCACGTCCCGAGCATCTCCCAGCCATGCCGCTGCTACACGCGCAGCGTCAACACGATTGATGTCGGGGGAATCAACATGCCGATCGACCGCAGCGGATCTGTCGTCCAGAACGTCCAGAGTTCCGCGATCTCCCGGTGAATGCCGAGGCAACCAGCGGCCGCCAGCAGAGCGATCATGCACCAAAGCAGAGGAGCTTTGGCGCGGGTAAGGCAGTTTTTGGCGCCTGGAATTATCTCTGAGCCCGGCGCAGCCACTTCCATCTTCATCGTCATACGTCCAGTTTACCTGTGATTGAGCGCTCTGTTTCAATAGCGGCAAATCAACCCATCCAAACACGGCTCAACCGCTTCCTGAACTGACCCAGTCAAGGCGCCACCGAAGGGCCAATCTGGGGAGTCCGTACCGGCGCGGCCAGCCCGACAAACTGCGTCAGGGTATTGCTGCCTTTATTGCTGACCCAAAGATTGCCGCTGGCGTCGATAGCAAGGGAGTAGGCTTCGAGCAGGCCGGCATCTGCACCCAGACCGCCCGCCGGTGAAACAGCACTTCCAGGATCAGCCGCCGTCGCTCCGGCTAGTTCAGTCAGAGAAGCGCCCCGGTAATTGCAGATCCACACCGTGCCCATACTGTCGATGGCAATGGCTTGCGGGTAGACAAGGCTGGCGCTGGTATATCCGCCATCGGAAAGCACTACCCCCGACCTGGAAATCTCGCTGACACTGTTGCCGTAAAAATTGGTCACCCAGACATTGCCGCTCTGATCGATGGCGATCCCTTGTGGCCCATTGCAGCAACTATAACTCGTAAATGAGCTTCCATCCGCGGTAACGCGAGTGACCGTGATACCGCCCAGATTGCTGACCCAGACATTATGACTGGCGTCGATCGCAGCATTTACGGGATCGATCAGCTGCGTTGAAGAATAGGGGGAGCCGGAAAGTTCCTGGCCCGAGCTGGACAGATGCGTCAGTTCCGAGTCGCCCCAATCGACCACCCAGGCCGATCCATCCGTATCAATTGCCACGGCTGTTGGAAAGCTTTCCGCACCGACTGAGTAGCCACTGGTTCCTGCCACAGACTGGCCACCGATGTTGAAGACGCTGACCGTGTTTCCCGGCCCGTAAGAACTGGGGAAATTGGTGATCCATGAGTTGTTGTTCTCGTCCACCGCCAGGCCGAACGAGTAGCTAAGTCCCGACCCCGTAATGCCCTGCGCAATCAGCGGCGCGCCCAACGGAGAAAACACGGATGCGACGTTGCTATAGTTGGCAACCCAGATATTGCCCGCGCCGTCCACCCCCACAGACGTAGGACTATTCATTCCGCCCCCTGTGTAGTTGATAAAAAGCGTCCAGTCGGAGGGCTGCGCCGCCAATGTCGGCGCAAAGGCCGAATCGGCTGAGGCCAGGGCGTACAGCGTGGCGACATTTTGGGCCGGGTGGCGCACTAAGTTAAAGGCGGCATCCAGAGTATTTTCCGGCACGCCGCTCGATGTGGCTGTTGCAGAAAACAGTGCGCTGCAGGCGCTTCCACTGGCGGTAGAAGCCGCACACGCGTTCAGCAGATTGGCCAGAGTATTGATTAGCGCAGCGGGCGAGCTGCCGTTGGCCGCAAAGGCCGGTCCAGGGCTGCTACCCTTGCCGATATCTGCCAGCGCCTGAGCAGTGGCAACGGCATTCTTCAGTCCTACTGTATTGGTGGAACTCGCACCCAGGTTGCCTCCAGCGGAAAGAAACTGCGCTAGCGCGTAGACAGCGGCTGCGGTAGTGACCTCGTTGATGACTACCGGAGTTGCCGGAGCCGCCTCATTGCAGGCGCCCAGTGCCGTGAGCAGTGCAATGGAGTTATTGTCCGCAGCAGTTGCCGAGCCCGGCCTTCCGCCGCGCGCCACAAGGTAAATCTGGGAACCGGCTGAGGGGCAGTCGTAGCCCGCCGCAACAGTGAACGCTCCTGTGCTGTCCGTAATCAGCGCATCCGCGAGAAGCGCATCACCGTTTGAACCGTTACCGCTGGTGCCTGCGGCATACAACTCGACCGAAGCTCCGATCAGAGGCTGTTGACCAGCCAGCGCCTTACCACTAAAGCCGAATCCTTCATAGCCATTGTTATTGGATTTTGAATTGACAGCTCCGCCACAGCCGGTCAGGGAGCCGGCCGCCACTCCAGCTCCCAATATCGCCAGAACAGCGCTGAACGTTAAGCTGAAAGGTCGAAGCTGCATGAAGGAAAACCTCGAGGAGTTGTTCGCTGAAAGATGTCTATGCCAGTCAACCAGCACGAAAAGAGTACTCTTCAGTCGCACCCGGCAATCTCAAAAAACCCAGAGAGTCGGTTGCTCCCACAAGAAAAACGGTGAGGGCAGTCTTCTGTCCTCACCGTTGTCCCTCTGCATAATCCAAACGCCGCACTTTGCCCCGCGGATATACTTGCGCAATCTCCACGAACTGCGCATCGCCGCGCGGCAACTGCCGGCCATTTTGCGCCGGCAAACGCCGCGCGCGATTCGGTCTGGCGGTTCTATTTGCCAGAGTTTCTGCGCGCTCTAAAACGGGCACGCGCCGCAGTAACGAGAGCACCGGCGGAAGCGACCAATGCCAGCACGAGGGTCGGATCTTCTGGAGAATCGTCGCACCCGGTCTGTGCGCGAACAAACATAGGAACGGCCAGCACAGCTATTCCCACTAACGCCATACGAACAAACTTCTTCATCTCTTCTCCACTCCATTCTGAGGACTCAAAGTCCTCATGTCGGTCGAAAGTCATTCGGTGTTTCTTTCTGTCGGCCTCTCAAATGTTCCACAACCGATTCACAAGAAACCGTGTTACGCTGCGCCCCACGGTCCCAAGTGGATTCCGGTCCCTGGTCTGGAATCCACCTGGGCTCTCCGAGGTCTGGCGGTCAATATGGGCGCTCGGTGGTGCCCGAGGCATCCTGGGACGCGCCGAAGGAAGCCTGGCCCCACGTTGGAGCGCCGGGCCCTATGACCTGCAATATGTTGTGGGGGGACCCGCTGGTAAAGGTAAACCATATGCTCCCTGTGTCGTCGATGACCACGCCGCGCGCCGCAGCGTCGAAGGCAACACCGGTCCCGCAAGTCGTTGTGATGGGGGTGACGGTCGATCCGCTGACGTTGACACTGGCACATGGACTGAACACGCCAAGTGAGGGTGCCTTTGCCGTGCCCGTGCCTCCGGGGTAATACATGCCAATGTAGCCATAAGGAGCGCTGCCGTTGGCGCCGGCCATGGCGAATTTGCTGTCTCCATCCATCCATGTTTGACGCACCACACCGCCAAACCAGGGTGTGGCAGCGAGGTTGACCGTGGTCGGAAAACCGGCAAGAGTCGCCTCCCAAAGTGAGTGCGAGGTTGGAAGCCACGCGTTTCCGAAAACGTCGATCATGGGTACGGCGTTGTACGAGTCGCCGGCCTCCTGGGTAAGTATCGTGGGCGCGTTGCCGTATGCGGGCGCTGTCAGAGTACCGGTGTTGGCGATATAGTCCACGCTGCAGGTCGTCGAGCAGGATTGTTCGCTCACCCAAAGATTGCCGAGGTTGTCGATGGTGATGTATTGATAAAGCGTCGCATCAGGGGCGCCGCCCACCGAAAGGTTGGCAAACGCACTTCCGCCCGAGACGAGTTCCTGAATGGTGCTGTTGCTGCCTGGTGTGCCGCCGTGAATCGAGACGAAGGCATTGTTGTTCTGGTCCACGGCCACATCGCCCGCAAGGAGGCTGCCCGGCGTGGCAGCGGTCACACTGGTCGAAGTGCCGGCTGCAGTGTTGATCTGGTAAATCTCGGGCCCCGCCGCCACATACAAATGACCCAGGGCGTCGGTCGCCATGCCGCATCGCACTGCGCCGGAACCACAACCAGCTGCAACGCTGTCGTTGCTGGCGAATATCCAGTTCTGCGATCCATTGGAAGCAAGGCTTTCGACTTGTACGCCGGTCGTCCCGCCGACCGCATCCATTACGTAGATATTGTCTTTGATGTCCGTGGTAACGTTCCACGGCGCGGTGAATGCGTTGCCGTTGGTGCCGACGTAGTCGATGGCGATGGTGAAGTCGAAGTTAGTCGGGATGCTGGCGAGACTGGGCGAATAGGCGCCAATCGACGATCCGAGGTTGTAGAGGGCCGTCGTGTTGGTGGACGTCGCGTTGGGGGCTACGTAGCTATCACCCGGATACTGGGCCAGGTCAATCAGGGCCTGCAGCGTGTTGGTGGGCGCGGTCGGCGATGCCAGCAACACCGTGGGAGGCGTAGTGGCGCTCATCAGGGTGGTGCAGGGCGTGCTGCTGCTCCCCGAGGAGTTGATGCAGGCCTCAACCGAGTTGGCCAGCGTGTTGATGAGCGCCTGCGGCGCGACTGCCGACGAGTTGGTGGGCAGAACGGAATAGGGGAAACCGGTGGGCGGCGCTGTTGTCGTTCCCACTGCATTGACCAGGTTGGCCGCATTCTGGAAGGCGTGCGCCAAGCCGGCGGCCTTGCAGCTCGTCGTTTGTCCGCTCGTGACCGTGCAGCCAGGAGTGGCGGCGTTGTTGTTGGCCGGCGCGCTGATGTTCACCGTGGTGCCGCTGATACTCATGAATTGGCCAAGCGCGTAGGCCGCGGCAATGGTGCTGGGCTCATTGATGATAATGTACGTGCTCGACGAAAGCGAGGAGCAGGGACCAATTGCGGCCATCAGCAGGGCCGCGGAGTTGGACGATGAAAAAGAACCTGTATATCCGCCAGAAGCGACGATATAGGCCTGCTGTCCAGCGGTGCAGGTCGCGGGGCTGGTAAAGGTAAAGGCGCCATTGGTATCCGTGGTAGCCGTACCCAGCACTGTTCCCGCCTGGCCATAGCCGTAGTTGTTGCCAGAGCCAGGAGACGAAACTGTTTTTGTCGCATAGAGAGTAACGGTCGCATGCGTGACCGGGTTCGGACCTCCATGCACTCGTCCGCTAAGAGCTGAAACGCTTGTGTCTGGTTCGATGCCTTGTACGAGGTTGCCACCAGCGCCACAGCCCGCAAGACCCGCAACGGCCAATGCACACGTGATCGCGCAGGCCGCAATTTTGAGAGATTGGCCACACAGCCGAGATTTCATGGATTCTCCTTACGTTCGCGAATTGCTGCCCGCCGCGACTCCAATTCAGTGTTTGGCACCCGGAAATTCGCAGACCGCAGCGCCCCCCTATAATACACACAGAGACGCACTTTGCAAACAAAAATTTTTCTGGCAAAAATGGCAGCTCATCCTGGCCGCCTGCTGTACGGTCCGAGGGGAGCGGACTTTTTCATGCCAAAGGGTTTTCTTGCCTGGGATTCCGAGTTATCGCGTTTGTAATCAGGTACTTAGTTGTTGTTCGTCTTGCCGGACAGCAGGACGAAACACATTGGCGGATGGCTTTAGCCGCTGAGGTGGTTTTCTTGAAATCTCGACTTTCGCCACAGGCTGTTGGGATACATCTCGCTGCCCCTGTGGAAAAAAGTCGGCCGTGTGCCGATTACGATGGCCCGGTCTTGGTGCGTGAACTCGACGAGCGGCTCGGGTTCTGTGAATTGATCGCGCAGCATCTGACGGACTCCCGTGGGAAGAATGCGCAACTTGATGCCGCAGACTCCAAGCGCCAGTCAGTCCTGTCAACTGCTTGGAGGCGCTTTCAACCATCGCAGTTCCAATCCCAAATAGAAACGACAGAGATGTCATTCTCGTCAGTGATTTAGGTCGCAAGAACTTGAATCAAAGCCTCGATCATGCTGCAAGAACAACAGTTTAGATGACAAACGCTATCAGTTCGCGCACGGCGAGCAGGGCGCCAAGAAGACCCTGGCCGGCGTCGCCGCCGGCACGGGGATTGCCGTCATGGCGGCCACCCTATTCACCGACGACTTGACCAAGCTCGGCCCCCAGCTCAGCGCCGATATTTCCAAGACTTCCGCGCTGGAGATCGGCCAGAGCTCCTGGTCAAATTCAGTGGCGAGGCGAGTTTTCGACTGCGCCTGGGTTCTCATGGCGCTGCCCGTGGTCGCTCCACTTTGTCTGGCTATCGCTGCCGCAGTGCGCTTGACGTCGCATGGGCCCGCTTTGTTTCTGCAGGAACGGATGGGCCGCCACGGTCGAACCTTTACGATCTTCAAGTTCCGCACCATGGTTCACCTTGCTGACAAGACTCATCGTCCCGTGACAACGGCTGACAACCAGCGGCGCGGAGATTCAGTGGGGCGACGAGACCGGCCTGCGTTCGGACGACGTGCTACACCCCACGAACGAAGACCTGTTCGCGGGGGCCCCGTTTCGCGGCCGCGGTTACGCGCCAAAGGGAAAGATTCCGGTCGTACTCGCCAACGCCAACCGCGAGAAACTGAGCGTGATTTCGACGGTGACCAACAAGAACCAGATGCACTGGAAGGTCTTTTCACGCGCCTTGAATGCCAAGGTGCTGATCGGCTTTCTGAAGCGGCTGACGCCTGGCCGGAAGAAGAGAAGCTTCCTGATCCTGGATAACTTGCGCGTGCATCACTCCAAGGCCGTGAAGAAGTGGCTGGAGGCCAACGCGGACAAGGTTTTGGTCTTCTATCTGCCCAGTTATTCGCCGGAGCTGAATCCGGACGAGTTGCTCAACGCCGACCTGAAGCAGCGGGTGACCAAGACCGCTCCGGCAAGGACGAAATCGGCTCTGACGCGTTCCGCCATCGGGGCCTTGCGCAGCATCCAGAAACAGCCCGAAAGAGTCGAAAGATACTCCGAGCAGAAGGATGTAAGTTATGCCGCCGCGCAGCCTTGCCTCAGGGCCGGATCAATAGAGCCATCTAGCTCTCCCGCGGAATCTTCTCCGGCAATGAATATATCGGTCGAATTGCGAAAGATGCGAGTAGAGATTTGCGATTGCGAGGGCGCGCGCGAGGCGGAGGGGTTGCATCCCGGATTAGGAGACGGCATTCATTCCGGGAAAGTGAAGACAGAGGCGGAACTTCACGCTGTGGTCGACGCATTTCATTCGCAAGTCCGCCGATAGAGGCTTCAGGCCTATTCACAAGGGCGGCGCGGCGGGCAATTGGAATCCCCTAATGAACATCGGTTCAAAGGTTACTCAAGAATTGCTTCCTAGTGAGCGATGAGATGAAGTTGCGCCAGGCGAGCGAATCTGTTCCTTCAGCCCAGTCAGTCCCAACCACTCGAAGACCTCTTGCACCGCTGACGTATTCCCCCACTTTCGCGTTCGTTCCGGGCCGGGGTGGAGCGGGCGAACAATGGAGCGTGAAATGCCGGTGACTGTGGAAGAGAACGATACGTTGAGCCGGATCCGGCTGGAGGGGACTATCGACATCGGTTGCGCGGCGGAGTTGAAGACGCTGCTCGAGAGGGCGCTCAACTCCGGCAAAGGGGTGCGCCTTTCCATGGCGGACGCGACCTGTCTGGATGTCACCGCGATGCAGTTGCTGTGGGCCGCCGGACGGGAGGCGGCGCGCTCGGGCGTGGGGTTCGCGCTCAGCAGCCCGGCGCCGGAGCCGGTTTCCGCCGCTCTCCTGGATGCGGGCTTTGAAAAGTCTCCCATACCCGATTGCGCCACCTAAGCGAGCAGGGCAAGACGATGTCGATGGCCAGCAACGCCGATCAGTTCAAGCAGAGCTTCCGGGAAGAGGCGCGCGAGATTCTTGTGGATCTGGAGGCGGCGCTGCTGGAGCTGAACGAGAATGCGGCCGACCCGGAGCTTGTGGGCCGCGTCTTTCGCGGCCTGCACACCATCAAGGGCTCGGGCGCCATGTTCGGCTTCGAGGAGCTGGCCGCGTTCACCCACAACCTGGAGACGGCTTTCGACGAAATCCGCAACGGGCGGCTGGAAGTCAACGCGGAGCTGATCGACCTGACTTTGGCGGCGCTCGATCAGATTCGGGCCATGCTTGAGGAGGGCGCCCATGGGGCGGCGGCGGCCGACGAGGACGCCTGCGCCCGCATTCTGACCCAGGTGCGCCGGATGACGGGAATGGCAACGGGGATTGCCGGGCGCCAGCCGGGCGGGGAAAAGGCCGCGCCGCCGGTTACCGCCGCGGCTGCCGGAGGTCCACTGCGGGAGTGGTCGATCCGCTTTGCTCCCGGTCCGGATCTGCTGTTGAACGGCACCAATCCGCTGCTGCTCCTGCGCGAGCTGAAGCACCTGGGAGGCCTCTCGGTGAAGGCCTCGATGGCGGCGGTTCCGCCTCTGGCCGAGCTGGACCCCGAACGCTGCTATGTGGCTTGGGAGATGGTGCTCGCGACCGATGTGGGCCCGGACGCCATCCGCGATGTCTTCATCTTCGTCGAGGACCACTGCGAACTGACCATCGAGCCGCTCCTCGATCCGGCGCTCGAACCGGCTTCGGGCGCGGCCTCGAACTTCGCGCCCACGGCCGACCTAATCGCCAGGGCGCTCGACGATCCGCGCTCCCCGGCCGGAGGCCGCCGCACCTACGACAAGCCCGACAGCGCCTCCAGCCTCAGGGTTCCGGCCGCCAAGCTCGACCAGTTCGTTGATTTGGTGGGCGAGCTGGTCACGGTGCAGGCGAGGTTGAGCGAGCTGGCCGCCCGCCGCGACGACCCCGAAATCGCCGAGGTCTCGGAAGAGATCGAGCGGCTGACCTCGTCCTTGCGCGAGAACTCGATGAACATCCGCATGCTGCCCATCCGCGGCACCTTCGAGAAGTTCCGGCGGCTGGTCCACGACCTGGCCCGCGACCTGGGCAAGGATGTCGAGCTGACCATCGAGGGGGCCGATACGGAGCTGGACAAGACGGTCATCGACCAGCTGGGCGATCCGCTCATGCACCTGATCCGCAACAGCATGGACCACGGCATCGAGCCGCCGGAGCTGCGCGCGGCTCGCGGCAAGCGTTCCACGGCGACCATTCATCTCTCGGCGCGGCACTCCGGGGCCAGCGTGCTGATCGGGGTATCGGACGACGGCGGCGGCATCGACGCGGAGGCGGTGCGCGCGCGCGCGGTGGAGAAGGGACTGGTGGACGCCGACGCCCAGCTCAGCGAGGCCGAGACCTTCGCGCTCCTCTTTCAACCAGGCTTCTCGACCGCCAAGCAGGTCACCGACGTCTCCGGGCGGGGCGTGGGCATGGACGTGGTCCGGCAGCGTGTCGACAGCCTGCGGGGCGCCATCGACGTGGCCAGCAAGCCGGGCGCGGGAACCAGTGTCGCGCTGCGCCTGCCCCTCACCCTGGCCATCATCGACGGCCTGCTGGTGAGCGTGGGAGACGCCTGTTTCGTGCTCCCGCTGGCCAACACCCTGGAGTGCATCGAGCTGACGCGCGAGGACATCGAGCGCGCCAACGGCAAGCATGTGGCCGACGTGCGCGGGGTCATCGTTCCCTATATCCGGCTGCGCGAGCACTTCAACATCCGCACCCCGCGTCCGCAGATCGAGCAGATCATGCTGGTGGAAACCGAGGGCGGCCGCTACGGCTTTGTGGTGGACCGGGTGCTGGGCAACTGCCAGACGGTGATCAAGAACCTGGGCCGCTTCTACCGGCACGTCCAGGTAGTGAGCGGCGCCACCATTCTGGGCAATGGAACGGTGGCGCTGATTCTCGATCCCGAGCGGCTGGCCTCCGACGCGGTGCGCATGGGACGGCAGGGCCGGCGCACTCATCCGCTTCATCCGGCCGCTCATCCGGCCGTTGGGGCCGCGCCGGCCGGCAGGAGAGAAAGCTCTTACACGAATGCGGTTTAGGGCCTCGTCGGCGCTGGCGCGCATGCCAGCGCTTGTCAATAACGACTTAACCAGCTGAGTCTCGTGCTCCTCCCATTCAGCGTCCTTCGGCGATCGGATAAGCGGGTCGAAAAGTGAGTGATTCAAAGGGCCGGTTGGGCTGATGAGTCAAGGGTCGATGGGTTTTGGAGAGAACGAATTCCAGCGCAGGAGGGGCGGATTTCATGCCGAGTACATTGGTAAGCGAAGGCCGGAAGGCGCGGGGCGCCGGCAACGGCAATGGGGGAAATGGGGATCGCGAACGCGTGAGCCCCAGGGCGCATCCAGTCGAGGACATCGACGACTCGATGCTTGTGTTGCAGGAGATCATGCGCCTGGTGGACGCCTCGAAAGAGGGACGGCTCAGCGAGCGCGGCAAGGCAACCCTGTTCAACGACGTTCATCGCGAGATGATCCAGGGCGTCAACGAGATGCTGGACGCCATTCTGCTGCCCATCGGCGAGGGCAACCGCGTGCTGGCGCAGATCTCCTCGGGCAAGATCGACGAGCTGATTACCCAGACCTACCACGGCGACCACGAGAAGATGAAGGTCGCGGTCAACAACGTGGCGATCGTCACCCAGGGACTGCAGAAGGAGATGGCGCGGCTGATCGAGGCTTCCAAGGAAGGCCAGCTCTCCGACCGCGGCAAGCCGGAGAACTTCCAGGGCGCGTATGCCGAAATCGTGCGCGGCGTCAACGCCATGCTGGACGCGATTCTTCTTCCCATCGGCGAAGGCAATCGCATCCTGGCGCAGATCTCCTCGGGCAAGATCGACGAGCTGATCGCCGCAACATACAAGGGCGACCACGAGAAGATGAAGGTCGCGGTCAACAACGTGGCCATGGTCACCCAAAGCCTGCAGAAGGAGATGGCGCGGCTCACCGATGCCTCCAAGGAGGGCCAGCTCTCCGACCGCGGCAAGCCGGAGCAGTTCCAGGGCGCGTACGCCGAGATTGTGCGCGGCGTCAACGCCATGCTGGATGCGATTCTTCTCCCTATCGGCGAGGGCAACCGCATCCTGGCCCAAGTCTCCAACGGCAGGATTGACGAGCTGATCGCCGCGACTTACAAGGGCGATCACGAGAAGATGAAGGTAGCCATCAACAATGTGGCTCAGGTTCTGCAGGGTCTGCAGAAGGAACTGGCGCGGCTGATCGAAGCCTCGAAGGAAGGCCAGCTCTCCGACCGCGGCAAGCCGGAGAACTTCCAGGGCGCGTACGCCGAGATCGTGCGCGGCGTCAACACCATGCTGGACGCGATTCTGCTGCCCATCGGCGAAGGCAACCGCATTCTGGCGCAAGTCTCCAACGGCAAGATCGACGAACTGATCGCCGCGACCTACAAGGGCGATCACGAGAAGATGAAGGTGGCCATCAACAGCGTCGCGATTGTCCTGCTCTCCCTGCAAAAGGAGTTGGTGCGCCTGACCGACGCATCCAAGGAAGGGCAGCTCTCGGACCGCGGCAAACCGGAACAATTCCAGGGCGCGTATGCCGAGATCGTGCGCGGCGTCAACGCCATGCTGGATGCCATCCTGCTGCCCATCGGCGAGGGCAATCGCATCCTGGGGCAAGTCTCCAACGGCAAGATCGACGAGCTGATCGCGCAGACCTACAAGGGCGATCACGAAAAGATGAAGATGGCCATCAACAATGTGGCCCAGGTCCTCCAGGATCTGCAAAAGGAACTGGCGCGGCTGACGGAGGCCGCGAACGCCGGCAAGCTGGCCGAGCGCGGTCACCACGACCATTTCCGGGGCGCATATGCGGAGATCGTCCGCGGCGTGAATGCCGTACTGGACGCCGTGATTACGCCGCTGAACGTCTCCGCCAGATACGTGGAGCAGATCAGCAAGGGCGACATTCCGTCGCAGATCACCGATACTTACCACGGCGACTTCAACCTCATCAAGAACAACCTGAACACGCTGATCGTGGCCATGAACGAGATCACCTCGGCCGCCGAGGAGATTGCCAACGGCAACCTCACGGTGGATATCCGCGAACGTTCGCCGCAGGACAAGCTGATGCAGGCGCTGCAGGCGATGGTGAGCGGGCTGACGCGGACGGTCTCCGATATTCGCGCCATTGCGGGCGAAGTATCGGCTGCCAGCCAATCCATCTCGACGGCCTCGATCCAGGTATCGAAAGGCGCCAGCGCGCAGGCGGCTGCTGCCGAAGAGGCCTCCAGCTCGATGGAGGAGATGGTCTCGAACATCAAGCAGAATGCCGACAACGCGCAGCAGACCGACAAGATCGCCAACAAGAGCGCCAAGGACGCGCAGGAGAGCGGCAAGAGCGTTCTTGAAGCCGTGGCCGCGATGAAGGAGATCGCCAACAAGATCTCGATCATCGAGGAGATTGCGCGCCAGACCAACCTGCTGGCGCTCAACGCGGCCATCGAGGCGGCGCGCGCCGGCGAGCACGGCAAGGGCTTTGCCGTGGTGGCCGCCGAGGTCCGCAAATTGGCCGAGCGCAGCCAGAAAGCGGCGGCAGAGATCAACCAGCTCTCCGCCACCACTTTGAAGGTCTCGGAGAAGTCCGGCGAGATGCTGGACAAACTTGTGCCCGACATCCAGCGCACGGCGGAACTGGTGCAGGAGATCAGCGCCGCCAGCAAGGAGCAGGATACGGGCGCCGAACAGATCAACAAGGCGCTGCAACAGCTGGAGCAGGTGATCCAGCAGAACGCCTCGGCCTCGGAGGAGATGGCATCGACCACCGAGGAGTTGACCGGGCAATCCGATCAGCTGGTCAGTGCGCTCTCGTTCTTCCACACAGGAGACGAGGACGGCGCTCCGGCGCGGAAGGGACCGGGCGCAAAGGCATCGAGGCCGGCGCCAGCCCCAGTGCAAAGGGCGGCAAAGCCGATGGGGCACGGGCCGGCATCCCAGGCGAAACCGGCGGCAAGGGGCGGAGTCAGTCTCCGGCTCAAAGACAAACACGACGACCTTGACGGGGAGTTCGAGCGTTACTGACCGGCGGGGCGCTTGCCGCATGCGGCCAGCGCCCGGTCTTCCGGAGGAGAGAGGAGTTGAAGTATGAGCGTTAGCGAAATCACGGAGACACGGCAGTATCTCACCTTCAAGCTCGGCAACGAGATCTTCGCCACCGATGTGGCGAAGGTAAGAGAAGTGCTTGACCTGACCACCATCACGGCTATTCCCAGGACGCCCGATTTCATGCGCGGGGTAATCAACCTGCGGGGCAGCGTGGTGCCGGTGGTCGATCTCAGGCTCTGTTTCGAGATGTCGAAGACCGAGAGCACGCGCAACACCTGCATCGTGGTAGTCGAGGTGTTGCTGGACAACGAGTCGACCGTCATCGGCGCGCTTGCCGATTCGGTCGAGGAGGTGATCGACCTGGAGCCGGATCAGATACAGCCGGCGCCGCGCATTGGGACGCAGATTCGCACCGACTTCATCAAGGGGATGGGACGGCGCGATACCCAGTTCATCATGATTCTGGACATCGATCGGGTCTTTTCCGCCGAGGAGCTTGCGGCGGTCCACGGGACGGAATCGAGCAAACAACAGTTGCTGGAAGTAGCAGCATAGCGGAGGGAGCGGGGCGGGCGGCTATCGTCCGCCCCGTTCGCACCATGAGCCACCACGATGAATCCATCTCCAGCCGGGACTATGCGCGGCTTTGCGATCTGATCTACCGGCAGGCGGGCATTCATCTGGGCGGCGGCAAGCAGACCATGCTTGAGGCGCGCATCAAGCGGCGCCTGAAGGCCCTCGAGCTGACCTCTTACAGCGATTATTGCGATTATCTCTTCGGGCACCAGGGGCTGAAGGAGGAGATCACCCACCTGATCGACGTGGTGACCACCAACAAGACCGACTTCTTTCGCGAGCCCCGGCATTTCAGTTTTCTGGTCGACAAGGCGCTTCCCGAGCTGACCTCACAGAGCGCGGGCGGAAGGCCGCTGCTGGTCTGGAGCGCGGGCTGCTCGACGGGCGAGGAGCCTTACACGCTGGCCATCGTGCTCAGCGAGTACGCGCTTACCCATTCCGGCTTCCGCTTCAGGATTCTGGCCACCGACATCTCCACCACCGTGCTGGCCAAGGC
>Ga0326728_10005789_pt1 | contig 34121 bp, 31 predicted proteins | sample MB3enrmetagenome_FD_207602 | JGI IMG/M metagenome (GOLD analysis project Ga0326728, IMG submission 207602) | Lab enriched peat soil microbial communities from McLean, Ithaca, NY, United States - MB31MN | ecosystem: Environmental > Terrestrial > Soil > Wetlands > Peat | place: USA: New York...
GTGAGCGCGTCCCAGTTGGGGAAGCTCGGCACCCGCCACTTCACCCGCTCGGGCTCGTCGGCGCCGTTGGTCTTGAGGAAATAGACGAGCTCGCCGCGCGGCGCTTCGCACTTGCCCATCGCCCGCCCGGCGGGAACGTCAGGCCGACCGGGCAACCGCGTCGGTCCGTCTGGCAGATCGCGCAGGCAGTCGCGCAGCAGTTGGATCGACGCGCCGGTCTCCGCCACGCGGATCATCGCGCGCGACCATACGTCGCCGTCGACGAGCGTCGGCACGTTGACCTTCAAGCGATCGTAGGCTGCATACGGCGCGTCGACGCGCACATCGTATGCGAGGCCGCACGCGCGCGCCACCGGACCGACGGTCGCGCAAGCGATCGCCTGGTCTTTCGTCAGCAGGCCGACGCCGCGCGAGCGGCGCAGGATCGTGTGGTTGCGGTGGAACATGTCGGCGAGCGCGTCGACCTCGGGCGCGAGCTTGTCGAGCGCCGCGGTCAGATACGCCGTCATCTCGGCGTCGAGGTCGTAGCGCACGCCGCCGATGCACATCGCGCCGATGTCCATGCGGTTGCCGAACAGCGTCTCCTTCACGTCCTGCATGATCTCGCGCACCTGCATCGCGTGCATGAACAGGGTGTCGTATCCGGTCAGATGCGCGAGGATGCCGAGATTGAACAGATGCGAGGCGATGCGCTTGATTTCGGCGGCGACCACCCTGAGATACGCCGCGCGTTCGGGAATCTCGAGGCCGGCGATCTGCTCGCAGGCCATGACGAACGTTTCCGGATGGCTGTTGGAGCAGAGCGCGCAGATGCGCTCGGTCAGCACGACGTTCTGGTAGATCGAACGCTTGGTGGTCAGGTACTCGACGCCGCGGTGGACATGGCCGGCGCGGATGTCGACTCCGCGCACGGTCTCGCCCTCGACGTCGATGTGGAAGTACATCGGCTCTTCGAGCGCGACGTGCAGCGGCCCGACGGGAATGGTGAAGGTCTTCGATGCGCCCGCAGCGGTCATGACGCGCCTCCCTTCGCCGCGAGAACCTTGTCCCACAGCGCCTTGGTGCTGGCGGCGTTGACCAGGGTCGAATAGGGGATCAGCCGCTCGAGCGCCGCCGTGTCGATCGATGGATCGAGGAACAAGCGGCGCGGATCGGGATGGTTGAGGATGACGATGGAGTAGTTCTCCATGATCTCGCGCTCCGGCCAGTCGGCGGAGCGGAAGAAGGGCGTGAGCGAGGAAATCGACCCGCCGGATGGCACGTAGGCGACCACCGTCAGGAAATCGCCGCCGAGCACGAAGTGATAGTCGATCTCGTAGGACGTTCCATCGATCGGGGTGCCGCCGAAGGTCTTGGGCGGCTCCTTCTTCGGCTTGGCGGTTTCCGCCTCGGCGCCCTCGTCCGGCTCCTCTTCTTCCTCTTCCTCCTCGGGCGCCGGCGGCTGCAACGCTGAAACCATCGCCAGCCGCGCGCCGAGCCTGAGCAGCGTTTCGCCGACCGAGAGCAGGTCCGTGCTGTTTCCCAGCTCGCACCACGCCGTGACGGCGCCCAGCGACGTCGTCGACGAATAATCGATCCCGCCGGAAGCGGCGGCGGCGAGCCGGGCCTGAATATCCTCGGGCAGGCGGGTCATGGCGTCTTACCCCGGTTCTTGAGAAACTTGTTGCGGCACTTCGGACAACGCGCGCGCAGTTGCGCGTATTCCTCGTCCGAAAGCGGAGGCTTGACCTTCGAGACGTTCGGCGCAGTGTCGAGCCCCTTGCCGCCGCATTCGGCGCAGACGATCGCCGGGATCAAGCCGTGTTCGGCGACGGCGAAGGTCTCCGCCTCGACATGGGCGAGGTTCCAGTCGGTCGTCTGGCGGATCGACCCGGCCGGGCAATAGAATTCACAAGTGCCGCAGAAGACGCAGGTCGAATGCCAGCAGTCGAAGGCGAGGCCCTCGCGGGTGCGCGAGAAGCGGATCGCGCCCGACGGGCACAGCTTCTCGCACAGCAGGCAGCCTTCGCAGATCTTGGCGTCGAACTCGATGCGGCCGCGCAGCCGCTTGGGCGCGGGCGCCGGCGGACCGAACGGGAATGGTTCGGTGTAAGGGCCGCGGCGGAGATTGCGGGTGAAGAGGGTAAGAAAGTTCATTGCGCCTTCCTCACAGCCGCGACCGCCAGATGGCGATCGCCTTGGCTACCCCCGCGATGATCGCCGGCGGCCTCGGCGGACAGCCGGGCACATTGACGTCGACCGGGAAGTACTGGTCGATCGGCGCGCAGATCGCGTAGCTCTCGCGGAAGATGCCGCCCGAGATCGGGCAGACGCCGACCGCGACCGTCACTTTCGGGTCGGGGATTTCCGCGTAGACGCGCTGGGCCGCCGCGAGCACGTGCTTGGTCAGCGGGCCGGTGATCAGCACGATGTCGGCGTGGCGCGGGCTGCCGCAATAGACGCAGCCGAGGCGCTCGACGTCGTAGCGCGGAATCAGGGCGGTGGTGGCGAGCTCGACGTCGCAGCCGTTGCACGAGCCGGCGTTGATCCGGTAGAGCCACGGCGAGCGGGCGGCGACGTCCTTGAGCTTGGCGAGGAGGGTCACGGCGCGACTCCAGCGGAGAAGTAGGCGGCGGCGACGACGCCGATAAGCGCGAACGCCAGCGGCCACTTCAGGAAGAAGACGAAGGCCTGGTCGATGCGCATCCGCCCAGCGCCGACGCGCACCGCGGTGACGCCGATCAGCGCCAGCGCGAGCAGTTGCACGAGCCAGCCGACGAGGCCGACCACGCCGGCGAACGGCAGCGGGATGAACAGCGCGACGCCGAGCCCGAGCACCACGACCGCCTTCAGCGCCGACATGACCTTGAACAGGGCGAGCGGCCGGCCCGAGTACTCGAGCAGCGGGCCTTCCAGCACTTCCGTCTCGGCCTCGGGAATGTCGAACGGCACGATGCCGAGGTTGGCCGGATAGAAGAAGGCGAAGGCGACGATCGCCGGCCACATGACCGGATCGAACAGCAGCGCGCCATGCGCCTGCTGATAGGCGACGATCTGGCTCAGCGAGAAGGTCGGCCCCTGCCCCGTCGCCAAGCCGACGCGCAGCGCCACCGCGGCGACGATCAGCACGATCGGGCCCTCGTAGGCGATCATCATCGCCATCTCGCGCGAGAAGCCGATCGCGCCGTAAGGCGAACCTGAAGACGAGCCGGCGAGCATCAGCGCGATCCCCGGCACAGCGAGCAGGTAGAGCAGCACCAGCAGATCGCCGCCGATCGGATTCGGCGCGTAGACGCCGGCGATCGGGACGAGCGTCATCGCCAACAGCATCGACGCGGCGCCGACCAGCGGCGCGCCGAAGAACACCGGCGCGCAGGCGACATCGGGCGCCATGGTGCGCTTGAAGCCGAGCTTGACGATGTCGAAGAACGGCTGGGCGAGCGGCGGCCCGACACGGCCCTGCAGGCGGGCGGCGAAGCGGCGGTCGGCGCCCTTCAGCGCCAGGCCGAGCGCCAGCGCGAACACGCCGCCGGGAAAGACGAGCGCCGCGACCAGAATCGGGAGTTGGCTGGTCATCATCGCCCCTCATGCCTCCTCGTGCTTGGCCGCGCGTTCCGGCGCGAACAGGGCGCGGCGCAGAACCGCGTCCGGCGTTTCGTAGAGCCGGGCCGTGCTCGGCCGCATCTCCTCGGCGGCGATGTCGAGGACGCCGCACAAGTGGACGTCGCTGCGCACGACCTGGGCGCCGCGTCCGAGCTTGAGCCACGGCAGCAGCAGCAGGCCGAGGAGCAGCGCTAGTCCGGTCAGCAGCAACGGGCTCCAGCCCTCGAGGCCGGGCAGCGGGCCAAGCAGCGAAGCCGTGATCGGCGCGAAGCCGAGCTCGCTCACGATCGCCGCAATCGGGACGAGCAGCAGGCCGGGGAACAGTCCGAAGACGACGCTCGCCGCGGCGAGCGCGCCCATCGGGATCAGCATCGCCAGCGGCGCCTCCTCGGCGGCGAGCGCCTTGGCGGTCGGCGCGCCCATGAAGGCGGCGTGGGCGAACTTCATCACCGCGGCGAGCGTGAACAGGCTGCCGATCATCGCCGCCGCGCCGAGCGCCCAATGGCCGGACTGGAACGCCGCGACGAAGATCAGCCATTTCGACGAGAAGCCGTTGAGCGGCGGCAGACCGGAGAGCGACAAGCCGGAGAGCAGGAAGACGCCGAAGGTGAACGGCATGCGGCGGCCAAGCCCGCCGAGCTCGTCGAGCATGGTCGCGTGACTCTTCACCATCACCGCCCCGGCGACCAGGAACAGCGCGTCCTTCAGCATCATGTGGTTGACGAAGTGCATCAGGCCGCCGGCGACGCCGAGCGTCGTGCCGAGCGACACGCCGAGCAGCACGTAGCCGAGCTGGCACACCGTCGAATAGATGAGCAGCAGCTTGATGCCGTTCTGGATCGCCGCCATCGCGCCGGCGTAGAGAATGGTCACCGCCGCGATGATCGAAATGACGTAGAGGATGACCGGTTGGCCGTTGACCGCCCCGCCGAGCTTGCTGAACAATGCCGCGCCGCCGAAGAGGACGAACAGCTTCAGCACGCCCCACGGGCCGCTCTTCAGCAGCACCGCCGAGATGTAGCCGGAGACCGGGGTCGGCGCGAGCGCCGGGTGCATCTGGTAGTCGATGCGCACCGGCAGCATCGCCGCCTTCATCACCAGGCCGAGGAACACCAGCACGACGCCCGGCGCGACGACCGCCGGCGGCAGCGCGCTCAACGCCGCGCCGAGCGCGGCGAACTCGAACGTTCCCGCCCGCGCCGCGATCCACGCCAGGCCGAGGAACATGAAGCTTGCGCCGACCGTGTTGAAGATGAAGTACTTGAAGCCCTCACGGCGCGCCGCGGCGGTCTCTTCGTGGCAGATCGCCATCCACAGCGCCCACGAGCTCATCAGCTCCCAGAAGGCGAAGAAGCTGAAGATGTCCTTCGCCTGGGTCATGCCGATCAGGCCGGCGATCATCGTCGTGAAGGCGGCGAAGAAACGACCCTGCCGATGGCTGTGGGCGAGGTAGGCGGTGGAGTGCAGCATGTTGAGCGCGCCGACGGCGGCGATCAGCACGGCGAAGCACAACGACAGGAGATCATAGCGCCCCGCCTGAGCGATCACGCCGACGAGCGCCGCGACGAGCGTCGCGACCGCGAGCCTTCCGGCCCACGGAACCGAGACGCGGCCGACGAGCGCCACGGCGACCGCGCCGACGACGGCGATGGTCGCGCCGGCCGGCCAATTGGCGACCAGGCCCGGCAACGGCCCGCTGGCGAGCGCGCCGCGCAGCGCGGTCAAGTCGCCGACCTGGGCGACGAGATTGAGCTGCCAGCCCGGCGCGAAACCGCCGACGAGAATCGCCGCGGCGAGAACGCCCATCGCGACCAGCATCGGCGCCGGCGCCTCGCGCACGCCCTCTTCGCCCTTATAGGGGTAGTAGAAGAGGTAGCTGACGACGCGCGTGTAGTAGATCACGCCGATCACGCCGCCGAGCAGCATCAGCGCCGCGACCTCGACATGTCCGCTCATCGCCGCGGCGTAGATCATGAAGAACTTGGAGACGAAGCCGGAGAACGGCGGCAGTCCCATGACGGCGAAGCTGGCAAGCGCATAGGCGCCGGCGGTGAACGGCATCACGCGGCCGAGCCCGGCGAGGTCTTCGATCTTCTTGCTGCCGGTCCTGAGGATGAAGGCGCCCGCCGCGTAGAACAGCAGCGTCTTCATCATCGCGTGGTTGGTGACGTGGAGCAGCGCCGCGTCGCTCGCCAGCGCCGTGCCGAGGCCGAGGACGGCGGCGACCTCGCCGACCTGCGCGATGGTCGAAAACGCCAGCATGCGCTTGAGGTTGCGCTCGAACAGGGCGCGGATCTCGCCATAGAGCAGCGTCAGACAGCCGAGCATCATCAAGACGGTGCTGGCGTCGATGCCGTTGACCGCATAGCGCGCCAGCGCGCCGGCGCCGAAGGCGACGTAGAGCACCTTCACCATGCCGAGCACGCCGGCCTTGGTGAGGATGCCCGACAGCGGGCCGGAGATCGACGACGGCGCTTCCGGGTGGGCGAGCGGCAGCCAGCTCTGCAACGGCACGAGGCCCATCTTGACCGCGAAGCCGACGAAGAAGCAGGCGACGATCGCGGCGCCGGCGAGCGGCGCGACGACGCCGGCCTTGTCGGCGATCGCCGCGAACTCGAACGAGCCGATCTCGGCGTGCGTCAGCAGGATGCCGAAATTCATCACATAGGCGCCCGCCGCGCACATCAGGAAGTAGACGAGGCCGGCGTGGAACGCCTTCGGCTTCTGCTCGTGGATGACCAGGAAGTACGACGTCCAGGTCATCAGCTCCCAGAAGACGTAGAAGTTGCCGAGCTCGTGCGCGGTGGCGACGCCGATCAGCGAGCCGGTCATCAGGAAGGCGAAGAAATAGTAGCGGTTGGCGGTCGCGGCGCGGCCGATGTAGCCGATCGAATAGACGATCATCAGGCAGCAGACGCCGGAGAACAGCAGCGCGAACAGCTTCGACGCCGGGTCGAGGCCGCCGTCGAGGGCGACGATCGCGACGGTCGCGGCCGCCAACAGGGCGGCGGCGACGTCGCGCCATTGCGCCGAAGCGCGGCCGATGAGGTAGACCGCGAAGCCGCCGACATAAGGGACGAGGACGGGCGTCGCCCACGGCGTCTCGAATTGCGGCACGCCTTCGGCGCCGGGGAACCCGGCCAGACGCGCGGCGAAGAGCAGGAACGGCGCCGGCCACAGGCTGACGAGAATCGTCACCGCCGCCAGCGGATAGGCGAACGCCAGCGGCGCTCTGGGCGCCGGCGCGAGCTCGATCGACTTTGCCGCCGGCTCGAGGCAGACCCGCTGAACGACCAGGATGTAGTAAACGGCGGCGACGATGGTCGCGAGCGTGCCGGCGATCGCGACCAGCCACTGGCCCTGCTCGATTGCCGCATAAAGGATGATGAATTTCGAGAACGAGCCCTTGAACGGCGACAGCCCCATCACCGAGAAGACGCCGAAACCGAACAGCGTCGCGGCGACCGGCATGCGCTGGCCGCTGCCGGCGAGGGCGTTGAGATTGGTCGAGCCCGTGCGGCGAACCAGATGCCAGGCCGCGGCGAGCACGAGGCCGCGCATCGCCGCCTGGTAGCCGAGGTGCATCAAGGCCCCCGTGTCGCCCGCCGGTCCGCCGACGCCGAAGCCGATCAGCACGTAGCCGACTTCGGCGATGGTCGAGATCGCAAAGGTCCAGGCGAGGTTGGGCAGGCTGAGCAACGCCGCGATTTCGCCGAGCAGCAGGACTGCCGCCCCCAACGCAGCGAGCGTCGTCGGCGACCCCGCTAGCGAGGCGATCGACAGATGGTCTAACATGGGCAGAGGTCCTTGCTCCGGTCGCCTTGTGACCTTAGCGGATCGCAGTACCGCTTTCGCCATGTCGGTTCTGTCGGCTGGCCGACACTATGGGATGCGGCAGGATGGCGCATGGTCGGCTGGTCGGCGGTTCCGCGAGGGTGGGTCCGTTCACCGCTCTGAAAGGGGCGCGATGCACGAGATGAGCGTGGCGCAAGGGCTGCTGTCGATCCTGCAGGCCCAAGCCGAGGCGCATGGGATCGCCCGAGTCTCGCGCGTGCGCTTGAAGATCGGCCGGCTGCGCGGGCTCGACGCGCGCCAGCTCCGCCTGGCGTTCGAGGCGCTCGCCGAGGGCGGCCTCGCCGACGGGGCCGAACTCGATGTCGACGAGATCGCGGCGCGGGCGCGCTGCCGCGCTTGCGGCGCCGTCTGGCGAGCGGCCGACTATCGATTCGATTGCCCCGAATGCGCCGCCGCCGATGCGGAAATTCTGGAAGGCCGCGAACTCTATATCGAGTCCTTCGACGGCGAGCGCCCCGGCTCGGGCTAGGTTTAGACCCACGCGGACCTCATCCTGAGGCGCCCTCGCGTCAACGGGGGCCTCAAAGGATGCTCCCCGAAGGATGCTCCGGCTTGCGCCAGCGTTCGTGCGAGTGGAGCGTCCTTCGAGGCCGCTTCGCGGCGCCTGAGGACGAGGAGCGCCGGCGGCAAGCGACGTCAAGCAAAGACCGCGCTAGCGGACCCGCGGCGTAGCGTCGCCGCCCACCTGTCGGCCAGCCGACAGAAGAGCGCCCGGCGTTCGGCTAGGGCGGCTGTTACGACTCACGCAGACGGGAGGAGCGGAGAGTCGTCTTTCGTCGACTGCAGCGTAAGAGCGCGTGAAGATTTGTGGCGTAGGACCGTCGCGGCGCTGGCGCCGACGGACCTGACTCCGCGCAGCCAGCAGTTCGTCCTGATTGGGGGCAAGGACCATGAACGTCTTACCATCGAGACTCGATCCACGTTGGCGCGACGTCGCCACGGGCAAACTTGGCGGAAATTGGCGACTGCTCGCAGTGAAGCTCATGATGCAACGCATTCGCACGGCGACGCACGCCGATCCATCGCCGGCGAACGTCATGAAATGCGCTGGCGAGATTCATGACTTCTTCGAGAAAAATCAGAAGATCGCCGGGGCCGACCTCGCCGAACTCTTTCATTGACCGAAGCGTCGGACACGGAGAATGACAATGTCTAACCAAGGACTCTACAGCGTCTCGGACGCTTCGAGACTCATCGAAAAAGGCCGCACCCTTCTCGTCGCCGGCGACGAGAGCCTGCTGCAGCAACTGCCCAAAGGAAAGTGGATCGGCGGAACTTCGACGAACTTCATGACGCCGGACGGCGGCGAGGCTCGCCGCGACAAGGTGTTCGTGAGCGACATCACCGACCAGGTCGAGAGCGCGGAAGTCCGTTCCTACTCGGCTAGCGAGCTCCGGCGCATCGCCGCCGACTACCCCGAAAACGGCTTCACCGTCCTGAACGTACCTGCCTTAGGCGAGCTGCATTCGACCTTCGCCAAGGAAGTCCAGACCTACGACGGCGTTTTCCATTCGCCGTTGTACGGCTGGATCTCCGGCGTCGACGTTTCCGAAATCGGCAAGCGCGCGCCGAAGACGTTCGCCGGCGACGGCACGCCGCTCGGCGAACGCGCCTCCGCCTTGCATGTCACCCTGCCGGCCGGAAAGGCCGCCAAGATCGACATCATCAACCTGTTTGCGCAAGGCGACGGCGCCGAGATCGAATTCGCCGTCGACGGCTTCGAGTCGAAGGGCGACTGCCTGATCGACGGCAAGCCCGGGAATCTCGCTTCGTTCATCGCGGCGAACAAGATCGACGTCAAGCTGCCTCTGGTCGCCGATTACCAGGGCGCGATGGTGAACGTGTCGCTGCGCGAGGTCGACCCGGCGGCGGGCAAGACGATGTTCTACGCGCCGGTGTTCAAGGGCGTGAAATACAAATTCGCCGCGCCGGCGCCCGATTACACGGGCGAGTTCGCGCGCCGCTTGGCGACGATCGGAACCAATTCGATCGCGCTGTCGTGCAACTGCATCCTGAACTATCTCTACGCCGAGCTCGAAGGGAAAAAGACCGGACCGATCGTCGGTCCGATCACGTTTGGCGAGATCGCCTACATCCTGCTGAACCAGACGCTGGTTTACCTTTCGATCGAATCGGTCGGCTGAGTTCGCCCTTTGCGTCGCGCCGCGCCAACCGATGTCTCACGGCTGGCGCGGCGTTATTCGTTCGGATGAACGCGGCGACGACGCTAGGCGCGAGCGGCAAATGCGCGCTTCTTCCTTTTCTTGCGCCTTGTTCGACGGGCCGCCGCGAAATCTCGCGACCCGAGGACATTGGCCCTCGTGCGGCCGAGACCACAGAAAGCCCTACGGCCGCCAATTCGGAAGCGCACGCGCCAGCGTAACGCTGCCGCCGCGGTCGGATGATCAAGATCCTCGTCGCGGCGTCGGCGGTTCAGGTCGAAGCGGCGCCGCATTCATCGAGGCCATATGATCGCCGCCCGGCGTCTATGGCCTCGCCAGCCCGCTTCTTGCGAGCTGGCGAAGTCGAGGTTGCCTATCTACCGACAATGAGGCGCGAACGCCTGGAGTCTCACAATCCGGCCGCGCCGGCCTGCGCCACCGCCATGTCGTCTTCGACCGAACTGCCCGAAACGCCGACCGCGCCGATGATCGTTCCGGACTTGTCGCGGAGCAGTTCTCCGCCACCGAAGATCACCAAGCCGCCGTTGGTGACTTCGATGCCATAGAGCGGCTTGCCAGGCTGGGCGAGATCGCCGAGTTCCTTCGACGACATGTTGAAGTCGCGCGCCGTCTTGGCCTTCTTGAGCGCAATGTCGATGCTGCCAAGGAAGGCGCCGTCCATGCGGGCGAAAGCCTTGATATTGCCGCCCGCGTCGACCACCGCGATATTCATCAGCGTTCCCTGTTGCTGCGCCTTCGCTTCGGCCGCAGCGACGACCTTCTGGGCCTGGGCCAAAGTGAGGTCGCCTGGCAGCGCCAGCTTGCTGGCGTCGGCGGCGAACGCCGCGCTGGCGAGGACGAGCGCGACAGCGCCGCCGGCCAACGCGCTCATGAAATGCTTGCTTCTCATAGTCACTCCTCCGGTCGGGGATTGTCGAAGACACCTGCCAACCGTCGACCCCGAACGCCCCGATGTCGTTGGGATCGGCGATGCTGTTGCGGCGTGAAGGCGCGCGTCGTCCCGTGGCGTCTCAAACGCCGTGTCGACGTCGGGAATGGGCGCGTCGCCGCTAGTCCGTTTCAGTGGAATTCAGAGACGAGCGGCGAGCCGCGAGGAATCCGCGGGCGCCGTCTCGATTCTTCTCGCTGCCGCGGCGCGACTGCGAGTCGCCGGGGCCCCAGAACGCGCAGCCTTGTGGCGCAACGCCCACGGGCCCCGTCGATCTCACATGCGGTTCGGCTTCACTTCTTCGCCAGCGCGCCGGCGACTTTCTCGGAGACGTAGCCGAGCGCCGCGCCGATGACCAACGAGATCACGATATTGATAAACGGGTTGTCGAGAGAAACGGTGGTCACGGCCAGTTTGCCGCCGACCAGCGCCAACGCCACGACCGAGGCGAAGCCGTAGAAGCTCGCCGGGATGTCGCTGAGCATCGGCCATTTGGCGGCGATGACGACGATGAAGACGGTGATGACCACGCCAATGCCGGCCCACAGCGGCAACCCGAGGGTCGCGCCGAGCGGAATTTGGGTGACCAGCAACAACAGAACCAGCGCCATCACCGCGCCGAAAATATTGTGAGTGATGGTTTTGGCGAGACCGGCTTCCTTGCCGCCACAATGGTAGAAGGTCGCCCAACCTACGAACGCGGCCCAAATCTGCAGGCCCATGCCGAACGGCGACAGGAACGCGTATGCGGCTATGCCTCCGAGCACGCTGATGCTGACCGCAAGTGCGGTGATGATATCCATGAAGTGCCCCCCTAATCCGGGGTCGGCGCGCAATGGCGCAGACCCTCCCTCTCTTGCGTCGGCTCCCGTCGCCGGACTCGTCAAAGCTGGCACGTTTGCTCCACTGACGCTGTCGGCCAGCCGACAGAAGCCGCCGAGGAAATGCGCTAGCGAAGGCATGGCGAGCGGCCGGAGGCGCGCGATTCGGCGGGGAAGCCGGCGTCCGCCGCTGCGGTCGCGCCGGCGTGACCGTTTCAGCGCGCGGCTGAATCAACGCGTTCAGGAGGCGCAGCCATGATCCCTGTGAAGATCAAAGACGACGTCTATTCGCTGCGAGCCAACGACTGGGACCGCAAGCTGTTCGACGAGCTGGTCCCGTTGCCCGACGGCACCAGCTACAATTCCTATCTGATCAAGGGCGGCGAGAAGACCGCGTTGATCGACACCGTCTACCCGCCGAAGACCGCGGCGTTCATCGCCGCGTTGAAGGCGAGCGGCGTCGAGACGATCGACTACATCGTCGCCAACCACGCCGAGCTCGATCACGCCGGCTCGATCCCGGCGGCGCTCGAACTCTTCCCCAAGGCCAAGGTCGTCGCCAACGCGCGCTGCTGGCGAATGATGTGCGACGCGATGCCGCTCGATCGCAGCGCCTTCCTCGAGATCAAGGATGGGCAACGGCTGCCGCTGGGCGGCAAGACCCTGCGGTTCGTCTTCATGCCGTGGGTGCACTGGCCGGAGACGATGGGCGTCTTCCTGGAGGAAGACCGCATCTTCTTCCCCTGCGATTTCCTCGGCGCGCATCTCGCGGCGTCCGAGCTCACCGTCGGCGACGAAGCCCAGTTCGAGATAGCGGCCAAGCGCTACTACGCCGAGATCATGGCGCCCTACCGAATCCAATGCCGCAGCGCGCTCGCACGGGTGGAGGAGCTCGAGCCGGAGATCGTCGCGCCCAGCCACGGGCCGGTCCACGCCAAGCCGAAGCTCATCTTGGACCTCTACCGCCGCTGGACGTCGGACGAGGTCAAGCCCGAGGTCGTGATCGTCTACGCGTCGATGTACCACAGCACCACGGCGATGGTGGAACGGCTGACCGACAGACTGATGGAGAAGGGCCTGACGGTGCGGCTATTCAACGCGGTCGATCTCGACTCGGGCGCGCTGTCGATGGCGCTGGTCGACGCCTCGACAGTCGTCTTCGCCAGTCCGACCGTGCTCACGGGACCGCATCCGAGCGTCGCCTACGCCGCGATCCTCGCCAACGCGCTGGCGCCCAAAGCGCGGTTTGCGGCGATGATCGGCTCCTACGGCTGGGGAACGACGATGCCCGACGGGCTCAGAGAGCTGCTGCGCGAGTTCAAGGCCGAGTTCTTCGAGCCGGTGCTGGCGAAGGGCGCGCCGAACGCCGAGACCTTTGCCGCCATTGACGCGCTCGCCGAAGCGATCGTTGCAGCCAACGCCGACCTGGCGAAGAGCGGATGGACGGCGCCCGTCGCGTGACGCGGGCGCGCTGAGTTCGACCGGCGCGCGGCGATTTCCGCGCGCGAGTCTGTGGGGCTTTGCGCCGCTCACGGCGGCAGCGCGAACGCGCCGATCGGGGAATTCGTCGACAAATCGCGCAGCGCCGCCAAGCGGCGCGCCTAGTGGCGGTCGCCGAGGCTGCTGTCGTCAGTGGCGAAGCGCAGCGCGAGCCGGCGCGCGGCGCGAATGGCCTCGGTTCGGTTTTGGCCGTTGTCGCCGCTATCGTCGATTCCGACCCGGACTTGCATGACCTCGCTCGCATCGTCGAAGCAGACGACAACCGTGGTGAACAGCTCGCCGCGCCGACGCGACTCGGCGAAACGACTCGAGACCTCCGTATGCGTCGGCATCGCAAGCCCTCGTCCAGGCGCCATTGGAGCTGCAGCCTGCGTCGACCTCGGCGGTTCGAGAGGCGTGACGCCGTTCGGCGATCGGTTTCTCTCGGCGCAGTCGACGTTCGGCTGCTTGGGGCGATCCTTTATCGGCGCCGTGTGGCGTTTATTTGAACCGTGCGATCAATTTAAATGTTTTGTCGGCCGGCGGCGTCGCCGCTGGCCGGTCCGGTCGAAGTCCGTCGCCGCCGTCAGCGCCAGCCGAACGCGGCGGCGGCGTGCTTCAGGATCGACTCGATGACATGCGCGTCGTCGGCGAGCCGAGCTGACGCGCGAAGCGATGCGCGCGGAAACAAGCGCCGTCCGCGCCCAGTTCCTCGGCGGCGACGGAGAGGTCGATCGACTGCAGCAGCGCGTCGGATGCCGAGCGGGTCTCGGAATGGGGCGAGGGCGTCCAATGCAAGAACGACGAGAACCCAATCGCCTTCATCGACGTGTGGCGCCCTTCCCGCGCGCGCGGCTCAGATCGCGCGCCAGCATGCACGCCTCGACCTCGTCGACGATGCCGGCGCCACGCTCGGATCTATGCGCCGCCGAACTTCTCGACGACGAGATTGCGCCAGGCCTGCGCCGCGTCGGACAGATAGCCGCTGCGCCGCCACGCCATCGACATGCTCCACTCGACGCCCGGTTCGTCGAGCAGCACGTGGCTGACGGCGGGGCGGCTGCGCTGAGCGGCGATCATGCGCGGCAGGAACGCAACGCCCATGCCAGCGTCGACGAGCTCGATCATGAAGTCGATCTGGCTGCTGAAGGTGACGATCGTCGGCTCGAAGCCGGCGCGCCGGCACGCGTCGAGGATGATGCGATGCAGGCTGAACCCGCTCTCGAACATGATGAATGGCGTGTCCTTCAGCTCGCGCAGGGTGATCGAGGGCCGCAACGCAAGCGGGTGATCTTGCGAAATGAGCGCGACCATCGGCTCGAGCCGCACCAGCGTCCGCTCGAAATCCGCCGCGACCGGCAACAGCAGGCCGGCGAAGTCGATCTCGCCCGCCCTGAGGCTTTCCTCGAGCTGGTCGCTGCCCTGCTCGACCAGCCGCACGTCGATGCCAGGGTAGCGCTGGCGATAGATCGCGAAGAGCGGCGCGAACAACGTGCTGCTGCCGATCGGCGGCAGGCCGAGCCGCAGCGCGCCGCGCTTCAGGCCGCGCATCTCCTCGATTTCGGCGAGCAGATCGTCGCGATCGGCGAGCAGCTTGAGGCCACGACGGTAGACGACCTCGCCGATCGGCGTCAGCCTGGCGCGATGGCCGATGCGGTCGAGCAAGGGGGCGCCGATCTCCTCCTCGAGCTGCTTCACCGCCTTGCTGACGGTCGATTGGGTCGCGAACACCGTCCGCGCGGCGCGGGAAAATCCGCCCTGACGGACGACTTCGATAAAAGCGCGCAGCGGACGGAACTGCATGGCTATTCGATATGCGACTTATATGTAGTCAGTCAATTCGTTTTGCGAATGATCCGGCGCGAGGTACGGTTGCTGCCGCGGATACCGCCTGCCTGAGGAGGAACCGCGATGAAAGTGGGTGTCATTGGCGCCGGCATGGTCGGCGCATGCGCTGCGAACGCCGTCGTCCTGTGTGGGGCGGCGAGCGAAGTGGTTCTCGTCGACGTCAACGAGAAACTGGCCAAGGCGCAGGCGGACGATATTTCGCACGCGGGTCCATTCCTGTCGGCGACGCGCGTCTCGGCGGGACGCTACGAAGACCTGCGGGGCGCCGGGATCGTCCTGCTCTGTTGCGGCGTGGCGCAGCGGCCGGGCGAACCGCGGTTGCAACTGCTGCAGCGAAATGCGGCCATCTTCCGCGACGTCGTCCCCAAAGTGCTCGCCGCGGCGCCCGACGCCGTGCTGGTCGTAGCGACCAACCCGGTCGACGTCATGACCGATCTGACGGCGAAGCTGGCGCGGCTGCCGCCCGGCCGCGTGCTCGGTTCGGGCACGATCCTCGACAGCGCGCGTCTGCGCGCGCTCGTTGCTTCGCATGTCGGCGTCGCCTCGCCTTCCGTCCACGCCATCGTTCTGGGAGAACACGGCGATTCGGAAGTCCTGGTCTGGTCGAACATCCAGGTCGGCGTGTTCCCGCTGGCCTCCTACGCCGCGCAGGTGGGGCGGCCGATCACCGGCCAGGCGAAGCGGCAGATCGATGAGCAGGTGCGGCGCGCGGCCTATCGCATTATCGAGGTCAAGGGTTCGACCGGTTTCGGCATCGGCGCCTCTCTCGCTCGCATCGTCCAGGCCATCCGCGACGACGAGAAGGCGGTCCTGACCCTGTCCGCTCCCGGCGACGCCGCCGGCCCGACCGGCGAGGCGTGCCTGTCGCTCCTGCGCGTTCTCGGATCGCGCGGGATCGAGGCCACTTTGCAATCCTCGCTGACCACGGAGGAAGAGGCAGCCCTGAAGCGCAGCGCCGAGATCCTGGAAGGGGCGAGGAGGGCGATTTCGTCCTAGTCAGCGGCCATGCCGTCAATAATCGGGGGCTTTATGCCCGACCCGGAAGTCCCATCGCGCCCGCCCTCCGCCGCTCCCTGAGCCGTTCGCGCCGGCGCGTTTCCGCCGCTTCGCGCGCAGACCTTCTGCAATCCTCAGCCTTGCGACCGAATGCCAAGGAGAGTCCCTTGTCCAAGTCCACCCGCGCGACTAAGGCGCTCGAGCAGGCGGAAGTGGCCTTTTCGGTCCATTCCTATGACTACGACCCGGACGCGGACAAGATCGGGCTCGCGGCGGCCGAGGCTTTAGGCGAGGCGCCTGAGCGGGTGCTGAAGACGCTGATCGCGCTCATCGACGGCAAGCCGGTGTGCGTCGTGTTGCGCTCCGACCGCGAGGTTTCGATGAAGAAGCTCGCCGCCGCGCTCGGCGGCAAGTCGGCCGAGATGATGAAGCCGGCGGAGGCGGAGCGGATCTCGGGGTACAAGATCGGCGGCGTCAGCCCGTTCGGCCAGACGCGGCGGCTGAGGACCGCGATCGACGCGGAGGCGCTCGCCGAGCCGTACGTCTTCGTCAACGGCGGCCAGCGCGGCCTGCAGGCGCGGCTCGACCCGCGCGATGTGGCCAAGCTGCTCGACGCGATCGTCGCGCCGCTGACCGCGTAAACCGGCGCCGACGCCAGCCGGATCGGCTTTTCACACTCGAGACGAGGCCGTTTGCCGGTTTCGAGCTCGCTCGCGACGCCGATGCCGGCGGCGACGAGGTCGATGATGAAATCGATCTGGCTGCTGAGCACGTGCAGACTGAAGCCGGGCTCGTACATGACGAATGGCGTGTCCTTCAGCTCCCGCAACACGTTGCGCGGGAAAGGCCGCCCTGGCGGACGACTTCGACAAAGGCGCGCAGCGGCCAGCGGGCCATTCTATTCTAGATGCGACTTCCACTTAGTCGTTCAATTCATTTTGTGAATGTTGTGCCGCACACTAAGTTGAGTCAGGCGCGAACCCAGCTCAACGGACCGGACCATGCCGCTCGCCCACCGCATCATTCAGCGAAACGCCTGGCTGCAGATCGGCATCGTGCTCGCCTGCTGGCTGGCCGGCGAAGGCCTGGCCCGCGCCCTCGCCCTGCCGATCCCCGGCGCGATCCTCGGGCTTGGCATGATGCTGCTGCTGCTCGCCGGCCGCCGGCTCAGCGCGATCAGCATGCGCCGCGGGGCCGAATGGCTGCTCGCCGACATGCTGCTGTTTTTCGTGCCGGCGGCGCTTGCTGTCCTGAATTACCCCGAATTTTTCGGCCTGACGGGCCTGAAGATCCTGTTCGTCATCCTGGCCAGCACCGTCGCCGTGATGGTCACGACCGCGCTCGTCGTCGACGGCGTCCATCGGTGGAGGGCCGGCCATGGCGTCGCTTCAGCGAATTCTCGCTGATCCTCTCGCGCACTTGGCGTTCTGGTCGGTCGTCACGATCGGGCTCTACGGCGTCGCCAAGCGGCTTTACCGCAAATGGCCGCGCTGGTGGCTGACGCCGCTCGCGGTGGCGCCGATCCTCATCGCCGTCGTCATTCTGGCGGTCGGCAGCGCCTACCAGGACTACATCCACGGCACGAAGTGGCTGGTGCTGCTGCTCGGCCCCGCCACCGTCGCGTTCGGCATTCCGATCTACGAGCAGCGCGCTCTCATTCGCCGCCATTGGCTGGTGCTGCTGATCGGCATGGCGGCCGGCACGCTGGTCTCCGTCGCCTCGAGCTGGGGGCTCGCCACGCTGGTCGGCCTCGACGGGACGCTTCGCCTGAGCCTGCTGCCGCGTTCGATCAGCACGCCGTTCGCGATGGAAGTGTCCAGCCAAATCGGCGGCGTTCCTGACCTTACGGCGGTGTTCGTGGTCGTCACCGGCGTCGCCGGGGCGGTCATCGGCGATCTGATCCTGGCGCGCGTGCCGATCGTTTCGCCGCTTGCCCGCGGCGCGCTGTTCGGCCTCGGCGCGCACGGCGCCGGCACGGCGCGCGCCCACCAAATTGGCGAGACCGAAGGCGCCGTGTCTGGGCTGGTGATGGTGCTGGTTGGCGTCCTCAACGTCCTCGCCGTGCCGCTGGTCGGCCGCCTCCTGAACTGACGGCGGCGATAGCGCGACGCGCCCGCGCATTGGCGACTTGCGTCGTTCGCCTTCCCTCGTCCTCGTCTTCGCGACGTCTCGGCCCCGCCACCGCTATAGACAAGAGGTATGCTTACGACTATACAAAAATACAAGAGGTATATGCCTCTGACGCACGAAGCGGGCGTCGCCCCGGACCGCTGGCGGAAGACGGGTGAACAGCGATGAACGCACAACGCGTGCGCGTTCTCGTGGTCGGCCTCGGCACGATGGGGACGAGCCACGCGCGGGCCTATAAGGCCATCGACGAATTCGAGCTCGTCGGACTGTGCACCCACCGCGCCGCGGCGCGCGCCGACCTCGCCGCCGAATTTCCCGACGCGCCGCGCTTCGAGACGCTCGACGAAGGCCTCGCGGCGACTCGTCCCGACGCTGTCGCCGTCTGCGCCTACACCGAGGACCACGCCGCGATGGCGCTCAAGGCGCTCGCCGCCGGCGCGCACGTATTCTGCGAGAAGCCGCTCGCCGACACGCTCGACGCGGCCGAAACCATCGTCGCGGCGGCGCGCGCGGCGCACAAGGCGCTGCTCATCGGCTACATTCTGCGCGTGCATCCGTCCTGGGCGCGTTTCGTCGAGATCGGCCGGACGCTCGGCAAGCCGCTGGTGATGCGCATGAACCTCAACCAGCAGTCGGCGGGCTCGTTCTGGCGGGTGCACAAGAATCTCATGAAGTCGACGTCGCCGATCGTCGATTGCGGCGTCCACTATGTCGACATCATGTGCCAGGTGACGCGCGCCCGGCCGGTCGCGGTGCATGCGATCGGCGCCCGGCTCACCGACGAGATCGCGCCGGCGATGTACAACTACGGCCATCTCCACATCGTTTTCGACGACGGGTCGGTCGGTTGGTACGAGGCGGGATGGGGGCCGATGATGAGCGAGACCGCCCATTTCGTCAAAGACATGATCGGACCGAACGGCTCGGTGTCGATCGTCGCCCGCGAGAGCGCCGATGCGACGGCGCGTTCGGCGGACCACGACACGCATACGCGCACCGACGCGCTGCGCGTCCATCACGCCGCGCTGGACGCGGACGGCCTCTTCGCCAGGCCCGACGACATCGTCTCGACCGAGGACGAGCCGAGTCATCAAGATCTGTGCGAGCGCGAACAGCGGTTGTTCCTCAACGCGATCCGCGGCGGCGTCGATCTGACCGAGCACCAGGAAGACGCGCTGAATTCGCTGCGCATCGTTTTCGCGGCCGACGAAAGCGTTCGCACCGGCGAGGTCGTTCGGCTGAGGCGCTGACGTCCATCACGGGCGCAAATCTGCAGCCGCGCTTGAGTGTGCGCGGCCAGACGCGTCAGGCGGCCGCCTTGGCGAGCGTCGGCTCGCCCTCGACCCACGTCTCTTTCACCCGCAGTTCGTCGTCGAGATGGACGAGGCTGGCGAGATAGCCGGGCGCGATCCGGCCGAGATCGCGATCGCGACGCAGGAACGCCGCCGGCGTGCGCGACGCCATCGTCAGCGCCTCAGCGAGCGTGAGGCCGATCGAACGGACCGAAAAGCGCAATGCTTCGTCCATCGTCAGCACCGATCCTGCGATCGTGCCGTCCTCCAGCCGCAGGCAGCCGTCGATGCGCGCGACGCGTCGGCCCTGCAGCAGGAAGCTGTCGGGGCCGTCCGCCGCCGGGGGCATGGCGTCGGTGATCAGCATGAACCGGTCGTGCGGCTTGGCGGCGAAGGCGACCCGAAGGCTCGCGGGATGCACATGACGCCCGTCGGCGATGACGCCGACGAAGGCTTCGCGGGAATCGAGCGCCGCCCCGACCATGCCGGGCTTGCGCCCCTGGAGCGCGCTCATCGCGTTGAAGAGATGCGTGAAGGCGCGCGCGCCGGCGGCGAGCCCGGCCTGCGCCTCCTCGTAGGTGGCCTCGGAATGGCCGAGCGACACCAGCACGCCGCGCGCGGCGAGGGCGCGGATGACGTCGGCGCGGACGCGGTTGGGCGCGAGCGTCAGCATCACGGCGCCGCAATCGGCGCTGGCGATCATCTCAATATCGGCCGGCTCGATCTCGCGAATGTAGCTCGCGTCGTGCGCCCCCTTTCGCGAAGGGTCGAGGAACGGCCCTTCGAGATGGATGCCGAGCACCGACGGCAAACGCCGACGCGCCTCGCGCACGGCGGCTATCGCCGTCCGCATCTTTTCCGGCGAATCGGTCACCAGGGTCGGCATCACGCCGACCGAGCCGTAGCGGCGGTGCGACTCGGCGATGCGGGCGACCACCTCCGCGCTCGGCGCGTCGTTCATCAGCGCGCCGCCGCCGCCGTTGACCTGTACGTCGATGAAGCCCGGCGCCAGAAGGCCGCCGCCGAGATCGACTTCGAGACGCTCGCGCGGACGCTGCGCATAGGGCGCGACCCTCGCGATGCGGGCGCCCTCGACGATGACGGCGTGGTCGTCGAGGAAACGCTCGCCGTCGAAGATTCGCGCGCCGACCAGCGCCGTCATCAGAACGTCTCCGTCACTTTGTGCAGATTGCGCGGGCGGTCCGGATTGCGCCCGAGGCGGCGCGACAGCGCCTCGGCGAGACCGTAGAAGCGGTGGATCATCGTGATCGGCGTCAGCAGCGGCGAGGCGGCGGAGGCGCAGGCGAGCCGGTCGGCCGCGTCGCCGCCGCCCGTGTCGATCCGCACGACGTCGGCGCCGGCCTGGTGAAGAAGCGTCAGCGTCGCCTCCATGCCATCGCGCCCTGCGTCGGTCGGCATGAACGCAATGACGAGGAAACCAGAACGCGCCAGTTCGGCCGGCCCGTGCAGCACTTCCGCGGACGAATAGGCCTCCGCGTGAATGGCGCAGGTCTCCTTGAGCTTCAACGCCGCTTCTGCCGCGACGGCGAAAGTCGCGCCGCGTCCGAGGACGAAGGCGTGCTCGGCGCGTGCGAGCCGGTCGATCATGTCGGTCGGCGGCGGCGCGCTTTCAGCCGGCAGGAGCGCCGGCAGGCGCGCGACGGCGTCGATCAGATCCGCGTCGCCGCGCCACGCGGCGACCAGCGAGGCCCCGGCGACGAGCCCGGCGATCATCGATTTCGTCGCGGCGACCGACTGCTCGCGCCCGGCCATCAGCGGCAGCAATTCTTCAGCCTCTGTCGCCAGCGGCGAGTCGACCTCATTGACCATCGCGACGGTCGTCGCGCCCGCCCGGCGCGCTGAACGCTGCATTTCGACGATGTCGGGACTGCGGCCCGATTGCGAAATCGAGACGGCGACGGCGCGCGAGAGACGTAGCGGCGCGCCGTAGAGCGTCGCGATCGAAGGGCCGATCGACGCGCAGGGAACGCCGACGACGATCTCGGCGAGATATTTCAGGTAGAGAGCGCAGCAATCCGAACTGCCGCGGGCAATCGTCGTCAGCACCGGCGGATCGAGCGCGCTGAGCTTGCGTCCGAGTTGAGCGATGCGCGCGGCGTTGCCGGCGAGCTGACGCGCGATCGCCGCGCCCGTCTCGTCGATCTCGACGCGCATGTGAGTGAGAGATTCAGTCATCCGCGGATCTTTCTCAGGGGCGGCGAAAGGGTCAGCTCGGAGACGAAGTCGTACGTGTCGGCGCGATACCAGGACTTGGTGAATTCGACGCAGGCGCCGTCGGCGAGATAGGCCATGCGCAGAATGTGCAGCGCCGGACTCTTGGGCTCGACGCCGAGCAATTCCGCATAGGCGTCCGACAGAAGCGTCGCACGCAGCCGCTGCAAGCCCCGCATGGGACGATGTCCGCGTTCGGTCAGCGCCTCGTAGAGCGACGCGCCGACCGCCTCCCAGTCGGGCAGATACCGCACCGGTACAGCCGCATGCTCGATCGCCACCGGCACATCGTTGGCGAGACGCAGGCGCCCGAGCCGGAACACCCGCTCGTTCAGCCCCATGCTGAGCATCATCGCTTCCTCGGGCGTGGGCAGGAACACGCCGCGCTCGAGGTCGCGCGAAGACGCCTGGAAACCCCGCAGTCGCATGTCCTCGGTGAAGCTGGTCAGGCGCGACGACGGCTGATCGACGCGCGGCGTCGCGCGATGAATGAAGGTGCCGGCGCCGTGGCGGTGGAACAGCACCCCCTCGACGATCAGTTCAGCGATGGCCTTGCGCAAGGTCGTACGGGAGACCTCCAGCAATTCGCATAGCGCCCGCTCGCCGGGCAACAACTGCGATTCGGCGAATCGCCCCGTCTCGATTTCACGCCGCAGCGTTTCCACGACGGCGCGATAGAGCTTTCCGCCGCTTCGCGACGGCGCGGTCATCGTCATCGAAGGTCTCCCCTCGCCGACAGCGTCCCGCCGACGAGCAGGATGGCGCCGTCGACGGCGTCGTGTTCCGGCTCTCTCAATCGCGCCTCGACCTCGGCGGGAAGGTGGGCCCGCAGAGGCGCGGCGACGCCGCCGACGATCGCGATCTTCTCGGCGCCGAGCCCCTCGAGCGCCTTGCTCAATGCGACGACGGCGCGCGCGGCGCGCCCGACGATCTCGAGCGCGCCCGCTTCGCCGGCGCGCGCGGCCTCGAACACCCGCGGCGCGAACGCGCCGTAATCGCCGGGCCGAGCGGTCTGCGCCCACTTGATCATGCGCACGGGATCGGAAGCGAATTCGTCCAGCACGACGCGCGAGAGCCCACTCATCGGCTCGAGACCGTCGAACGCGCGCAGCGCAGCGCGCACGGCGTCGGCGCCGATGCGCGCGCCCGATCCGTCGTCGCCGAGCAGGAACCCGCGCCCGCCGACGATCTTGGCGACGCCGCCGACGCGGGCGATGCCCGCCGTGCCGGTGCCGGCGATGATCAGTCCGCCGTCGCTCAACCCGTTCGCCCCGATGCAGGCGGTCACGGCGTCATTGGCCACCTCGACCCGCGCCCAGCCGGAAAGCGCGGCGGCGACGCGCGCGGCGTCCTCGGCGCTCGACAGGCCGGCGAGACCGACGCCGAGCGCCGTTTCGCGACGATTCGCAGCGCCGAGCGCGGCCTTGGCGATCACATTGGCGACGAGTTCGCGGATCACGCCCAGCGCGGCGTCGAAATCGACGTAGATATTGGCCGCAGGCCCCACCTCCTCGACGATCTCGCGACCCGACGCGGCGCGCATCCGCACCCGGCAGCGTGTGGCGCCGCCGTCTACGCCGATGAAGAATTGGGCTGTCGACACGCTCCCGAGTCCGTAAAAAATTGTTGCAGACCACTAGACAAGAGGTATGCCATTCACTAATGAAAAATACAAGAGGTATCTACCACTGGTACACGCGATGTGCGCGGCGCGGAACTGCGGAAATGGGATGGACAGGGGCGGCGCGACGCCGGAGGCCGCGTGATCGCCGACCCTGCGCCAGCTTTCTCCGGGGCGCTGCTCGCGTCCTATCGGCGGGCGATCGAATGCGTCGCCGCCGTCGACGTCGAGATCCGCGCGGCGGCCTCGCGTCTGGCCGATCGATGGGAGCGCGGCGGCCGCTGCATCTATCTCGGCGCGGGTGCGGCCGGCCTCATCGCGGCGGAGGACGCCGCCGAACTGCCGGGCACCTTCGGTCTCGATCGCCGACGGATCGCCGTCATCCTTGCCGGCGGCGACGGCGCCCATTTCGACCTCGACGCGGCGGCGGAAGACGACGCGGGCGCGGCGGAACGGGCGGTCGCGGCGCTCGGCGATCTCGAGAGCGACGCCGTCATCGCCGTGTCGGCGAGCGGATCGACGCCGTTCACGCTTGCCGGGGCGAAGGCGGCGCGGCGCGGCGGAGCGCTTCTCGTCGCCATCGCCAATCGGCCGCTGGCACCGCTGTTGGCCGAGGCCGACATTCCGCTTTTGCTCGACAGCGGCGACGAGGCGTTGCAGGGTTCGACGCGACTGGCCGCGGGCGTCGCGCAAAAGTGCGCGCTGGGAATGCTGTCGACGCTCGTCGGCCTCGCGCTCGGACACATTCATCTCGGGCTCATGGTCAATCTGCGAGCCGACAACGACAAGCTCGTCCGTCGCGCGTTGAGGATCGTGATGTCGATTTCGGGCGTCGACGAGAACGCGGCGCGGGCCGCTCTGGCGACGTCCGGCGGCGACGTGAAACAGGCGACGCTGCTGTCGTCTGGCGCTCGCGACCGCAGCGCCGCCATTGATCTTCTTGCGCGTTCGCGCGGCCGCTTGGCCGAGGCGCTGGATATTCTGGGCAAGGAGCTCGGGCGAGGCGCCGCGGATTGACCGCGCCGCCCGCCCAGGAAAAGAGGAGAGAAGCGATGAACTGGACAGGGAAGACAGTTTCGCGCGCGGCCATCGCGGCCGCGGCGCTCTTGACGGGCCTCGCCGCCGCGCAGGCGGGATCCTTGAAGATCGAGAGCTGGCGCAACGACGACGCCGACATCTGGAATTCGAAGATCATTCCCGCCTTCAACAAGCACTATCCCGACATCAAGGTCGAGTTCGCGCCATCCGCGCCGAAGGAATACAACGCCTCGCTCAACGCTCGCCTCGACGGCGGCACCGCCGGCGACATCATCGCCTGCCGTCCGTTCGACGCTTCGCTCGACCTCTTCAACAAACACCAGCTCGACGGTCTGAACGATCTCAAGGGCATGGAGAACTTCTCGAGCGTCGCCAAGGCCGCCTGGCAGACCGACGACGGCAAGACGACCTTCTGCGTGCCGATGGCTTCGGTCATCCATGGCTTCATCTACAACAAGGACGCGTTCGCCAAGGTCGGCGCGACCGAGCCGAAGACGATGGCCGAGTTCCACGACCTCCTCGACAAGCTGAAGAAGGACGGGACCTACACCCCGATCGACCTCGGCACCGCCGACCAGTGGGAAGCCGCGACCATGGGCTTCCAGAACATCGGCCCCGACTACTGGAAAGGCGAGACCGGCCGCCTCAACCTGATCGCCGGCAAGGAGAAGTTCACCGACCCGCAATATGTCGCGGTGTTCAAGGAGCTCGCCTCCTGGGCGCCCTACATGGGCAACGGCTTCCAGGCGCAGACCTATCCTGACAGCCAGAACCTGTTCTCGCTCGGCAAGGCGGCGATCTATCCCGCAGGCTCGTGGGACATCTCGACCTTCCGCTCGCAGGCCAAGTTCGCGATGGGCGCCTTCCCGCCGCCGCTGCCGGCCGGCGACGCCGATTGCTACATCTCCGACCACACCGACATCGCGATGGGACTCAACTCCGCGTCGAAGAACAAGGACGACGCGAAGAAGTTCCTCGAATGGCTGGCCACCCCGGAATTCGCCGCGCTCTATTCCAACGCGCTGCCCGGGTTCTTCTCGCTCAACAGCACGCCGGTCAAAGTCGACGACGACCTCGCCGCGACGATGGTCGGCTGGCGCAAGGACTGCAAGTCGACGATCCGCAACTCGTATCAGATCCTGTCGCGCGGCACGCCGAACCTCGAGAACGAGCTCTGGAACGTGTCGGCGCAGGTCATCAACGGGACGCTGACCCCGGAAGCCGCCGGCAAGCAGCTGCAGGACGGCCTGGACAAGTGGTACAAGCCGGCCAAGTGACGGCCTGACCGACGCGCCCCCCGCCCGACCGGCGGGGGGCGAATTCCCTCACAACCGCCTTGACGACCGCCGCCGAAACTGGCGACGCTCGACGGTGAATTAGCCCCGGCGAAACGAACGATGGCCGAACCCATGTCCCAAGTCGTCGCGTCGATGCCGCGCGGGCGGTTCGTGGCGCTGATGACGCTGTTTCTCGGCCCCGCCGTCGTCGTCTACACGCTGTTTTCGATCTGGCCGCTGATCGCGACGATGGGGCTTTCGACCTACACGACCGACAGCTCGGGCGCCTATCGCTTCGTCGGACTCGTCAATTTCGTCACCCTGCTCACCGACTCGGTGTGGTCGAAGCCGTTCTGGAACGCAGCCTGGAACAACTTGATCTTCTTCTGCGTCCATATGCTGGTGCAGAACCCGATCGGCATCGCGCTCGCCGGGCTCTTGAGCCTTCCCGGCCTCAAGCTGCGGGCGTTCTATCGCACCGTCATCTTCCTGCCGACCATGCTCTCGGTCGTGATCGTCGGCTTCGCGTGGAACTTGATCCTGTCGCCGCTGTGGGGCGTGGCCGAAGGCGCCTTGAAGGCGGTCGGTCTCGGAAGCTGGTTTGCGCCCTGGCTCGGCCTGCCCTCGACGGCTCTGGTGACGCTGGCGCTGATCTCCGTCTGGCAGTTCGTCGGCATCCCGCTGATGCTGATCTACGCTTCGCTGCTCAACATCCCCGACGAGCTCATCGACGCCGCGCGGGTCGACGGGCTCGGCCATTTCCGCATCTTCTTGCACATCAAGCTGCCGCTGGTGCTGCCGACCATCGGCCTCGTGTCGATCCTGACCTTCGTCGGCAACTTCAACGCCTTCGACCTCATCTATTCGGTCAAGGGCGCGCTCGCGGGGCCGAACTTCGCCTCGGACATTCTCGGCACGTTCTTCTACCGGACGTTCTTCGGCAACCAGTTGCAGCTCGGCAACCCGACGATGGGCGCGGCGGTGGCGACGGTGATGTTCTTCATCATCCTGGTCGGCGTCTGCCTCTATCTCTTCATCGTGCAGCGTCGCATGCGGCGTTACGCGTTCTAGGAGGGGCCGATGTTCAAGCAGCGCGCGCAGACCGCCGGCGTCCAACTGATCCTGATCGCTTACAGCCTGCTTGCCGTCGGGCCGATCCTGCTCGTGGTGATGAACTCGTTCAAGGCGCGCAGCGCGATCTTCGGCTCCCCGCTGTCGCCGCCGACCGCGGACACCTTCTCGCTGATCGGCTACATGAAGGTGTTCCACGCCTCGCTGATCGTCACGTATTTCGCCAATTCGCTGATCGTCACGCTCGTCAGCATGGGGCTCGTGCTGCTGTTCGGCGCGATGGCGGCCTGGGCGCTGACCGAATACAAGTTCCGCGGCTCGACGGCGCTGGCGCTGTTCCTGTCGATCGGCATCATGGTGCCGATCCGGCTCGGCTCGGTCGCGATCCTGAAGATGATGAAGGCGGCAGGCCTCAACGACACGCTGACCGCGCTCATCCTCGTCTATGTCGCGCAAGGCCTGCCGATGTCGATCTTCATTCTCAGCGAGTTCGTCCAGCAGATTCCCAAGGACCTGCGCGACGCGGCGCGCTGCGACGGCGTGCCGGAGACGCGCATCTTCTTCGAAGTGATCGCGCCGCTGCTGCGGCCGGCGATCGCCACCGTCGCGGTCTTCACCATCGTGCCGATCTGGAACGATCTGTGGTTCCCGCTGATCCTCACTTCGAGCGACACCACCCACACGATCACGCTCGGCGTGCAGCAGTTCCTCGGCCAGTACATCACCGACTGGAACTCGGTGCTCGCCGCACTGTCGATGGCGATTCTGCCGGTGGTGGCGATCTACGTCGTGTTCTCGCGCCAACTCATCGCCGGTCTCACCGCCGGCGCGGTCAAGTAAGGTCGCTCAAGCGATGGCGAATCTGCGTATCGACAGGCTGAACAAGAGCTACGGCCCCGCGCAAGTGCTCATCGACATCAATCTGGCGATCGACAACGGCGAGTTCGTCGTTCTGGTCGGCCCGTCCGGCTGCGGCAAGTCGACGCTCTTGCGCATGATCGCCGGACTCGACGGCGCGACCTCTGGCGACATCTACATCGCCGACAAGCTCGTCAACGCGCTCGCCCCCGCCGAGCGCAGAATTGCGATGGTGTTCCAGTCTTACGCGCTCTACCCGCACATGGACGTGCGCAAGAACATGACCTTCGGCCTCAAGTTCACCGGCGTCGCGCCGGCCGAGCGCGAGCGGCGGGTCGCCGAGGCCGCGCGCATGCTGAGGCTCGAACAGCTTCTCGGCCGCTACCCGCGCGACCTCTCCGGCGGCCAGCGCCAGCGTGTGGCGATCGGCCGCGCGATCGTGCGCGAGCCCGACGTGTTCCTGTTCGACGAGCCGCTGTCGAACCTCGACGCGGCGCTGCGCGTCTCGACGCGCGTCGAGATCGCGCGCCTGCACCGCCTCCTCGGCGCCACCATGGTCTATGTCACGCATGATCAGACCGAGGCGATGACGCTCGCCGACCGGATCGTGGTGATGAGCCAGGGCCGCATCGAGCAGGTCGGCAAGGCGCTCGATCTCTACTATGCGCCGGCGAATCTGTTCGTCGCGGGGTTCATCGGTTCGCCGGCGATGAACTTCTTCGAGGGCGCCGTGGAAACCGCGAGCGGCGGAATCGCCCGCGTCGTCGGCGCCGGGTTCGAGCCGCTCGATCTGCCGATCGCCGCCGTGGATCGCGGCGCCAAACTGACGATCGGCGTGCGGCCCGAACATCTGAGGATCGCGGGTCAAGGACTGTTCGCAACCAGCGGCGTGGTCGAACTGGTCGAACGGCTCGGCGAGTCCTCCTTCGCCCATGTGCGGCGGACTGACGACAAGATGCTGGTCGTCGAGGTGCGCGGGAGGGAAACGCCGGGCGTGACCGAGACCGTCGCCTTCCGCGCGCCTCTCCAGGACATCCACGTCTTCGACGCGTCAGGGCGGCGGATCGAGGCGAAGGGAGGCGACTGACGCCGCGACATCGCGTCGGAAAGAAAGGCGCGCCAGTCGATCCGCCGCGAAGGCGGACCAGGCGGGCGCCTTGGCCGCCGTCCAACCGATTGGTCGTCTGGCCGCCGCCGAGAGATTCGGCATGGAGCGGCGCTTGAATCTGTCGGTCCAAATTGATCGGGCTCGCGCGATGAGACTATGCTCGCGCCTTTGATCCGGACTTGCCGGCCTTCGATCGACCGCATGCGTCCGATCGCAAGTCGGCCGGATCGAGGACGCAAAGGTCCGAAATGACCGGAAACACGCTCATTGTCGGTTACGGCAATCCACTGCGCGGCGATGACGGCGTCGGTCAGGCCGTCGCGCGAGCGTTCGCCGACGAGGCCGCCGTCGACGGCGTCGAAGCGGTCGCCTGCCGCCTGCTGACCCCCGAACTCGCCGAACGGTTCGCCGCGGCGGCGCGGGTGGTCCTGATCGACGCCGCGGCCGGCCTCGAAGCGGGCGGCGTCTCCGTCATCCCGCTACAAGCCGGGTCGGCGCCGTCGTCGAGCCTCGGCCACCATGTCGATCCGCGGGAGCTCCTGCGCATGGCGCAGAGGCTCTACGGCCGATCGCCCGAGGCCTACCTGGTTACGGTGGGGGCGAGTTCCCTGGCGCTGGGCGAGGGGCTGTCGGCGCCGGTCGCGGCGGCGCTGCCCGAGGTCATCGCGACGGTGCGCCGTTTGGCGCTGGAGCCCCCGCCGAACGGGTGACCGGCTCGCGGCGCGCGCGCCGCCGCACGCAAGCCCCCTCCCCTCGAGTCGATCGAACTCGAGCGATCAGAACAGGCTCCCGCGCGAAGCGGCCCCGTCAGCTGCGTTGCCGGTCGACCACCGCGCCCGCGGCGTTCACCAGCTGGATGTCCAGCGGATACTGGTCCGCCGCATGCGTCGAGCAGCTCAGACAGGGATCATAGGCGCGAACGACCGCCGACACCCGATTGAGCATGCCCTCCTGCAACTTCTCGCCGTCGATATAGCGGCGGGCGACCTGGTCGACGCTGTGGCTGATCGCGAGATTATTGTGCCCGGTGGCGACGATGAGATTGGCCCAGGTGATCGCCCCGTCCTCGTTGACTTTGTAATGGTGAATGAGCGTGCCGCGCGGCGCCTCGGCGATGCCGACGCCTTCGAGCGCGTTCACCCCCGCCGTGGCGCGGACGTGCCGATCGAGGATCGACGGGTCGTTCAACAAGGTCTCCATCCGCTCGAGCGCGTAGATGGTCTCGACCAGCCGCGCGTAGTGGAAATGGAACGAGCTCTGCACCACCTTGCCGAAGCGTTCATGGTATTCGGCGAATTCGACGTCGGCCAGCGGCGTGCCGCAGCGGCTGGCGACGTTCAGGCGGGCGAGCGGACCGACGCGGTAGATGCCGTTGGGGAAGCCGAGCGGCTTGAAGTATGGCGCCTTCAAGTACGAAAACGGCATCGTCGCTTCGCCGATGAACTGCTGATAGCTCTCCGTCGGCATCTGGTTGACGACGACGGCGCCCGAAGCGTCGACGAAGCGCATGCAGCCGTCATAGAGCTGCAGATTGCCGTCGGCGTCGGTAAGCCCGGCGGACAGCGTGGGCGCATTGCCGAAACAGGCGATCTCGTCCTCGAACTTGTCGACGACGCCCTTGAAGAACTCGATCGTGCGCAGCGCGATCGCCTTCGCCTCCGGCAGGCCGGCGAGGATGCGGTCGCGCACCACGCCGTCGAGCGGCGCGTTGACGCCGCCGGGAACCGTCCAGGACGGATGGATGCGCTCCTTCGCCAGGCTCTCGATCACCTGCTGACCGAATTTCCTCAACGCAATGCCGTCCCTGGCGAGGGCCGGATGGTCCTCGATCACGCCGATGACGTTGCGCCGCGCCGGGTCGGAGTCGAAGCCGAGCAGCATGTCCGGCGACGAGAGATGAAAGAAGCTCAGCGCATGAGACTGCGTGATCTGGCCGCAATGCAGCAGTTCCCGCAGCTTTGCCGCCGTCGGCGGGATGCGCACGCTCATGATGGCGTCGCAGGCCTTGACCGAGGCGAGCAGGTGGCTGATCGGGCAAATGCCGCAGATGCGCGCGGTGATCGCCGGCATTTCGTAGAAAGGCCGGCCTTCGGTGAATTTCTCGAAGCCGCGAACCTGGGTGACGTGGAACGCCGTCTCGGCGACCTTGCCCGCGTCGTCAAGGTGGATGGTGACCTTGGCGTGGCCTTCGATGCGCGTGACGGGGTCGATGACGATGGTCCGCATGGCGGCCTCCTCAGCCGAAACGTACTTTGGTTCTCAGGTCGGGGATGCGGCCGTCCAGAAGCTCGTTGAGAACGTACAGGATCGAGGAGGCGGCCGGCGGACAACCGGGCACGTGCAGGTCGACCTTGACCACGTCTTGCAGCGGTATTGCGCGCCTCAGCAGGGTCGGGACGCCGTCGGTCGGGATCCCCTTCTGCACGTCGGCGCCCTCGACGTAGACGCGTTCGAGGATCGTCTTCACCGGAAACCGATTGCGCATCGACGGGACATTGCCGGTGATGGCGCAATCGCCGAGCGCCACCAGGATGCGCGTGCGTTCGCGAACGTGCTGAATCTTCTCCAGATCGTCCTGGCTGCTGACGGCGCCTTCGACGATGGTGACGTCGACGTCGGGGGGGAACTCCTGCGCGTCGACCAAGGGCCCGTAGACGATGCTCACCCGCTGGGCGACGACCAAGATCGCCTCGTCAATGTCGAGCAGCGACATGTGACACCCGGAGCAGCCGTCGAGCCACAGCGTAGCCAGTCTCGCCTTTTTCATGGGTGGGTCTCTCTCTTTGCGGCGAGCTGCGCGACGACTTTGTTCCGCTTCGTCATTTCCTCGACCGCATGGCCCTTCTCCGCCAGGGCGCCGGTCGGACAGGCCTGGACGCATTTGCCGCAGCTGGTGCAGTTCTCGGACTCGCCCCAAGGGCGTTCGAGATCGGAGACCAGCATCGAGTTGATCCCGCGCGCGGCAATGTCCCAGACGTGGGCGCCTTCGATCTCGTCGCACACGCGGACGCAGCGGGAGCAAAGGACGCAGCGGTTGTGGTCGAGCACGAAGCGCAGATGCGAGCTGTCCACCGGCAGGCGCGGATAGTTGTAAGGGAAGCGGACGTGGGTGAGGCCCAGCGTCTGCGCCAAGGCCTGCAGCTCGCAGAAGCCGTTCGACACGCACACGGCGCAGATGTGATTGCGCTCGACGAACAACAACTCCAGCGCCATCAGGCGGTGATGGGCCAAGTTGTCCGAGTCGGTGGTGACCGACATGCCGCTGTGGACGGGCGTGGTGCAGGCCGGCAGCAGCCGGCCGATGCCCGCCACCTCGACCAGGCACAATCGGCACGCTCCGGCCGAACTCAGGCCGTCCATGTGGCACAGGGCGGGGATGTAGCGTCCGTTGGCGCGGGCCACCTCGTAGATGGTCTCGCCTTCGGTGGCGGTGCAGAGCTGTCCGTCGATGCGCACCGAGACTTGTTCAGACACGGCCGAAGCTCCTTACCGATGTGAAACGGCGTAGTCGGAGGTTTCGCGGATATCGCACCGCAAGCAGCGGCAAGCCTCCTCGTACGCCTCTTCGGGCAGCAGGGCCGACGCGGCCTCCTGGAACGTCTTGCCGCGAATCGCCGCCGGGAGTTCATGCGCATGGTGGCGGCTGCAGACGCTGGGCTCGGCCGGCGGCGTCTGATCGTACGTGAAGCTCGGCGTGACGGCGTCGAAGCGCGTTTCGCCGGTCAAATAGCGATCGATGTTCCTCGCCGCTTTCTTTCCGTAGCCCATCGCGTTGGAAAGATTCGACGCCCCGCTGATCAAGTCGCCGCCGGCGAAGAATTTCTCGCGGCTCGTCGCCAGCGTGTAGCGATCGACGTCGAGCATCGCGCTTTCCTTGATCCGCAGGCCGGAGGCGCGCGAGAAATCGGTGTCCACGCCTTCGCCGACCGCCAGGATGACGCTGCTGCAGCGGACGATATGCACCTCGTCGGTCTCGATCGGCCGCCGGCGTCCCGAGGAGTCGAATTCGCCCAGAATCGTCTTGACGACTTCGATCGCCGTGACCGCCCCCTGCTCGCCGACGATGCGGTGCGGCGTGGCGAGGAAGCGGAACTGCACGCCCTCTTGCTCGGCGGCGTCGACTTCCTCGATGATGGCCGGCATATCCTTGCGCTCGCGCCGATAGACGACAATCGCCGAGGCGCCCCGGCGGACGACCGTGCGGGCCGAATCGATGGCGGCGTTGCCGCCGCCGATGATGACGACGCGATCGCCGAGAGTCATCGGCTTGCCGCTGGCCTCGCTCTCGAGGAAGGGAAGAGCCGGCGTGACGCCCGTCAGTTCGGTGCCGGGGAGATAGACCCATCCTTCCTTCCAGGTGCCGATCGACAGGAACACTACGTCGAACTTGGCGTCGAGATCGTTGAGCGAAACGTCCGTGCCGATCCGGGTGTTGAAGACGAAGTGGACCCCGAGGCGACGGATGATCTCGATTTCGCGATCGAGAACCGCCTTGGGCAGCCGGTATTCGGGCAGGGCGAAGCGCAGCATGCCGCCGGCCTCGGCGTGCGAATCGAACACGGTCACTTCGTGTCCCAGCAACGCGAGATAGAAGGCGGCGGTCAGCCCTGTCGGGCCGGCGCCTGCGACCGCGACCGTGCGTCCCGTCGGCGCGCCGCGCTTGGCGACGACGCGGTCGACCATCTCGTCGAATCGATCCGACAACAGCACGGCGTCGGCGATCACCCGATGGACTTCGCGCATGTTGACCGCTTCGTCGACGGTCTGACGGCGGCAGCGATCGTCGCACGGGTGCTGACAAACGCGACCCGTCGAGGCGGGCAGCGGATTGTCCATGATGACCGACTCGAAGGCGTCCGCCAGGCGGCCTTCCTTGTAGAGCTGCAGGAAGCGGGGAATGTTCATGTGCAGCGGACAGCTGTTCTCGCACGGCGACAGCGCTAGATCCTGGCAGACGCCGGCGCGGCAACGCTTCGCCCGGATGTGATCCTCGAATTCGTGGTGGAAGTGGCGCAGCGTCGTGAGAATCGAGTTCGGCGCGGTCTGCCCGAGTCCGCACAGCGCCGTCTCGCGGATCATCCGCCCGAGCTCGTCCAGCTCGGCGAGGTCCTCCTCGCGGCCTTCGCCCTTGGTGATCCGCGTCAGCGTGCGCAGCGCCTTGTCGAGGCCGACGCGGCACGGCGTGCACTTGCCGCACGACTCGGATCGGGTGAACTCGACGAAGTAGCGGGCGACGTCGACCATGCAGTTGTCGTCGTCCATCACCACCATGCCGCCGGAGCCCATGATCGAGCCGAGCTTGCCGAGCGACTCGTAATCGACGGGGGTGTCGAACAATTCGCGCGGGATGCAGCCGCCCGACGGACCGCCGGTCTGCACCGCCTTGACCGGATGGCCGCGCATGCTGCCCGAGCCGACGTCGTAAACGAAGCTGCTGAGCGGCGTGCCGAACGGCATCTCGACCAGCCCGGTGTTCTTCACTTTGCCGACCAGCGAAAACACCTTGGTCCCGGCGCTCGCGACGCTGCCGGTCTCGGTGAACCAGGCCGGCCCGTTGGCGACGATCGGGGCGATGTTGAACCAGGTTTCGACGTTGTTGATGTTGGTCGGATAGCCCCACAGGCCCTTTTGGGCGGGAAACGGCGGACGCGGCCGCGGCCGGCCGGCGCGGCCTTCCAGCGAGCTGATCAGCGCGGTTTCTTCACCGCAGACGAACGCGCCGGCACCCTCGACCAGTTCGATGTCGAACTTGAAGCCGCGTCCGAGGATGTCGGCGCCGAGCAGGCCATAGTCCCTCGCCTG
>Ga0326728_10005790_pt1 | contig 34119 bp, 16 predicted proteins | sample MB3enrmetagenome_FD_207602 | JGI IMG/M metagenome (GOLD analysis project Ga0326728, IMG submission 207602) | Lab enriched peat soil microbial communities from McLean, Ithaca, NY, United States - MB31MN | ecosystem: Environmental > Terrestrial > Soil > Wetlands > Peat | place: USA: New York...
TTGCGGGCGATCTCGTCGATGACGGTGACGATCTGGGAGATGCGGTGGGAGTCTTCACCGAGCAGGCCGACGGCGGAGGAGGTGTCGTTGACGGCGGTGGCGATGGAGTGCATGGAGCCGAGCATCTGCTTGACGATGTCACCGCCCTCGTGGGCGGTCTGAGCGGCGGAGCGTGCGGCCTCGGCGGCGGACTGGGCGTGGCGTGAGACCTCGGCGATGGAGGCGGACATCTCCTGCATGGCGGTGGCGGTCTGCTGGGTCTGCTGGGCCTGCTGGTCGACGCGGCGGTGGATCTTGTCGGTGGCGGAGCTCATGGAGAGGGCGCTTGCAGTGAGGGAATTGGCGTTGTGGGCGACGGTGCCGATGATGCTGCGCAGGCCGCTCTGCATCTGTTGCATGGCGCGGGCAAGCGAGCCGATCTGGTCGGAGGAGTGGATGTCGAGTTCTGCGCCGGTGAGGTCGCCGGAGGCGATGGCGTCGGCGCGGTTGGCGACCAGGTCGATGCTGCGTGTGATGCGCCGGGCGAGGAGAAACGAGAGGATGCCTCCGATGAGTGCGCCGAGAATGGTGGCGGTCCACAGGGTGATGAGGACGGCGCGATTGAGATGTGCAAGGCGTATCAGCTCCGCATCGCGCTGGTTTTCCTGGGACTTCATGAAGCCGTTCAGCGAGGCGAGGAGGGTTGCATCGAGAGGGAGAATCTGTTGAATGAGAAGAGCGTGGGCCTGGCTGGCGCCCGCAGGCGTGTGCAGTTCATTCAGGCGCTCGGCCTCCTCCTCCAGACCGCGGAGTTGAGCGAGGAGGGAATCGAACTGCTGGAACTCGCCGGCCTCCGGACCGGGGCCGAGCTTCTGGATGAGGTCCATGAGAACGGCGTGTGAATGATCTCCGCTCGCGAGTTTGTCCCGGCGCTCCTTGCGGAAGCGCGCGGAAGCCTTCGGGTCGTCTGCGCCGATGAGCAGGTAGGTCTCCAGGGAGCGGACGCTCATCAAGGGCGCAAAACGGACGTCGCGGGTGATCGAGATGATGGGGACGCGTTCATTGAAGATGAGATCGGAGAGGCGGTTGGCCTCCTGGATGCGAATGTGCGCGACCAGGGCGCTGACCAACATTGCCAGGATGAGAACACCGGTGCTGATGCCGAGCTTGGATTCGAGTTTCATGCGGTCCCCTGAATCAGAGTGGTCCGGATAAGGGCTTCAGAGGGTGTATCGGCCCGATGGGAGCGGTTCGTTAGAGCATTTTCGCAATTACTGGGCCTAGCAAAAATTGTGTGATGTGGTTTTCTTTGAGAGAAAACCACGCCAGCTACTTTCGCCCCGGATGTACCTATTGCGAAAATGCTCAGCCAAGCGCAGGCTGGAGGACGGCAGGGGCGGGGCTTCCGGTGCGCTGCTTCCAGGCGAGGAAGAGGCTGCCGTAGCTGTCTGTGAGGCAGGCGGCGGGATCAAGCGGCAGAAACGGTGGTGGGGTGTGGGAGAGCGCGGTGTGTGGGTGAGGCGAATTTGGCCGAGACGGCCGGCGGCCGCGGGGCATTGAGGAGGAAGCGGTCGACCTGGTGTTCGAGGGCGCTGGCGGTGGCACGGAGGCTCTCGATTCCGGCGGTGGTGGTGGCCATCTCGGAGAGGTTCTCGTGGCTGAGGGTGTGGATGGAGTCGAGCGAGGAGCTGGACTGGTCGGCGGAGGCGGCCTGCTGGGAGGCTGCGATGGCGATCTGGGCGATCATGCGGTCGACGCGCTCGGTCATGCCGATGATGCGTTCGAGTGCTTCGCCGGTCTGGTTGGTGGTGACGACGCCCTGCTCCACGATGAGGTTTCCGGAGGCCATGCTGGCGATGGCGGTGCGGGTTCGGTCCTGGATTCCCTGGATCATGGCGGAGATTTCTCCGGTGGCCTGGGCGGTGGATTCGGCAAGGCGGCGGACCTCACCGGCGACGACGGCGAATCCGCGGCCCTGCTCGCCGGCGCGCGCGGCCTCGATGGCTGCGTTGAGGGCGAGCAGGTTGGTCTTGCGGGCGATCTCGTCGATGACGGTGACGATCTGGGAGATGCGGTGGGAGTCTTCACCGAGCAGGCCGACGGCGGCGGAGGTGTCGTTGACGGCGGTGGCGATGGAGCGCATGGAGCCGAGCATCTGCTTGACGATGGTGTCGCCCTCGTGGGCGGTCTGAGCGGCGGAACGGGCGGCCTCGGCGGCGGTCTGGGTGTGGCGTGAGACTTCGGCGATGGAGGCGGACATCTCCTGCATGGCGGTGGCAGCCTGCTGGGTTTGCTGGGCCTGCTGGTCGACGCGGCGGTGGATATGGTCGGTGGCGGAGCTCATGGAGGTGGCGCTTGCGGTGAGCGAGCCGGCGGTATGGGCGACGGTGCCGATGATGCTGCCCAAGCTGCTCTGCATCTTTTGCATGGCGCGGGCGAGCGCGCCGATCTGGTCGGAGGAGTGGATGTCGAGGTCTGCGCCGGTGAGGTCACCGGAGGCGATGGCGTCGGCGCGGTCGGCGACCAGGTCGATGCTGCGGGTGATACGGCGGGCGAGGAGAAACGAGAGGAGGCCTCCGGCGAGCGCGCCGAAGATGGTGGCGGTCCACAGGGTGAAGAGGACGGCGAAGTTGAGCTGTTGCAGCGTGGCCATATCGGCGTCGCATTGGGTCTCCTGGGAGTGGACGAGGGCGCCCATGGAGGCGAACAGGGTGGAGTTCAGGGAGAGAATCTGAGTGCGGAGGAGTTCACGGGCCTGGCTTGCTGCTGCGGCGGTGTGCATTTCGTTGAGCCGCTCGACTTCTTCCTCCACAGGGCGGAGCTGGGCCAGGCCTTGCGGAATCTGCTGAATGATGGGGGCATCGCTGCCGAGATCGTAATGGCGGTCCAGATCGAGGAGTTGGGCGAGAGGCGCAGCCGCGGCATTCAGAGCGTCCATGCGCTGCTTGCGCAGTTGCTGAGAGGATGCTGGATCGGTCCCGAAGACCAGGTAGGTCTCCAGGTCCTGCACGCTGGTCATCATGGCGGCGCGCACCTCGCGTGCCCTGCAGATGACGGGGATCCGCCCGTTGGCAACGGAGGCGGCCAGCCGGTTGGCCTCCTGCTCGCGCATGTGCGCGAAGGACGCGCTGATGAACATGGCGAGAATAAGGACGCTGGTGCTGATGCCGAGCTTGGATTCGAGTTTCATGCGGTCCTCTGGTACAGAGCGGCCCGGACAGGCCTTCAGAGGGTGTATCGGCCCGGGGGGAGCGGTTCGTTAGCCAAGCGCGGGCTGGAGGACGGCAGGGGCGGGGATTTCGTCGAAGGAAAGATTTTCGGCGGGGCTGCCGGTGCGCTGCTTCCAGGCGAGGAAGAGGCTGCCGTAGCTGTCTGTGAGGCAGGTGGCGGGATCGACGCCGAGCTGGGCCAGGGTGCGGTCGATCCAGGCGGGGGGGCCTTCCAGCTCGGCGTAGTCGCCGATGGGCGTCTCGTCGAGGACGAGGTGGAGGCTGGGGCTGGGCATGGAGACATCAACTGGATGAGCCGGGCCGGTAAAGAGCGGGCCGTCGATGGAGGGAGTGGAGCAGGACCACTCGGTGCGGTATTTTTCGTAGCGGAAGACGGGACTGTATCCCATTTGATGGAAGATGGCGGCGAGCGCGGGGCCGTCTGTGAGGAGAGTCTCGGTCTCGATGCGGACTTTGTAGCTGGACGCAGCTTCTGAACGAGCCGCGGCGCCGGAGTTGGCCGGGCCGCCGACTGCGGGGGCGTCTGCCGGGCGCTTGTGGGTGAGGATCCAGAGGCCGCCGTAGTGGCGAATGCGAAGGATCTGGCGGGATGCGCGGAGGGTGCGGGAGGGCGTGTCGTAGAGGGTGTTCTGCTCGAAGGTGCGCGGTGTGTCGAGCTGGAATCCGAGGCCGGGAAGACGCGATTGCAGGCGAGCGAGATCGTGGATGGGGAACTTGAGCTCGATCTCGGCGGTCTGCATTCGTTGAGTATACGGCGCGGGCGGTAGGATGAGGGAGAGAGGCGACGCATTCGATGAGTGAAAAGTTGGGACCGGAACGCGGAGGTGAGCGCCGGACGGAGCAGGGGTTGGGCCTGCAGACCGAGCGGCTGCGGGCCGAGGATGCAGGCGAAGTGGCGCGGGCGGCGGAGTTGCTGCGCGGCGGCGGGACGGTGGCGTTTCCCACCGAGACGGTGTATGGGCTGGGGGCGAATGCGCTGGATTCTACAGCGGTGGAGAAGATATTTGCGGCGAAGCGGCGGCCGAGTTGGGACCCGATGATTGTGCATGTGGAGGGGCGCGCGATGCTGGAGCGGGTGGCGGCGGTCCCAGCGGGAGACGAGGGGCGTGTGGTCGCGAGGCTGATGGAGGCGTTCTGGCCGGGGCCGCTGACGCTGCTGCTGCTGAGGACGGCTGCGGTCCCGGACGCGGTGACGGCTGGGCGGGCGCTGGTGGGGGTGCGAATGCCGGCGCATCCGGTGGCGCGGGAGCTGATCCGGCTGGCGGGCGTACCGGTTGCCGCGCCCAGCGCGAACCGATTTGGCGGGATGAGCCCGACGACGGCGGCGCATGTGCTGGCCGATCTGGATGGGCGGATTGATGCGGTGCTGGACGGCGGGGCGACGAATGTGGGGGTGGAGTCGACTGTGCTGGACGTGGCGGCGCGGGCGATCTATCGGCTGGGAGCGGTGACGGCGGCGATGATTGCGCAGGTGATCGGGGAGGAGGTGCGCGTGGTCTCCGTGGCGGAGGGTTTGGCGGGCGGAGCGAATGGATTGGAGGCGCCTGTGGCCATGGCCTCGCCGGGGATGGGAATGCGGCACTACGCGCCGCGGGCGCGGCTGGTGCTGGTGGAGGGGCAGGAGGAGATGCTGCGCGAGGTTGCGAAGTATGCCGCTACGGAGGTTGGGGTGATGCTGCCGGATGGCTGGGACGCGGGCGGCGCGGGGGCGGTCTTTCGCTGGGGAGCGTGGGAGGATGCGGAGAGTCTGGCGCGGCGGTTGTTTGCGGGGCTGCGAATGCTGGACGAGCGCGGAGTGAGGGCGATTGTTTGCCCAGTGCCGACGATGGGCGGGCTGGGCGAGGCGCTGAGGGACCGGCTGGAGAAGGCCGCTCGGGTGGGGTGACTTATAGTCCTACATAGCCCAGGAACCCGACGTCATAGGCGACCAGGCGGTCATGGTCGTCGAAGGTAAAGACGAGGTTGTAGCTGGGGTCGATGAGGGCGTGTTTTGTTTTGATGGAGAGATTGGCTTCGATCTTGTTGCCGGTATTTGCGTCCCGGCGGTATGGGGAGTGGCTGATCTTTTGGTGGTCGAGGTAGTCGAGCACCTGGGTTGGGGTGGAGTGGAGTGGAACTGCGGTGACGAACTGCTGCTTGATGTCGTTGGGATTCGGCTTATAGGTTGCGCAGCCAGCTAGGAGAAAGCAGGCGAGGAGTGCGGCGAGTGCGAGGCTAGGCGCGGTTCGCTTCATGGGTAGAGCATACGCCGGAGTTCTCTGCGATTGTTGAGCACTCAGCGGGGGTGTTAGCGAGTAGGTTCGGTGAGCTGGGCGGCGAAGGCGTCGAGGGAGAGGGAGCGGAGGAGGTTGCGGCGCAGGCCGGAGTGGACCTGGTCGAGGGAGTGACTGGCCGATTCGATCCAGGCGAAGGGGAGGGCGGCGGCCAGGCGGTCGAGCTCGGCGCGGAGGTCGGTGTTGCGGACGAGTTCGGGCGTGCCGCTGTCGAGCAGGAGAAGGTCTTCGAGCAGGAGCGCGAGGGCGCGCAGCAGGGCGAGGGTCTTGGTCTGGCCGTCGGCCCCGGCGCGGTAGGTCTCGGTGCTCTTGAAGAGGGCGGTGTGGTCAGGGTCCTGAACCCAGGTCTCAGATGCGAGACCTGGGGCACCCGATTTGTTGCCTGATTGGGCACCCGCTGCGTTGCGGAGAAAGATGAGGGTGTCGGCGCGGGCGGCGATGTAGGCTTCGAGGTCGAAGGCGAGGGCGCGGCCGGCTGCTCCCTGCGCGAGGCGGGCGATGAGAGCGCGCTGTTTGGCGGGGACATCGGGACGGCGGGAGGCGAGCAGGGCTTCGACCTCTTCGACGGGAAGCGCGCCGAGGCGGACAGTGGCGCAGCGCGAGCGGATGGTGGGCAACAGCTCGCCGGGGTTTTCGGCGAGGATGAGGATGAGGACGGTGTCGGGGGGCTCCTCGAGGACCTTGAGCAGGGAGTTGGCGGCCTCCTTCATCATGCTGGCGGAGGTGAGGATGAAGATGCGGCGCGGCGCCTCGCTGGGCAGGTAGTGGGCGCGCTGGATGAGGGTGCGGACCTGGCCGAGCTTGATGAGGAGCTGGGGCGGGTCGGGCGGAAGGATGAGAAGGTCTGGGTGGGGCTGGATGAGGACGCGGGTCTCTTTCTTGTCGGTCTCGCGGAGGTCTTCGCGGGCGAGGACGGCGGCGGCGACTTGCTCTTCGAGGTTGGCGGCACTGGCGATGCGGGTGCAGTTGGAGCAAACGCCGCAGAAGCCGGCGAGGGACTGGGCATTTGACTGAGAGCGGGGGGACGAGAGCTCGCGGGGCTGGCGCTGGCACTCGACGGCCATGGCGAGCATGAGGGCGAGGGTGTACTTGCCCGCCCCGGCGGGACCGGAGAGGATGAGGGAGTGAGGCAGGCGGCCGGCGGCGATGGCGGCGCGCAGCGATACGACGGCGGGGGTGTTGCCGAGGAAGGCGTCGAAGCTGGCGGGGAGCGTGGGTGCGGGGTCCATGGTGCGCTTTTTCTCACTTCGAGCATATATCGCTCAGGGTCCATCGACATAGAGCGTGGAAGGACGGTGAAGGAATCCTTGTTCCAGTGCTGGGAGTTTGGCCGGAACCATTTCAATTCCAGGCAAGAGGGTTGAGGTGTGAGGTATGAGGTAAGGGCTAAGGGCAAAGGGGCAATCTTCTGGAGCGGCATTTCCCCAATTAATGGAAGTGTTTATGATTATTGGTAGGAATTGACAAGCCCAAGGGCGACATCTCTTGGAATCTGTGATTTCCCGTTTGGCGACCTATGTGCTTAATCCGATTTGGATAAGTGTGCGAGCGGGGGGGAAGCGGTCTGAGTTGTTGAACGATTGCAGGGAACGCTCGTAGTTTGCTGTGCGTAGTTAGCTGTGCTCATGATGAGAGACGCCTTCCAGACGCGAATTCTTGCCGTCGCCCTTGCGGTTGCGACGCTGGGGGTGTGCGTCCTTGCGGGCTTCAACCTGTCGCAGGAGCTGGGCACCGAGTTTCCCACGGACGGGGTGACATGGGTTGAGGCGCAGGGCTGGTTGCGGGCGGACCGGGTTCCTGCGGATTCGCCCGGCGGCAGGGCGGGTATTCGCACCGGGGACATACTGGAGGCGATCAACGGGGAGCCGACGCCGCGGGTGGCATCGCAGGTGCGGGCGATGTACAGCAATGGGATATGGGAGCACGCCGCCAGCTACACAATCTATCGTCCTCTGCCGGAGACGCGTGGGCCGGGGGCGCAAGAGATGGAGAGCGCGGCCCGGTTTCCGGTGCAGGTGTACCTGGAGCCGGCGGACCGGAGCATGGCGCAGGGCTCGCGGCTGATCGCGCTGGTGTATCTGCTGATTGGGCTGTATGTTCTGTTCCGGCGCTGGACGGCGCCGAAATCGCTGCATTTTTATGTCTTCTGCCTGGTGTCGTTCGTGCTGTATGCATTCCGGTCGACGGGCGAGCCGGGGTTGTTCGACCGGGTGATCTACTGGGGCAACCTGATCGCGAATATGTTGCAGCCGGCCCTGTTTGTGCACTTCGCGGTGAGCTTCTCGGACGCGGGCGGGGCCGATGAGGGTGCAGCGGCGAAGGCGCGCAAGCGGCTTGGGCGGCGCCTGCTGCCCGCGCTGCTGTATGTTCCGGGCGCCTACCTGGCGGGCTTGCAGGCGTGGGCGATCGAGCGCTGGTCGGCGACCGGGGTGTTGAGCCACCGGCTGGACCAGATCGGCGTGGGCTACATGGCGGGCTACTATGTGGTTGCGGCGGTGGTCTTCTACCGGCGCTACCTGAGGGCGGGATCGCCGCTGGAGCGGCAGCAACTGAAGTGGCTGACGCGTGGAACGCTGCTGGCAGTGACGCCGTTCACGCTGCTGTACGCGGTGCCGTATCTGCTGGGCTTCACCGTGCCGACCCTGTTGTCGAAGATTGTGCTGCTGTTCCTGGCGTTTCTTCCTTTGACCTTCAGTTGGGCGATTGTGCGCTACCGGCTGATGGATGTGGACCTGATCTTCAAGCGCGGCGTGACCTATACGCTGGCGACGGCGGCGCTGGTCGGATTCTACTTTCTGGCGGTGGGCATCACGTCGGAGATGGTGCATGCACGGTTCCCCTCGTTCGGCTACATGGGGCCGATTGTGGCCATTCTTGTGGTGGGGCTGTCGTTCGACCCGCTGCGGCGGATGATCCAGGCATGGGTGGACCGCGTCTTCGACCAGAAGAGCTTCGACTATCGCGAAACGCTGATCGACTTTGGCCGCAGCCTGAACTCGCAGACGGACCTGGGCGCGCTGGTGGGCTCGATTGTGGAGCGCCTGCCGGAGACGCTGCTGGTGACGCGGGTGGCGGTCTTTCTGGCGGCGGAGAAGGATGTGGACTCCGGCGGTGGCGGAGCGGACGGCGAAGGGAACGGCGATGCGAGGCAAAACGGTCCGGCGAATGAGAACGGCACGGCGAAGCCAGGCCGGCACTTTGAGCTGGCGGCCTCGCACGGGCTGGCAAACCTGGATGTGGAGGAGATGCGCGGGCTCGACGTGCGTTTTCTCGACTTCGACCGCTGGGACGCGGACGACCATATCTTTCTGGAGAACCCGCAGCAGGTGCTGCGCCTGCCGGACGAGCAGCAGAGGAGCGCGGGGCTGCTGGACCTGAACTACTACCTGCCCTGCCGGGTGGCGAACCGCGAGGGCGGCGGGACGCGGACGGTGGCGGTCCTGGGGCTGGGACGCACCGACGCCGGAGATTTTCTGTCCAGCGAGGACATGGAGGTGCTGGGATCGCTGGCCGGGTACATCGGGATTGCAATCCAGAATGCGCAGCTCTACCGGCGGCTGGAGCAGAAGATCGGCGAGTTCGAGCGGCTGAAGGAGTTCCACGAAAACATCGTGGAATCGATCCACATTGGCGTCTTCGCGGTCGATCTCGACGACCGGATCGAGAGCTGGAACGCACAGATGGAGGCGATGTACGCGCGGTCGCGGGGCGAGGCGCTGGGCCAGGGGCTGGCGGCGATCTTCCCGCCGGAGTTCATGGCGCACTTCGATAGCGTGCGCGGCGAGCAGGGGACGCATACGTTCTACAAGGTGCGGCTGCTGCTGCCGGCGGGCGAGACGCGGGTGGCCAACATCGCGATTGCGCCGCTGCTGACGCGGGAGTTCGCGGTGGTGGGACGGATCGTGCTGGTGGACGACATTACCGACCGCATGGAGCTGGAGGCGCAACTGACGCAGGCGGAGAAGCTGTCGTCGATCGGGCTGCTGGCGGCGGGCGTGGCGCATGAGGTGAACACGCCGCTGGCGGTCATCAGCAGCTACACCCAGATGCTGGCCAAGCAGATGCTTCCGATGATGGACCAGGACAAGCGGCTTGCGCCGGTTCTGGAGAAGATCACGCAGCAGACCTTTCGCGCGTCGGAGATTGTGAACGGGCTGCTGAATTTTTCGCGGACCGGCGGCAGCGAGTTCGGCCCGGTCGATCTGAACCGGCTGCTGGGCGACACGCTGACGCTGGTGGAGCACCAGTTCAAGACGGCGCAGATCCGGGTGGAGACAGAGCTGGACCGGGAGCTGCCGCTCATCCAGGGCAACGAGGGCAAGCTGCAACAGGTGGTGCTGAACCTGCTGCTGAACGCGCGCGACGCCATGCATGGTTCCGCCAACGGAAGGATACGGATTGTCACACAGCAGAGGGTGGGACGCGTCACGGTGGTGGTGCAGGACTTCGGCGACGGGATCGAGCCGGAGCACCTGCATCGCATCTTCGACCCGTTCTTTACCACCAAGGCCGAGCCGCGCACAGGGCAGCACAAGGGCACCGGGTTGGGCCTGGCAGTGAGCTACGGGATCATGCAGGAGCACGGCGGCAAGATGCAGGTGGAGAGCACGGTGGGCGTGGGAACGACCTTCCGGCTGGAGTTTCCAGTGACCGCGGCGGCTGGCGCGGGCAGGAGTGTCGCGGGCCCATCCGCGGAGGTTCCGGCTGCGGCGGCCGAGAGCACCGCAACTGCGCCGGTGGAGGGCACGGATGCGGAGACTGGCGAGCCACGGAGCATGGTCCATGTGTAGAGCGGCGTTTCGATCGATGAGCGGAGTTGAGGCAGGAGCCGGGATTGCAATCGGCTGTGTATGCAGAGGGAAGAGTGCCCATGTCTGAAGCGACTGTATCCGTGAACTCTGATGCGGCTGCTGCCGCGAATGCGGAGGCGACAGAGCCGCGCCTGGTGGGGGCGGACGCGCGCGTGGTTGGCCCGGCGCGCATCCTGATCGTGGACGACGAGCTGGCGATCCGCGAATCGCTCGACGCTCTGCTCAGCTTGGAGGGCTTCCAGGTCACAGTGGCTGCGGACGGCCCGGCGGGGATCGAACAACTGGCGGCGGGCGAGTTCGACCTGCTTCTGCTGGACCTGGCGCTGCCCGGCGAGAACGGTATCGACCTGCTGCCGCGCATTCTGGAGATGCAGCCGACGCTGCCGGTGATCATGATTACGGCGTACGGCAAGGTGTCGAACGTGGTGGACGCCATCCGCGCTGGCGCGGAGAACTTCGTCCAGAAGCCATGGGACAACGAGAAGCTGCTGGCCGACATTCGCGCCGCCATCGGGCGGCACCGCGCGGAAGAAGAGCTGGTGCAGCTGAAGCGCGCGCTGAAGCAGCGCTACAACTTCGAGAACATCGTAGGCAAGAGCGAGCCGATGCTGCGTCTGTTCGACCTGGTGGCGCAGGTGGCTCCCAGCCGCTCCACCGTGCTGGTGCAGGGCGAGAGCGGGACGGGCAAGGAACTGATCGCCAAGGCGCTGCACGCCAACTCGCCTCGCCGCAATAAGCCGTTTGTGCCGGTGAACACGGGCTCGGTGCCGTCGGAGCTGCTGGAATCGACGCTCTTCGGCCATGTGCGGGGGGCGTTCACCTCGGCGGTGGCGGCCAAGAAGGGCCTCTTCGAGGTGGCCAACGGAGGCACGCTCTTTCTGGATGAGATCGGCACGATGGGCATGGACATGCAGGCCAAGATCCTGCGCGTGCTACAGGACCGGCGCTTCATGCATCTGGGCGGCACCGAGGAGATCCAGGTGGACGTGCGCATCATCGCGGCCACCAACGTCGACTTGCAGGCGGCGGTTCGCGAGGGCCGCTTCCGCGAGGACCTCTACTACCGGCTGAATGTGATCTGCCTGGAGCTGCCGCCGCTGCGCGCGCGCCGCCAGGACATTCCGCTGCTGGCCGCGCACTTCCTGAAGTTCTATGCGGACGAGAACGATGTGCCGGTGCCGACGCTCGCGCCCGAGGCGATGCGCATCCTGATGGACTACGAGTGGCCGGGCAATGTGAGGGAGCTGGAGAATGCGATCGAGCGCGGCGTGGTGCTGACGACCACGCGGACGATCACCTCCGACCTGTTGCCGGCATCGCTGACCGGCAACACCTACTCGGCAGGCCTGCTCGACCACCGGCCTGACGCCAGCCTCTTCGACCTGATGGAGGAGATCGAGCGGAGGATCATTGCGGACCGGCTGGAGCGCTGCCACTGGAACCAGACCGAGGCGGCCGAGTACTTCAAGATTCCGCTGAGTACGCTGAACCAGAAGATCAAGCGGCTGAATGTGGAGATCAAGAAACGCGCGCGGGAGTAGGACGGAGCCAGTCCGGCCACGGCACTCAAGCCGCGCTTCCGTTCGATGTCTGCGGCGTCCTTCGGCTACGCTCAGGGCAGGCTGGATAACCCGTGTTCTTATGCAGGACTGGATGGATTTTAAATCTGCCACGAACATGCGCAGGAACAGCGGAAAGAATGCACTTTGTGCCGCGGAGCCAGGCCGCTTTGCGCTCTGATTCAACTTCGCGCGCTGCTACAATCGAGGAGCGCCGGGATGGCGGAACTGGCAGACGCAGCGGACTCAAAATCCGCCGATCGCAAGGTCATGGGGGTTCGACCCCCCCTCCCGGCACCAACCTGTATCTATTTTATTATGAATAACTTATACCACTACAACACCCCGGGCATAGCCCGTGGTGTGTGTTGGGCATTCGTTGCTTCGGTCAGAAACGCCGTAGTTTCCGAAAAGCAGAGCAGTCAAACCTCGATTTTGCCCAAACATTTGATGCAGGAATGCAGTTTTGAACTGCTCTTAGACAAAAATCGCAAATTATGCCATCCCACGAAAGTTGTAGAATGCGCCTGAAACTTTCATGGAACCGACATGATAAACATGTCTACTAGCTGCAGTAGACGACGGCCTACGGGACCGGCGTTATCTGAAGCAAACACTGCAATAACCCCATGTTGCATTTAGCTCGGGCCGCAATGGCGTGGGCAATCCTGTCTGTGTGCATTTCAGCGTAAAGAACCAGCTCAATTGAGCCGTATTGCTGCGCCTGTACCCAACGATCTGTGTCTGCACCTGACAGTATGAGGGCCCCTTGAATATCTCCCGTTCCGCTCAAACAGCGATTCTGTGTCTTGCCGCATCTTTCCTTCCCATCAACAGCTTTGTAGCTCAGGCCGCTACGGTCCCCGCGGGAGCATGTTTGTATGCGCTGGACGCGACGGCGGACCGCGCCTTTCAGATCGCAGGGGCGCAGTCTGTCTATACCGCGTGCGGAGCTGTGTCTGAATCCAGCGCGAGCGACGGCTTCGAGATGGAAGGCACCGAGACGCTTTATCTCCAGAACCACTCCCAGGTGAGCGTTGTGGGAGGCGCGCAACTGAACGGCCAAACCAAGCTCTGGGACACGATCAGTAATAAACAGGTGCAGCCGGTGAAGGTCACGAGTCCAGGAGATCCGCTGGCGTCGATTGCCGCGCCGACGAGCGGGACCATCGTGAGCAAGAGCCACGCGTCGTTCGACATGAATAACAAGCCGGCAAATAACACCCTCTCTCCGGGCGTGTACTGCGGCGGTCTCACGATCGGGAACACCAATGGCGCCACCTTCACCATGAGCCCGGGTGTATACATCATGGCCGGCGGCGGACTGACCCTGAACTCACAGGCGGTGGTAAAGGGCACCGGCGTCACGGTGTATAACACGTCGAGCGCCGGGTGGGGCTGCTCCAGCAGCTACAGCTATACCCCTGTGACCATCAGTGGACAGGTGACGGCTACGCTGTCGGCGCCTGTGTCCGGGGCGTTCAATGGAATCCTGTTTTTCGGAAACCGTACCGGATGCGCGACGGCGGGTTCCTGCCAGGACCAGATCAATGGCGGCTCCACGGTTGTTTTTAACGGCGCGCTGTACTTCAAGAGCGACCAAATCACGATCACGGGAGGAAGCAGCGCCAGCGGCTACCTGATGCTGGTGGCGGACAAGATTGACATCAACGGGAACTCGACGTTCGGCATCAACGGAGACCCATACGACAACATAACGGTCAGCGTTTCACCTTCTACAAGTTTGCTGTATGCAGGCCAAACGCAGCAGTTTACCGCGACCACGAACAGCGCCGACACGGCAGTGACGTGGACGATCAGTCCGGCGGGCGTGGGGACGGTCAGCGCGTCGGGCCTGTACACGGCCCCGGCCAGCATCACGACGGCCCAGACGGTGACGGTGACAGCAACCAGCCAGGTGGATACAAGCAAATCTTCCACGGCTACAGTTACTCTGGCGGTAAACAAGACGACGCCAACCATTACCTGGGCGACTCCTGCGGCCATCACTTACGGTACGGCGCTGAGTGCGACGCAGCTCGACGCGACCTCGACCGTGGCGGGAACTTTCGCCTACACGCCAGCCGCTGGCACGGTTCTTGCCGCTGGATCGCAGACGCTCTCGGTCACCTTTACTCCGACGAACACGACTCTGTACAACACCGCCGCGGCAACCGTTACGCTGACAGTGAGCAAGGCTACACCGACGATCAGTTGGGCGACTCCTGCGGCCATCACTTATGGAACGGCGCTGAGTGTGACGCAGCTCGACGCGACCTCGACCGTGGCGGGAACTTTCGCCTACACGCCAGCCGCTGGTACGGTTCTATCCGCTGGATCGCAGACGCTCTCGGTCACCTTCACCCCCACAAATACAACTGAATACAACACAGCTACGGCTTCCGTGACGCTGACGGTGAACAAGACGGCTCCATCGATCAGCTTCACGGTGCCCAACCAGACCTACGGCGCAGCGCCGTTCACGGTCTCGGCCACCTCGAACTCGCCGGGGGCCTTCACGTATTCGGTGGTCTCCGGCTCGGCGACCGTCTCGGGCTCGACGGTGACCATCACCGGAGTCGGCACGGTCGTGCTGCAAGCCTCGCAGGCGGCCAGCGGCAACTACACGACAGGCACGCAGAACGCGAGCTTCACCGTGAACCCGCCCGTGTCTGTGAGCGTGACCCCAGCCACCGCAACACTCTACAGCGGGCAGACTGTGCAATTGACGGCGACGGTGGCGAATACCAGCAACACAGCGGTGACGTGGTCAATCGCTCCGGAGGGCGTGGGAACGCTCAGCGCGTCAGGGCTTTACACGGCCCCGGCGACGATCACGGCGGCGCAGACGTTGACGGTGACGGCGAGCAGCCAGGCTGATCCAACCAAGTCGGCACCTGCGACGATAATGCTGGAGCCGGCGCCATGTACTATGAGCGCGTATGGCAACCGTCGCACCCTCACAATCGACCATACCAAGGTGCCTAACACGGACCAGACCGACTATCCCATGCTGGTCACGGGAGTCTATCCGTTCCTGGCAACTGTTGCGAATGGCGGCCAGGTGCAAAACGCCAACGGATACGACATTGTCTTCACATCCGATGCAGCGGGCCATAACCCTCTGGACTTCGAGATTGACAACTACAACGGTGCCAATGGAACAGCTGCGTTCTGGGTGCGCATTCCTTTGCTCTCGCACACGGTGGATACCACGATCTACATGTGGTATGGAAACTCCAATATCACTGCAAGCCAGGAAAGTATAGCCGGAGTTTGGAGAAACAGCTATCTCTCGGTCTATCACCTTGGCAATGGAACCAGCATTGGAATGGCTGATTCGGGCAGTGCAAGCTATACCCTGGCCCAATCTGGATCGGTTTCGCCGGTCGCAGGAGTGATCGGCGGTGGAGCTGCATTCAACGGCGACCCCGGCAGTTATCTCTATCACGATTCGGTGACAGCCTATCCTTCTGGATCAACTGGGCAGATCACCTTGGAGGCATGGGCGCAGATTCCCACAGGGGGCGGAGAAGTGTTCGGATATGGAGACAATCAATGGAGCGGCTATCGGATTGCGCTTGCATCGATTGCGAACGGTCCGGTGATGGAATTTGAGAACATCTCTATCAGCGACTCAGTACCGATGGGCAATACCTGGCATCATCTGGTGGGCACATACGCTGGCGGGGAAGTTACTTCGACGACTTCCACACTCTATCTGGACGGTGTTCAGATGCCACCTACCGATGGAGATGACGGCTATGTGGACATAGATACGTCAGAGTTAAAGATAGGCGGCATTCCCACTGTTACTTATTGCTGCGGCTTTACGGGTTCGGTGGACGAGGTCAGAGTTTCGTCCGTTGTTCGTTCCGCGGACTGGGTCTCCACGGAATATAACAACGAAAGTTCGCCATCTACCTTCTATCAGCTCTCGGCGGAAAATTCGACTGGAATTACGCCATTCGTTGTTACTCTTTATAACTCGCAGACTACGCAGTTCACGTTAAACAGTTGCGCCAGCTCGTTGGCATGGTCTGTATCTGTAGCCGGTGCTGGCACGATCACTTCGAACGGACTCTATACTGCTCCTTCCAACATCACTACGCGACAGACCGTGACCATCACGGCAGCCGTCCAGGCAGATCCGAACGATTCGGCCTCGGCGACCGTAATTCTTATGCCGCCTGTTACTGTGAGCGTCACCCCAGGTAGCGTAACGCTCTATGGCGGTCAGTCGCAGCAGTTCACCTCCACCGTTCTCAATGTCTACAATACGGCTGTAACATGGTCCGTCAGTCCGGCGGGTGCGGGTACGATCACTGCGTCTGGTCTGTTCACAGCGACCTCCAGCCTTGCCACAGGGCAGATGGTGACCATTACGGCGACCAGCCAGGCAGACCCGACCAAGTCTGCTGTAGCGACAGTTTCGCTATCTCCACTTCCATGCCCAAATACCGGGTACAGCTTTGAACGCCGGATTGCGATCAACCACGCGATGGTTCCCAACACCGACCAGGCCAACTTCCCGGTCCTGATCGCGGGCACATATCCCTACCTTGCGACGGCTGCGAATGGCGGACAGATTCAAAACACGAATGGCTACGACATCATGTTCAGTTCGGATGCGGCTGGCCATAACAAGCTGGATTACGAGATCGACAGTTACAACGGGACTACGGGAGCAGTCGCGTACTGGGTGCGCGTGCCGGTTGTTTCGCACACCAACGACACGGCCCTGTATATGTGGTATGGAAATCCCTATATCGGCACCAGTCAGGAGAAACGGACCGGAGTCTGGTCGAATGGCTACGCGGGGGTCTGGCACTTTGGAACTCCAGAGTCCGGAATCGCAGCTGATTCGACGGCCAACGCCAACAACGGGATCAACCACGAGGTATTGCCAGGAGCAGGAATATTCGGCTCAGCGGGAACATTCGACGGGTCGGGAAATACCTTCCTGAATATTCCTTCCAGCACAAGCTATAAGCCCACAAGCACGCTCACGCTGGAAGCATGGGTGAACCCGTGGAGCGGATATACGACCGACGGTCCCGACATCTTTTCACTGGATTACAGCGGAAACGGAAGCGGACCCCGGGTCTATGGACTGGAGGGATGGTGGATCACCTGGAAGCCTCTAGCTGTTATCGATGTCAATGGGACATCTGAGACGACATACGGCGGCCCCAACCTCCCGGCTAGTCAGTGGTCCCATATAGTCGCGACCTACGACGGCCGACAGTTGACCACCTACGAAAACGGTGTGGTTACCAGCGCGATACAGGCGCCGGGTGTGATCAATTACGGAAACAGTAAAGATCTTGATATCGGCACATTCTCTCCCTATGCGGCCCCGTCCGGATGGTCGTTTGCCGGACTGATGGATGAGGCGCGCATCTCGACCGTGGCCCGGTCCGCCGACTGGATCGCCGCCCAGTACAGCAATCAAAGCTCGCCTGCAACGTTCTATACAATCAGTCCGGTAATCCCCAGCGGAGTCAATCTTCAACCCAGTGCAGTCAACCTCTTTGCATTGCAGAGCCAGCAGTTTGAGGTTGTGAGTGCGTGCGGCGCCGCCGACGCCATTTGGTCCATGCCGGCTGGCTCGCCGGGCACGCTCACCGAAGGCGGGATCTACTTCGCGCCTGAAAGTATTACCTCGCAGGCAACGGTGACAATCACGGCAACTACCCTGGGAATCTCGTCAACTGCCGCCACTGCAACGATTACGTTGATGCCTCCCGTATCTGTCAGCGTGACTCCGCCAAGCACGGTGCTGACGAACAATCAAACGCAGCAGATGACCGCCAATGTAGCAAACACCAGCCACACGGCAGTCAACTGGACGATCAGTCCGGCAGGCGCGGGAAGCATCGGCGCGACCGGTCTGTACACGGCGCCGTCTAACATCTCCGCGCCGCAGACGGTGACCATCACGGCGGCAAGTCAGTGGTACCCGGCAGAGTTGGCCTCTGCGACGATTACGCTCACCCCTTCGGCAGTCATTCCAATCACTCCACCAACGCAATGCGGAGCGAGCGGGTACAGCTCACAGGGCACAATTGTCATCGACCACACGAAGGTCCAAAACACGGACCAGACCGACTTCCCATTCATGTTCAACACCACCGACCCAAACCTCGCCACAATCGCCAATGGAGGCCAGGTCACCAGTTCCAGCGGCTACGACATTATCTTCAGCACAGATCCGAACGGCCTGACCAAGCTGGACCACGAACTCGAACAGTACAACCCGCTCACCGGCCAGGTGACCGCGTGGGTGCGCATTCCGACGCTTTCCCATACCACGGACACAGTTCTCTATGTGTTTTACGGAAACTCGAATATAACGACTTCGCAGCAGAATCCTGCCGGAGTCTGGGGCACCAACTACCAAGCGGTTTATCATCTATCGAATGTAGGGATAGGTGTCGCTGCCGATTCCAGCGCCTACGACAATACTGCAACGCTCACGTCGGTGGTGCCCGCGTCCGGCGGAATCGACGGAACAGCCAGCCTCAACGGCGTTTCCAGCTACATACAAGCTCCCACAACAGTTTTTCCGTCTTACCCACTCGGCACTTACGCAAATGTAGGAATACCAACAAGCAGCCAAACAACATCAACCCCTTTCGCTGCGTCGTTCGGGGTCTGGTTCAACACGGCATCAGCGGGAGGCATCCTAGGTCAGGCCGGCCAGATGTGCGCAGGATATTTCGTGGCCTGCTATGACTATCAGCCCGTTGTGCCTGGAGACTACGATCCGTACTCATGGAACAACATGCTGTACGTCGACACCAACGGTAGCCTGATCGCCAACGGAGGCGGGATTGTTACGTCAACTGCGTATAACGACAGCAAATGGCACTTTGCAGTTGTTACCTACGCCCACGATGGAACAAACACTCTGTATGTTGATGGAAAGTCCGTGGGATCGCAGCAGCTACAGTTCCCTGGCGGATACAGCCCATATTACGAGTATTTTATCGGGACAACATATACATTTCTTACTCAAGCTGGGAACTGGAACTGGCTCTATTTTAATGGCGATATCGATGAAGTCAGCATAACCAGCAATGCTCAGACCGCCGATTGGATCGGCACGGAGTACAACAATCAAAGCTCTCCCTCCGCATTTTATAAGTTCAGTCCGCCGGGTACGGTTCTCGTTGTTCCATCTCCGGTAAGCCTCTACGCATCGCAGAGTCAGCAATTTGCGGCCGCAGGCACTTGCAGCTCCGGCGTGAACTGGACAATGCCGTCGGGTGCGCCGGGCACGCTCACGCCGACCGGTCTCTATACCGCTCCCACAAGTTTCACGACAGAACAGACCGTCACAGTCACCGCGTCCAGTCAGGCGAACGGAACCGCGATCGGCTCGGCTGCCGTGACGTTGCTGCCTCCGCCTCCGCCAATCACTCTTGCGGCTGCGACTCAGCCTCCTTATGTCATCGGCAGCACGCTGACATTTGTAGCCTCTCTGAGGGATCAAACTGGCACGCCGGAGCCTGGTGTGAATGTTGCCTTCGCGGTTAATGGTGCAAACAGCGGTTATGGCAGCGCAACGACAGACGTCAATGGAAACGCCTCGTATACCTACACCGGGGCGAATATTGGAAACGACACCATTCAGGCGACCGCGGTAGTGACCGGCGTACCCCTCGCATCAAACAGCATCTCGGCTTCCTGGATCGTTCCTGCTGGGTCGAACTCAGCTGCCAGCATTACGCTGGCGGGTGAGCCCGCGATCGGTCTGGGTGGATTGATGGGAGCATTCACCGACAATAATGGTGCCGTCATTGAGCCCATAGCCATCGGAGCTTCTCCGAGAAGCTATGTGGTTCCAGCCGGTGCGACCCAGCTTCAGCTGGGCATTAATGACTCTTATTATTCGGATAATGGCGGCGCAGGCTTTACCGTCTTGGTCAATGGAAGCCCACTACCGACACCGATTCTGGCCACAACCGTGCCATGGAATTGGGTGACCGGAGGGCTGAACAATAACTACCAGTTCGGCATTGGAACCGCATTCAATCCAAGCGGTGATGGAACCAGTCCGGTTGTAGTGAAGGGTCTGACGCAGGGACAGAGCGTGAGCGTGATCTATCAGAGTGGGACTGTATCGGCAGACTTCCCAACCAAACCGCCCGTCAACGCCGATGGCGATCCAACAAATATTACAGGGGGCACGCTATTTGAGGGAGCCTACTATCCTACGCTGTACACGACGGCCTCATCCTATCCCGTGGGCCAGCCCATCACATTCAATGCACTGGTAACGAATTCCTCTGGTGCCCCTCTACCGAACATTCCAGTGACGTTGTATGTTTCGGGAGCCAATCCGGGACAATACCAGGCTACGACTGATGCCACAGGCAACGCTGCGTTCCTATACTCCGGGCTCTATGAAGGAACTGATAGTTTGCAGGCTCAGGCCTTTCCGTCCGGCCAGACAAGTCTTAGTTCCAGCCAGGCCAGCGTTACGTGGACCACCTATCCGACTCCTCCGCCGATTGGTTCGATCTCACTCAATTGGTTTGCAAAAGCCAACGATCTTGAGAGCTATATAGCGATGGCGACGGATGCTTCAGCAAATCCGGTAGCAAATGCGGATATTGGATTCTATGTATCGGGTGTCGACAACTTCCAATCAAACGCGATGACTGATATTACCGGTCACGCTTCGTACGGTTATTGGCATGAAGACTCTGGAACATTTACGATCGTGGCAGTTGATTCTATCGGCCGAAATGTAACTGTTTCCACTCCCATTGTTGAGACCTGGACGATGCCCACAACCACCACCCCATGTGGGAATTGCAATGTAATCAACATCAGTATTTCGGCACAGTCTGCAATTACGATGCCCAGTCCGCTTCAGTTGAACGGCACAGTCACTGACAGCGTGGGGATTTTGCCAATGGTCGCCTGGAGCAAGATCAGCGGACCTGGAATTGTAACCTTTGCCAATCCGCAGCAGGCGACGACGACCGCAGCCTTCAGCCAGGCGGGTATTTACGTCCTGCAACTATACGCCACCGATACAGGCGTCAGCGCGTCGGATCAAGTCGCGGTTACAGTCAATCCAGTACCTCTTCCGGCAGAGACGCCGGACTGGGGTGGTAGCCCTCTATATGGGGCTACGATTACTGGAGTGGTCCCAATTACACTTCCTCCTGGAATATCGCTGCAAAGCGGCACGCTCACCTATTTCCCGGTAAATAACATCAACAATGTTACGGTTCTGAATTCGAGCACAGTCGGTTCGGGGCAAATCGGCACTCTCGACACCACGACGCTGGTAAACGGTTCATATTGGATTGAGTTGCAAGCTACAGACGTAAAGGGAAATCCGCAGAATGATCTTGTGCAGGTCACCGTCGCTGGCAACTACAAGCCGGGACGCGTCACGGCCTCAGTGACGGACCTGATTGTCCCAGCGACCGGGCTTGCGATCAACATCCAACGGCAATATGACAGCCTGAACGCAGGCACAAGTGGTGATTTCGGATACGGGTGGAACCTTGGCATAAACGTCAATCTTACTAGCGACGCTTCCAATAACGTTACTTTTACCCTGGGCGGACAACGTAAGACATTCTACTTTACCCCGGGAATTGTTCCGTGCTCGCAAACTATATTTGCCGGTGCCGGATGCGTTCAGATTTTTGATGAGACCTGGGCCTCTTATACTGCCGAACCGGGTCTCGGTGGCACGCTAACGCCACAACTGAATCAATCGTTATGCCCGCTTGGATTGATGGCAAGGGACGGTAATATGTGGCTATGCTCAACGGGTGAGCTATATAGTCCGCTTGGCTACACCTATACCGATCCATCCGGCACTCAGTACAGTATCAATGCAAATGGATCCCTGCAGTCGATCACTGACATCGGCGGAAACTCGTTGACGGTGACATCTGCGGGCATTACCAGTTCCACTGGCCTGTCCGTTCCGTTCGTTCGCGACTCGAGCAACCGCATTACGCAGATCACCGATCCTGCCGGCAACATCTATCAATACGCCTACGACGGCAACGGCAATCTTGCCTCCGTCACCTATCCGCCCACAACGCAGACCACCGCGCTATGCCCCAACACAACCCTGCCGAACACCAGCACCTACATCTACGACTCGAACCATCTCTACACCGGCGGCACGGACGCTCTCTGCCACGTCCTGCCCTCCACGGCTTACTACCCCAGCGGCACACTCGATGCCAATGGGAATTCATTGACCGGGCGCCTGCAGAGCGTCACCGACGCGCTGGGTGAGACGACGGGTTACGCCTATAACCTTGCGACAAACACCACTACCGTCACTTATCCTAATGATGCCAACGGCAACCCCAGCACGGCGGTGATGACCTACGACAGCTATGGAATGCTGCTCAGCACAAAGGATCCGCTTGGACTCATAACCACCAATGTCTACGACGCAAACCACAACCTGATCTCGGTAACTGACCCGATGGGCTTCGTCAGCAGCTACACTTACGATTCCAACGGCAATAAGACGTCGTCAACCTATCCGAATGTTACGCAGGGCGTGAATACGACGAGCTATACGGCCTACAATCAATACTCAGAGCCTACTTCAACAACCGATGAGCTGGGCAATGTGCGCACGTTCAACTACGACGCCAACTATAACCCGCTCAGCGTGACCGACACAATCAACGGTGCGCCGGCCACGCTCGCCAGCTTCATCTTCAACGCGAATGGCACGCTGCAGGCGGGTGCTATTGGGTATGACATCACCGCGCAGCCTACCGCGGCGAGCCAGTTTACCTACGATGCCAACGGCAACATGGCCGGCCGCACCGATGCGTTGGGCCGCGTGACCTCGTACACCTACGACTCGCTGGGCAACAAGCTCACCGCGACCCTGCCGCTTCCCAACGCCAGCAGCAGCGCAGCCGCGACGACCACGACCTACTCCTACGACGCCTTCGGAAACCTGACGCAGACTGCGGCGCCGCTGGGCCGGACCACCAGCTCGACCTACGACGCCAATGGCAACAAAACAAGCGACACGGACGCGCGCGGCAACGTCACGTCGTACCAGTACGACGCGCTCAACCGCCTGACCATTACGACCTATCCGACGCAGCCCGTTACTACGTCGACGAAGTCCTACGACTTCCGCAACAATGTCATCGACGAGACCGACCAGGCCGGCCACATCACCCACCACGTCTACGATCTCTCCGGCCGCCAGATCTCCGTCACCAAGGGATTCGGCACGCCGCAGGCCAGCACCACCTCCACCGCCTACGACAACGACGGCCGCAAGACGAGCGAGACCGACGCCCTCAACCACACCACCACTTACCTCTACGACGCGGCGGGCCGGCTCACGTCCATCGCCGGGCCGAAGGGCAACTTCACCTACGCCTACGACGCCGCGGGCAACCGCATCTCCAGCGCCGACGGCAACGGCAACACCACCACCTTCCAGTACGACGCCCGCAAGCGCCTGGTCAAGACGGTCTATCCCGACCATACCTACACCACCAACAGCTACGATGGCCCGGGCAACCTCATCGGCGTCACCGACCAGGCCGGCAAGACCGTCAACTACACCTACGACGCGGCCAACCAGTTGCAGCGCGTCATCCAGACCAACAGCCCCAACACGGCCAACACCACCTCCTACGGATACGACCCGCTCGGCAACCTCGCCAGCCTCACCGACGCCAACAGCCACAGCACGCAGAACGTCTTCGACGTCTTCTCCGACATCACCGGCAAGACGCTGCCCGACGGCTCGCTGCAGGAGTCGCGCACCTACGACGCCTCCGGCAATCTGACCCAGCTCACCCACTTCAACGGCAAGACGACCACCTACGCCTACGATGCTCTCAACCGCCTCACCACGCGCACGCCCGACCCCACCCTCGTCACCGAGCCGGTCGTCAGCTACACCTACACGCCCACCGGCAAGTACAACACCAGCACCGACGCCAGCGGGACGACAACCTATACTTATGACGCGCTCGACCGCCTGACGATGAAGCAGACGCCGGAGGGCATGCTGAACTACACCTACGACCTGGCGGGCAATGTTGCTTCGATCTACTCGTCCAGCCTGCACGGCGCGTCCATGTCCTACACCTACGACAGCCTCAACCGGCTCAGCACGGTGGTGGACAACAACCTTCCCGCCGGCCAGAACACCACCACCTACGCCTACGACTCGGCCAGCAACCTGGTCACCGTCACCTATCCCAACCAGTTGCAGTCCACCATCCAGTACGACAGCCTCAACCGGCTCACCTCGCTCAACACGGCGACGACGACCAGCTCCACGCCAGTCTCCAGCTACAGCTACACCCTTGGCGCCACGGGCAACCGCACCGGCGCAACGGAGCAGAGTGGCCGCACACTGACGTGGAACTACGACGGCATCTATCGGCTGACGAATGAGACGATTTCCTCGGACCCGGGCGGAGCTAATGGTTCGGTGAGCTATGGCCTCGATCCCGTGGGCAACCGCACCTCGACCAACTCCTCGCTGCCGGGCGTCCCGTCGGTCAGCCTCGCCAGCTTCAACCTCGACGACTGGCTCTCGCCAGAGACCTACGACGCCAACGGCAACACGCTCACCACCGGCGGCAAGACCTTCGCCTACGACTCGGAGAACCACCTGATGTCGATGAACGGCGGCGCGGTTACGATGATCTATGATGGATTCGGCAACCGCGTGGCAAAGAAGGTGGGCAATGTGACGACGACGTATCTTGTGGAGGACGACGTGAACCCAACCGGCCTGCCGCAGGTCTTCGAGGAGTCCGTCAACGGTGTAGTCCAGCGCACATATACCTATGGTCTACAGCGCATCAGCGAGAACCAGCAAATCCAGGGAGCATGGACGCCCAGCTTTTACGGCTATGATGGAATGGGTTCAGTCCGGCAACTGACCGGCCTCGACGAGAAAGTCACCGACACCTACAACTACGACGCCTTCGGAAACCTGCTCAGCTCACCCGGCCCCACGCCAAACAATTATCTATACCGCGGAGAACAATACGATCCAGATTTAGGGCTGTACTATCTAAGAGCAAGATACTACAATCCACAAACCGGCCGCTTCCTCTCCCGCGATCCAGAGGACGGAAAGATACTCGACCCTGCAACTCTGCATAAGTACCTTTATGCAAATGGCGATCCCGTCAATGGATGGGATCCAATGGGTCGTGAGGATATGTTCGAGACTGCAGAGAAAATAGATGCAGAAGGGCAATTACCGGCCCTGAGGGAGTTTGGTAAAACTACGGCAAGGATTTTGTGCGGAGCAGTAAAGAATCTCGAGCCATGGGTCAAGTCATGGCCGGGAGGCATGCCTCTTATACTACCGTACTTAGTCCCAATTATCAAAATACTGGCAGCACTTTGCTCCGGATTCGGAATGTAGTATGGGAGCTCAAAACGATGAAGCTCGTTCGATCAGATTCACCGGAAGTAGTTCGCAATATCGCATCTGCTGGAGCTTGGGCTAGCCGGAATTGGACCACATTTGTTTACGGCTGCACTCCAAACGTACTAATCCTGTTGATCGCCATTACTGTGAGCCTCAGTGATTCAGTGCGGGCAGCGGCCTTGCTCGGCGTGCCTGTCTTCCTTGCATGGAACGTATATGTTCTTTGGCATACAAAATACTCCAGATCCTCCCGCAGTACATGGGTCATAGCGGGTTGTGATGAGCGGGTTTACGTTCGGCTGTTTGCAAGGCCCCGCGGGAACCCCGGTGACGATCATGGTTCAGATGTACTCGTGCTCGAAGTTTCTGAGATCGCTTCGATGTCGATCAAGACTCTCGAAGTGTTCGTGTATGGACCAGATCCCAATATTGTCGAGTGGTTGGTCATTGAACCTGTTCAGGCGGTCGGGGATGACATTTTACGTCACATCAGTCCATTACTGACGGCGACAGACCCAGATAATGCAGTGCTCGTGGCTCACGACGAAGGTCGTCTCACCATCGAATGGAAATGGTACCGTCCTGCTCTGCGGGTATTCCTCCAGAATGTCGTACAGGAATGTCCCTCCGTTCTCATAGCCACCGAAGACCATTCTGAGTTGGATTTGAATGGGATTTGGCAATATGGGAGTCGAGAGAAACCGAATGCACAACAGCGTCAGATGCTGGTCCAGGCAAAACGCCTCGGATTCGGTGGCGAATGCACACAGCGGATAAGTCAGTATAAGCACATGTCGCTCCGGAAGGCTTCGGCGTACCTGGAGGAGATTGAGCGAGAGGAAGCCGGGTGCTCCACGCTTGATCCGCCGATAAAGTGAGCGGGGAGACTACGAATCCCGGAGGGCACGCTGAACTACACCTACGACCTGGCGGGCAATGTTGCGTCGATCTACTCGTCGAGCCTGCACGGCGCGTCCATGTCCTACACCTACGACAGCCTCAACCGGCTCAGCACGGTGGTGGACAACAACCTGCCCGCGGACAGTAACACCACCATCTACGCCTACGACACGGCCAGCAACCTGGTCACCGTCACCGATCCCAACCAGTTGCAGTCCACCATCCAGTACGACAGCCTCAACCGGCTCACCTCGCTCAACACGGCGATGCCAAACTCCTCGCCGGTGGCGGGCTACAGCTACACGCTCGGCGCCACGGGCAACCGCACCGGAGCAACGGAGCAGAACAGCCGCACGCTCACCTGGAACTACGACGGCATCTACCGGCTCACCAGCGAGGCCGTCAGCGCGGACCCGTCGGGCGGCAACGGCGAGGTCGACTACACGCTCGACCCGGTGGGCAACCGCACCTCGGCCAACTCCTCGCTGCCCGGCGTCCAGTCGGTCACCCTCAACAGCTTCAACCTCGACGACTGGCTCTCGCCAGAGACCTACGACGCCAACGGCAACACGCTCACCACCGGCGGCAAGACCTTCGCCTACGACTCGGAGAACCATCTTGTGTCGATGAACGGCGGCGCGGTTACAATGATCTACGATGGATTCGGCAACCGCGTGGCAAAGAAGGTCGGCAACGTGACGACGACGTATCTGGTGGAGGACGGCGTGAACCCAACCGGCCTGCCCCAGGTCTTCGAGGAGTCCGTCAACGGCGTGCTCCAGCGCACCTACACCTACGGCCTGCAGCGCATCAGCGAGAACCAGCAAATCAACGGAACCTGGACGCCCAGCTTCTATGGATATGATGGCGGCGGAAGCGTACGCCAGTTGACGGATTTGAACGGCATAGTAACGGATAACTATAATTACGATGCCTTCGGCAATTTGCTCAGCTCACCCGGACCCACGCCAAACAATTATTTGTATCGCGGCGAGCAGTTCGACTCGGACCTCAACCTCTATTACCTCCGCGCCAGATACTACAACCCACAAACAGGCCGCTTCCTCTCCCGATATCCAGAAGACGGTAAGAGCACCGACCCGAAGACGTTGCATAAGTACCTTTATGCAGGCGGCGACCCGGTTAATTCGGTGGATCCAAGCGGGCGAGGGATGTATGAATACGGGCTGATGATCGGTAGATTTGTAGCGCAGGTTGGACCGGCACTCGCTGCGCTGACGTCTGGTGCTGTAGCGATGGCTGATGAGATGTCCGAGGTGGTTCCCGAAATTCTGGATGATGTGACAGAGGCTTTAGAGGATCTCGCAGATGCTGCGGCAGATGCTGCTGAAGGTTTAGCTGCTGCTGCTGAAGAATTGATGGATGCTGCGGAGGATCTCATCGAAACGGCAGTGGATCAGTACAACGGCCTTGTCGAGGCGGCAGAGAAAGGGGGACCAATTATTAAGTTATTGACATGTGCTGCATTGACAGGCATTGGCTCTGACATCATTGGTGTTGCTCCGGGAAAGTATAAGTTACGGTTCGCCATCGGTGGACATCTAGCCTGCCACACGATTCTCTTTAGTCACTAGGAAGATTGATCTAGCCTAACTAGGATGAAACTTGTAACGTGTTCTCAAGAGCTGATCTGTTTATGGTGAAATGATTCCATTAACGCCACAGCCTATGGAGGCGATGAGATATTAATGCGGAATATTGGATTCTATGCAAATCTTAAGCAGTACCCGTTCAAGGAAAGAATACCGGTTGCATCAGCGATTCTCTTCGGACTGATATTGATATCTTGGCGGTATGGGCCACTTGACAGGCCTTTAGAAATTACGGTTGGAGCGGGTACTGCAGTGTTCTTGTTTAAACGTGGTGGTAAATGCTATTGGTTTTTCGCAGGTATCGCAATGGGCGCGCTATTAGCGAGCCTTGTGAGTCTATAGCAGGTGATGTGGTTCGCCGAGACCACCGACGCCATCGGGACGACAACCTATACTTATGACGCGCTCGACCGCCTGACGATGAAGCAGACCCCGGAGGGGACGCTGAACTACACCTACGACCTGGCGGGCAATGTTGCGTCGATCTACTCGTCGAGCCTGCACGGCGCGTCGATGTCCTACACCTACGACAGCCTCAACCGGCTCAGCACGGTGGTGGACAACAACCTGCCCGCCGGCAGTAACACCACCATCTACGCCTATGACACGGCCAGCAACCTGGTCACCGTCACCGATCCCAACCAGTTGCAGTCCACCATCCAGTACGACAGCCTCAACCGGCTCACCTCGCTCAACACGGCGATGCCAAACTCTTCGGCGGTGGCGGGCTACAGCTACACGCTCGGCGCCACGGGCAACCGCACCGGAGCAACGGAGCAGAACAGCCGCACGCTCACCTGGAACTACGACGGCATCTACCGGCTCACCAGCGAGGCCGTCAGCGCAGACCCGTCGGGCGGCAACGGCGAGGTCGACTACTCGCTCGACCCGGTTGGCAACCGCACCTCGGTCAACTCCTCGCTGCCCGGCGTGCAGTCGGTCAGCCTCGCCGGCTTCAACCTCGACGACTGGCTCTCCTCCGAGACCTACGACGCCAACGGCAACACGCTCACCACCGGCGGCAAGACCTTCGCCTACGACTCGGAGAACCATCTGATGTCGATGAACGGCGGCGCGGTTACAATGATCTATGATGCCTTCGGCAACCGAATCTCGAAGACGGTTGGAGGAGTGACGACGAAGTATCTGGTGGAGGACGACGTGAACCCGACCGGCCTGCCCCAGGTCGCCGCAATGATCTGGTCAGGATTGAGTGGGTGTGGTGGAGGCATTGCGATTGAACGTGTTCCGCGTTTTGCGCATGTCAATGTCGGCTAGCTCTCGCTACGCGCCAGTCCCTACCTTCTAATCGCTGCCAAATCGACAACGAAAACCAATAGCGCACCACAAGCCATGGGAAGCCTCTGCCTTGCGCAGGGGTATTCCTATTTGGAGGACCCATGCTCGACTTCGAAGCAATCAAGCGTATTCCTGTCGCCGATGTGGCGACCATGCATTATCATCTTCATCTCGTGTACAAGGGTGAGTAGCCACAACTAGAGCGCACCGGGCTAAGCTCGACCCTCTCCTTCCTATGACCCTCAAAATGACGCGCTCCACTCCTATCGATCACCCCAAAACGCCCCTCCCGCGCCCACCCTGTTGTGCGGGATTCAATGAATCGATGCGAGACTTTGCATGCCGCATCATGCCGTGTGGCAGAGTACACGACAAGAAAGACCACGGCCAGTTTCTTGCAACGCATCGACAGTTCATCTTCGACGAACGCCTGCCGCAGCAAAGCGAGCGGAACGCTGCCGAATTTCCAGAACAGCAATTTTGTGTATTCAGAGACGACAACACTAGAAGCGGTCTCATAAATAGGGTTTGCGTCCGTATATTGATGATTCTAATCAGTAGAATTAGGTTTATGAGACCGCTTCTATACACCCGATATGTCTATCGCTATGTATAGTTTTTTGAGGTATTTGCACAATCTCCTGTTTGCACGACTATCGGCCACCGCGCCGGTGCTGGGAACTGTGCCTGCTGATCTGCGTTTAGAACTCGCGTTCCGTGCCCCGCGGGTATCGGACTCCCCCCCTCGCAGGCTCCGGGTTCCCACTCCGGAAGCTTCTCCACAAGACAACTCAGCTGACGCGACTTATTCGTCGCAAATCTCGTGTACTTGTAGCGTACTCAGAAACCGCGTTTGCTGAGTATTGAACGATTCGTGCGTCGTTATTTTTCAATAACCTCTTTAGAATCAATATGCGGAGGCAATCCGCCCCCCCTCCCGGCACCAATCTATAACTATCTATTCCATCTTGAATAACTTAGAATGTTCCAACACCCCGGGTATAGCCCGGGGTGTGTGTTTTGGGCATTCTTTGCTTAGGCCAGAAACGCCGTAGTTTGCGAAAAGGCGACTTTTCGGGCACTTCGGAACTGGACTGCCCTGAGTGTGCGTCCTCGCTCTGACACGCTTTCGCGCGGACGGGCGCTGCGGAGTTTGCTGAAACATCTAAAGTCTGTAATTAACTTCCGTTGAGTAGCTTGAAGAGTTTGCCAAGCATGAGGCAGGCGAAGACGAAGTAGTGGAGGCCGCCGAGGGTAGCGAGCGGTGATGCGGCACGGTTCGACGTGTTGCATCACTGCTTATAGCCACTTATGGCTTGCGCCAATCCAAATCATGGCACTTAAGTTGCATGGATGACCCATGGACGATCCATTGACTTGGCCTGGAAGCCAACGTAGGCTTGAATCCAGCGCGGATAATTGTGCGTAAGTGTAATAAATGCAATCAAATACGTCATGTCGGCTGGCGCATATTCTGGTCGGGATCATCTGTTATCCTCTTTGCCGCGTCGCGACCTGATTCCGCAAGACATGTACTGGTGTTCCCCATGGATATTCTTGAGCAGCAATTGATGTTTATCGGAGGCTCTCTGCTGTGCATAGGCATCGGCTCGGTCACGGACGTCCGAGAGCGCAGGATCCCAAACTTCGTTACCGACCCGGCGATCGCCGCCGGCCTGAAGCCGCACCCTGATCTGACCCTGAGCAACGCGCGCACTCTTCGCCTGCCCTTTGCGCCGCCCATTGCGGCGGGATGCCTGTTCACACGCTGCACCCCGGCATGGGAGGTGCGCCCATGAACTCAAAGCGCATCCTCATCTCCCTTACTCTCGCTCTATTCGTCTCCGTCCTGTGTACCTGGCTTGTCTCCAGAAAATTGACCGTGCCGCCGCCGCCGACAGTGCAGAATCAGCCGGACGCCAGGTACGTGACGCCGTCGCGCGCGCTGCGGGCGGGCGAAATTCTGCAGTCCAAAGACATCGAGCTTGTGGCATGGCCGGGCAACGATCCCCTGGACGGTGCGTTTTTGCAGCCCGCCGAAGTGATTGGCCGCGAGGTCCTGTTTCCGCTGGCCAAAGGCCAGCCCATCCTGGACCGCGACCTGTCTGCCGCAGGGTCCGGCACGGGGCTTGCGAGCAAGATCCCGGATGGCATGCGCGCCATCGCGTTGCACTCCGACGAGGTGGTGGGGGTGGCAGGATTTCTGGTTCCCGGCTCGCATCTGGACGTGCTGGTGACCTACCACTCGGACCTCACGCCCGAACCTATTACGGCGACCGTTCTACAAAACGCCGTTGTCCTGGCCGCCGGACAACAACTGGAACCCGACCCCACGGGCAAGACATCGGACGTTACGGTGGTGACGCTGTTGCTGACTCCGGAGCAGGCGGAGCGCGCCGTTCTGGCAAGCACCCAGGGCACGATCCACTTTGTGCTGCGCAACGGAGCGGACAGCAGCCGAAGCGGAGGCATTCCGATGCTGCTGTCGCAACTCTCCGGTCCGCTGCCCGCGATGGCGCGCCCCGTCCCCCCCCCGGCTGCCGCGGCAATACCTGCAGCCCCGAAACGCCAGGGGATCGAAACCATACTTAACGAGTTCAGCGACGCACGATCCGCGGCAACGCCGGATGGAGGAGCCAGACCGTGAACCTGCGCACCTCACAACCGTCCAAGCCGGGACCAGTCAAGCCGGACCCAGGCCATCCTGCGCGAACCAGCCTGGGCCGCGTCGTCGCGCTTGCGTTCTTTGTGCTGCACGGCGTGGGTGCAATCGATGGGGCCGCCGCGCAGAGCCGCGCTCTTCCGGTCAAGCCATTTGTCCAGACGCAGAATGCCGGATTTGTGCCGCCTACCATTCACTCCGCGACCGCCAACGACGTGATTCATCTGACCGTGGGCCGCTCGGCGGTGCTTAACTCGGCGGTGCCATTGCGCCGCGTATTCATTGGCAACCCGGCCGTGCTGTCGAGTTATTGCTCCGGTACTGCCGAGATCGTTCTTACGGCGAAGACCGCTGGCGTCAGCAGCATGGTGTTGTGGGACGAGGCAGGCAGCCACCGCTTGTACACAGTCTCCGCGGACATTGATCCAGATGCACTGCGCGGTTCGTTCGATGCGGCATTTCCGGGCTCATCCATTCACGTCGATACAGGCGAAGGCAAGATTTTTCTTACCGGATCGGTTGCCAGCGACGCTGCCAGCGACGCTGCACTCAAGATGGCTTCGTTGTATGCGAAGGATGTTGTCAACTCGCTGGTTGTGGTACCCGTGCATGGCAAGCAGGTGCAACTGAAGCTGCGTATTGTGGAGGTCGATCGCACCCGGCTCAACCAGTTCGGCGTGAATATCTTTTCCCCGGGAATCGGAAACACCTTGGGTTCGACCTCGACCCAGCAGTACGGCACCACTGCCACCGGCAGCGGCTCCTCGCTCACCGTCAGCGATCCGCTGAACATCTTTCTTTACAACTCCAAACTGAACGTCGGGGTCACGGTGCAGGACCTGGAGCAGAAGCAGATTCTTCAGGTACTGGCCGAGCCGACGCTGACCACGCTGAGCGGTCTGCCCGCGAGCTTTCTCTCCGGCGGCGAATTTCCCTTTCCCGTGGTGCAGGGGGGAACCGGGAACTCGACGGCGATCTCGATCCAGTTCCGTTCCTTCGGCGTGAAGGTCGACTTCACGCCGACGGTCAATCCCGACGGTTCCATTCGCATCAAGCTCTCGCCCGAGGTCAGCACGCTGGACTATAGCAACGCGGTCACCATCTCCGGCTTTACGATTCCTGCGCTCTCCACGCGTCGTGCCGAGACCCAGGTGGAGATCCAGAATGGGCAGAGCTTCATCGTCTCCGGCCTGCTGGACCACCGCACCACGGAGATCATGAGCAAGATGCCGGGGATTTCGAGCATACCCATTCTGGGCGATCTCTTCCGCTCGAAGAACTTCAACCACTCCGTGGTGGAGCTGGTCATCATTGTCACCGCGACGGTGGTCGATCCTCTGACGTCGTCGCCGCAGGCGGTGCCGGAGCAGCCGAAGATGGCGGTGCCCAACCTCGATTCCAGTGCCTTCGACGGAAAGGCGCACAACCTGCCCAAAGCCAGCGTCTGGGCGCCGGCGCCTCAATCGAAACCCCTAGCGCAAACACAGTCGAAACCCCTAGCGCAAACGCAATCGAAACCCCCAGCGCAACCGCAGTCGAAACCCCCAGCGCAACCGCAGTCGAAACCCCTAGCGCAACCGCAATCGAAACCCCTAGCGCAAACGCAGTCGAAACCCCTAGCGCAAACGCAGTCGAAACCCCTAGCGCAACCGCAATCGAAACCCCTAGCGCAAACGCAGTCGAAACCCCTAGCGCAAACGCAATCGAAACCCCCAGCGCAAACGCAGTCGAAACCCCTAGCGCAAACGCAGTCGAAACCCCTAGCGCAAACGCAATCGAAACCCCCAGCGCAAACGCACCCCCCCCAGCCTGCGTCCCAGGTGCGAACGGACTACCCATGACCAGCAATACAAACCTTTCGGAGCATTCCACTCAGGCCATCTTCAGCGTCTGCGCGGATGGCCGCCGCATCACCCACATCAGCGAGATCACGGGAACGAGCGGAGACGTCATCAGCCTGCAGGACATCTATCTGTTCGAGAAGCTGGGACTTGGGCCCAGCGGAAACGTCAAAGGGCGCTTCCACTCCACCGGCATTGTGCCCAAGTTCGGCGAACGGCTGAAGGCCGCTGGAATTCCGCTCGGCCTCAATCTACTCGACCATTCGGTCGAAGCATAGAGCGGATGCAGCGAGGGAGCGCGCACGATGAGCCTGCTGACAATCACGTTTCTGCTTGCGCTGGTGCTCAGCTACAGCATCCTCATGCTGGGCACGCGCACAACGGCATCGAGTAAAACCGTCCAAGTGCGCCTGGCGACCATCGGGCGTTCCATCCAGGCCCAGAAGACCGGCACGAATGGGGTAATTATAGGGGCAGACGAGGAACGGAATTACGTTATCCGCCTTGGCGTTTTCCTGCAGCG
>Ga0326728_10005791_pt1 | contig 34118 bp, 25 predicted proteins | sample MB3enrmetagenome_FD_207602 | JGI IMG/M metagenome (GOLD analysis project Ga0326728, IMG submission 207602) | Lab enriched peat soil microbial communities from McLean, Ithaca, NY, United States - MB31MN | ecosystem: Environmental > Terrestrial > Soil > Wetlands > Peat | place: USA: New York...
TTTTGTTTACCGCAGTTGGGGACCGTCAATCTGATCAAGGAGGCCCATGAGAAACGCGCATGAGCGCTTCGGAATTCTGGAATTCACGAAGCGGATGAAAGACACTACATCGCACATCCGGCTTCGCCTGGACCGGCTCGTTGGTGAGATCGAGAAGGAACGGTCGAAGATTCACCTGCTTTCGGTTCTCGGTGGGGACGCCGACGTGGGCGCCATCTGGGCAGCTATCAAGGACGAAGGAATCTTCACGGTCCAGGGCCCGGGGATTGAAGCTATAACCGGCAGTCTAGGTGCCGAAGCGCAGTGTTTTCGCGGGACCATCACCATCGCCGGGCGACGGCCGATCCGGCACCTGGCGGCCATCTCTGCCGAGGTGGCGAAGACCCGACCGGGGGCCGACCGGGAAGGTAACCACACAGTTCTATGTGACAACGACCCGACGTTTGTGCTGTATCGGGTTGCGCAACGGTTCGGGCTGCCAGTGGTGCCGGAATGGGCCGAGTGGTTCCATGCGGAACTCCGCCGGCGGGGGGCAGTCAGACCGTTGATCGGACTGGGATGCACGCCAGTCCTGGTCTCCGGTACAAAGAAGATCTTTCTGAAATGGATTGGAAGGGCACTACGACGGAAGGACATCCAAATCCCGGAAGAAAATGGCCCCGTTCGCTGGACGCAAACCACCAATTTCTTTCCGGTTGGTCAGACAGAATTGGAAGCGATGAGTCCACACGACGATACTGCGGACAGTTCCGCCATCCCGGCGGGGGAGGAGCAACCGTGCGAGTCGTATTGAAGGTAACGAGCAGCAACGAAAATTACAACGGAGGGTGTGAATATGCCCTCTTAGACTTGTCCCCGGATCTCGCTTCTTTGGCTCTGCGAAGGATCGCTGTCCTGAAAGAACAGAGGAATCTCGATCCCGATATCGACGAAACGTATTATTGGGCCTATTTTGTGGATTGCTACTTCGACCCATGGGCGGAGTCGGCGGAGGACGTAAAAGAAGGCGAAGGTACGAGTTCCGCGGTAGGGGACATGCTCGACGAGCTCAAAATCGAAGATAACGGAGTAGTCAGTGTCCCCGAGAATTTCCACGTAGGATGCTGTCAATACGCCGTGGAGTGCGAGCAAATGATCGTTCGCGAAGGTTCCATGGCGTTCACGGCAATCCCGAAACATGGCAGTTTTCGGGTCCAGACTGCGGAAATCCCAATCACCATGCTCGAAGCGGCGGTAGCGCCAGGGCGTTAATGACGCTCATCCGACGTCCATCCTTTACCTCGGCGTCCTCACGCGCCTGTAACCCACCCCCCCTGCAATGTTTCATTCAACCCAATGCGAAAAGGAGGAGACCCATGCCCGTGCCCGACACGATCTCGGACTACCTCAAAATGTATGCCACGGAACTCGGCGACAGAATCCTGAAGTCTTTTCCTCCGTTGCACGCCGTTGACGACCCGCCGTCACCCTTGATCAGCAAGCTGCTTCGCAGACCATTTCTCGCGCAGACTTTGGCCATAATGGGCTTGACCCGCGTTTGGCAACAGGCTCGTGCTGGTGCCGTGATTGCGGAATGCGGCACAGGCAAAACCCTTATCTCGCTTGGCGCCGTGCACACACATTCCGAAGGCCGGCCATACACGGCCCTGGTAATGGCCCCGGGCCACGTTACGGAGAAGTGGTGCAGGGAAGCGCTGTTGACGCTTCCGCGTGTGCGCGTGTTCATGATTGATTCCCTGCGAAATGCCACGAATGGCCTGAGCCGCCATGGCGTGAACGAAGTGAAGCTGCGCAACGGGCGCATCGTGCGCGAGGGCTTGCACACGAGTTTGACCCAATTGCGCCTGCGTAAGAACTCTCCCTCCGCCCGCAAGCGTTGGGCGTCGATCTGCTCCTGTCCATCGGTATTCGTGATCGGGCGAGACCGGGCAAAGCTTGGGTTCTTCTGGCGCCACGCCTACCAGATTGCTCGCAGCGGCCGCTATCAAGGCTGTCTCGTGAATCCCGAGAGTGGCGAGCCCGTCTTTCTGGGTGAAGATGGCGAGCGCCTGCTGGCTATCGACTTCAAAAAGGCGAAGCTCAGCGAAGTACTAGGGCGTGGAGAAGGAGCCAACCACGCACGTCGGCCGCTGTATAGCCCCCTGTGGCAGGCGGATGGTACTAAGACTCGGCGCTTCGCACCCATCGAGTTCATCGGGCGGCACATGCCGGGTTTCTTTGACTACGCCATAGGCGACGAGGTCCACGAGCTGAAGGGAGGAGACACGGCCCAGGGCAACGCGCTAGGGACACTCGCCAACTGTGCTGGCCGCATCGCCGTGCTGACTGGCACACTGTTGGGCGGCTACGCGTCGGACTTGTTCAATATCCTGTTTCGCCTGGGGCCCTCACGGATGCTCGAAGAGGGTTTCGAGCACGGTGAAGCCGGCGTTCGGGCGTTCACCGAAACTTATGGTTTGCTTGAAAAGATTACCGTGATCGAACCCGCCGACAACGCTTGTTCAGATGCGCGGGTTACCACGCGTGTCCGCCACCGACCCGGTGCGTCCCCGCTGCTTTTCGGCCGTCACCTGATGAGTCTCGGCGCTTTCGTATCGCTTGAGGACATTTCCGACGCTCTCCCGCCCTATCACGAAGATGTCGTCGCAGTCGAAATGGATCAGCCACTAAAGGAAGCGTACGAAGAGTTGGAACAGGATATTAAGGAGGCGATGCGCGAGCACCGCGGCAATCAGTCAATCATCAGCGTCGCGTTGAATGCGCTGCTGGCATACCCTGATCGCCCCTACGGATTCGGAGACTTGATGGGGCGTGAGTTCAACCCCGAAACCGGGCGGCGCGAATCGTTCCTGATCTCGGCGACGCGAGACCTGAACGAGAAGCTCGTCTACGCCAAGGAACGCCGGTTGTTGGAAGAAATTCAAGCTTCTCTCAACCGCGGAAGGAATGTTCAGGTGTACGCAGTTTACACTCAAAAGCGAGATGTGACGCGCCGGCTTGAAAGCATTCTAGCGAAAGAAGGGATCCGGGTAGCAGTGCTCACGACGCAGGTGGCGCCGGAGGAGCGCGAAGCTTGGTACGAACACCAGTTACGTTCGGGCGTTCAGGTGGTGGTGGGACATCCCCGCCTCACACAGACTGGGCTAGACTTGTGGGCATTCCCTGATATTTTCTTTTATGAAACAGGTTACTCCATTTACACGCTGCGACAGGCGAGCCGACGGTCGTGGAGGATTGGGCAGCGCAACAACGTGAACGTCAAATTCTTCTATTACGCCGGCACCATGCAGGAGGCGTGCGTGCGGTTGATGGGCAAGAAACTGCTAGTTTCTCTGGCGATGGAAGGCAAATTCGCAAGCGAGGGCCTGCAAGCGACCGACGAAGGCGATGACATCCTGATGGCGATGGCCCGGGAGTTGGTGACAGAAAAAGGGATCGGCGAATCTGCCGATGCCGTGTGGAAAACGTTGCAGAAGCAGCAGGCGGAAGTGTTTGGAGTCCATCCCGTTGAAACTTTCCCACCGGCAGTTGAAGCAGAACCTTCGACTGAAGATTCATCGGAACTCATTATTCCACCGCCAGCACCGATCTCGGAAGTGACGCAACTCCTGATGTTCGGCAGTTCACTCGAAGACCTGCCCAAGCGCAAAAGTTCACGGCGTTCAATGGCTGCTACCGTCCCGTCGAGCCAGTTGGGACTATTTTGATACACCTTGGCTATGGTCAGTATCGCTGACGGAGGCTGGATCGTTGCCGCCTTTCCGCGACAGGTGGTCGAAGCTCTCTTGGCGTCGAAGAAGCGAGAGAATTGAAACCCCAGGCGGACTCCAATCCATTTAATCGAGAAGCGAGCCCGGTCGATCTTTCGACCTCACGACGAAATCTCAGACCCTGGAGATGATCCCGAGCCAGAACCTGAACTAGAATCCACCAGGTTTCCTATGGCTTGAGTTATGGCCGGCATTTGACCCGACAAGATCGCCACACCGAGCTGGATTCCTGCCGATGCAATCGAGATTGCCTTGCCGATGTTATTGAGGTTCTTCAACGATTCGTTCATTTTCACTGTGGCGTTTGAGATCCGCGCCAGTGGGGCATTCAAATCCTTCAGCGTTTGCTGAATCGCGGCGATCAAGAACTTGTCGGACTGGTCCAGCGCCACCTTTCGCATGTGGTCAATCGCTTGAAAGTCGGAGTCGCTCAATTGTGGATTCTTTTCTTCAAAGACAACGATCGAATTAGCGAGGCCGCTGAACTGGTCGGCTAAAGAACGGAAATCATCCGCAGTGAGGGGCATAGCATGGAGCCTCCAAGCTCAGAATGCTTTCTGGATGCCGTGAATAAGAGGGATCATTTCGGAAGCGTCGTCCCACAACAACTTGGACAACTCCTTCGATCCCAAATCCTTCTTATGCTCAAACAGTTGCTGATGTCCCTTTGCGATAAGATCAAGAGTTTTGACATAATTCTCAGCCGCTTCCTTCCTTTTCTCTATGTCCCAAAGGTGCTCTTGGACTTGCCGCATACCGATCTCGACCGCGAGAGATTGGTCCGACGCTCGGTGCAGGCGCACCCGGAAAGCTTCGATGGCAATCTCTTCGTTTTCGAGCCGCTTCTCGTAGTCGTGGGCGATAATGTCTTTTAGAGCCGCCGTTAGCGTCTTCACGTTCTCGTTTTGTGCCGAAAACGTACGTTCCAATTGTCGCTGGCGATAGCCGTCGGTGGCTGCTTTGAGCAAGAACCCCGCCAGGCCAGCAATCGCGTCAACTTGTTTCGAACCAAAAACTGACTTGCCGGACAGCTTGATGTCCTCGACCTCGTTTCTCAACGAATCCAGATTCTTGTCGTAACTGATGGTCTCGTTACCGGCGAGCTTTCCGACAGCCACAAGATAATCCTGCAGAGTGGATTCTACATGCAGCAGACCGGGTTGTATTTCCTTCCATTCAACACAGTGTTTTTCAGGGGTATCTGCGTTACTTGGGGGATCGAACTCGGCTGAACGAAGACAAGATTGATACATGTCATCGATAATCCCCGAGTACCCAGCGGAGGCTTGCTTCGAAAGCGCTGCATAATCCTTGACAGGTCCAAAGTCTGCACAACTGGGGAGGACAAGGAGGGCCACGATGAGAATGCTGAGAAGACGCCTTGAAGGGGCGGAAGAAAGGCCATTGGAAGGAGGGGAAAGCGGAGAGTATCCTGCCTGACGGATCGATAGTTTCCGCCTCATCTTTGTCGGGGTTTCCATTCTTATCTCCGTCATCGTCCCCGCCTCGCGGCCACTCCGCATCCGGTGAACTGCGCCAACTTTGCTATCGTCTCAATTCCAGGATCCTCCGAATCTTCTAGTGGTTCTTGGGGAGAATTGTCAAGGTGTAGGCGCCCGACCTGCCAATGGGTGATATCAACAAGAACAAGATTCCGAGGAGGCAGATTTGGGCAGCGATCCAAAACTGGTGTGCAACAGAACGGGCTAGCCCAAGAGACAGCATGATCAGCAGAAGAATATCCAGCGCGCCCAAGCCAACCGTTTTAATCACTTTCCAGATCGCATCTTTCATGGGAACTCCTTTGTACAGGTATGTTCGGAGTTTTCTCCTTTGCCCCAAAAAGAGCGATACAGCCAGCCAGATTTTCCATTGGCAACTTTCCGCTTGCCCGATAACATACGCCTGACTGCCGCTGATTGCAACGCGCGCGCTGTCAGCCGGGATTGCCCTGCCAGGTGATTCTGCGGGCCACGGTGTGGCCCATCGGTATCTCTCACATGAACCAACCTGTTCCTAACTAACAGAAGGATACATTAATGTTTTGTAACTTAAGGCATAATTTTGCCGGACTTAAACCATAACCTTGCCGCCGAGGCAGATATAAGTCCTTTGTTTCAGCAAACGGTAGATGCCACGGCGGCAGCGATTTAAACCATAAACTTGCCGAGAGTCTGGTTTTTAACCATAAAGTTGCCGCGTGTACAGGTGGGCAAATGCTTGCCGCCGGCGTGGTCGATCCTTCTGCCACACTGAAATTTCGACACTTATCGTGTCGTGGATTGGAAGAGGGGCCCGTCTACCCGTCTTGACTCGCGTTGGGAATTGGTTCTGTCACTTAAAGCATGAGTTGGCCGGATTTAAAGCATAAGTTGGCCGACGTGCACCGCAATAAGTTGTTTATTCTCAGCGAGGGGCATTCATGCCCACAGCAGAAGGATGCGGCCGGGAACCTAAAATAAAGCATGAGTTGGCCGGGAGTGCGACCTTGCCTCGCAGGAGCGGCCTTGAACTGAATCCGTCCCGCGTTCATGCAAGGCGGAGGTGAAGTATCGACCCTAAGTTCCCAGCCTTCCGCAGCATCTTTTGAATTTCTTCCCGCTGCCACAAGGACACGGCTCATTCCGCCCTGCTTTGACCCGAGCTTTGGGAGCCGGCGGAGCGAAACGAATCTTCGCCGAGTCCCATTTCCGTTTATTCTCCTCAAAGCATGCCCACCAACCGATCTGTTTTTCCACATCGTTGATGAGGGGATAGCGCCGCTCGAGTTTTGTCATGGCGGCTTCCCGGCCGGCTCTGAGTGCGTCTTCGATACTCTCCCACCCAAGGTAGAAAGAGTCGATTAGCCCTTCTTCAAAGGCGCTGCGAAGATCCTCGACGACCTCTTCCGGATACAGGTCCGCACAACGACTGGCCAGGCTACCCCAGGCATAGCTCGGGGTCCGGTCCAGCGTGCGAAACAGGCCTTGGAAGTAAGCTATCACCTCGTCGCGACTTCGCTTGCCGCAAGCCACGAGCGTCACGAGACCCTTCAGCGCCGCTGAGCGCACAAATTCATTGGCCTGCTCGTTTTCCACGAGTGAGGTCATGCCGTTCATGTCCTTGTCTGAAACCGAAGCCAGAATACTGCCTAGATCCTCGGTCACCACCTCGCCTGCCAAGTCCATGGGCAATTCGCCAGGGGCGGAGAAGATTTGAACGAGGAGTGAATAGGCCCGACTTTCCCGAAACTGAGCCAGCAGATACATGGCATAGATATGGATCATGCGCTTCGGGTCGGCTGCGAAGGATTGAGGATCACGGGCTACGGCCTCAAGAACCTCGATCAGTGGCGGGATGATCTCGCTTTGGTGCTCGATCGCTTCACGAATGGCGGCTTTGGGAAAGTGGCCCTCGTTCCGTTCGAGTTGCGCGAGGATGGGTTGAACGTCCATGGAACTCCCGATAAGCCTACCACAGGCGCGAGGCCACCGAACTCCTCTCGCCGACTGCGATCGGGCACGCCCGGATCCGCAACGACCCTGCGGAAGCCAAAAAGTGTTTGACAAGCCTGATGTACAAATGTATTGTAACATGCGTGCATGAGGCGTGAGACACCAGAACGTGTACGGTCTTGGTTTACCGGGGCGATCCGACGTATGTGGCCCGTGGCCATCGGATCGCTCTCCTTGAGGAGAGGCCGCTGTATTCGACCGAATTGTCCAGCCTGCGCGACCGGTAAACTTCACACGAACTACGCGCTCTACGGCCGACGTGGGAGCCGACGGTTCTCCATGTATGTCCCTGAAAAGCTGGTGCCCGAGGTGCGCAAAGCCATTAGAAACGGTCGCCGCTTGCATGAGTTGATCAACGAGGCGGGCATACGATACGTTGCGGCACTGAAGACAGAGCCGAAATCAAAGGGGTAGGAACAGGGGGCTCTCGCCGATGCGGCAGGAATCGCCAGGAGCGACTCGATGCTGAGTTCGGAAGAACTCACAGCCTGGTACGAGCGGCTGAACTTTTCACCAGAAACTCGTTCGGTGATCGACCGCGTGCGGTCCTCGGAGCCGGCTCGGCGCGTGGGCGGGGGCCGCGGGAACGTGAGCGGTCGCTATCCGAGTCGGAAGATGGGGATGACCATTCAGTTTGAAAGCCACCGCGTCGAACTCGCCGGCATTTACGAAATGGAGCACGACGATTCGGTAGAAGAGTTCTACGACCAACCGCCTTCTATTAAGCTGGATTATCTCAGCGCAGAGGGTCGTCATTTAGGTGTGTTGCACACTCCAGATTTCTTCGTTATTCGCCAGGATGCAGCGGGATGGGAAGAATGGAAGACGGAAGAAGAGTTGGTCCGGCTCGCTCAGAAGAGCCCTCATCGCTATCGGCTCGAGAATGGCAACTGCTGGAGATGTCCGCCGGGGGAAAAACATGCCCGTTCGCTGGGGTTGTATTACCGCGTCCGGTCTTCAGGTGAGATCAACTGGGTGTTTCAGAGGAACATGCAGTTTTTGGAAGATTACCTCCGTTCTGATTCGGTTCCGACTTCTTCGCTGGCTCGTGAGAGAGTATGCGCTTACGTATTGGCTTGGCCCGGAGTAAGCTTGCGAGCACTTCTGGAAGGCAGCGCCGAGATCGCAGCCCCCGATGACATTTATTCCTCGATCGCCACAGGTCACCTGTATGTGGATCTAGCGGCAGCGGCCTTGGCCGAACCCGGGGACGTTCGGGTATATAGCTGCCGGGATGCCGCGCTCGCATGCCCGCCGCCCCAGGAGCGGCCAAGCCAGAATTCCTGCGATCCAGCCCTCCAGATTTCCGGCGCCAGCACATTGGTGACTCCGAACCCGGCAGCTTCCGAAGTCATCAAGAGATTACTCGATGCCAGCGAAGATGACTTGAGGGTGGCCAACGACCGATCAGAGATCGTTCGCCATCACCTGAACGGAGATCCGCCACCGGCAGCACGGCCAGTTCCCGTTCGCACACTGCGGCGCTGGCTGGCGGCATATCGCGGCGCTAAAAGTTTCTGGGGTACTGGGTACGTGGGGCTTTTACCGCGACCTCGGCCCGGTAATTGCGCCCCGAGGCTATCAGAAAACTCGACCCAACTCCTGAATGAAGTCATCAAGACCGAGTACCAGACGAAGAAGCAGAAAAATCGCTACGCCTGCTGGATCTGGCTCCGGCGCGCTTGTGAGCAGGAGGGCGCGCGGAGTCCCAGCTATATGACCTTTTGCACAGCGGTGCGCAAGCGGGATGGGTTTGATCAGAATTCGAAACGCAAGGGTCATCGAGCGGCCTACTCTCAGGAGCCCTTCTACTTCGAACTGGAGTTGAAGACTCCCCGCCACGGTGACCGTCCCTTTGAGATCTGTCATATCGACCACACGGAGCTCGATGTCGAACTGGTCTGCTCGCGCACTCGGCAGAACTTGGGGCGGCCCTGGTACACGATGTTAACGGATGCATTCTCACGCCGGCTGTTGGCGATTTTTCTCACCTTCGATCCACCGAGCTATCGTTCCTGCATGATGGTGCTTCGCGAGTGTGTCAGCCGCCACGGGAGGCTTCCCCAGAGCCTGGTCGTGGATGGCGGCAAGGAATTTGGAAGCGTTTATTTCGACACCCTCCTCGCACGGTTCGAGTGCACCAAAAAGACACGCCCGCCGGCAAAAGCACGATTCGGCTCGGTCTGTGAGAGGCTATTCGGGACTTCAAACACCCGCTTCATTCATAATCTGGCCGGCAACACCCAAATCATGAAAAATGTTCGGCAAGTTACGCGGAGCGTGAATCCCAAGCGGCACGCCGAGTGGACGCTCGCCGAGCTTTACAAAGGCCTGTGCGAATGGGCCTACGAGGTCTACGACACCATCTCCCACCCTGCCCTCGGGCAAACGCCGCGTGAGGCGTTCGCTGCCGGGCTGGCACAAAGTGGAATTCGTCCTCACCGTATGATCGCCTATGACGAGGAGTTCCGGCTGTGGACCCTGCCCACAACCGTGCGGGGCCAGGCACGCGTTGTGCCCGGCAAAGGAGTGAAGATCAACCGCACGTTTTACTGGGCCGCAGCGTTGCGGAACCCTGAAGTCGAGCGCACGCTCGTAGCCGTTCGCTATGACCCTTATGATGCCGGAGTGGCCTACGCCTTTGTGCGGAACCGATGGGTACAGTGCATCTCGGAGCACTATGGTGTCCTGCGAGGCAAATCGGAGCGCGAGTTAATGCTGGCCACCGCCGAGTTGCGGGGGCGAACGCGTCACCATGCCGGGCAATTCACCGTGACCGCGAAGAAGCTCGCCGATTTTCTCGCTTCTGCTGAGGGAGAACATGCTTTAAGAGTGCAGCGCACGAAGGATCGAGAAGCTAAGGGTATTGTCACCACAATCCAGACCGGTCGGGGCGAACTGCGTTGTGACACTTCGGTCGAGGGGGAAGTTCCGCCTGACGACAGTGTGGCAGCGCCCTTGGCAGTGAAAGCCGTGACAAAGACGTTGAGCGCGGATGATCTCATCCTGTATGAGGAGTACTAAGGGTGCCGCCAAGGGCTTTCCCTGACGAGCTTTTGCAGCGTTCGCCGAGTGAGCGCCTCGCCTACTTCCGCTCTTACACAATTGCGCATCCACAGTTGAAGGCGGTAAGCGAGGCGCTTCGGCGAGCCATTCAGGAACCGGGCGGGGCTTCGCTGATTTTCGTCGTTGGGCCAACCGGCGTGGGCAAGACGACACTTCGGCTGCGGATTGAACAAGAGCTCAAGCAGCGATTCCTCGCCGTCAGCGGGCCAGAACCGGGACGCATCCCTGTGGTCGGGTTCGAGGCTGCCGCGCCGGACTCGGGTAATTTCAACTGGAAAGATTATTATCGTCGGGCTTTGCGTGCGCTCGAAGAACCGCTTATCGATTACAAGCTCGATCGCCCGATGCCAGTCCGGAACGGAACTGGGGAGTGGACTGCCGTAGCCAGAGTCTGCAGCCCCGAGTTACGTCAAGCGTTGGAACAGGCTCTGCGTCATCGACGACCGGCGGCGGTACTCATCGATGAGGCCCAGCACCTTACGAAAATTGCGAGTGGTCGCCGTCTTTCCGACCAGTTGGATTGCCTCAAATCCCTGGCCAGCTTGACCGGCTGTGTCCACGTGCTGATTGGAACCTACGAGCTGCTGCCGTGCCGCAATCTGAGTGCGCAGCTGAGCCGCCGCAGTCTCGACATCCATTTCCGTCGATATCGGATCGATAGTCCGGATGATGTCGTCGCCTTTCAACGCGTGATCTTCACCTTCCAGCGGCATCTCCCCCTGGCGCAGGAGCCGGAACTGTGGCGAGATTGGGAGTTCTGTTACACGCATTCCCTGGGGTGTGTTGGAATCCTCAAAGATTGGTTCGCCCGCGCTTTGGCAGACGTTCTTGATCGGGGCGCACCCACCCTGACGCGGGCGGATTTGGAACGTTGCACGTGGTCGCTCGACCAGTGCCTGACGACAGCCCGAGACACTTTGGACGGCGAATCCGTGTTCATTGAAAAATTGGAAACGGCCAATCGTCTCCGGCAACTGCTGGGGTTCGGAACGAAAGCAGGGGCGGAAGCCGCAAAGCCAGCCGACAGGGCAACCCGAAGGGAGCCACGGCCAGGCGGCGCGGGGGGATTGAAGCGCGGAGGCCGGCGTGTCGGTTTACGCAGGCCCGTACGTGACGAGATCGGCATTCGCCAAGCAGGTTGAATTCTCGCCCCCCTTTTTGCCCCCACCTGCGACGGGTATGGAGATGGTGCTCGAGCAATGCGACGCCTGGAATACCGACCCGTTACCTCTTCCGCCCGTCACGCGTCTCTATCATCTCCCGCCCATCGGATTGGGGACGCCGATGGTCGAGAGCCTGACAGGCTACATCGTCCGGCTTGCGCAGGAACACTGTGTATCAGCGGGTGTCCTCTATTGGAAAGAGATCAGGACGTTGGCGGCCAAAGGCAACATTTTTACCTTCCGCGTTACCAACGACGCCGGCTACTCCACCCACACCATCAACGGCTTGGGCTCCCCAGCAGCAGATTTTGTGCGTGCCTTAGAGATCCTCACGGGGCGTCGTGATCTGTCCTGCCTGACGCTCCTCACTTGGCGCAGGATTCTACCCGGCCATTCTTTGCTCCGCCGCTGCCGAGCGTGGTGCGAGAGTTGTATGTACGCTTGGCGAGAAGCAAACCAGCCGATCTACGAGCCCCTTCTCTGGACCCTGCAGGCCGTAACCGTCTGCCCGTACCATCACCGGATCTTGCGCCAAGCGTGCCCGCACTGTGAGCGTCGGATTGGCCCTCTGGACGCACGCTCGAGGCGTGATTGCTGCTCGCGCTGTGGGCAGTTGCTTGTACCCAACGGAATCGATCCGGCCTCAGATTCCCGGATGATGCCAAACGAGGAGTTGGTGTGGGCCTTATGGGTGGCGAGCGGTCTGGGTGAGTTGCTTGCCGCTGCGCCGCAGATTAGCTGCCCACCTGGAAGGGGGCGCCTGGCCCGGACGGTTCGCCTATGCGTCGAAAGATTCTGTTCTGGGAATGGGTCTAAACTGGCCCGGCTTATGGGTGTCGGCAGAGGGGCCGTCAGCAGTTGGCAAAGGGCAAAAACTACACCGGGTTTGCCTCTCCTTTTGAGCATGGCCAACCGCCTGGGAATCTCACTGCCGGACTTGCTGCTAGAATGCCCAACGTTCCCGACGTCACGGGGATTCGTCCGAGCCGTACCAGTCGAAGTGAACGCCCGCAGCCAGCTACGAAGGAAGCGGTATGGCTGGCGCATCGACCATGCGGAGGTCTCCCCAATTCTCCACACAGCACTCAGGGAAACCCCGCCACCCTCAGTGCAACGAGTGATGCGACGCCTCAGGCATGGCAAAGCGACTATTTATCGGCACTTCCCGGATCTCTGCCGTCAGATCGCGCGGCGCTACGCAGAATACCGTGCAAAATGTGTCCTCGCAAGGAGGACATATGCCGCCGAAGAGGTAAAACGAGTCGCCATCGAACTTCATGCCAAAGGGATAAGACTCACGCGCCGGTACATACGCCCATTGCTGCCCAGCTCCGACTATCTCAACCTCAGAGAGGGACGTAGAGCCCTCTGGGAGGTCCGCCGAATGCTCACTCTGTAGCACCGGCAGCGGCTGGGGGCTCAGGCTGCGGTCTACGCGCCTGACTTGTCAGCACCGGGATAAAAGGGCGCCGAAATCATCAGTCTGAGGGGAGCCAGGTCTTGAGAGCCTTATCGGCGGGGACGCGGCAAAAAACTCTATTGCAGAGTCTACAGATTTCTAGCACGTGGCTCATTGCAAATTGAATCGCAAACCGGGTGTTCATGAACAACGCGACCAGCAAGAATGTACTCTGGGTGGTAGGTTTACCCGACGGCGGCCACCGACAGGCCGACTTGTCGGCAAGCGACGCCATGTTGGGATTTCGGAGCAGGCGTGGCCGCAGTCTGGCATCGTCTGCGGCATTTCCTTAGGCATTAATAGATCTCTGGATGTCGGGAATCGTTGTTTGGCATGTTAGAAATCGCGGAGGAATCCGCCGTGTCGCCGAGCGTTGCTCTGCACCAGCCTGCCCTCAAATGCGGGTTTTACTGCCTGCGCACGCAGGTACATCCAAGGCGCAGGTCCATCTTACCGGACGCGGCGGCGTGCTCAGGATCGAACGTGGCCATGTCACCGGAGTCTTGCAGCTCAGCAAAGTGTGATGGATTTGCCTGTGGTGTTCCGAATACTTTATCGACGACAAAACCCTCGCCACAACTCCCGTACAGGGCAAAGCCACTCGTCAGCACATAATTAGCGTAGGCCTGCCACGGTCGCAGATCCTTGCCCGAATTCGAGACGCGGAAGACGATGGGGTGATCACCGGGCCTATAGTCGACGTCCATTTCGACCCGGTATGCGCGGATTGCCTTATCAGGCTTCGCCCGGGAATAGTCAGGGAATGGTGACTGCCGCGCGCATGGACCCACAGGCTCAATCTCGTCCACGCCCTGATTGGTGTCGAGTGAGTAATAACCGGTCGGCGAGAAATCAATAGTGCCTCTCGATCTGACTCGACACCCGCTAAGCACCTCCAGCGGAGTCCAGTCGCGATCTCCCCGAACCAGTTCGATCGAGGCCTGCCCGCATTGGGGTTGGTCCAATTTCAGTTCAAACCACTTCCGGATGCCATCGTGGTAGACCAACCGGCCTTCTATCGGGATAACGCATGAATCGAGTCCGTTCGTGGACCCGGAGCTCACGCTTGCACGTACGGCCGATGGGGCAATTGACCGCTCGATCGTATTCCCCTGCGACAACTACGAGTACGAAAAGCCAAACCAGGAGATCGCTGAATACTGCCGTCGTTGCTATTCGCGCTGTTTGGTTTGGGCACATTCGGGAGTCGAGCGTGGAACTGAATATGCAGCCAGTCCGAGCCACCATTCTCGGTCGCGCCTGGATAGGAACCCCGTTCACTGACCTTTGAGGGTGAATCCCACATCACTGTTGTGTTGGAGCCCTGCTAGACATGAACAACCGAGCGATAGTCGGGGAGGTCATTTCGAGGCAATTGTGTGGCCGACTTTGGTAGCATCATGAAGAAGGTGGCCGTCCCTTTGAATTGACGCACAGAATTCGTCGAGAAGTTGCTTGGAGGTCAAGATTGCGACTCCCACCGCCGCCGCCTCCTCGCCGAGTTCTGATACCAGGATTTCAAGCTGGCTGACGGAAGCGGGAAGGGCACGACTCCACAACGCCCGCCGGAGTGGTTCGCAGAGCAAGTCCTTGGTCACGCGGAAAAGTGTCCCCCCCAAGACAATCCGCGCTGGATTCAACAAGTTAACGATGCTTGCCAGGGCCACCCCGAGATGTGTCCCAGCCTCCGACACAACTATTTCACACAACCTGTCGTGGGACTCGGCCGCTAGAGCGATTTCCTCAAGTGAAAGACGTCGATGGTTGTGTGCGTGCAATTCTCTCAGGCTTGAGGCAACTCCTTTTTCCAGGGCCTCGCGCACTTTTTCAATAATGGAAGCCCCCGAAGCATAAACTTCCAGGCAGCCTCGGTTCCCGCAAGAACAAAGGGGGCCGGCCTCATTAATCGTCATGTGGCCCAATTCTCCCGCGATCCCCTTTTGTCCGTAACAAAGGCGTCCGTCCACAAAAATCGCCGCCCCAATTCCCAGACCTGCCTGAACATAAACGAAGCTGTCTTGTCCTATGCCCTGTCCAAAACGCCGTTCCGCAACGGCCGCCGCTCGCGCGCTGTCCTCGACCACGGTGGTGAGGCGATACTTTTCGGCGATCACTCGTTTGAGCTGGACGTCGCGCCAACCTGAAATCTTCGACCATTTCAGGACAGTCCCACTATCGTGGTCGATCATGGCTGAGATAGCGACACCAATACCCCGGATGCTTTGGTCACGGCTAAGGCATTTGTCGATTTCCAGATGGACCCGTTTAAGGATGCATTCCGCCCCACGGAAGGCCTCGGCGCGGAGCTTCTTAAAGCTTAAAACCTTGCCCAGGAAATCCGTGACCACAATGCGGGAATGGATTCGTCCGATCTCGATGCCAATCACGTGAGCTAAATCAGGATTCATGTGCAAGAGCACTTTTCGCCGGCCGGCATCGGAGGGCAATCGCGCTCCCTCGATAACCCACTTCAGTTTCTGCAGACGCCGCACGAGTGAGGTAATGTAGCCGGAGGCCAGACGTGTCTTCAATGTCAAGTCGGCGCGAGAGGTTTCGCGCTCGGCATATATGAGCTCCGCAAGTCGTATAAGTTCGGATCTCTTCATGACCACATAGTATCTCATTTACTCATGTTCGGAGATATCCAACTGCTCTCCGGTTGCGCCACGGTGTTGCTGGCGGCGACGGCCTTTGTTGCCCAGAGGATTCCTCACCAGTGAGAGGAGGGCAGCCGGGCCGGATACAAGTGTTTGATCGGGATGGCGGTTCAGAAATGCGGTCGCCACAGGCGGTGGGGAAAACCGCGGCATTTTCTCTCCAAGAGAGAAGAACCGTCCACCATTACGTCCCGGCCTCCCGCCCAGAACGGAGATGAATGCCAATCACCCGCAACGTCGTCCAAGATTGCGGCAGGCCTCCGGCGTATACGATAGTCTGTAGGAGTTTGGTCGTGCGGACCGTGAACCAACGGGAGTCGTTGACTCGCGACTGCATTTTGAAGCCAACTTTGAAAATCGGTTTACGTGGCCCATTGCGCCATAATCTCCCAAGTCTTTATCCAAACCTATTATCTCACTAAAAGAGAAAAGTATTGACAGAGATCATCTCACATGGTATGGTCCGCGCAATTGGGCGTTTAAAACGCCAAAGTCTTGAGCACTTGGAGGCCAAATCATGAAAAGCATTTTGGTTTCACTATCCGCAGTTTTGATTCTGGGCGGGACGGCTCAGCTCTTTGGCCAGGACATCCGGGGATCCATTGTGGGGAATGTCACGGATTCCTCTGGCGCAGGGGTTCCCAATGCCAAAATCACTGTGAAGAATGAGGGTACGGGGATTGAGTCCAAGACCACGACAGATGCCTCCGGAACCTATACGGTTCCTGACTTGCTGGCCGGCGTCTACACGGTCATCGTCGTCAAGGAGGGGTTCAAAACCTATGAAGCTAGCGGAGTTCATCTCCTCTCGTCCCAGACCACCCGGCAGGATGTGGTGTTACAAGTCGGGGCGGTCATGCAGACGGTGGAAATCTCCGCGCACGCGCAGCTTGTGCAGACGGATTCTCCCACCATCGGGGGCACGCTTCAGACGCGCGAATTGGCCGACCTCCCCTTCATGACCACCGCGACGGATGGTCTGATGAACCTCGTGCCGGGGATGTCGCAAGGGATCACCAACGGAAACTCCGAGCCCGACATCGGTGGAGCTGCCTACGTCGGAACGAGTAACTGGACGGTGAACGGGATCAGCACGAATAACCCCGGGGAAGGCGGAGGAGGCAACGTCACCTATATCGGTAGTTCGGAAATGATCGCACAGGCCAACCTGCCGTCCATCGGCACCCTGCAAGAGTTCAAGGTTGACAGCTCCGTGGTGGGAGCTGAGTACCGTTCGCAAACGGCCGTTACCATGGTGACTAAGCAGGGAACCAACCGGTTTCACGGCCAGGCTTACGAGTACAATGAAAACAAGGCTTTAAGCGCGAACTCTTTCGATCTCAACAAGTATAACGAAAATGAGTATCCTTTTAATCGTAATCAGTTCGGCGCGAATGTGGGCGGGCCGATTCTTCACGACAAACTGTTCTTCTTTGTCAACTACGATGGGATTCGCGAGATACACCCCCTCCCCGTAACGGCAAATTTCCCCACCCTGGCTATGCGGCAAGGGGATCTTTCCAACCTGTGCACTAGTTGGAGCCAGGGGCTCTGCACCGACCCCAACGGCCAGCAGTTGTATAACCCCCTGACCGGGCAGCCGTTCCTCAATAATCAAATTCCTGGGTCGATGATTACTTCTCAAGCCAACACGCTGACCTCCTACATGCGCGCGCCCAACGTCAATCTTACTCCGGCTGCGGGAGCCCTCTATCTTCCGGGATCCCCCTATGCACCAGAGCCCGACTGGGCCGGGACGGTCCCGCTCCGGTTCGGTACCAACAACGCCCAAATGCGCCTGGATGGCCAGTTGGGCAGCAAGGACTCCGTAGTGGCCTTCGCCACTACCTCGAAGGGAGCGCCTTGGTTTTACGGCTACGCGTGTTGCCCAAATTATGGCAACTGGCCTGACCATGGTTACAACTGGTACAACGTTAGTGGAACTGAGACTCACACCTTCGGCCCCGGGATGATCAACGAGTTTCGCGTGGGGTGGGTGCTCGCTTCGACGCGTGCCTACGGTCAAAACCTGGGGTTTGAGCCCTGGAGCCTGTTTCCTCAAATGCCGCCCAATGCGGATCGAGGCCTGCCCACGATGTCTGTGAGTGGTTATCAAGGGGTAAACGACCAAGGCATAGGCCACGTGGTACAGGACACGGTGGATTGGGTGGATAACTTCACTGTGGTCCGAGGTCGGCACACGATAAAGGCGGGTTTTGAGGAGAGCGGATATAAGGAGTTTGACGTTTGTGCGGGGCTTTGTCCGGGTCCTCTGGGCAGTTTCAGTTTCTCTGGACAATGGACGGGCAACCGAGGGTGGAACCTGCCCAGCGGAGCATACGGCCAGTCGCCCGGGAACAGTTATGCGGATTTCCTGCTGGGCTACCCCGACGCCTCAACCTACGCGGGTATGAACAACCAAAACTTATATGATCGCGAATGGGATGGGTACGTACAGGACACCTGGAAGGCCTCGCGGCGCCTTACCATCAACTTCGGCGTGCGCTATATGTACCAGAGGCCCTGGACTTACCGAGACCATAACGCGACCTTCTGGGATCCCGTCAGCAACAAGCTGGTGTTGCAGGAAAACTCCAGCACGGTCACGATTCCGCCGGGAGCAGACCCCGGGGCTTTCGCAGTTTATCCCTTCGAGACCACCCGGCAGATCGGCGCCCCACTCAATTATTTCAATGACGACAAGCACAACTGGGGCCCCCGTCTCGGCTTCGCCTGGCGCCCCTCCAGCAACAACAAGACGGTGCTGCGAGCTGGTTGGGGGGTGTACTATGCCTTCAACCCGGATTGGTGGGGGCCGATGCAAAGCCAGATAAATTTGCCATGGGGAGGAACAACGAGCTTTAGTACCCAATTGCCGGGGACTCCGACGACGCCTTACCTCCCTGACATTACATTTGCGAACCCCTATCCTCCCGGTCTGGTTCTGGGTGAGGTGGCGAACCCGTCCATTACTGTGATGGATCGCAACCAGCAAAATCCCAGATCACAGCAGTGGAACCTGACGTTAGAACGGCAAGTGGGAGAGAATTGGTCTTTCCGCGCCAGCTATTTGGGCCTGCAGGGCCACCACTTGATGGCCATCTACAATAATATCGACAAACCGGCTGTGCAACAACCCAACGTGCCATTTCAGCAGCAGCTTCCTTTCCAACCCTGGAGTAGCGTTTACTTGACCAACTTCCCGGGAACCAGCAGCTTCAACCAACTCCAACTCGAAGTCCAAAAGCGGTTTGCCCACGGGCTGATGTTCCGGACGGAATATGACTGGTCGCGTAACCTTACCAACAGTAATCTGGATGGGGAGTGGGGGTATATGAACAGCTTTCCGCAGGACCCTTGGAATCTGCGGGCGGAGTACAGCAACGAACAATTTCAGTACCGTCACAAGTTCTTGATCTACTACGTCTACGAGCTCCCGGTGGGCCGGGGCCGAAAATGGCTGGGCAATACGAACAAGTTCGTGGACGGCGCGCTGGGCGGCTGGCGCGTTTCCGGTATCACCACCTACCACAGTGGCGATGCGATAACGCCGACCTTCGAGAATCCAGGAACCGAGATCGGTTGGTATGCAACACGGCCGGACCGCGTTCCCGGTGCGCTTTACGCCGGGCGGGCAACGGGCCATGACACCGTGGACGGTGTGCAATGGTTCAACCCGGGGGCCTATGCTCCTCCCCAGCCTTGGACGTATGGCAACGCCTCGCCTTACTCAATATTTGGTCCCGGGTTCGGAGATTGGGACGTGAGTGTGATGAAGCAGTTTCGTCTGCCAAAGGGTGAGTCCAACAAGTTGGAGTTCAAGGTAGACTTTTTCAATCTTCCCAACCACTATAACCTGGGTGACCCCAACACCGGCGTTGCTGACGTACGAGACGGGGGTACTCCTGATCCCACCACCGGCCTTATCTATGGTGGAGCGGGAGCTTATCAACCACGGTTGATCCAGATTGGGCTTAGGCTATGGTTCTAACCATATCCGCTCGGGCCTTTTCGAGCTGAGAACGGTACCGACCGAATTCTCCCGGTACCATTCTCAGCCAGTTTTTCGTAAAACGAGACTTTGCAAATAACGAAATCCTCCGGGAAACGAGGATTATACAGAGCAGCCTGAATGTGTAGCGGCGGGCGGCTCTTGCCCCGGGCAAGCCCGGGCGGGAGAAAACATGAAGGCGAGGTCGAGCGACTCCGAGGTCCCAAGCAAGTCCAAAGACAACCACGCGCAGATTGGAAACAAAGCCACCCAGACCGGTGACCGCGCTTTGGGTATGAAAACGCGGATCTGTCGGCGCGATTTTTTCAATTCCACCCTGCTGGCTTCGGGAAGCGTTCTGCTGAAATCGCTGACCCCGCTCGAGCTCCTGGCACAGCAGCAACGAACCTGGGGCGGCTACACTGGCGTCGGGGATTACGCCGATGCCAACGGAAACACGGAAGAGGTGATGCTGGCCGCCCATGCGATTCGGGACGGAGTTTTTGATTCGCCGTCGGGACCCGTAGTGGACACGGGCGAGGTCTTCGACCTGGTGGTCGTAGGAGGTGGGATCAGCGGTCTTGCTTCCGCGCTGTACTTTAAGGGCCAAGCCTCGCCCAAACAGACCTGTTTGGTGCTCGAAAATCATCCCATTTTCGGTGGCCACGCGCGGCGTAACGAATTCATTGTCGATGGTCACCGGCTGATGGCGCCGCAAGGCTCGAACATGTGTGGGACTCCGGGACCCGGGCTGGTTGGAGAATTCTACGCGCGCATTGGGGTGGATCCCCGTAAGTTCAAATACCAGGAGTGGGGCGGCCCTCCCCCGGCGATGCCCTTGAGCTGGAGCAGCTATGACCACTTCCGGATTTTCCCATCGCCTGCCAACTTCGGCTTCTGGTTTGGGCCGAAGTTTGGCCAACGCCCAGGAAAGTGGGTGGTTGATCCTTGGAACAATCTGGAGCAACTTCCGTTATCCCCCCAACTCCGGTCCGATTTCGCCAAGTTTCTGAAGGTGGTTATCGAGCGGCGCCATTCACACCGGCCTGAGACGGAAGAGGAATTGCGCCGCCTCGACACCGTCACGGCCGAGGAGGTGGTCACCATGCGGTATGGCCTAAGCCGCGAGTTTGTGCGCATGTTTATGGCTCCTAATATAGCGGCGGGCTATGGCGTTGGACCGGACGCCATCTCGGGTTACCGTTTCACGGAGGTATTTGGCCTGAGCAGCCCTGAGCGTACCCTCCCCGACGGCAACACGGGTTTGACGCGGCATATTGTGAAGACCCTCATCCCGGATGTGATCCCCGGCCCTCGCACGCTCGAGGCGGTTTGCCGAAACCGCATCAACTTTCGCACGCTGGATCGCCCTGCGAATCAGGTCCGCATCCGCCTGCGGTCGACGGTCGTCCGTGTCGAGCACGAGGGCGAGCCGGAGAAATACTCCCTTGTTCGTGTTACCTACACGCGTGAGGGTAAGGTCTATCGCCTGAAGGCCCGGGCGGTAGTGATGGCGGGAGGTGGTTGGATTACCAAGCACGTGGTGCGCGACCTGCCCCCAGCTCATCGCGAGGCCTATAACCAATTTAATTATAATGCCACCCTGGTGGCCAACGTGGCTGTGCGCAACTGGCGCTTTCTCTACAAATTGGGCCTTTCCGGAGGACGCTGGTTCGAGGGCTTCGGCAATTGGACGGAAGTGCGTACCATCGCGACGTACGGCGCCGACTCACCAACCATTGGACCGGACTCCCCCACCGTCCTGACCGTCATCGTTCCCTACATTTACCCAGGCTTGCCGCTGGCCGAACAGTGCAGCAAAGGTCGCGCGGAGATGCTCTCCACTTCCTTTCGCGAATACGAGCGGAAGCTGCGCGGGCAGTTTACCGACATGTTTGCGAGTACGGGATTTGATGCGCGGCGGGATATTGCCGGGATAATTCTGAACCGTTGGGGGCATCATTATATTGTTCCCCAGCCCGGATTCGCATGGGGAGAGAACGGCAAGCCCGCTCCGCGTGAAATACTGCGCCGTGCCCCCTTTGGCAGGATTGCCTTTGCCAACACGGACCTGAGCCCAGAATGCTACTCGAGTAACTATCTGGCGATAGAGGAGGGTCACCGTGCCGTGAGCCAGCTCCTCACTGCCTTGTAGCTCGGAGCATTGCAGGTGCTCGCCAAATGGCTTCCTTTTTTGGTTCTTCCGGGAGACAAGGGAAGAATAAGCGCTTCTTACACTGAACAGGAGGTGCAGGTTATGGATTTATCGCGTCGCGAGTTTGTGGCGAGTATGTCGACCTTGCCGGTCATGCCCTCGCTGAGTCCGGCGAAGATGCTCATCATCGATGCCCACGTTCACGCCGGCCACGGTACTGGGATAACGCATGAATCGAGCACTTTCCTTGACCCGGAGCTCACCCTTGCACGTATGGCCGATGGGGGAATTGACCGTTCGATCATATTCCCCTGCGACAACTATGAGTACGAAAAGCCAAACCAGGAGATAGCCGAATACTGCCACCGTTACGCGCCCAAATTCATCGGGTATGCGAAGCACGATCCGGTCACCGAAAAGGGGCGAATCGCCGCGATGTTGAAACACGAGGTGAATGAACTCGGTCTGAGGGGGCTGAAGCTGCATGTACATCCAAACCGCGAAATTCTGGATGCAGTTGCCGAACTGGGAATCCCCATCATCTATCACCCGCCGAAGACAGTTGCCGATTTCCATATGATCGCTCGCACGTACCCGCAGGTGAACTTCATCATCGCGCATTTGGGGAACTGGAGCAGTGAGGATCCCTGGGAGCACGTCGCAGCCATTGACATTGCGCGCCGCTACCCGAATGTGTATACGGAAGCCTCCGGGGTCCAGGCGCGCACGTACCTGGAAATGGCGGCGAAGGAGATTCCGGACAAACTGATGTTCGGTAGCGATGGACCGGAAACCGATTGCCGTGTGGAGCTATACAAGATTCGGTCACTGAAGCTGCCGCCTCAGCAGGAGGCGCAGGTGCTGGGTGGTAACATGATGCGTATACTGCCCAAAGGCACCCTCTGATGCGCCAAAACCTGCAGAGCGCTCGCAGTTTTTGGAGGACGATCATAAAGAACAACCTTGGGGGATAGATGCGTAGACATCGTCAGCTCACATACATTGCGGTGCTTTGGACAATTGCGTGCGCCTCCAGCGCCTGCAAAGTCACAAAGACATTCACCCAGACGCCTGTTACCCGGTCAGCAGGTCGTCTTACCGCCCGGGTCCACAATTCCGGGTTTGATTTGGCCCATGACACTTACAACGGCATCGGCGCAGCCAGCGACGGGAAGGTCTATTATGTGCTTTCATCCCAGGTCATCGACATTGGCGCGCAGATTTACTCTTTTGAGCCGGCGACAGACAGGATCACCCATCTTGGCGATCTCACCGACATCTGCGGGGAGAAAGGATTAAAAGCCATTCCCCAGAACAAGTCCCATGTGAGTTTCTGGGAATCTGAGGGCAAACTCTATTTCGCTTCCCACATCGGCTACTACACCATGCGCAATGGGATGGAAACCGTGGGTGTGCCGCCCCCGGGCTACAAGCCGTATCCAGGCGGGCATTTCCTCTCCTATGATCTTAGGACCGGACAATTCCAAAACTATTGCATTGCGCCGCATAAAGAAGGAATCATCGCCATGGCCATGGATCCCCAGCGCGGCCGGCTTTACGGCCTCACCTGGCCCACGGGCTACTTTATTTACTATGATCTGGGCAAAAGAGAGTTGAAAGATCTGGGGCGGGTCTCGGCGCTGGGTGAGAGCCTCGTTGGACCCCAGTACCGTACCCTGTGCCGCTCGCTGGCGGTTGATCCTGCGGATGGCGCAGTGTACTTCACAACTTCTGAAGGCAACATCTTGCGCTATCGGTATGACAAGGATGCCGTCGACAAGGTCGAAGGCGACAGCATGAGGAAGGATTACTTCGGCGTTTATGATCCCGTTTTGCCTGGGAACATGGCCTACAACTGGAGGCAAACCGTTTGGTACGCGCCGGAAAAGGTCATATACGGTGTGCACGGGAATTCCGGTTACCTCTTTCGCTTTGATCCGCACACGGAGCGAGTGGACGTGCTGGACCGCATTACCTCAATGCCCTCCCAGCAAAGCGGAATGTTCGATGCGTTCAGTTACGGGTACCTCGGTTTCACGCTCGGCCCCGACGGGCGAACTTTGCATTACCTTACGGGCGGCCCCGTCTATGTGAACGGGAAGCGACTCGGGGGCAAGCCCACCACGAAAACGGGCGAAGCGGTAGCCGAGGAAGACCTGCACTTGATCACCTATGATATTCCGGCTGGGAAATACACTGATCACGGGGCCATATTTTTTGAGACCGGTCAGAGGCCGACTTGGGTCAACTCCCTTGCGGTCGCCAAAGACGGAACTGTCTGCGCTCTCTCGCGGGTCACGGAAGCCGGCGGCACGCGGACTGACCTGATCAGCATCCCGAGTCCACTCGTCAATAAGTGAGGCAAATCTGGAAACTAGCTTGGCTGTTAGTTCTCGTTGCCCCGATCTAGTGTTGCGTAAGGAAAATGCGTTAACCGTAGCGCCGCCTTTTAGGGCGGCACTTGCCGGGCTAAAGCCCGGCGCTACAATGAGTTGACGTGTGCCGCATAAGTAAACCTATTTTCCTTATGCAACACTAGGTAGGGAGGATCCAGGCTCTATTCCGGTTCCTAGCAGGGGGGATACAGATGCAAAGTGAAATGACTTCTCTGGAGGCGGCGGCTCCGCCTTCGGTCCTGAAACCCTCCGTGGCGTCCGGCAGGGTAGTGTCCATCGATGCGCTGCGTGGCTTCGACATGTTCTGGCTGATCGATGGCAAGTCCATAGCGCTCGCGCTGGCAGCGCTGGCGGGCGGATGGTGGGCGCGAACGGCGCCAGGCCAATTTGCGCACTCCGACTTCCAGGGGCATTGGGTGGGATTCACCTTCTGGGATTTCATCGCTCCCCTGTTTCTGTTCGTAATCGGACTGAGCATGCCCTATTCCATTTCGAAACGTTTGGAGCGCGGCGACAGCCGCCGTGCGCTCTACCGTCACATCGTGCAACGCACGGTAGTGCTCATCCTCCTCGGGTGGTTGATGAACGGCTGGCTGGCGTTCGAGTTTCCGCTGCGCCTAAGCGGTGTCCTGCCGCGTGTGGCGCTTTCCTATTTCATAGCGGCACTGATCGTCATGGGAACGGGCCGCCCCGGGCAGATTGCCTGGACAGCTGGCATTCTGCTCGGTTATTGGGCGGTGATGGCCCTGGTTCCCGTTCCGGGGCACGGTGCGGGCGTGTACACACCGGAAGGCAACCTGGCCGGCTACATCGATCGCTTGCTGCTCCCCGGCAAGTATTGTTGCGCGCCCTATGTGCCGTATGGAGACCACATGGGGATTCTCGGCACTTTCCCTTCTGCCATGCACGTCATGTTGGGAGTGTTTTGCGGCCATCTGGTTCGTTCCGTCTGGACGCCCGGGAGAAAGCTGCTAATACTGGCGGGCGGAGGCGTGGCGGCCATCGCGCTGGGTTGGGCATGGGGTCTGGTGTTTCCCATCATCATGCCACTCTGGACCAGCTCCTTTGTGATCTACAGTGCCGGCTGGTGCATGGTCGTGTTTGCGTTTTTTTATTGGATCATTGACGTGCTTGGCTACCGGACGTGGGCGTTTCCGTTCGTGGTAATTGGGACGAACGCCATCACGATTTACGTGCTGGCAGATCGGTTCCGGTTCATGGACATCACCAACATCTTCTTTCGTGGCGTGATTCTGCACTCGGGCAGTCTCCAGCCGCTGGTTTCCGCGGTCGCGCTTGTAGGTACGGAATGGGCTTTTCTCTACCTGCTGTACCGGAAGAAGATCTTTATCAAAGTATGACGGTGCCCAAGAGGAAAGCCCCCGTTGTCTCTCGGCAAAAGTTGGAGGGTTTCATGTCCACGAACCGGCGAGAATTTATTCACGATCTGGCATCTGCGGGCACAGCCCTTTGGGTCAGCTCGTCCAGCGCTGCCGATCAGCAGAAGACACGTTGGTCGATATCCGCAGAGCATTTCCCGCGAATCGAGTACGACGCAAATTCGCCGGAACCAGTGCACTATGCCGCCGGCGAGCTCAAAAAATACTTGCGGAGGATTCTGGGCGAGCCCAGGTCTACTCCAACTAGCCGTGACCCCGTCATCGCGCTTGAGGTCGCGAACGGTGAGGGCCCCGGAGAAGAAGGGTTTGAAATTGTCGTTCGTGGCCGCACGTTGACGATCCGAGGGCAGGCGGCGAGTGCGGTCTACGGCACGTTCGAGTTCCTGCGCAGGTATGGCGGGTGCAGCTTCGCCGGGGAGGGACCGGACTGCGAGCACGTTCCCCGCCGCGACCGTATTACCATCGATGTTCCCCTGCTGCGCATGCGGCCCAAGCTGTGGTACCGCGGGTACCAGTTCTTCTACCCCGAGCCGGCCGAGCTTTCGATCCAGCGCCTCGACTGGATGGTCCGCAACGGCCTGAATTTCGTCTTCTACACCCCTCGACCCGACGATATCCCGGACCATTTCACCGCCGATGATCCCTATAGCGGCGTACCCCTGGCGGAGGAACAGATCACCTACAACGAGGGCTGGTTCAACACGAACCTCTTACCCGAAGTCCGCAAGCGGGGACTGCGGCTCGATTTCAACTGTCATAACCTGTACTACTGGCTTCCGCCGCAGCGGTATTTTGCCCAACACCCGGAGTGGTTTGCGTTGGTGGACGGCAAGCGCGTCGGGGAGGGCGGTTGCCAGCTTGCCATCTGTACGAGCAATGAAGAGGCGGTCGCCGTCCTGTTGGCCAATGTTAGGCGCTTCCTTCGCACCAATCCCGAGGTGAAAATCGTGGGCGTAATTCCCGAAGACGGCGTTGGGATGTGCCAGTGTGAGAACTGCGTGCGTGGCGACCTGGACCCTCGTGACGCTTTCCGTCCTTACCACGGTAGCAAAAGCCCTGACGCCGAGAACAAGAGTAAGAGCCTGCGTTATGCAAGGCTAGTCAATCGTGTAGCCCGTGAGGTACGCGAGGAATTCCCCAACGTTCATGTGGGGAGTGCCGCCTACGTGGACCTCCAATGGCCGCCGCAAGGTGTGACGTTAGAACCGAACGTGATCACTTGGGTCGCCATTTATGGACGCGACGCGGCGCACCCCTTGGCGGCTGACAGCACCTCGCCCACTAATCGGTTTTTCTTCGATCTGCTCGGGAAGTGGCGGAAGGCCCATCCTGGCCATCTCATGGTTTACGAGTACTACATGGGCATGGACGCGCAGCGCTCGCTACCCTATCCGATGGCGGAAGTGATTTGCCGCGATTGGCCTAACCTGAAGAGCGTCGGGGTCGAGGGTGCTGTCATTCAATCCTGGAGTTCCAATCACAATTCATACGCGCTGAATAATCTGGCTTTCGCGCGCAACGGATGGCAGGACACGGTGAATTTCAAAGGGCTAATGGACGAATTTCTTCTGGGTATGTTCGGTCGAGCGGGGAGCGAACTGAAGCCGGTCTTCGAGAGGATGCAGCAGGCGCTCCGCGCGGTCGAGACCGGTACCGCCGGCGATTCGCTTTTCCTCTCCACTTACGATGCATCTGACGTCAGGCGCGGCAGCTTTCTTCCCGATGCCTACAACGTCGGTTATATGTTGGAAAGGATTGGGAGCGACTTTCTGGATAACGCCCTTCGAAACGCAAAACGCCGAGCCGCGGACGAACGGGAGCAGCGTCAGGTGGAATACTTCGCCGCGGTGACGGTCTACTGGCGCAAGTCGGCGGAAGCTCTGGCTATAGAATTGCGCGCCATGCAGGCGGAGAGGCAAGGCGACAAGGCGCTTGCCGCCACGTTGTACCAGCAAACCTTGGTAAAGCAACAGGAGGCTGCGAACTATGCGCGCACGCTGCCTCCACGCGGTTGGATGTCCGTTACGCTGCCCCGCGTCTGGCGCCGTTCACTCAATGATGTGAACAGAAGGCTTGCCACTCTCACTTAGCCGCCATCCAAGCCGCCGCTGCGGTAAATTATACAGCCGGAGCATTAAGCCATGGCCCGAGCAGATGCAATCCCTTCCCCAGCAAAAACCTGGTGACGGGAGAAGAGTAACAGGCAAAATGAGCGAAAGTACTAATAGAAATTTGGGTAAAATGCCCTCCGACCAACGTCTAAGCGGGGAGCATATCACGCCGATTTCGGCCCGACCCGGTTAGCCTGGTCGGTGGTTTATATTTGTCCGTCATCCGTGAGATCGGTCTTCGCATGTCATCAGGGTATCGCAGGGAAGTCTCCCAGAATGGTCGCGGGTGCGTCAGATTTGGCCCAGGAAGCGTCGGAAGGAGGCGGTCAACGAAAAAACCTAGAGCAGGAAATTTGGTTACCGTTTTGGTGCACACCTCAATCAAAAATGGTAGTAATCTATGCCACTTGGCAAACAGGCAGCACCGAGACTGCAGGGGTATGAATAGTGGCTAATCTCACCATGTCGCAATCTATCACAACGGCATCTTTTATAATTTGCAACCATGGGGTCGGGAGTTCAAACCTCCCCAGGTCCACCATGTTTTCAAAAACTTAGACCTCATTTCTGGTTTTCCATCTACCCCGCTGTGGGCAATCAGATCCTCAGCGTTCCAAGCTTGGGTGTACCCAAAGAATACCCAAGCCAGAGATGATTGAATTAAACCCGGTGGAAATTCTTATCGAAGCGAATACGTCGCTGATCAACGTAGCAACGGACAGCCACAATTCTAAACGGGGCTGGCGCACACTTCCGCCTTGTGAGGTCTGCGATTCCTAACGGACCACCAGAATTCAACGCAACCAGTCCACACGAAGGCCGGAAGCATCCTGCCAACAACTAGACCTCCCGCTTGACCACGGCCACTCGCTCAGGGAGGTGGTGGGCCCGCGTCGCAACGGGTTGCCATCGGAAACGCGACAGCAAGCAAGGTAGGTCCGAGTCGTGCCTTTCTGCACGGTGAAGGCGCCGGGCTTCGGCGATCGGCGCAAGGCCATCACGGAAGATTGGGGAATCAAGCTCGAGAACGTGAAGCGTGCCGAAACGCTGCGACAAATGCGTTCGTCTGATGACTCGCGCTATACTCTCACCAGTCTTTTCGACGCCTTACAGAGCGGCCAGCTTTTGTGCGTTAACTCGGCGCGCGTGGCGCGATGTGCAATCACGATCTTCCTTACAGCAGTACTTCTGGACGGGTACTCGGAGCTTGCTCTGGATATCTTCGTGAGGACGACCGACCTGCGGCCAACTTATGCTTTAAATCCGGCCAACTCATGCTTTAAGTGACAGGTTCGTATAAGGCAATCCATTGCCGAACGGCAAAGTTATGGTTTAAGTCACATGTTTTGGCATGAAGGGAGACCGCGTATGCCCTTACGATTTGCCCACGCTGGTGATTTTCACCTTGATGAAGATCGCTACTTCGCCGACACCGCTCAGTGCCTGGAATGGTTTGTCGCAGATGCCATCCGGGCGAGGGTTGACTTCTTTGTGGTCAACGGCGATCTCACAACCTACAAGGCCACGATTAAGGAACGGAACTTCTGGATCGACAGGCTGGTCGAAATGGCCAACCACGCGCCCGTAATCTTGATCGCGGGAAATCATGGTGCTGAGCTGGAGGGCGATTTGTATGTGTTTGGCCGGGCTAAGGGAAAGCACCCGATATACCTCTGCACTGAGCCACAGTTCATTGAGCTGGGTGGGGCTGCTGTCGCAGTCTTCCCGTATCCCCGTAAAGCTGAGATGGCCGGCAATGAGCACAGTCTGGGGGAGAGCTTCGCCCGGCAACTCGATGAGTTCAGCCAACGATTCGAGCAACGACCTGGGTGCTACAAGCTCTTCTTTGGGCATTTTGGGGTGGCCGGTGCCAGGGTGAGCAGTGGTCAACCCCTGGTCGGACGATGCGCTGAGTTTCCCCTGGATCCGTTACGTAGCCTGAAGGCCCAGTATGTCGGGCTCAGCCATGTTCATCTTCGGCAGCAGCTTGCCCCGCGCGTGTGGTACTCCGGGTCACTCTCCCGCTGTGATTACAGCGAAGTCGAAGACAAAGGCTACCACCTGGTAACACTGAATACTCCCGACTTTTACCCGGACCTGTCGGATTTGGACGTTGAGTTCAGGACATCACCCACCCGCCGGATGATTGAGCTTCACGCTGTCTATGAAGATGGCGAGCTGCGGCTACCCGACAACTTGGATCCACTCACGTTGAAAGACTCTCGGGTGAAAGTCGTGGTGACGGTCCCCAATGGACCTGATCAGTTGCTCAGCCGCGAGCAGCAGGAGAATCTCCGGGAGAAGCTATTGGCTGCCAATCCCGCTGAACTGAAGGTGAAGATCGAGCACGATGCGGACCTTCCCTCGGAGCCTGCTCCTATTGCTGCCGCCCACTCAGCGGAGGAAAAGCTTCGTGCCTACTGGGCCATGAAAGGCTTCCCACCGGTTGACCGCCAAGAGCGGTTGCTGGCCAAGCTGGCGGAAGTAGAGAATACGGTTCTCTCCGTCTAAGAAAGCGGAGCCCTACATCCCATTTGCACGACAAAAAGGCTTGCACAAACCTGATTTATTCACTATAGTTGAATAAATGTCACCACGAAGCTATCTGGGGGAGTTTGAGTTGATGGTTATGCTGGCACTAATCCGGCTAGGCGAAGACGCCTATGGAGTTCCCATATCGCGGGAGATCGAGGCGAGTACCGGACGTGAAGTGGTCGTTGGCAGCGTTTATGCCGCGTTGGAACGAATGGAACAGAAGGGCTTTGTTTCTTCAAGCCTTGGAGAGCCAACGGCGGAGCGCGGAGGAAGAGCGAAGCGATACTTCCGGGTGACAACCAAGGGGTTGCGTGAAGTTCGGAAAACTAGGCAAGCATTGATCAGCTTGTGGCGAGGATTACCGGAGCTAGAGGGAGGACGGGCATGAAATCATCGGAGCCACCTCGATTGGCAACTTGGCTATTGGAACACCTAGCGCTGGGGAACAAGAATGTGGGTCTTGCTGGCGATTTGGTAGAGGAGTTCAGGCAAGGGCGTCCGGTGGCATGGTATTGGCGCCAGGTGATTGGGGCAATCGTGGTTAGTTTCTCAAACGAATTGCATGCCCAGGGGGGCGCGATTGGATTCGCAATCGTTTGGACTTGTGCTGCTGCGGTGTTGTGGCCGCACGTATGGACTTGCTCTCAATTGCAGTTTCTCATTGGCTGGGGAACAAGGCACAACTGGCCTGAATCACTTATCTATGTAACGGCAATTGAAATTGCGACAATGGCTGTAATTCTTTGGGTAGCACTCAGCCTCTATTTGGCGATAATGCGTAGCTTTGACTTAAAGAGATTCGTCTGGGGGTTGTTCGTCGGCTTGCTGGCAGTTGTCGTAGGAAGTGTAAGTCGGATATTCAACAGCGCCTTACCGCATTTGCATTTCCACTACAGTCCGGATTTCCTGGAAACGCGCTGGGACCATTACCTAATTGAGTGGGGGCCGTGGTTTGGCGCTCTCCTTCTGTCGATGTGGACGGCACGACCAAGCTTGGCACGGAGGAACCCCAACAAGATTATCGCGTAGTTATTTGACCGAATTACCGCAATACGGCTGCACAACCAGTTTTGCCTAGATCCAACCCGACCTGCTCCTGAACACCCTATCCTTTATATATATCCACCCTGACTCTGACTGCCCCCAGGAGGACACACCATGCGGCTGCATCGTCTGCGGTTACTGGGAATCACCGAGGCATTCCCAAATGAAGTCTGCGTTGACTTTGAGGCCTTGGGTGAAGGGCTAATCGCCATCGTGGGCGAGAATGGCACCGGCAAGTCCACGCTCATCGGATCAGTATTCGCCGCTCTGTTCCGCCAGTTGCCGGGCCAGAAGCGCTCGCTCTATGACTTCGCTACCCATCCCCAGCCCGAAATCGACCTGTCGTTCAGTGTCAATGGTGCCCGTTACCGGTCGCTTCTCAAGATCGATCCCAAGTCTCGCCAGATGGAGAGTTACCTGTTCAACGGGGACGGGAAACCGCTTACCAACGGTAAGAAGGAACCCTTTGAGGAGCTTGTCCGCAAATGCGCTGGCACACCCGACTTCTTCCTCTCCAGCATCTTTTGCAGCCAGAAGCGCACTGGGAACTTTCTCTCACTGGATCGGAGCGAGCGGAAGGAACTGTTCATCAGGGAACTGCTCGGGCTGGACCGGCTCAGAGTGATTGCTGCCGCGGCCAAAGAGAAGGGCGACGAAGTGGCCAGGACCACGCTTGGCCTGGAAGGGCAGGTGAAAAGCCTGAAGGAGCTGGCGGGGGCAGGAGTTGAAGAACCCGCGGAAGTTGAGGCCCAGCTTGTGGAGGTGTCATCCCGTCTTGAGACCCTGGAGGCTAAGAAGCGTGGGGCACAACAACGACTGCTGGAGCTTCAGGCAGCAGAGGCCAGCCGGAAGCCGCTCCTGGCGGAGGTCGAGACTCTGAAACAGCGGCTGCGCAAAACGGATGCTGAGATCACAGAATCCAAACGCCAGATCGGAAGGGATGAGAGCCTGCTGACGGGGAAGGAGGATCTCGCTGCTTTAACGGAGCGAGGCGCCACGCTTGCAACTCGCATTGAAGATCTCCATCAGCAGATTCGGGAAATACAGGGTTTGGAAACATTCAATCGCGAGACCGAACGCACGGTCCAAGCTCTGGATGCGGAACTTAGAGCCACCCTCGCCGAACTTGAGCGACTGCGGGTGGAGCGTGAAGAGCTGGCGGTAGTGCCCTGCCGGGGCGAAGGACCCTACGCTTCCTGCCCAAAGATTCGCCGCGCCGTCGGAGCCGGAGAGAAGATCCCGGCACTGGAAGGAGAGGTCGCGACACTCTCACTCGAAGTCGAGGCCCAACGCAATTCGCTCGTTCAGATCGTCATCCCATCCTTTGAGCTTACCCGGACACTTGAAGGCTGCGAGCGAGACCGCAGGAAGGTTGATCAGGAACGGCAGCGCCTTGAAGAATTGCTCGCCGTCGAGGCGCGGCGGGACGAACGGCTCAAGGCTTTGGAGCGGCTTGCTCAGGGCCGAGCGGAAGTTACCGAGGAGTTGGCAAGGAAGGAATCCGCGGTCTCCGCATTCGCCGATCTCGACGGGAAAATGCAGGCTTCACGACGAGAAAATGAAAACACCGACCGGCTGATCGTCTCCTGCCACGGCGAACGGGATAACCTCATTGCGCGTCAGGCTCAGATCGAGCAGCGGCAGGAACAACTGGAGACGGCGCGGACTCGTTTGGCCCAGGTCGAGGCCGAACTCGGCACGGCGCAAACTGAGCTTGAGGACTTCAATTATCTCGCCAAGGTCTTCGGCCCAGACGAGATCCAACTCTACGAAATCCAGGCGGCCGGGCCGGAGGTTTCCGGCCTGGTCAATTTTCTGCTCGAAGGGTGCTTCGACAACAAGTTCGAAATCCGCTTCAGGACGCAGCGCCCCAAGGCGGACGGCCGGGGGATGGTAGATGATTTCGATGTCGAGGTCCGCAACAAAAATCTGGACCGTATATGCCTCGTGGACGAGCTTTCGGGCGGGCAGTTCGTACTGGTCAACGAAGCCGTCAACTTAGGCATCGCCATCTACAACATGCGCCAGGGCGAAGGCATTCGTTACGAAACTCTATTCCGGGACGAAACCGTGGGTGCCCTGGACGCCACCAACGCCAAAGAGTATGTGCGCATGCTGCGCTGTGCCATGGATCTGGGGGGATTTCACCAAGTAATCTTCATCTGCCATGCACCGCTCGTGTGGGAGCTGGCGGACAGGATCCTGTCAGTCGGTGATGGACGTGTGGTTGTAGGGAAATCAGAAGGAGAGGTAGTCACTGACCATCGATCAGCCACCTCTTCATTATCTCCCAATAAATAAATCACTTAGCCTTCAGAGTGCGCCAAATGTGTGCCGCTCGTAGCCGGATGTGTATTCATGGCCCCCAAGAAGGGCCAGATCGCCGGACGCGCCCCGCGCACCTGGGTGGTGCGGGCATATGTGGGACGCATTCGAAGGGGGTTTTGTCACACAAAGTATATTAACGAATCCGGTCATTTAGAAGACTTCGGGACCGTCGGCATCGGTTCGCCGGCCAGTGCTTTCCTGACGAGCCCGGCCAGGAAATCCGCAAACGGGACAATATCCTCCCCGACGCTTGCTTTTTCGAGGGCCCCCATGTAAACCTTGCGGTTTTCAAGGGGTATGACCGTCCACGGATAACCGCCTGACGCCAGCATGAGATTCATGAGAAAACGCCCCATCCGTCCGCTTCCGTCCACGTAGGGGTGGATATAAACGAATATGAAATGCCCGAGCACTACACGAACGGCCGGGTCTGTTTCCGCGCGCAGCAGATCGAAAAAAGCGGGCATCGCATCCCGTACCGCCTCACAGTTAAGCGGCACATGCATGGACCCGCGAATATAAACCTGTCCATTGCGGTATCCCGCGAGG
>Ga0326728_10005793_pt1 | contig 34111 bp, 28 predicted proteins | sample MB3enrmetagenome_FD_207602 | JGI IMG/M metagenome (GOLD analysis project Ga0326728, IMG submission 207602) | Lab enriched peat soil microbial communities from McLean, Ithaca, NY, United States - MB31MN | ecosystem: Environmental > Terrestrial > Soil > Wetlands > Peat | place: USA: New York...
TTTTCATCACCCATTCGGAACGACGAGATCTCACTCGATCCTGGGGAGTTTCTTTGGGTGCGTATGGACTGCGGTCCCTCCTTCGATCAATCTCTCTCCAGGAAATCTTTTCTCTTTCGTCTTCGTCGTGATGCCGAACCATCTTCTTCTCTATCTTTCCGGCCTGACCACTATTTTGGCTCCCCCACGGAAGAAAATGAAAAAGTGAGGAGAGAAGAGTTACGGGGATTTCGTTTTTTCTGAGGCTTTTACCTCAACCCCTTGGGGGGTTAAAACGAGAGTGACGACCTCCCCTGACTTTCCAAACTTCCCCAACGGCTTTCCATTCAGGATCAGATCCACGCCACCAGCATTCCCAAGTTTCATGCGAATCCGATTCGTCGCCTGAACGGAAATACCATCTCCTGGTTTGAAGGTCATCTCTTTTTCCGATTGATCATCTACCTGAAGGCTCACCCATGTTTCCTCAGCTGCTTTAAGCTGGAGGGACAAAGGCTTCTTTTCCTTGATAAAAGTGGTCGCGATAGCCGGAAGAGAAGGAGCAAGAGATTTCTTCTCTTCGACAACAGGTTTTTCTTCTGAAACGCGGGTGGTCGCCGCGGCAGGAGGAGAGGGAGCGACGGCAGGTTGCCCTTTGACAGATTTTTCAGCGAGGGGTTCCATAGGGGGTTTAGAGGAGTAAGGAGAGAAGAAAAAGAAGATGACAAAGCTTGCCACGATGACCGCTACGACCACCCAGATCTGCTTTGTATTCCATAAAATTTTCTGCTTGGGTTTTGAAGGTGGGGTGGGTGAAGCTTTCTGCTCGGGTCTTACAAGTTGAGGGGAAGGAGGGGCGGTAGGTTCCCCTTTTAAAGCTCTTTCATAACGAAGAAGGACATCGTTGGGATCAAGCCTGAGATACTTGGCATAGGCTAAGAGAAACCCTTTCACATAGGTGGCAGGAGGGAGGAGGTCGGTTTGATTCTCCTCGATGGCCCTGAGGATGTGTTCTCTCACCCTCGTATTCTTCGACACCTCTCTCAAGGAAATCTTTTTGGATTCCCGCTGATTCTTAAGATATTTCCCTAACGTTTCCCTCTCATCCACAGGTAACCCCCCTCAAGGTGTATGGTTTAAGGCCAATGGATAACCCAGCCGATCCAGGGCACGAGGGTCTCGAGTCCAGTTTTTCTCCACATTCACCCACAGGTCTAAAAAGACCCTTGTCCCCAAGAAGGCCTCCACCTCTTTCCGGGCAGCCTCTCCAATCCTTTTCAATTTCTGCCCACCTCTCCCGACGAGAATCTTTTTCTGAGAATCTTTCTCGACATGGATCGTTCCTTTAATGACCACGAGTTTTTTTTCAGGATGCTCTTCAAACGCTTCAATGGTAACAGCCGTTGAATAGGGAATCTCTTGATAGCACTCCCGGTTTACCTTCTCTCGAATGACCTCGGAGACCCAGAAGCGCTCGGTCTGGTCAGTAATCACGTCCCCCGGATAGTAGGGCGGTGATTCGGGAAGGACTTTCAGGATTTCGTCCAACAGAACATCTATCCCTTCCCCCCTAACGGCCGAGACGGGAAATATTTCTTTGAAGGGAAAAAGCTTTTGATATTGATCCATGATGGGGAGAAGGCTTTTTCTCTTCACCAAATCAATTTTATTGATAACCAGGAAGGGGACACCGCTGCTTGCCCTGAGGGGGTCCATCATCTCCCGGTCTTTTTCGACGTGAGGAACTGTTGCCTCGATGAGGAAGAGAAGGACATCTGCATCCCGAGCCGAAGCCATCGCTGTTCGGACCATCCGCTGGTTCAATTCAGATCCACCTCGGTGAATCCCCGGAGTATCGAGGAAGATAAGTTGACCTTCTTCGACATTCTTAATGCCGAGAATTCGGTCTCGGGTGGTCTGGGGTCTTTTCGCAACGATGGCAATCTTATCACCAAGGAAACGATTGAAGAGGGTCGATTTCCCAACATTCGGCCTTCCCAGGATGGAGATAAAACCGGATTTGAAGGATGCCATAGGGCTAAAATGTCAAATGCCCAAGCTCAAATGTCAAAAAAATCCAAAATTCGAAGACGAAAGTTTTTGATTTTTTTTGAACTCTGACATTGATTTGATCCCGCTTTAGCGGGAGATTTTGAAATTTGGATTTAAAAAACCTACCAGGGCCCTGTTCCTAAACAAACCCAACCCTATCTTTCTGCCGAAGACTATGAGGGCAAGGTCAGATCCACTACCTCCTGGATATGCTCGACTAAGACGAAGTGCATTTCCTCCTTGATATAGTCCGGAATATCATCGAGATTCTTCTCATTCTTCTTGGGCAGGATCACGGTCTTCACCCCAGCCCGTCGGGCAGCCAGTATCTTTTCCTTAATCCCTCCCACCGGAAGCACTCTCCCGCTCAGGGTTAGCTCGCCGGTCATCGCGATCTCACGGGGAACGGGCTTCTCCTTTAAAAGAGAGAGAACGGCTGTGGCAATGGTGATCCCAGCAGAAGGCCCGTCTTTGGGAGTCGCCCCAGCCGGGATGTGGATATGAAGGTCGCACTCCTGATAAAAATTCTCAGGGATACGGAGGGAGGAAGCGTTCGTTCGAATATAGGAGAGGGCTGCCTGAGCGGATTCCTTCATTACCTCTCCCAGGGATCCCGTCAAGATAAGTCCTTTGTCCCCCTTCATTTTAGAAGTCTCGATAAAGATGATGTCTCCTCCATTTTCTGTCCAGGCCAGTCCTGTGGCCACGCCGATGCGGTCTTTCTCCTGAGCGACTTCGCGGAAGAATTCTCGCGGTCCCAGAAGCTCCTCAACGGCCGCCTCATCGATGTTCTCTTTCGGGGTATTTCCCATGGCCAATTCCTTAGCCATTTTTCGACAGAGGGTAGCGATCGTCCTTTCCAAATTTCGGACCCCTGCCTCCCGGGTATATTCCCGAATGATCTTGTAAACCGCCTCCGGGGTGAAAGAGAGAGGGGTGTCTTTCAACCCATTCTCCTCTTTTTGGTGAGGGATCAGAAATTGAAAGGCAATCTTCTCCTTCTCCTCCTCGGTATATCCTGCCAGATGGATCACTTCCATCCGGTCCAATAAAGCGGGAGAAATGGGCGACAGGGTGTTGGCCGTCGTAATAAACAAGACATGGGAAAGGTCAAAAGGGACATCCAAGTAATGATCGGTAAATGAAAAATTTTGCTCCGGATCAAGGGTTTCAAGAAGGGCCGAGGCAGGATCTCCCCGGACGTCTTGGCCGATCTTATCCACCTCGTCGAGCATAAATACGGGGTTGGAAGTTTCCGCCCTCCGGATTTCTTGAATGATCCGGCCTGGAAGCGCTCCTACGTAGGTTCGACGATGCCCTCGGACCTCCGCTTCATCCCTCACCCCTCCTAAGGAGATACGGATAAACTTCCTCTCCAGAGCACGGGCGATGGAGCGCCCCAGAGATGTCTTACCCACACCGGGAGGACCGACGAAACAGAGAATGGGGCCCTTCATGGGTTCCTTCAATTTCTTAACGGCTAAGAACTCTAAGATCCGCTCCTTCACTTTTTCAAGGTCATAATGGTCTTCATTCAGGATGACCTGAGCCCGGCCGAGGTCAAGGTTATCCACGGTCTTCTTATTCCATGGCATCGTGATGAGGTAGTCGAGATAGGTTCTGGAAACGGTATATTCCGCAGAAATGGGATTCATCCGCTCCAGCCGGTTGATCTCTTTATAAGCGATCTCTTCCACCTGTTGCGGCATCTCGGCGCTTCGGACTTTCTCCCTGAGCTCGTGGATCTCAGCCAGATAAGGATCCTCTTCAGGCGTTTCCCGCTGTCCCCTTTGGGGAGGACGAAAGGAATGATCCTTCTGAAATTTCCCTCCCTCTTTCCCAGGGTTGAGGAGGGGATGAGGTCTGGTCGGGGAGGACTGGATTTCTCGATTGAAGTAGTGAAAGACTTTTTTCAGTCGTTCCATAGGATCAATGGTCTCGAAGATTTCTTGCTGCTCCTTCAATCCCAAATGGAGGGTAATGGCGATCAGATCAGCGAGTCTCCCGGGCTGGTCAATTTTGTCGAGGGTCTTCAATATCTCCTCGGGAAGAGGTTTTCCCATGGAGAGTGAAATTTTAAAAAGGGCTCCTATGCTCTGAACCAGGGTTTCAGAAAGGACAGTCCTCTCTTGCTGCTCGTTGATCTCACTGACGTCTGCCTTGAAATAAGGGGGCTCCCGGGTAATGTCAAGGAGAAAGACTCTGGAAAGCCCCTCCACCAGAATCTTCATCCCTCTGTTTGGCAACTTGACCAACTGGAGAATCTTACAGACCGTCCCAACCGTAAGGAGATCCTTGGGTTGAGGGTCTTTGAGAGAGGGATCACGCAGACCGACGCATCCGATAAGACTATTTTCCAACAAAACCTTATTCAAGACGGCTAAGGCTTCATCAGACTGGAAAAAAAGAGGGGCAACGACGTAAGGGAAGATGATCGTTTCTTTCACGGGGATGAAGAGAAGTCGTTGCGGAATGGAAATGCTATCTGACTTATAAAGATATCTCACAAGAAACTCCGGCTCCGAATTGAAAAAACAGAAATTATTATACGAAAATAATGGAATTTGTCAACGAAGTTCAAAGAGCTCTTTCAGGCAAGACCAGGCTTCCGGTGTGCCCCAGTCCCTTTCCCCTACGATCTTCCCAACCAACATCCCTTGTTGATCGACAAGGAAAGTAAGAGGAATCCAGCCCCTCACCCCGTATTGGTCCATGACCTTCTCCTTCAAGAGCAAAAGAACAGGAAGGGTGATCTTATTCTGGCTGACGATTTTTTGAGCGGCTCCTTTTCTCTCTCCATCTATGGCAATTAAAAGAATGGTCAACTGATCTCTCTTCCCCACGGAAAATTTCTCCAACACAGGAAGTTCTTCCTTGCAGGAGGTACACCAGGTGGCCCAAAAGGTGATGAGAACCGGCTTTCCTTTGAAGTCGCTGAGACTGACTTGCCCTCCATTCAAACTCCTGAGAGAAAAAGCAGGCGCTTCTTTTCTTTCCTGAAATCTTTGGACACCAAAAGAAATGCAGGAAGGATATTCCTGCCCGGAAAGGGAGGCAGCCCTTCCGGTTTGAAGGAAGGGAGTGGGCAAAACAGCGGCTCCCATCCCGATCAACAATAAAAGAGCAATATTTCTTTTCATTCCCATCTGCAAATAGAAAGGCTAACCGAAGCCTAAAATATATTCTTATCTCCGTCAACCCTCCGGGTACGATGAACGACGAACAAAAAGCGAATCAAAAATATTTGAAATTTCCCCAGGGATACCTCCCCCTCGGGGGAGGGCGAGGATGGCAGTGTCCGAGGGGAAAGGAGGCACCGGGTGGTGTTATCTTCTACGCAATCTCTCCTTGAAAAGAGTCCTTAGACATGATAATGATAGAATGATATATCTAATTCCTTGGATGTGATCTGTTTAGCTTTAAGCCCTGATTGGAGATAGATCTTAGAAGAAAAAGCCCGGATTCACATGTGGGAGTCCAAGAAATATGGAGCGGCAATCGTCTCTGCCTTTTTCGGCACGAATAGGAGGGTTCTATGGCGGGAGTAAACAAGGTCATCCTCATCGGTAATCTGGGTGCAGATCCTGAGGTGAAGTATCTCAGCAATGGCACAACAGTGGCAAATTTTCGGATGGCGACCAGCGAGAACCGGGTCAATCGATCTTCCGGAGAAAAAACGACGATCACGGAATGGCACCGGATTGTTGCTTTCGGACGACTGGCTGAGATTTGTGGAGAATATCTGAATAAAGGCAAACAGGTCTATATCGAAGGTCGAATTCGAACCCGTTCTTGGGAAGGCAAGGATGGAAACCGCAGGTATACCACTGAAATTGTCGCCAGTCAGATGCAGATGTTAGGAACGCCGGGAGCCTCTGTGGAATTACCCGAATCTGAGAAAGAGTTGGGAACCGACCAAGAGGGGAGCCCCCCGCCCGATGACGATGTACCCTTCTAATTGCAGATCTCGGATTGCGGATTTCGAATTTAAACTCCGCAATCGACAATCCGCAATCCGCATTTAGAACAGATACCTTCTCATGCTGACGTTCAGAAGAAGACCCACTCCGATCAGCGTGGAGACGATAAAGGACCCGCCATAACTCAGCAGGGGGAGGGGAATTCCTACCACCGGCATCATTCCCAGCACCATTCCAATGTTGATGAAGACATGCCAGAAAAGCATCGCCACCACGCCGAAAGCAAGGATGGCACTAAAGCGGTCTTTGGCTTGGACGGCGATGCGAAGCCCCCACAGGATCAACGCCACATAGAGCCCGATGACGAAGAGAGATCCGATCAATCCCCACTCCTCCCCCAGGGCGGAGAAGATGAAATCCGTCTGTTGTTCGGGGAGAAAGCCCAACTTGGATTGAGTTCCTTTCATAAAACCCTTTCCAAGAATTCCTCCTGATCCCACGGCAATCTTCGACTGCATGAGATGGTATCCCGCACCCAGTGGATCTAAATCCGGATTGAAAAAGGTGATAATTCGTTTCTTCTGGTACCCCTTTAGAAAATTCCAAAGGACCGGCACCGCAGCAGCTCCTGTTATTCCGATGGCGAGCAGAGAGAACCATCGAATCTTGACAAAGATCAGGACCGAGAAGAAAACGAGGAGAAGGACAATGGCTGTCCCCAGGTCGGGCTGCTTAAGAATCAACGCCATCGGCAGCAGAAGGAAAAGAAAGGGTAAGGGAAGTTGTTTCAAGGAATACCCTTTTCGATCTGCGGGCCGATGGAAAAACTTTGCCAGGGCCAAGATGAAGGAGATCTTGACAAACTCGGAGGGCTGGAAAGAGAGGGGACCGATTTTGACCCACCGCTGCGCGCCCGAGGTCATCATCCCGTAGGCGAGTACGATCAGCAAAAGGACCAATGCGATTGTATAAACGATATAAGCAAAATCGGAATAAAAACGATATTCGACGAAGGCGATCGTCACCATCGCGGCCAACCCGATGACGAGCCAAAAAATTTGTTTGAGGTAAAGCGGAGCCCCGACCGTCTCTATTTTTGCCGCAGCGCTGTAAAGATTAAGAATGCCGATCGAGGCGATGAGGAGCACAATCCCCAGTAACGTCCAGTCGAAATGGGTGAAGAGGCGTCGGTCAATCTGCATAGTCTGAATCGTTTTCCTCTCCCGCCGTCTTCTGGGGAGGTAAAGGGTTAACGCCGAGATACTGTTCGATCACTTTTTTAGCGATCGGGGCAGCAGCGGAAGCCCCAAATCCTCCGTGCTCCACCAGGACAACCACCGCGATCTTAGGGTCTTCAAATGGGGCATAAGCTACAAACCAGGCGTGGTCACGAAATTTTGGAGGGATTCGATTCATCTCTCCCCTTTTGAAATCCTCGGGCAGGGCGACCACTTGGGCCGTACCCGTTTTACCCGCCACCTTGACTTCTTTCAGCGAACAAGCCGACCCTGTCCCATGAGGATCGTTCACGGCTCCCTTGAGAGCCTCCTGGATAATTTCAAGCGTCTTCTGCGAAACGTTCGCTCTTCCTATTTCCTGAGGCGGATACTCTTTCAATACGTTCCCATAGATATCTTCTACCTTTTCCACCACCTGGGGGAGGAGAAGCTTTCCTTCATTGGCAACGCCTGAAATAAGCATCAAAAGTTGAAGAGGGGTCGTTGACAGATATCCCTGTCCCACGGAAAAGGAAAGGGTCTCGCCGCTATACCACGGGATTCCCAAACGTTTCTTCTTCCAGGAGCTGGAGGGAACGGTCCCGGGTTTCTCATGAGGAAGTAGGATACCTGTCGCCTTCCCTAAACCAAACTCCTTGGCGTAATGAGCAATGAGATCAACCCCCACCTTCAAGCCTACTTGATAGAAGTAGACATCACAGGATTCAACGATGGCCCGATGCAGGCTGAGGGTTCCGTGGCCGCCTTGCTTCCAGCACCGAAAATCCCGATTTCCGTAATGGAAGGTTCCTGCGCAAGGGAACGGAGTGTTCGGACTAATCACTCCCGATTCCAAGCCTGCAATGGCAGTGACGATTTTGAAGACCGACCCCGCAGGGTATTGCCCCTGAATTCCCTTGTTTGTAAGAGGGTGATAGGGATTTTCCACAAGGGCGTTCCATTCTTCCGTCGATATGTTTCTCGCAAAGGGTTCAAAAGAGGGTTTGCTCACCATCGCTAAGATGCGCCCCGTTTTCGGATCCATGGCAATAAGAGCTCCGTTCTTATCCCGATAGGCTTCCTCAGCCGTCTTCTGAAGCTCTAAATCAATGGTGAGCGAAAGGTTATTTCCCGGAAAAGGTTCGACCACCCCGAGGGGTCTGACCTCCCTTCCCATAGCATCGACTTCAATCTGCTGACCTCCATCCACTCCTCGAAGATCATCTTCCCACCGGTACTCGACTCCATATTTTCCAATCAGGGCACCCATCCGATAGGGAGATCCCTTGGACTGTCTCAATTCATCCTCATCCGCCTCTCCAAGATAACCGATGAGATGACAAGCCAGGTCCCCATAATCATAGGCTCTCCTGGGCCTGACATCCACGAGAAGTCCTGGGAGATTGACCCGATTCGATTCGAGGAGGGCCAGCTCATTCCAATCGATATCCGATTTAATCTTTACCGGTCTGAAAGGCGCCCGTCCTTTCTGAGCTTCAATCTTTTCCTCAATCTCGCCCTGAGTCATATTCAACATCCTTGCAATTTTGACTAACACCTCTGGGTTTGCCTTTGCGTCCTCAGGGACAAGATAGACTTCGAAGGAAGGACGATTATGAGCCAAAACACGTCCCTTCCGATCGAATAACATTCCTCGATCGGCGGGATTCTCAAGAAGCCGAATGCGATTATTTTCAGATAAATGCCGAAGTTCGCTTCCCTTGATGACGTGAAGGGACCACAGGCGGATGAAGATCAAGAAAAAAGCCAAACCGACAAAAAGCACAAAGTACTTGTGCCTCCCTTTGAAGTCTTCCATCTTCTGGGTGTTCAATTCCATCATGGCCGATACCCTCTCTCCCCGATCCTCTGCTCGGGCTGTCGGGATAGGAACGATGACCCTTTTCGAAAAAGGAAAAAAAGGAGAGGAGTAGCAAGACCAGTAAAAAATGATTTGGGGAAGAGGCACGTGAAGAAGGAGGGATAAAGACTTCCAAGAGGGATGGGTTGAAGGGCGTTGATCATCACGGAAATGAGAATCCCTTCCGACAGGCTAAAGAGAAAGGCAAAAAGGAATTGGAAGGCAAATCCTTCTAAATAGAATCGCTCTCTGAGGAGTTGGGCAGCGAAGAAGACGAGTGGCCTGGAAAAGGTGTAAAGGCCTAAAGTGTTTCCAGAAAACAGATCCATCAGATATCCTAAAAAGAATGCCAGGATCCCACCGAAAATCGGCGAGAATAAAAACGTCAGATAGAGGGTAAAGATGAGGAGGATGTCCGGCCTGATCCTTTGGATAGGGAGGGAGGATAAGAACGTCGTCTGAAAAACGAGAAAAAAAATCCCCGCTAAAAGAGGTAGAATCAGGCGTCTCATTTCCTGCCCTTCTTTCCCTTTTTCACTTTTTCTTCCTGAGGCGGCGAAGAACGAAGAGGTTCCATGATGACGAAGACCTCTTCCAACTTTGTCATATCCACACTGGGAACCAATTCGGCATACTGAAAAACGCCGTGCCCTTTTTTGTCCACCTTCTTGACCTCACCTACCATCAACCCTTTCGGAAAATTTCCACCCAACCCCGAGGTGACGACAGCATCCCCGACCGCCACCTCTTCCGTTCGAAGAAGGTATTTCAGCTGGCATCGGTTTTCTCCCTTTCCTTCAACAATAGCCTTCGCACGAGTCCTCTGGACAATGGAATCAACGGCGCTGTTGTAATCGGTGATGAGAAGAACGGTGGCATAGTCGGGAGTGGTTTTAAGGATTTGACCGATGACCCCTGCCGAACAGATCACCGCCATTCCCTTTTTCACACCATCCCTTTCCCCTTTGTCAACGGTCACACTTTTGAACCAAGAAGAGGGATCTTGACCGATCACCTCCGCCCCGATCATGGAAAGGGGGGTTGCCTCCCGAAATTGAAGCAGTTGCTTCAACCGTTCGTTAGCCAACTTCACCTCGGTCATCCGATGGTTTTCCTCCTGAAGTTGGGTGACCTTCTGCTTGAGCATCCGGTTCTCTTTTTCGACGTTGACCAAAAAAACATGCTCTTTGAAGGTTTTCTGAACGGTCTTGATCACAAGCGTGGAGGCTTTTTCGAGGGGTGAGCAGATCTCCATCAGAATGACATCGAAAAATTCTACCCCTTTTCTCTGCTTGGCCCTCAACGACATCAGAACGAGGGCAAACAGCAGGAGGGCGATAAAAATGAAAAGATAAGATCTTCGGAACAAGAAAAAATCACGCACCTCTTCAATCTCAATATTGAACCGTCACGGTATGGAGCAACTGCTCGTTGTCTAACACCATCCCTGCACCTAACACAATGGAGGAGAGAGGATCATCGACGATCGTAATGGGAAGGCTGGTAACCTCCCGGAGTAAAACATCGAGGTTCTTCAGAAGAGCACCTCCACCCACCAGGACAATCCCTTTATCCACAATATCTGCGGCCAGTTCCGGCGGAGTCCCTTCCAGAGTAACCCGTACGGTATCGATGATCGTATTGATCGACTCAGCCAATGCCTCCCGGACTTCCTCACTACTGATCTCAAGAGTTTTCGGGATGCCTGTCACCAAGTCCCTTCCTTTCACCTCTATGATCTGAGGGTTCTCCTCGGGATAGGCGGTCCCGATATTAATCTTGATCAATTCAGCCGTTCGTTCGCCGATGAGAAGGTTATATTTTCTTTTGATGTACTGAACAATGGCTTCGTCCATCTTATCACCTGCCACCCGGATGGACTCACTCGTCACAATCCCCGATAGAGAGATGACCGCCACTTCCGTGGTCCCTCCACCGATGTCAACAATCATATTCCCAGAGGCTTCGGTGATCGGAAGTCCAGCCCCTATGGCAGCAGCCATGGGCTCCTCGATCAGATAAATCTCTCTGGCCCCAGCAGATTGGGCCGATTCCCGAACCGCACGTTTTTCTACGGGCGTGATGCCGGAAGGGACGGAGATGACCACTCGAGGCCGGAGCAGGGTTTTTCGATTATGGACTTTGGCGATGAAATAACGAAGCATCTCACCCGTGATTTCAAAATCGGCGATCACCCCATCCTTCATCGGTCGGATAGCGAAAATGTTGCCTGGCGTCCGCCCCAACATTTCCTTGGCTTCACGGCCAACGGCAAGGACGCGCTTCTCCCCCCTTGCATCCCTCTGAATGGCCACCACCGAGGGTTCGGAAGAGACGATCCCCTTCCCTTTCACATAAACAACGGTATTCGCCGTTCCCAAATCAATGGCCAAATCCGTCGAAAATAGACCCCACAATGAATCAAATACCATCCTTTTTTCTTCCTCCCTTTCTTGAAACCAGATCATATTAACAAATACTGCAATTTGATTCAAGAAAATTCATCACAGAAAATTCGCGTCTTGCGATTACAAGGGAATATCTAAGCAATATTCGTGCCAAAGATAGGCCGGCACGCAGGAGGGTTTGCGTGCCTTAGCCGGGCCTGTCACCACAGGCAAAGCCGCACCCAAAAATAGAACATTGGTTTGATCCAGTTCCGTCTCTCCCTTGAGAGACCGCGTCGTAGTATGATTCACCGAATAGACACACACAATATGTTGTAGGGGCTCAATTCATTGACCCCTACTGATGGGTTTGACAAATCAAGCCCCTGCAATTGTGACACAGTCTCTGATGCGAGAGGACTGCCTGCCCCCCCTCGGTCGGAACTGCGGCCGGTAGGCAAAGGGTAAGGGCACATTATCCCTTTTCTTATCCCCTTCCACCTCATTCCTTCCCGCCAGTCCTTGCGACTCGAAACCGAGGGGCAGGCCGCAGGCTGGCGTTGACCCCTTCCTATGGAATGGGTTAAATAAAAAAAAATGAAGATCCTCTTGATCTCACCTGAGCGGGAACGAAGAAAGGAAGAAGCCTTCCTGTTCAAACTGAGTTTTTTGAACCTTCCCTATATCGCAGCCGTCACTCCTCCCGGCGTGGAGTTAAAGATCCTTGATGAAGCCTTTGAAAAAATCAATTTCGAAGAAAGAGTGGACCTGGTGGGGATCACTGCCCAGACGCCCGTTGCCCCCCGGGCTTATCAGATCGCAGAAGAGTTCAAAAAGAGGGGGATCCCTGTCGTCATGGGAGGTGTCCATGCCAGCATGCTTCCCCAGGAGGCGCTTCAACACGTTGATGCAGTCGTGGTGGGAGAGGCGGAAGAGGTCTGGCCGGATCTCATCGAGGATCTGAGGAGAGGCCAAATGAGACGAATTTATGTAGGGAGTGAATTGACCAACCCCTCCCGCCTTCCCCTTCCCAGAAGGGATCTTCTCAATGAGAAATTCTACTTTCCATTAAGGCTACTCGAAACCACACGAGGATGTCCCCACCGCTGTGACTTCTGCGGTGTCTCAAAATTTTTCGGATACCGATATCGCAATCGCCCGATCAACGAAATTGAGCGGGAGCTTAAGACCCTTTTCCGAAAGGGCCCTGTAATGAACCTTGGTCTAAAAAAAATCCTTTCCCTGCTTAGCAAAGACCTTCCTTATTTTCTCAAAAGAAGGCTCCTCTACATCATCGATTCCAACGTCGCAGGGGATAAGCGGTTTTGTCTTGACCTCCTCTCTCTTCTTAAAGAATTCGATCTCCTCTGGTATGGTCATGCCCCCGTCTCCGTTGCCTTTGATCAGAAACTCCTGGAAGGATTTGCACAAAGCGGTTGTATCGCGATCAATATCGGTTTTGAGTCCTTCTCAACAAAAAACCTGAATACGATGGGAAAGGGATTCAATCAGCCCTCACGATACGCAGAGGCAGTGGAAAGGATCCATGATCGAGGGATCGGTATCATGGGAACCTTCATTGTTGGCTTGGATGACGATGATCCGGGGGTCTTCCAAAGGATCATCGATTTTTGCATTGATTCGAGACTTGACTGGGCTCTTGCCTTTATCATGGCCCCTTATCCTGGAACCGACTCATTTCTTCGATTGGAGAAAGAAGGGAGAATTCTCTGCTGGGATTGGGAAAAATACGATTCCCTCAACGCCGTCTATCAGCCTTTGTGGATGTCTGTGGAAGAATTAGAAAAAGGGGTGAGGAGGATCTGGAAAGAGGTTTTCTCAACCTCTTCGATCTATAAAAGGATTGTCAAAAGACCCTGGGTTCATCCCCTCTTCTACTTGGCGATGAATTGGCAGTTTCACCAGTTGACCAAAACATGGTAAAGCTCAAAAAGCACCAAATAAGAAATCGCAGATTGCGGATTTCAAATTTCAGATTGAAAAATCTGCGACCAACAATGCAGTGAATCTGACGCTTCTTTACACTTATTGGAGGCCGTCATTCCCGCCCCGTATCAAGTACGGGGTAGACTCCGGCGGAATCCAGTATAGAAACACTGGATTCCGGGTCAAGCCCTGAATGACAATAAAGGGGAGAGATTTTTGGATCACATCGCTGGGGTAGGGATTGAACTATTTCATCTATCGATAAAAAAATGTTAAAATGGGTTGCGATGAACATCTATTTTTTCAAATTGGCCTCTTTTCTTTACCTGTTCGGGACGTTGGCCTATCTGGCCTATATCATTTTTCTCAAAGAGACCCTCTCTAAAATAGCGGCCACCATCGTCTCCATTGGTTTCGCCTCCCATACCTTGGCTATCCTCACGAGGTATGTGGAAGCGGGGCATACTCCCGTGACCAATCTCTATGAATCCCTCTCCTTCTTTGCATGGATGATCATCGGTATCCTTTTGGTCGTTAATCTTAAATATAAGGTCAAAGTGTTGGGTTCCTTTCTCACTCCCATTGCCCTCATCCTCGTCCTTTTTGCTTCTGCCCTCCCTAAAGAGATCTTCCCCTTGGCCCCCGTTCTTAAAAGTTTCTGGCATCCTTTCCACGTCATCTTCGCGTTTCTGGGTAATGCCATTTTCACTTTAACCTTCTGTTGTGCAGTCATGTATTTAATTCAAGAGCATCAACTCAAATCCAAAAAGATGGGGGCCATTGCAAAAAGACTTCCCCCTTTGAATCTTCTGGACGATCTGAGCTACCAGTCCCTCAAATTCGGGTTTCCCCTATTGACTTTGGGGATCATCACAGGTGCGGTTTGGGCAGAATTCGCCTGGGGGAGATATTGGAATTGGGATCCCAAAGAAACCTGGTCTCTAATCACCTGGCTTCTCTATGCGGCACTGCTTCACCAGCGCCTGACCGTTGGATGGAGGGGACGGAAGGCAGCGATCATGGCCATTGTAGGATTTCTGGCTGCCCTCTTCACATTCTTAGGTGTGAATCTCCTTCTGCCAGGACTTCATACCTATGCGAACTGGGAATAAAGATACGGGTTAAGCCTGAGGTGGGAGCTCAACCGTAGCCTAAGCCTTATTCTTTGTTTATAGTGATATGGAATTGCTCGTCGTCGGATTAAATCATAAAACAGCACCTATCGAGATTCGCGAATGCCTCGCTTTTCCCGAAGCTAAGATGGAGGACGCTTTAGATAAGGTTCATATCCTTCCTTCTCTCAAGGAAAACATGATCGTCTCTACCTGTAACCGGGTAGAGGTTTATGCGGCCACTCGAGAGACAGAAAAGGCCGTCCGCGATCTGAAGGAATTTCTCTCTCAATACCACGGCATTCCCTTGAAGAAATTCGAAAGAAGCCTGTATGCTCATGTGGGAGAAGAAGCGGTGAGGCATATCTTTCGAGTCGCCTCCAGCCTCGACTCGATGGTCTTAGGAGAACCTCAAATTTTGGGCCAGATCAAGGAGGCCTATGATCTTTCCCAACAGGTTAAGACCTCGGGTCTCATTCTCCATCGACTTCTTCATCGGGCCTTTCATGTGGCAAAAAGGGTGAGAACCGAAACGAAGATCGTCATGGGTGCCACATCCGTCAGCTCCGTTGCGGTCGAGTTAGCTGAAAAAATCTTTGGCGCCCTGGAAAAGAAAACCGTCTTGCTCATTGGAGCGGGGGAGATGTGTGAACTGGCCGCCCGACACCTTGTCTCTGGAGGGGCAGAGAAAATTCTGGTGACGAACCGCACTTATGAACGGGCTGTATCACTGGCCCAGGAATTTAGGGGTGAAGCCGTTCCGTTTGAGGACGTGGGACAGGGTCTGAAAAGAGTGGACATCGTGATCAGCGCCGCGGACTCGCCTCAATACCTTATCCAGCACGATCAGATCACGAAGGTGATGAAGGATCGGAGGCAGAAACCGATCTTCTTCATTGACATCGCTGACCCCAGAGATATCGAGCCCAAAGTCGGCGATATTGAAAATGTCTACCTTTACAACATCGACGATCTCCAAAAAGTAGCCAATGAAAACATGAAGGATCGTGAGAAAGAGGCTCAAAAGGCAGAGGCGATCGTCCAGGACGAGATGGTCAAATTCGTCAACTGGTATCGGTCCCTCGACGTGACCCCCACCATTGTGGCCTTGAGGAAAAAGTTTGAAGAGATCAGGAAGAAAGAGCTGGAAAAAACCCTTTCCTTCCACCCCAACCTGTCGGATAAGGAAAAGAAATCCCTGGAGGCGATGACTTCCGCGATCATTAATAAGATTCTCCATTCACCGATCACCCTCCTCAAGCAAACCAATGAGGAGGCGATGGCCGACCTTTATCTCGATGCGCTCCATGCCCTCTTCGGACTGTCGGAGAAATCATTAGAAACATTCTTGGAAAAATTCGAAGAAGAGAAAGAAAAGGAGGAACCCGATCTCGAAGATGCCCTCTGAACTCAAAATCGGGACCCGTGGGAGTCAACTCGCTCTTTTTCAGGCCGATTGGGTGAAGGATCGATTGATCCAGGCCCATCCCGATCTCAAGGTCACGCTCGTCAAAATCAAAACCACCGGAGACAAAATTCAGGACGTCCCGTTGGCGAAGATCGGAGGAAAAGGCCTTTTTGTCAAAGAGATTGAGGAAGCACTTCTTCAAAAACGGGCTGACCTCGCCGTTCACAGCATCAAGGATGTCCCGACCGAATTTCCAAACGGTCTGCACCTCTCTGTGATCACAAAAAGAGAGGACCCTCGGGATGTCCTCATCTCCAAGGACGGGAAATCTTTGAAGGATCTTCCTAAGGGGGCAAAGATTGGCACGAGCAGCTTAAGACGGCAGGCCCAGTTGCTTCATTTCAGAAGCGACTTGGAACTCGCTCCTCTAAGGGGAAATTTAGATACCCGGCTCAAGAAGTTAAAAACCATGAACTTGGATGCGATTGTCCTGGCTCTCGCAGGTGTAAAAAGGCTGGGTTTTGAAGAAAAAATCACGGAAATCATTCCGCCGGAGGTCTCCCTCCCGGCCATCGGCCAGGGGGCGTTGGGAATTGAGACAAGAATGGCTGACCAGGAGGTCGAGCGTCAAATCCGATTCCTCAATGATAGGGACTCATCCATCGCCATCAGCGCCGAGAGAGCCTTCCTTGGCAAATTGGAAGGCGGTTGTCAGGTTCCAATTGCTGCCTTTGCGCGAATCGTCGGCACCAGCCTTCAGATCGATGGGTTGGTCGGAACGACAGACGGGACGAGACTCATTAGGCATCACGCCGAGGGGCCCGTCGAAAAAGCCGAGTCACTCGGTGTCGAATTGGCTGAGATCCTTTTGGCTGAAGGGGCCAAAGAGATCCTGGATGAGGTCTATCATAGGGCACGGCCTACCATTTCTATCTAGAACCAATGACCAAAAAACCACTCACGGGCAAAAAAATTATGATCACCCGAACCCATGAGCAATCGGGTGATTTTTCGGCTCGCCTGAAAAAATTGGGAGCGGAGGTGATCGAATTCCCCGCCATTGAGATTGTCCCTCCAACACGCTGGAAGGAACTTGACCAAGCCATCGAGCAATTGAAGTCTTATGACTGGATGATTTTTACCAGTGCGAACGGAGTGAACTTCTTCTGGCAAAGGCTTAAAGAGAGAGGCAAGTCTCTCCACCTTCCGCCGTCTCTTAAAGTTTGTGCCATCGGGCCTACCACAGCCCATCAACTAAAAAGGCAGGGGGTATCCGTTCCCTACGTTCCAAAAGAGTTTATCGCGGAGTCCATCCTCGATGGATTTAAAAAGGCGCGGATGGAAGGGAAAAGAATTCTTCTCGCCCGAGCCAAAAAGGCGCGGGATGTTCTACCAAAAGGCTTGAGGAAAATGGGCGCAGAGGTGGATGTGGTGGAGGTTTATCGGACAGTGAGGCCGAAGGGAGGATCGAAAAGGATGAAGAAACTCTTGACGGAGGAAAAAATCGACGTGATCACCTTCACCTCCTCCTCCACAGTCAGTCATTTTGCAGACCTCCTTAAAAAGGAAGATCTTAAGAACTTGGTCAAGGGCATCGCTATTGCCTGTATCGGACCGGTCACTGCCAGGACGGCAAAGGAAAGGGGGTTAAAAGTCCGGATTCAACCAAAGCAGTATACCATTCCTGCTTTAACCCGAGCGATAGCCGAATATTTTAGCCCTCCCAAACCTATTTGATAAATCTGCAGCGTTCCGATGTTTAACGGAACGGTTTTTATTCGCCCCCCGTAAATGCGGGCGCTACAGTTTTTGGTTAAATCTACGGATGAGAAATGAACAATTTCCCGATTGAAGTCATCCTTTACGATTTAGGCAACGTCATTCTTCCTTTCAATCATTTCCAGATCGCAGAGAAGCTCTCTCGATTCTCTCGAAGAAAGGAATTCCAAGATCCCTCAAAAGTATTTTCCTATCTCTTCGATTTTGAAAAGGGGGCGGTCAATGGTTATGAAGTGGGTAAGGTCTCTTCTTCGGAATTCTTCCAATCCCTAAAAGAATTTCTTAAACTCTCCCTCTCCTTTGAGGAGTTCGTCCCTGTCTGGAATGAAATCTTTATTGAGAATGAGGAGGTCTCTCAGATCATTCTCTCCCAGAAGGGGAGACGGAAACTCGGGCTTCTTTCCAATACCAATCCTCTCCACTTCGACTACATCCTTTCAAAATTTTCTATCATCCGGGTCTTTGATCAATGGATTCTGTCCCACAAGATGGGTTTCAAAAAACCTGCTGTGGAGATCTTTCAAAAAGCAATCGAGTGGGCCTCCGTCGAGCCCCGGAGGATTCTATTTATTGATGATATGAAAAAGCATGTCGAAGTAGCTGTTTCTTTGGGAATGCAAGGCGTTCATTTTATTTCCGGCGAACAATTAAGAGAAGAGCTTTTGTTTAAACTGCGGCAATAAGGGTGAACGAAGAAGAAGGATTCTTCCCCAACCCCCCTTTACCAACGGGGGCAAGGCGGGATTTAAGTAGAATTTATTTCTATTACTTTCAGCCAAAGGAGCATGCAGATGGAAAAAGTGAGACTAGGCAGGACAAATTTGATTGTGACAAAACTGGGATGGGGTGGCATTCCTATTCAACGCGTAGGTGAACGTGAAGCGGTTTCCGTCATACAGGCGGTTATCGAAATGGGAGTCGACCTCCTGGATACGGCCCGCGCTTATACCAATAGCGAGCACCGGATCGGACTGGCGCTCCAAAGAACAGATCGGCCTGTGATCCTTTCTTCAAAATCCCCCATCAAGACGGCCAAGATTTATAATGACGTACAGGAGAGCCTCAAGCAGATAAAGGTAAAAAAAATCAACATCTACCATCTACACAACGTTTCCAACTTCGAAGATTATGAGAGAGTCCTCGCCCCTGGAGGAGCCTACGAGGGGTTAAAACGCGCGAGAGACGAGGGGCTGATCGATCACATTGGTCTCACCAGTCATAGCCTCAACGTCTTGGAGAGGGCGATTGAGGACGGTCATTTCGAAGTCATCATGGCCTGCTACAGCTTTTTAGAACCGGAGGCGGCCAAGAAAGTGTTTCCTTTGGCTAACGAAAAAGACATCGGTGTTTTGGCGATGAAGCCATATTCGGGCGGGGTAATTGAAGAAGCTGGACCAGCCCTGAGGTTCTCCCTGTCAACGCCGAACATCGTGCCCATCCCCGGATCGGAAACTCTAGAAAGGGCTCGTGAGAATTGGAAGATCTTTACGGAAGGCTATTCTCTAACTGAGAAAGATAAAGAGCGAATCGAGGTCTTAAAGAAGGAATTTGACCGTCAATTCTGCAGGCGCTGCGATTACTGCCAGCCTTGCACAGAAAAGATCAATATTCAGTTTGTCGTCGGACTAAAGTCCGTCATCAAGCGCTTTGGCCCTCATGCTCAGGAGGTGGGGTGGATGAAGGATTTAATAGAGAAAGCCCGAAACTGTTCGGAATGTGGGGAATGTCTGCCGCGCTGCCCTTACCAGCTACCCATCCCCGACCTGATTAAAGAGAATCTGGCTTGGTTCGACAGCCTCCGAAAATAGGAACAATACTATTGGAGCGTCACCTCGAAAGTAATCGGTTATCCTCCTCTACACGGGATTCGTCTTAGGGAGTCTACGTAACCCCTTAACTTCAAACCGGACGGGCTTCGTAACCGTAACCTTTACCGAAGAAACTGGATCAATTTTCCCCGCCGAGTGCAGGATTCGAGGGTGATGAACCCGTCATAGGGTCGCCTATTTGATTTTCCCTTTCTTTTTTCGTTCTATCCTCATCGTGTTTCGAATCATGTTCCAAACCCCTCAATGAAAACTGCATGATGTGATTTGCGATCCCTTCGATCTCATCAGGCTTGGTCACATCTCGGTGATAGAGTCGCGTGATAATGAACCTCGCATTATAATAATAAAGGCATTGGCCGATGATGCTCGCACAGCAAAGACGGATTTCCTCATCGCTGACAGGGGTTCCAATCATTTTTCCGACGATGGAGGCCAAAACCCTATCCCGTGGACGAACGATTTCTTTCACCAGGCGCTCAAAAGCGCGAGTTGGCTCTGTCATTTCTCTCATCATTAGTTTCCCAAACCATGCAGGTTTTCCTTTATCGAGAAGGCGGAACAAAAAAGAGCGGATAAAGCCTCGCAGCTGCTCTTCCGCGGGTGCGTCTTCACTCACCTCGAAAAGAAGGGGGTATTTTTTTGTGGCGAAATCATGCCAGTGTCTCAAAACTTCGGAATAAAGTTTTTCCTTTCCACCAAAGTAATAATTGATAGCCGCTACGTTCACCTTGGCACGCTCGCAGATTTTTCTAACCGTGGCACCTCGAAACCCAAATTCGGCGAAAATTTCTCCTGCCGCCTCTAAAATTCGCTCCCGGCAATCGACATTTGACCTGCTATTATGTTCCATTTGAACCTCCTTTTCCCGTATCTCTAATTCCAGTTTAAAACAGTTGTTTCAATTTGTAAAGTTATTCGAGAACGAGACCTTCTCCATTTGGTTGCCTCCCCCCCGGTGTGAGGCGCATAACGCTTGGCTCAAGGGACACGGAAAGGAGACAGGATCTTCGAGCGAAATGCAGTTTTAAGGTTTGTAGACCTTGAAAAATCTAAACAATTGTTTTAAACTTATGTAAGAGATGAAAGAATTGTAAGTTTGAAGGGAGGGATTTTAAATGAAGAAACTACTGATTATTATGATGTCGTTTGCCTTGCTCATGATGCCGCTGGCCGTTTACTCACAATCGGATCAGAAGTCGGCAGGGGTTCCTCCGGTATCACAGACACTCGTTCCCGAAGGTCAGTTTGCCCTTAAACTCGCAACCGCACTCAAGTTAGGAACGCCTAATAACGAGGCGCAAGCCGAGGACCTGTTGACCTTGGCAGGAATCGCACCAAAGAACGGGTGGATCGCTGACTATCCTATGGCACCTAATATCATTGGCGAGCTGCAAAACTCCGTCACCACTGCAGCAGATTCTAAGAAGCTTCCTATGGGAAAGGATGAGGCTTTAAAAGCCTTTCAGGGCCTGACAACTCAGTTCGGTTTAGCGGTCTCGCATGGGTCCGGTCCGTTCGCTGAGAGTCAACCCCCCACAAGTAGCGAATATGTTCAGCCTCAGGAAATCAATAACTATTACTATGAGGAAGGGCCTCCCGTTGTCACTTACTATCCTCCACCCTGGGATTATGACTACCTGTATGGCTGGGTTCCTTATCCGTTCTGGTGTGGTGGGTTCTTCTTCCCGGGATTCTTCGTCCTGAATGATTTTGACATTATCGTCGGGGGCTTTCATCACCATCATTTTCGGATCACCAATCATTTCTTCGATCCCAGGACTCATGCGTTCGGCAGGGTAGACCCGGTGAACCACAGTTGGACAAATGTCTCACATACGACAGCATTCCATTCTACGGCGACAAGAAACGCTGCCTCTTCCATTTTCAACCGCAGCATGGGGAGAACAACGTTTACCCGAGGGAATCAACGGATGACGGGTAACCGCGGCTTTTCGTTTGGCAGAACACAGGGGAGGGAGGGGTCTGTCACTAACAACCGTGGCAATGCCATAGGCGGCGGTCGTCCGTTCCAGAGCTTTAACAGGTCTTTCAGTGCCCCTTCCAGCCGTGGAAGTTTTAGCAGCGGCCATTCGTTCAGTGGGTTCTCTGGTAGTCATTCGTCCAGCGGTTTTTCTGGTGGACATTCGTTTGGCGGCTTCTCCGGTGGTTTTCACGGAGGTGGCGGAGGCCGCAGATAAGAGTCAGGGTAAACTGACCTAAAAAGAGGATCATTGCATCCTCTTTTTTTTGTCTTGTCACCCAGTTAAAAAAAGACGCCCTGGCGGAGCAGGGCGTCGAATTACTTAAAAACCCATAGATCTTATTTTTCGGCCAAACGCTCAGATACCGGGAGTCCAGAACCCCGTACACTTGTGGTCGATGGTGAACCCGGATTGGAGTTCGGGCGTTGGCTGCGGCGGAATGAGTGACTGGAACTGATCCTTTGTCAGATCGTAATGCGGCCAGAACGGCGTGAAGAACGAGTTGGGATTGGCGAAGCGCGCGAAGTGTGCCCAATAGCTGACCATGTCGCGCGACAGCTGTTCCTGGTTCGCGTTGAGCAGATTTCCTTGGGGCAGGTTAAAGATATACTGAAGTTCAGACGCATGGGCTGCGCCATAGGGCATGCCGCTTACCGTATCTGGCGGCAAGAACAACTCCGGCGCGTTCTCATCGTTGAACTCATAGGCAAACACCGGCACAAACTTCGCCATCTCGCGGATCGCCAAGCGCGAGGTGCACGCGAAGATACCATCAGTACCAACGGCGCCGAGCGCAATGCTGGGGCTCGCGTAATTGGTCGTTGGATACACCACATTGACAACGTAATCAAGAATCCCAAGGGTCGACAACGCCCCACCGAACGACGCGTCGACCCACGCGGAGTAGTTTGTGGTGTTCGTCGCAACCCCCGTCGGAAACTCGAAATCCGCCGCGACGAACAAACGCCATTCGTCATGATTCGAGCCTTCCATTACTGGCACATGGTTGAATTGGCCGCTCTGTAACGCTGTGCCGATAGACTGCGTCAAAACTTTGTTATCGACGTTACCGGTAAAGCCTGCCGTGCCCTGGTTTGCAAGCAGTGTTGTAACTGGCACTGACCGCAGGCACTTGGCGGTCTGAGGGGTCTGGCCGGAGCAACCCATGTTCGTGGCCGCTAGCACTCCGAGGCCTTCGGCAGTGGCAAGCGAGGTCGTATTTAAGAAATAGGCTCCGCTTTCCACGATCGCGCGGTCGAACAATCCCGCCGCCCTGGGCGACGCGAGCTGTGTGTGCACGCTCAAGCCCCCGAAGGATTCACCGAAGATCGTCACGTTGTCAGGATTCCCGCCAAAATTTTTAATGTTTCGCTGCACCCACTCGAGCGCGGTCTGCTGGTCCATGAACCCGTAGTCGCCTGAACCTTTATATTTGGTTTCGGCGGAGAGCGCCGGATGCGCGAGGAATCCGAGAAAGCCCAAGCGATAGTTGAGCGTCACGACGACCACATCTTCGTTCTCCACAAGCTTAGTCGGGTCATAGTCGTCACTCTCGCCGAGGAAGCCCGCGCCGCCGTGGATCCACACCATTACCGGGTAACCATGATGGTCCTCGGGATACCCACCTTTATCGCCTGCTGGAGTGTACACATTCAGGTACAGGCAATCTTCCGTCGTGCTCGCCACACCGAAAAAGCTGGCCGGCTGCGGACAGTGGTTGGCGAATTGGGTCGCATCGCGCAGCCCGCGCCAGGGCGCCGGCGGCTGCGGTGGCTGCCAGCGCAGATCTTTGACCGGCGGAGCCGCGTACGGGATGCCGAGGAACTTGTTCATCGTGTCCGTCCGCACACCCACGACAGAGCCTGTATTAGTGACAGCGACGACGTGATCGGAACCGGCATTGGCGGTTGGACCCATCACTGCGCCCAGCACGGTGACAAGCCCGACAACCAATCCCAAAAATGAAATGGATAAAACCAATCTGCGGGACCTCATTGTTTTCTCCTCCTTTCCATTTTCATTATGACTGATATCAACTTTTTCATTTACCCCCTTCAAGGTTCAAGATTTCTAGACTTGCACTTCTGAGAAAGGAAGAAGTGCCATCCTTTCCCAATTCATTTTCCTCCTCCTTTCTTATTCTGCTGATGAAACATTAGGAAGCAAGACCGCCTAAAAACCTTTCCCCCCCCAAATGCTAATCACTCACCATTACCCTAACGCCTCTGCGACACATTGCTGACAACTGCCACCCCCTTTCCCCCTTGTAGCCCTCCTAAGAATCCTCCTTTCATCCATAAAAAGGTACGAAAGAGAGATTAAAATCTCTCAGAGCCTTTCATCAACAGCTTATGGATTCCGTCTATCATCCTCTACAAAAGGTTTCGAGCGGTTGGATTAGTTTTACGAAGGGATTTAGTGTGAAGCATCCACAATTGCCCGTTTTTAAATAGGCAATTTTAATGCCAGTTCTTGCCATCACCGTAAGTCCTCGGAGCTACGTAGTTTCTATAAAACATAAGCTTTTTAGTAAAAGCCAAAAGTGGAAGAACTTTTCACAAAAGTCCCGAATGGCTTCCTTAAGAGTGCGAAAAATATCTCCCACCGCCCTAACCTTCCTCCCTTGAGGGGAACGGTGTATGGACTGGGGACATTTTTTCAAATCGGATCAACCGTTTCCGAAACCGACTCAACCATGAATGCGGCCGTTCGGTCGCCCCTCCGCGAGCACGGTATCGGGGGCTCTTTCTCTTAGTTTCCAACGGCTCGTCAGATGCTGTCCATGATTGCATGATGCTCGTGGCTTACCTTTATCATGAAGAATTCTTTGTTGTCAATGATTACCTACGATAGGCTCTAAGTCTGAGTTATAGGAATCTTTACGAGAGAAAGAAAATGATAGAGGTATATTTGAAGCAGGTCACTTATTCCACGACTTCCACTTTAATGAGAAAAATGCAAGAGCCATAAGACAGTGCAAGACAAAACAACATAACAAAAATATTAGGAATGTCTAAAATTCTGACTGATGACGGGGGATTCTTGCCGGGCCTAAGAAGGAATAAGACCTGTCACAGAATCCCCCACAAGTTATACGGCACATGATTTTTATTGCCATTTCGAATGCCAGCCTCTAACCTCCTGGGATTAGTATTTCCAGATTTTTCGGGAAAACTACTTTTAGGAGTACCTAAAAACCGAAAGGAGAGTAAACCAATGGATAAAATAAAGGTTCTTGGGATAGTAGATGCCTCAAAAGGGATTGAGGGAATATATAGATCTTTAGAATCTATTAGAGATTCCGCCCTTTTAAGAGGAGAGGAGGTCGAAAATATGCGCACAGTAGTTTGTAATATCGATTATGATAATGATGATCCTGAACGGGTCATTAGAATTCGCAAAGATGGAGAGAATTTGTATGTTGTCGCTGTAAACAGGCCGGTGTCTCATGATGTCGATGAGTTGAAGGAAGTTTACATACAACTCTCAAAAATGATAGAGGAAAACCCAACATATAAGGGACTTCACACATCCTTGGAGCTGCTTATGAGGTGGAAGCACGGGGAGGATATGGCTAGAAAGCTTATAAAAGGGAAATAATCATATTGGGGAACCTCACTAAGTGGGGTTCCCTTGATTTAACCGAGAAGAAGGACAAGAATGCGGAAAAGAAATATTTTGAAAGATATTAGGGAGGCTTGAATTTCAATCTCCCTTTTCTTGGGGCACTTCTCCCCCTCCCAACTTTCCTTCCCGCTTTTCCCCAACCCCACCCCCACCACGCCTTCCCACAGACCAACCCAGCGGTGACCGACGCCATTGCCGGTGCTGAGCATCAATAACTCAATATACTTATTCAGGGTGGTTTTCATTTGGGGAGAGTGGGGTGGTTTCTGGAGAGGGAGGCATTCCCCTCCACTTAATTTGTATTTCGAAACCGCATGCTCCACGATGCAGTTCTAAACTACAAAAGCTCCCAGACATTGGTGATTACCCTCCGAGTCTCCCTTTACCCTGACCGAACCTTAGAAAACGTTCCTTGACAGACTTTTGTGCTTCAAATTTATTCAATTCAAAGGATAGTAATTCAAGATTGAAATTTCCTCTCTCTTAAGATTTGTTGGTGTAATTCTTTGAAGTCCTTTGGAGGAATCGCATCAGACTTTCTCACCAGCTTTACGGCTGAAGAAGGGCACGGGATCGCACACACTCCACAACCAATGCACCAATCTTTGTCAACTACCGGAAAATCTCCTTCCATCTTGATGATCTGAACAGGGCAAATCTCAACACATTGTCCACACCCAGTGCATTTCTCTTGGTCCGTTTCCCTAAGGAAGTAAGTAGCCATCAAGACATCCCTTGGAATCTTTTTTCTCCGGATCGTCCCCACAGACCAACAACAGCAACCACAGCAATTACAGGTGTGTTTGATCCCTTCGCGTGCATTGTCAACGAGATGGACCAGGCCTGCCTCCTCAGACTTTCTGATCACCTCAAGGGCCTCTTTTTGGGTTATCTCTTTTCCAATGCCTTTCTCAATCAGGTATTCCGCCAACTCATCATATTTGATACAGTTCTCGAGAGGATGGTCACATCGTTTCTTTCCGAGCAGCTGGGCGGTTGCCCTACAGGGACAATGGACTAGGGCAATCACATTGGCCTTCTTAATTACCTCTTCCATCATCTCAAATGGAAATACAGCATGACTATCGGGCTCAAAAGATGGAGTGACGGGGATATATCGTAAGGCCTTTGTCTTGGTGTCCCCATAAACTTCTTTGACCTGTTCTTTCCCAGAATATTTGGCGATCAAATTCGCCATCTTTTTTGCAATGGGGGTATTCACACCTTGCCAGAAAAAAGTTTGAGGGAAACCATATCCAAACTGTTGGAGGGCGTAGCCTCTGCTTCCGTCTTTGAGTCTTATTGAGAAGAGGAGTCCACGCTGGGATAAGTTTGATAAAATCGATTCCAATTCTTCTCTCGAAACGTTTTGGGGAGGGACGATTTCGCTAACCCCGACAGGCTCAAAAGGAATCACTTTTGTAGGAATGGCCAAGGCAACCTCCGCTTCCAAAGGAGTAAAGGTTTCTTTTAGAATCTCTAAAAGGTCTTCTTTCTCTGGGTAACCCATGCCCAAAGAAGATAAATGTTTCGCTAATTTCTTATAGACTTCGTTCATATTACCCTCCGTTTATAAGGATTTGGGATTCAAAATTACGACCAAAAAGATAACTCAAAACCTCTAATCCCTTGATCTCTGGTTTAGTCTCCCAATAAGCCTTGATAATATTGGGTTAGAAGGTTTTCTATCTATTCCGGTCTATTCTATCTGTTTCAGTCTTTTTGAGTTAGTTCAGTCACAAATTAGTCACAATGATCCTTTTCCGAAAACAGAAGCCACGACTGCCTCCTCTACCTTCCGACTCGGCTTCCACTTGAACTCGTGTTCATAGCGCCTCTTGGCAAAGCGATGACTCGCATTTATAACCTTTTTAGGGTTTTGCTCATTCAATAAAGGAGGCAAGAGTTCCATCCCAAGACGCATCCCTTTTTCCCACTCTTTTTTGTCGATCCGCCCTTTATCATCAAATGGAAGTAGAAAGTAGTCGGCATTTCTTATGGAAAGCACCTGTCTTCCTACCACCTGCAGAAATACCATAGCACATCGGATACGTTTCCCAGCATATTGGGGAAGACTTTCTCCTCGGTCGAAATGGAGCAACCTGTCTAACCGTGCCATAGGAAGACGCTGAAGAGAATCATTATCATCGACAAGGAAGACTTGGATGCCTATTCCCATTCTAATAAATATTATCCTCCATTTATCAAAGAATTCAATCTTTTTAATAGGAGGCTAATGATAATATACATCCCTCCCACTTACCCAAACTCACGTCCCACCACGCCTTCCTACCCAACCCAGCCATGACCAGTGCCGGTGCCAAGCTGAGCATCAATGAGTCAGTAGGTTTATCGGGCAAGTATTCAGTGGGGGAGAAGTGGGATGGGCACTCCTTCTACATAACTGTTGACCTTTTTATTTTGGTTTCATAGAATGTCATCAAAAAAACCAGTTCCTTTTTTTCAAATAAGGAGTTAATGTATGTCACCCACCAACAATGAAATTGAAAAAAGGTTATGGGCTGCTGCTGATCAGCTTTGGGCAAACTCAAATCTCAGGCCTTCTGAATTTTCTACCCCTGTCCTCGGGTTAATTTTTCTGAGATATGCTGATCACAAATTTACTGATGCTGAGGCTAAACTCGCCAAAGTAGGAGATGGTGGAGGACGTCGTAAGATTGGTAAGCTCGATTACCAAGCCATGGGTGTTCTTTATCTTCCGGAGGAAGGTCGGTTCTCTCGAATTCAGAATCTTCCAGAAGGTGCTGATCTTGCCAAGGCTGTTATCAATGCCATGAAAGCCATCGAAGCAGAGAACGAAGAACTCAAGGATGTCCTTCCAAAAACATATAACCGCCTTGACAATTCAACGTTGATCGAGCTTTTTAGAACTCTCGGTTCCGTCCCGATGGACATTGAGGGTGATGCCTTTGGAAAAATCTATGAATATTTTCTTGGTAAGTTTGCCATAAAGGAAGGTCAAAAAGGGGGTGAGTTCTTCACTCCTACCAGCATTGTCAAACTGATAGTGGAGGTTATTGAGCCTTTCCATGGCCTTATCTATGACCCTGCCTGCGGATCAGGTGGGATGTTTGTCCAGAGTGCAAGATTTGTCGAAAACCATAAGAAAAATCCAAGTTCTGAAATCTCCATTTATGGGCAAGAACGTGTTGCTGAAACTATCCGTCTCTGTAAGATGAACCTGGCTGTGCATGGCCTTTCCGGTGACATTAGACAAGGCAATACCTACTACGAGGATCTCCACAAGAGCACATCAAATGGGAAAGGTGGAAAGTTCGATTTTGTGATGGCAAATCCTCCATTCAACGTATCAGGAGTGGACAAGGAAAAAATTAAGGATGACCCTCGTTTTCGTCTTGGTATGCCAAGCACCGACATTGCAAACTACATCTGGATACAGGCCTTCTATCATACTTTGAATAATAAGGGGAGAGCTGGGTTCGTAATGGCAAACTCTGCTGCTGATGCTCGTGGCTCAGAACTTGAAATCAGAAAGAAGCTAATCCAATCTGGTGACGTAGATGTAATGATTAGCATTGGCCCTAACTTCTTTTATACCGTAACCCTTCCCTGCACCCTATGGTTTTTCGACCGAGGGAAGCCAAGGGAACTAAAGGACAAGGTGCTTTTTCTGGATGCTAGGCATATCTTTCGCCAAATCGATCGAGCCCATCGTGATTTTGCTCCTGAACAAATCGAGTTCCTTTCAAACATTGTCCGTTTATATCGGGGTGAGAAGATTGAGTTGGAAAAAGGCAGCGAATCGTTGATGAAGGAACACTTTGGAAGCAAATTCGAGAAATACGCTGATGTGCCTGGCCTTTGCAAAGTTACCACAGTCAAGGAAATTGAAACACAAGGATGGAGCCTTAACCCTGGTCGCTACGTTGGTGTGGCTGAACGGGGGGAAGATGAGTTTGACTTTGCTGAACGATTGGAGGAACTCAACGAGGAACTTGAAACTCTAAATGCAGAAGCCAGAGTGCTGGAAGAGCAGATCGCTGAGAACTTGGGAGGACTTTTAGGAAAGACTTTGTGATACAGGTTACCATGGCGATTCAATCCCTGAATAAGTTAAGTTGGGCAATTACTCAATTTAACCGGTTGTTTGCAGAACCAGTAAAGAATGGGATCTATAAGCCAAAGGAGTTTCACGGTCGAGGTGTTAAGCTCATCAATATGGGCGAACTCTTTGCTTATGGTTTCATATCTGGTCAGCAAATGAAGCGGTTGGAACTATCCAAGCGAGAAATGGAAAACTATTTGGTTAAGCATGGCGACCTTTTGTTCGCCCGTCGTTCGCTCGTTTTGGAAGGGTCGGGCAAATGCTCTCTTGTGGTTAAACCTCCTGAACCTACAACTTTTGAATCTTCGATCATTCGAGTAAGGCTCAATGGCACTGTTGCACTTCCTTTGTTTTATTATTATTTCTTTAAGGCACCCCAAGGCCGAGCAACTATGGCATCTATCGCTACTCGGACAGCCGTTTCGGGCATCACCGGTGGCAATCTTGCTCTACTGCAGGTTCCCCATCCTCCGCTTCCCTCACAACACAAAATAGCCAGCATCCTTTCCACATACGATGTCCTTATCGAAAACAATACTCGACGGATCAAAATTTTGGAGGAGATGGCCCAGGCTATTTATCGAGAATGGTTTGTCAACTTTCACTTTCCAGGCCATGAAAAAGTCAAAATGGTAAATTCACCTTTGGGAAGGATACCGGAGGGGTGGGGTGTTGGAACCCTTGATGGTGTATTGACAACTCTTGAAAGTGGGTCACGTCCCAAAGGTGGTATTGATCCAGAGACTAAAGGAGTGCCGAGCATTGGGGCTGAAAATATTATTGGTCTTGGTCGATATGATTACTCAAAAGAAAAGTTTGTTACCCGTGAGTTTTTTAATAACATGAAAAGGGGTCATATTAAGAGTGGAGATGTTCTTCTTTATAAAGATGGGGCACAGATTGGACGAAAATCAATGTTCCGTGATGGATTCCCCCATGACGAATGCTGCATCAATGAACATGTTTTTATTCTACGAACCAACGTGCAATGTAGTCAGAATTACTTGTTCTTTTGGCTTGAGCAGCCTGAAATGACACAAAACATTATCAACCTTAATGCCAATGCTGCTCAACCTGGTATCAACCAATCAGGAGTCCGGGGCCTCCCAATTCTTCTTCCACCTTCCTCGTTGTTGGAAAAAGTAGAGCAGACTCTTGAACCTTTGTTAGGAGCGCTTTTTAATTGTGCAAAGAGGAATAACATTCTTTGCCAGACCCGTGACCTTCTTCTCCCCAAACTCATCTCCGGCGAACTGGATGTGAGTGATCTCGATATAAAGATTGAGGGAAAGGAGAGGTAATAGCATGATGATAAAAGGTTTTTCAGAAGATACCTTGATCGAGCAACCAACAATCGAATTATTTGGCAATTTGGAATGGGAAACTGAGAACTGCTTTGATGAATTTACCACAGGAATCAGCACGCTTGGGAGAGAGACAACAGAAGATGTGGTGCTGATCCAGCGACTCCGGCCTGCCTTGAGGAAATTAAACCCCAATCTTCCACAAGAAGCAATCACTCTTGCTATTGAGGAGATAATCCGTGACCGGAGTAAGATGAGCCTTGCTTCAGCAAATAAAGAGATCTATCTCCTTCTCAAAGATGGTGTAAAAGTCTCATTTAAGACAGATAGCGGTGAGGAAACAATCGAGACTGTTAAAGTCGTTGATTGGAATGAGCCAGCGAACAATGACTTCTTCCTGGTTTCTCAACTTTGGGTATCTGGAGAGATCTATAAACGAAGGGCGGACCTGGTGGGATACACAAATGGCATCCCTGTGGTATTGTTTGAACTCAAGGCTGCCCACAAAGCTCTCAAGAACGCTTTCGATCAGAACCTACGAGACTACAAGACCACTATTCCGCAGCTATTCTGGTATAACGGCCTTATCATCCTGTCCAATGGAAGCCAAAGTAGAGTTGGATCAGTTACTGCAGAGTGGGAGCACTTCACGGAATGGAAGCGAATCAATAACGAAGGAGAAAAAGGGGTAGTTTCGTTAGAAACCATGATTCGTGGAACCTGTGAAAAATCGAGGCTACTGGACCTCCTTGAGAATTTCACTCTCTTTATGGAGGCAAAGGGTGGCCTCATCAAGATAGGTGGGATGAATCATCAATACCTTGGGGTCAACAATGTAATAGATGCACTACGGAGGAATGAAAACAACAAAGGTCGACTGGGCGTATTCTGGCATACTCAAGGAAGTGGAAAAAGTATTTCAATGATCTTTTTTGCTCAGAAAGCTCTTCGGAAACTTCCAGGGAATTGGACCTTTGTGATTGTAACTGACCGGCAGGAGCTTGATGATCAAATTTATAAAAACTTTGCTAACACAGGCGTTATCACCGAAAAACAGGTCCAAGCTGAAAGCGGAAAAGACCTGCAAAGGCTACTCCAGGAAAACCACCGTTACATTTTTACCCTGATCCAGAAGTTTAGGACAGAAAAAGGTGAGAAATACCCCAAACTGACAAACCGCTCAGATATCATCGTCATTACGGATGAAGCCCATAGAAGCCAGTATGACATCTTTGCTATGAACATGAGGACAGGTCTACCCAATGCAGCATTCATTGGGTTCACCGGAACACCGTTAATCGTGGGGGAAGAAAAGACCCGTGAGGTATTTGGCGAATACGTAAGCATCTATAACTTCCAACAATCTGTCGAGGATGGAGCGACAGTCCCACTTTACTATGAGAACCGTATCCCTGAACTCCAACTCACCAATGAGGATCTAAACACAGACATGGAGCAGCTTTTGGAGGAGGCTGAGTTGGATGAGGAACAAGAAAAGAAATTGGAAAAGGAATTTTCCAGGGAATATCACCTTATAACCCGTGATGAAAGACTGGAGAAGATTGCAGAGGATATTGTATCGCACTTCATGGAAAGAGGACAGTCAGGGAAAGCAATGGTGGTTTCTATTGACAAAGCCACAGCGGTTAAGATGTTCGATAAGGTGCAGAAGTATTGGAAGGCATATCTCAAGGATTTAGGGAATAAACTTAACAAAGCTGAAGAGGCTGTTAAGGCAGAGATAGAGGCAAAGATCAAATACATGAAAGAAACGGACATGGCTGTGGTGGTATCTCAATCACAAAATGAAGTTGAGGAGATGAAAAAGAAAGGTGCCGACATCACACTACACCGCAAGCGAATAGTCAAAGAGGATCTGGATAAGAAATTCAAGGACCCGGATGACCTATTTCGTATCGTATTTGTCTGTGCAATGTGGATGACAGGTTTTGATGTCCCTTGCTGTTCAACAATATATCTTGACAAACCGATGAGAAATCACACCTTGATGCAGACCATTGCCAGAGCAAACAGGGTGTTTCGAGATAAAGTCAATGGTTTAATTGTGGATTATGTGGGTGTATTCCGAAATCTTAAGGATGCTCTCTCCATATACATCCCTGGTCCAAAACAAGGTGTTGATATGCCGGTTAAAAACAAGGCAGAACTTTTAGAACTGCTTAAAAAGTCTATTGCCGAGGCTAAAACTTTTTGTTCAGATCATGGAATTGATATCGAAAGGCTCCTTGAGTCGAAAGCCTTTCAAAAAGTTGCCTTAATCGAGGACGCAGCCAAGGCAATAGTCCTTAAAGACGCCAAAGCTTTTGAAGGGGCTCTGGATGACTCTGTGGATAAAATACTGATCAATGACGAGAGCAAAAGGAAATATCTGATTCTTGCTGACAATGTGTCACGGTTATTCAAAGCGATCAAACCAGACCCCATGCTAAAGGATTTCCTTCCTGTGTGCACCTTGATTGCAGTCATTGCCAGTAAGATACGATCACTTACTCCACCGGTAGACATTTCCAAAGTGATGGGTAGGGTTGAAGATTTACTGGACAAGTCTATCGGTGTTGAAGGCTACCTCATTCAGGAAGAAAAGCCCATTGATCTGAGTAAGATAGATTTTGCAGTTCTAAAGACCAAATTTGATCAGGGAAGAAAGCGAATCGAGGCTGAAAAATTACGAGCGGCTCTGAATAGCAAGCTCCTGACAATGGTCAAACTCAATCGGACTCGGATTGATTACCTGGAGAAATTTCAAAGAATGATAGACGAATACAATGCAGGCAGTATGAATATTGAGGAGCTCTTTAAACAGTTGGTTAAATTTGCCCAGAGCTTGAATGAGGAGGAGAAGAGAGGGATCACGGAGAGTCTTACGGAGGAGGAATTGGCAATATTTGACCTTCTAACAAAACCTGAGATTACTTTAACGAAGAAGGAAGAGCAACAAGTGAAAAATGCTGCCAAAGATCTCCTCAATACACTCAAAACCGAAAGGCTGGTTCTTGACTGGCGGAAACGCCAACAAACAAGAGCTGCGGTTAGATTGTGCATTGAACAAGTTTTTGATGCAGAACTTCCTCGTGCATTTACACCAGAGCTATACCAACAAAAGTGTGAGCTCGTTTATCAACACATCTACGATTCGTATTCTGGAAGTGGAAAGAGTATTTACGCAGTTGCAGCGTAGAGAATCCCTGATGATGGATGGGCTGATTTCTTAAAAAGGGTGTAACCAAGGGATCCCTGTGAAAATAGATGTCCAGCACGCCATAGCCCACAACAAAGTGATGATCATAGATGGGGAGACCGTGATCACCGGATCTTTCAATTTCACGAAGGCTGCTGAGGAGAACAATGCTGAAAATCTCCTCGTAATCAGGGATAAGAAATTAGCTGAACGGTATGAGAGGAATTGGCAGGAGCATGAGAGGCATTCGGAGGTATACGAAGGGAGAGGGAGATAGAAAATGGTTGAGGAAAAAGAGAAAAAAATAATTGGCTATTTTACAGATGATAGAAACATTTATTGTACGGATTGCATTTTGAAAAACCAAGAAATGATGAATAAGAAGATTGAAAAGGCGATTACTGCGGACGATACCGATGAA
>Ga0326728_10005796_pt1 | contig 34103 bp, 37 predicted proteins | sample MB3enrmetagenome_FD_207602 | JGI IMG/M metagenome (GOLD analysis project Ga0326728, IMG submission 207602) | Lab enriched peat soil microbial communities from McLean, Ithaca, NY, United States - MB31MN | ecosystem: Environmental > Terrestrial > Soil > Wetlands > Peat | place: USA: New York...
GCATGGCCCGCCCCAGCCTCATCAAGCAGATCATCCAGGCGGTCTCCATCCCGGTCATGGCCAAGGCCCGCATCGGCCACTTCGCCGAGGCCCAGATCCTCCAGGAACTGGGCGTGGACTTCATCGACGAGAGCGAGGTGCTCACCCCCGCCGACGAGGCCCATCACATCGACAAGCACGCGTTTACTACACCGTTTGTCTGTGGTGCGCGAAACCTCGGAGAGGCTCTCCGCCGCATTGCCGAGGGCGCGGCCATGATCCGCACCAAGGGCGAGGCCGGCACCGGCGACGTGGTCCATGCCGTCCGCCACATGCGCCAGATTACGCGCGAGATGCGCGCCCTCACGGTCCTATCCGAGCAGGAGCTTTACGCCGCCGCCAAGGACCATCAGGCGCCCTACGAACTGGTGCGCATGGTCGCCCGCACGGGCAAGCTGCCGGTGCCCAACTTCTCCGCCGGCGGCATCGCCACCCCGGCCGACGCCGCGCTGATGATGCAACTGGGCGCGGAGGCCGTCTTTGTCGGCTCGGGAATCTTCATGAAGGAGCGCGCCACCCCGCTCGAAGTCGAGAACTGGACGGAGTCGGAAGCCGAGGTAGGCCTATGCGGAAAGGACGACGTGGGCACTCCCCGCAACCCCGAAGAGCGCGAGGAGGCCGTCAGCCGCGCCCGGGCCATCGTGGCTGCCACTACCCACTTCAACGACCCCAAAATTCTGGCCGAGGTCAGCGAGCAGGTCACGGGAACGATGAAGGGCCTGGCCGCCGCCGGCATCGAAGAGAAGGACCAGCTGCAGACCCGCGGCTGGTGAGCACCTGCGGTGCGGCCAGACGCTCGCTATTCGCTCCCAAGAGCTACGTTGCTTTCCCAGGTCTCAGAATCGAGACCTGGGGCACCCGCAGTCGGGCGGAGGGAGCAGGGCCTTCAGGCTCCTGGATACAGCGGCTCAACGAAGGCCTTTAGGCCCGGGCTCTTTTCCCTGCAGCCTGCTCGACCTGGCAGCATAAACGAAATGCCCGTGGCTAAAGCCGCATCGAATGCAAGCCTTCGCCCGGGGGCCTGAAGGCCCCTGCTCCCTCCGGCTGTCCGTCCCAGAGCCTTGACCTGGTACACATTTTTGTGTACTATTGATCCATGAGCAGCGCCGAGTTCCAAAGGTGGCTGAAGAGCAAGGGCGCCAAATTCGACCGTTCGCGGGGCAAGGGTTCGCACATTTACGTCACACTGAATGGCAAGACCACCGTGATGCCCACGCACCGCACCGAGATGCCCGTCGGCACTGTCGAAAACATCAAAAAGCAACTTGGTCTGAAAGGAGAAAAGTGATGCTGCAATACGCCGCAAAGTTGACGCCCTGCCTCCCCGAGGAGGGCGGATATACGGTGACCTTCCGCGACGTGCCAGAGGCACTTACCGATGGATCAACGCTGGAGGAGGCCCTCAAATACGCGGCCGAGGCATTGGAACTGGCTCTGGAGCATTACCTCGATGAGCGCCGGCAGAGTCCCATTCCTACCCCTCCGCGGAAGGGAGAGTACCTCATCGCATTGCCCGCCAGCCTCTCGCTCAAGTGCGCTCTGCTCAATGAGATGATTCGCCAGGATGTGCGCCCGGCGGAGTTGGCCAAGCGCCTGAAAACCAGCAAGCAGGAGGTCAATCGGCTCACCACCTTGTCCCATGCCACCAAGGTGGACCGCATCGCCGAGGCCTTCCATGCGCTGGGCAAGGAACTCATTATCAAAGTTGCGTAGTTGGCCGTTCCCAGGTCCGGAAGTCCCGACCTGGGGCACCCGGCAACCAGCATACTCCGACCGCGAAGCCATGCGCGGCAAGCGTTCGTGGTTCCCGGGTCATCCCATCTCAAAGGCGAAATCCGGGGCACCCCATGCCGCGGCAGGTTTGCTTCCCCGGGGGGTCTGGGCTCCAGCCGGATCAGGCATTCCGTTTGCGCCGCAGTAAGCCAATCAGCCCTGCCAGTCCGCTACCGAGAAGGACCAGGCTCGAAGGCTCAGGGGTGGTCGCCGCCGGCCCCAAATCGGTCACCGAGACATCATCAAGGAAGAACGTACCACCGATATCTTGACTTGCCAGGGTGAAGGTTGACGATGTGGTGGTTGCGGTTACATCAAAGGTTTCGGTAGTCCAGGAATACTCGATCCCTGTCGTGTCTGTGGCCATGAATCCTGTAATGCCTCCGAAGGAAGCCGAAAGGTACCCACCAGAATCAATTGAGGCAGCATCATTTTCGGCGAGCCAGAAGCTAACATCGTAATTGTCACCGACATTGGTCTCGATCGTCTGGCTGATTGACGCGGAATTGGGTAGACCACAGTTGGTTGTTGGAGCTTGAAAGCAGTTGACATAACCTGCTGGGTCGCTCGGGCTGCCTACCGCCCCAAACCCAGATGCAGGCTGATTTGTGAAGACCCAATCGGAGCCGGTGTTGAAATCTGGGTCTGTGATCAGGTTCGTTGCGAAAGCATCGCCTGACAGCAGGATTGCAAATATTGCGAGGGAAAAGGCCCGCAGAATAAGCTTCACGACGTCCTCCGTGGATTGGCGCTCCAACGTTCGGGAGAAGGCGGGGCCTTCTCGCAGGTTCTTTGGCGGAATTATCTTCGGTTCGCGATATGCGGCCCGAGGGTCTCCCACTGCCGAAGGAAAAGTTACAAATTCCTATGCACTTTCAGTGCGAGAGTAATGATATTTATTTTCATACGTTTGTCGAGCTGAAAAATGCCAGCGGTGTCGTCAAGCCGCTTTTGTAAGAACTCGGAGGGTGCGGTTTTTCCATTCCAGGCTGAATCCCTGGAAGATGGAGTAGATGATGCGGTCCACCGACTGGACGTTGACGAAGCAAACCATGGGCCGGGTACCCCATCCTTCGCTTCTTTCTAGCGAGGGTTGGGAAGCGAGAACCTCATGCGAGCGGATAGCGAGCGTCCGCCCCACCGCAGGTGGTCAGAGCAGGTCGAGGATGTCTTGGATTGAAATGGACAGGGCCTGGGCCACTTCGGCAAGGATTCCATGAAATGTGCCGATCTTGAGAGGATCGTGCAGCGGAACAGAGATCGAATGAGTGGGCGCCGCTTCATGAAACAGCCTGACGTGGCTTCCCTTCTGGCGAATCACGGCATAGCCGACCCGTTCCAGAGCGCGAATCAGGCGGTCGGCCGATACCCCGCGCGGCAGCTTCATGCAGCCTCGACCGCAATCAGCTCATCTTTTACAAAATGCAGTTGAATGAGCTTGGGCTTTGCCGGCGAATCGTCAAAGTGGAGGCTCGTCACCTCCAGCACGTTGTCGCGCAACTCCTGCCAGGTCTCAGCTTCTGTGAAGATGGCTTGCCCCAGCGCCCGCGCCACATAGCCGCCCTCTTCCGCCTCGCGCACCTCGAATATCAGTTCCATGCAAAGATCATAATGGAAAGATTGAACCCGCAGGAGTTCCGTCAGTCGGTTTTTTCAGCCGGATCAGGCCGCGTCGGTTAGGCCGACAGCTTGTTCAGCAGGTCGATCTTCACAATCCCGTCGGGAAAGACGGCGCGAATCTCCAGCGCCCCGCCCATCGCTTCGACGTAGCTGCGCAGGGTGCTGAGGTACATATCGGTGCGCTTTTCCAGCTTGGAGATATTGCCCTGATCCATCTCCAGCACTTCGGCCAGACGGGTTTGCGTCATTTCGCGGGCTTGGCGAAGCTGGTGCAAAGGCATCAGCGCCAGTTCCTCTTTCACCCGCGCGGCCACGCGCGCCTGACTTTCCGGCGACATCTTCGCTCGCAATTCATCGAAGTTCCGGGCCATAGCTCTACTCCTTTCCGATCTCGCGCAGATGTTGCGCGTAGATTGCATCCGCTTTCGGCACGAATTCCTCATACCACCGGGGATTGCCTGTCTTGTCGCCGCCAATGAGAAGAACGCCGGTGCGCCGCGGATCGAATGCGTACAGAACCCGATAAGGCCGGCCCTCATGCTGAATCCGCAGCTCGCGCATATTCCGCACCTGCGAACCGTGGATGGTGTCTGCATAGGGCCGGGTGAGCGCGGGGCCTAGCTCGGCCAGCAATTCAACCGAGACTCGAACGCTTTCCTGCTCGGCAATGCTGAGGCTGTCCCACCATCCGCCAAACTCATCCGTAAATTCGACTTCCCCAGGCCATTCATGTACTATGGCAATAAATACATATGTAGTCAAGGGCATATTTCGCCATCTACGTCACGGAATCTCACTACCGCAGGTGGTTTACGCAGCGGTCAACTGCCCGAAGATATCAGGCAGGCTGACATACAAGGGCGTGCCTTTGACCTCCAGACGCGAGGATTCGACCCATTCCGCTTCCGAGCACATGCGCCCCGTGCGCGTCTTGGGATCGATGATCCAGACCGTCTCCACGCCCATCTCGCGATAGTCCTGCGCGCGCTCCTGCGTATCGGAGTAGGTATCGTCGGGAGAGAGAATCTCGATTACCAGGAGGGGCGGATCGGTCAGCACATCCGGCTGCGCTCCGGCCGCCAGCACGACTACATCCGGTACGCGGACCCTATTCTCCGAGACTCGAACCCGCTGTTCCGTGCTGCCGGTGATTCCCCATTGTTTCTCGTGTGTGCCGAACCAAAGCGCCAGCAGCCACTGCAATCGCGCATGTTCCCACTTGCCCACGTTGCGCTCCCTGATCTCTCCATCCACGTACTCGCGGTCCGGCCGGTAGCTGTTGCCGAGATATTCATTCAACGGGATGTGCAAAGCCGTGGCCATAGCAAGGAATATAGCATGGATTCCGTGCGCGTATAGGTCAGAACTGTACCTCCCATCGTTGCGGCCGGGTGCCCCGACGGCGGATTCTCGGCCCCGAGAGCGCGCTCTCCAAGCTAGGATCGCTAATCGCTTCCGCCCCCGCCATCGCCCCCACCGCCATCCCCGCCGCCGTCGCCGCCTCCGCTGTCGCTGCTGCCGCTGTCGCTGCCTGAATCGCTGCCGCTGTCGCTGGCGGAATCCATGCCTTCGGCCTCGCTCTCCGTGGTCGATTCGGTAATTTCCTCGTTGTTGCCAACGGCGGATTCCTCTTCAACCGCACCCACAGGCTTGCCATCCTCCTCGGTGACAACCTTGGAGGTCGCCGACATTCCCGAGGGAGTTGAGCTGACTCGAAACCAGGTCCCAGTGCTGAGTGAGCCCGAGGTTTCACCTCCCGATGCATCTCCGCCAGCGGTATACTCCCAATCGGAAAAACCGTTGCGGTCGTGGCTGCGCGTATAGTAGCGGCCATCATCCGCCCGGTAGATCTTGCCGAATTCCTTTTTGGGCACCCGGTTCCTGGATGAGCTGTGCTTTGAATTCACGCCAATCGCAATGAAAATCAGAATGGCGAAGGCAACCAGAAAACCGGCAGCAATCTTGACGTTTCGCTCTTCCGCCATGGCTGTTTCCTTCTCAAACGCGGCGACAGGAATGACCTCGCGCGTTCTTCACACACCAATCTACCATCGAGACGGGAGACCGGGGCGTACCACAATAGGGGGCTGTTTCCGCCACCCGGACGCGCCCCAGGCAAGTTAAGATGAACCAGGTCCATTCCTCATGAAGATCGTCGTCGCCATCAAGCAGGTTCCGGAGCGCGATGCGCAGGTGCGCATCGACGCGGCGGGCCAGTGGATTGAGGAAGCCGGACTCCAATTCTCGCCGAACGAGCCGGATGCCTATGCTCTCGAAGAGGCGCTCCAGCTCAAGGAAAGGTCCGCTGCGGCGGACGACGAAGTGGTTGTGGTCAGCGCCGGGCCGGAGCGCGTGGGAGCGGCGATCCGCGATGCTCTGGCCAAGGGCGCCGACCGCGGCATCCAGATTGTCTGCGACGATCTGGGCGCGCGCGATGCGCTCGGAGTGGCCCGCTTGCTGGCGGCCGCCATCGAGCCCGAGAATCCCGACCTGATCCTCACCGGCTTGCAGTCGGAAGATCTGGGCCTGGGCCAGACGGGCGTCATTTTGGCCGAGCTGCTCGGCTTGCCCCACGCCACGCTGATCCTCCATGTGGAGAAGACCGGGACCGGCGTAACCGCCAAGCGCGAGCTCGAAGAGGGCTGGTTCCAGACGATCGAGCTGCCCACCCCCGCCGTGCTTACCATCCAGTCCGGCGGCAACAGGCTGCGCTACGCCACGCTGATGGGCATCAAGCGCGCCAGAACCAAAGAGGTGCGCCGGCTGACCGCCGCGGAACTTGGCGTGGACTCGGCTCCCGTATTGGTCCTGGAGCGGGTCGCGCTGCCGCGGAAACAGAAGTCCACGCAGATTCTCGCTGGCACGGCCAAGGAAGCCGCGGCGGCGCTGGTTGAAAAACTGAGGTTCGAGGCAGGCGTGCTATGAGCGGCGTTCTGGTCGTGCTGGAAGAGCGCGCGGGCCGCATTGCTCGCATTGGTTGGGAGGCCGTCGCAGCCGGGCAACGGCTGGGAGCGCAACTGGGCCTGCCTTTGAGCGCAGCCATTCCTGGCGGGGAGACCGCGTCGCTGGCCGCGGAAATCGCCGCCCGGCCACTCGCCAAAGTGATGCGAGTGGAGCATCCGCTGCTGGCCCAGTACACTGCCGACGGCTTCACGCTTGCCCTGCAGCAGCTCATCGAAAACGAGCGCCCCACGCGCGTGGTCTTTCCGCACACTTACCAGGTGCGCGACTACGCGCCGGCGCTGGCTGCCCGCTTTGGCCAGGTTCTGATCGGCGATGTGGTGGAGATCGGCGATGGCCCGGTCTTCACCCGCCAACTCCTTCAGGGCCGGATGAACGGAACCTATCGGCACACCGGCGGCGGACCCTGCTTTGTCTCCGTGCAGGCCGGGGCCTTTCGCGCCGCGGCGCCAGACGGCCGGACCGGCGAATCCTTGGCTCCAATTGGGATCTTCACTCCCACCCTCGATCCATCCAAAATTCGCACCCGCCCCAGCCAGCCCTGGCGCGGCGGGGCGCAGAGCGTTGACCTGGGTTCCGCGCAGCGGATCGTCAGCGTAGGACGCGGGATCAAGGATGCAGAGAACATTCCAATGGTTCGGGAACTGGCCACTGCGCTGGACGCGGAGCTGGCCGCCTCACGGCCCATCTGCGACAACGGCTGGCTGCCGATTGAGCGACAGGTCGGCAGCTCGGGCCAGACCGTCTCACCCAAGCTTTATCTGGCAGTTGGAATCTCCGGAGCGATTCAGCACTTGGTGGGGATGAAGGGTTCGCAGTGCATCGTGGCCGTCAACAGGGATCCTGACGCGCCCATCTTCGAGGTCGCCGACTACGGCATAGTCGGCGACCTTCTTGAGGTGGTTCCGGCGTTGACCGCGGCGGTGAAAGCGGCCCGGCAGTAACCGGGCTCGCCCGCTTGCCTTACCGCCAGTAGTAAAACCCGCCAATCATGTAATACGGCCGGTAGTAAACCGGCGGATACCCGTAGGTATAGACGCCGGCCACGTACGGAGAGCCGTAGTAGGGGGAGCCGTAGGGGTAATAGCCGCGCCGGTAGAGGCTCGGCCCGCCGTTATAGAGCCCCTGCGCAAGCCGGGACGCCTCTTGCGCGCTTACCGGCGTTACCGTCAGTGGCGCGGTCAGGTGGAAGACCACCAGCGCCTCGGAGGGAATCCAGACATTGGGTCCGGGCGTAGCTGCTGAAGCCGCCGTGCCCGCGGCCAGACCCGCCCCGGCGCCGATGGCGCAGCCCGCGCCACGGCCTACGGCGCAGCCGATGATGGCGCCCACAATCCCGCCGCCAAGAGCATTGCCCACCGTCTCGCCGGCCTTATTCGGTCCCTTCACCTTGAATTCGTCGGTACTGAGCGGATAACTCTGCCCGCCAAGGTCCAGCGAGGTAAGCTTGAGCGCCAACTCCGGGCTGCCGCCCAGGTCGCCGGCCTTCTTGGCCTCGGTAACCACTCCATGCACAGTCGCGCCGCGCGGAATCGCCAGCACGCCGAAAGCCACGTCGCGGATCACGGTGAACTGCACCGGCTCGCCATCCTTGGCTCTCTTGCTGTTCAAGGCCTCGGCCGTCCGTACCTGGATCAGCGTTCCTGCCGGTATGGTCACCGGGCCCTTGGGAGTTTCATAGGCAGGCTCGGGCGGCTGCAAATGAGTGATGCGCGGATTAGCGGGTACATACTGAGGCCGCTGCGGCGGCGCAGAAGGCGGCTGAGCCTGATCCGACCCCTGTCCAGGGGGCGGCAGCGGTCCATCCGTAACCGCCGGGGGAGGGGGCACGGGCGCCATGGATTCATCCCCTTGGCTGTCCGCCATCTGCTGTGTGCCGGGAGCAGCCGGCTGGGCCGCCTGCGGATTGCCAACCTTCAGGTTGTTGTGGACCTTGGTCACGCCCTCGACATGGCCGGCGATCGCCTCCGCCAGTTCGCTGGAAGCATCGCTCGACACCGTTCCCGACAACGTGACCTCGCCCTGGATGGTAGCGGCGGTGATCAGGTCGCTCTTCAGCGCCTTGGAAGCATCCAAAGCATGCACCACGTCCATCTCGATCTGTCCGTCCGTGCGCTGGCTGTCCCGCTGGGCCGTGACGGTAACGGAGTTTTCGTCCGGAGCCTGGGCAACCGCAATCACTCCGCACAAAGCAACCAGCCCGGCCCACGCCAGAATCTGGGGAATGGCTCTCTTTAGCATGCTCCGATTCATTCTCATCTCTCTCCTCCGCCTGTAGCGCGGCTCCAACGGCCAATCGAAGCTGCGCCGCTTGAACCAACGCTCTAGGGTGCTGCTTTCGGCCCAAACATTTAGACGAGGTTTGGCGAAAGCCGTCATCGGTTAGAACCCGGCCAACGGAAAAAAGTTCCGCGCCGCGCAACAAGAGCCCGATCGCAGAAGATGACCGCGCGGCAAGAAACAGCGGCACGGGACTGAAAGCCGCAAGAACCTCCGCGCCAAGAGACTCCAGGCCTCGCTGACTGCAACCTCTCGGCTTTTGGTTGTTCTCTGCGCTTACCGGAGCGCCTGATCGAAGGCCGCGGCCAGCGTCCTCAACCCGGCCGCCACATCGGCTCCCAGATGAACCCGCAAAGCCCGCCGTCCGCGCGACTCGAGAACCGCCAGGTCTCCGGCAGCCTGGGCGTCGATGACCACGCCAAAGCTGTATGTCTGACCCGGGACATCGACATCCGCCTCGACATCGTGTTCCGCGGTGATCTGCAGGAATACCCCGGTGTTGGGACCGCCCTTGTAGTCCTGTCCGGTGGAGTGAAGGAAGCGCGGCCCAAAGCCCAGGCAGGTAGCCACGCGCTTGGCGTCGCGCACCTTGAGGCGGAAGACCTGAATCGCCGCCTCATACTCCGGGAACATGGGCAGAAAAGCCAGCGTGGCAAAGTAGTCGCCGACATGAATCTGGTTGAGATGGGCGCGCAGGAATCCGGCCAGCGTCGACACAGGAAAGCCGGATCTCAGTTTGGCTGCATAAGCCTCAGTTGCGTAAATGGCTATTCCTTCGTCTACGAGAATTGGCTCCCGCTCAGGCAGCGTTCCCGTCTTTTCGTAGGCTTCGGTCAGGGCGCGGGTCTCGATCTTGGCCGACTCCACGTCCGGCTGGTTGAAGGGGTTGATGCCCATCGCCGAGCCGGCCACTGCCGTGGCCACCTCCCAGGTGAAAAACTGCCCGAAAATCTCGTAGGGGTCCGATATCTCAATATGGATGACCGGATGGCCCGCGGCCTCGATAGCCGCAACTTTCGCATCCAGGACGGAATCGGCCGTGCTCACCAGCTTCACGTAGACGAAGATGCGGTCGCTGCCGTAGAACTGCGGCTGGCCGATCACCTCGCGGTCCACGGGCGTAATCCCCTTGCACAGCTTGCCGGTCGATTCGGCGATCAGTTGCTCCAACCAGGCGCCCAGGTCGTAGATCTCCGGCGAGGTGAAGATGGTGAGCTTATCGCGGCCGGCATTGGCCGCCGCGCCCAACACCAGGCCCAACTGGACCGCGAAGTTCTGCCCCAATGCTTCCTTGGCCGCGGCGATAGCCTTGCCTGCCTCGTCCAGCAGCCGCCCCGTATGCAAACCGGCCGCCGTGGCCGGCACAAGGCCAAAGTTCGAGAGCGCCGAGTAGCGCCCGCCTATCTCCGGGTCGCCATAGAAGATGTACCGGAAGCCGTCGACCCTGGCTACCTGCTCCATCTTTGAGCCGGGATCGGTAATGGCGACAAAATGGGCGCCGGCCTCAGCCTCTCCCACGTCATCCTTCATCTGCTCAAAGAAGTACTGCTTGAGAATGTTCGGCTCCAGCGTGGAGCCGGATTTACTGGCCACAATGACCAAGGTCTCCTGGAGCTTCAGGCTGTCGCGAACCGCCTTCACCTGCGCCGGATCGGTGGAGTCCAGAATTCGCAGCTCGGGAAACTCGACCTGCTGCCCGAACGTCTCGGCCAGCACCTCGGGGCACAGGCTGGAGCCGCCCATGCCCAGCAGCAGAACCGTCTTGAAGCCGCCGGTCTCAATGTCCGCGCCCAGCTCGGCAAGGTTGCCCAGATCCCGCTCCTGCCGCTCGACAATGTCGATCCAGCCCAGCCACTTCTCCTCGCCGTCCGAGGTCCAAAGGCTGGCGTCCTTCTGCCAGAAACGCTCAATCTTGTTGTTGGCTTGCCAGTCGGCGACGGCCCGGTCCACGGCGTCGCGAAGTTCTTGGGGCAGTGCGAATCGGAAGCTCATAGCGCCTTTCATTCTACTTGATAACCTGGGGTCGAATTGGGGCAAGGAACTGGAGGCCGGTTTAAAGCTCGTGGAAAACACGCAAATCCTCACCGTCAATGTTGATGACGGAAACGGATGTTATAGGAGACGCCTACTGTCACACCTCTCGGCTTGAGGTCGAAAAAGGTGATAGGAGTGACCTTGTAGTTCACAAAAAGCCGTTGCCAGGACTGCTCCTCATACTCGGCGCGAACCCGAACGTTGGGCGAAATCCGGTAGTTGATCCCAACGCCAAGGGCGCGGAGATCCCTGTCGTCGTGGTTGTAGCCCGGCACCCCTTTGAAGTCGACGCTGCCCTGCTCCCACATGAACTTGGCAAACGGCGTGAACCTGTGGTAATGGCGCCAGCTATAGATCGCCCCGCCACCCCCGGTGTCTTCGCGCAGATTGGAGGGCTGGTTCGAGTTGCGGCCGAGCGAGATGTCTCGGACCTCGCCTTCTACTCCCAATCCGTGCAGGAAAGCCGGACCCATATTCAGGTAAAAGTCCAGCCAGATTGTAGCGCCCTCCATGACGCCCGCGGGGTAGGGATTAGTTCCGGGATCATGGTAGGCGTCGTTGTAACCGCAAACGCCAATCCCAGCGGAGAACCTTGTAGGGCTCTCAAAAGCGTCGGGAACGGTCTGGGAATGAGCTTGCGCTGCCACGCCGAGAAAGAGCGTCGCTAGAACCAATCTCGAACGCATGGTGCGCCTCCATCTGAACTGCAGGACGCCTCAGGTGGCGAGCCCTTCCGGGCCAGTGTACATCGGCAGTTCAGGATTGCAAAGCCAAGATTCCAAGAACTGTTGTACCTCCGGCGCCGTGTTTCGACCCGGGTATTCCTCCACGTTCAGGCTTAGAACAGCGACTCTCCCCCCTCGTCTTCGATGGCGGCAATCAGCGACTTGAGTAGTTCAACCCGGCCCGCGGCCAGGAGTTGCGCATTCCTCAACCGGAGCCTGCTCGGCAAATGCTCCGCCGCCCTCCGCAGCACCGGAAGCACATCTGAAAAAGTGGCATAGCGCGTATCGCGCCCAATTTTGACCAGCGCGCGCAAGGCTCCGATCGCACCCAACTGTTCCAACATGTCGGCATCCCGCAGCAGAACTGCTTCCAACCGGCTTGGCTCGTCCTGCGGCTGGTGGGTGCGGATGGCCTCCGCAACAGCCTCCAGCTTCCCGGCTGGGAATCCCCAGCCCGCCAGCAGTTCGCGCGTCCGCGCAATCGTATAGGGAACGTGATCCCAGCATTCCAGTCGCGCCGGATCCTGAGGCCGGTGACCCAAGAAGACTCCCAGGTCGTGCATCCAGGCAGCGGCAAAGAGAATGTCGTCGTCGTACTCCATTCCCTGCCCCAACCGGACCGCCAGCTCATAAACCCTCGGCTGATGGCCAAACTTGTCCACCGGCAGCGCTTCGGCCCGGATGTAGGCCGCCACCGAATCACGCCACGCCAGCTCCGTCACTGCGCCTCTCCCGATGCGGTCTTGCCTGGCCAGTTAGGCGCGATGCGAATCAGTTCCAGGCCGCCCAGGTCCTCGATCGCAAACTCCGGCGCGGCCGCGGGAACGCCTAGGATCCCCCGCGCCGGCAGAGCGACCGGCTCGAAGTCGTCGCAGGGGCTGAGAATCCTCCCCGACCCTTCAGCCGCAAAGAGATACGCCAGGCCGCAATCCGGCTCGCCATCCCCGGCCAGGCTGGCGCTCGCCCTCCTCCCGTCCACGGGAATCCGTTCAATGCGGAAATACTTCTCGTCCAGCAGAATCGTACGATCCGCGAGCGCCCTGGGCGGAACCTTGCCCGCGCGGGTCACGAGCCGCGTGGCCTCCAGACCCTTCTCGATGTGCAGTTCGCGCCCGCGGCCATAGTCGTACAAGCGATAGGTCAGATCGCAGTTCTGCTGGGTTTCCAGCAGAATCGACCCCGGCCAGATGGCGTGAACCGTCCCCGCGTCTACAAAGATCATCTCTCCCGCCGCCACCGGCAGCAGGTTGAGGCTCTCTTCCAGCGTACCCGCCTGGATTCCTTCCCTCACCTGATCCAGCGTGACCCCCGGCTTCAGTCCGGCCGCCACCTGCGCGCCCGGCTCCGCCGCCAGAGCAAACCAGCATTCGGTCTTGCCGCGAGGCTGACCGTACTTTTGCGCCAGCCTGTCGTCCGGATGCACCTGCACGCTCAGCTTTTCCCTGGCAAAGATGACTTTGATCAGCAGTGGCGAAGCCGGCGACTGGGCGCGCGCACCGAGCATAGCTTCGGAATCTTCGGCAAAGAGAGTGCCCAGCGTCTTGCCAGTGTGCGGGCCGGTCTCCACCACGCAATCGTCCCCGGTGAGCCAGACTTCTCCGATTGGTTCGCCACCTTCGGCTACCCGGTCATACCAGGGGCGGAGATCGTCAAATCCCCATACCCGGCCCACAAACCTGGGCGCAATGCGAAAAGGAGCCAGTTTTGAAAGCGGCAATTGCACAGAAGAAGCCATTCGAGTCGTCCCCATCACCCCCACAAGAAAGACTGCCATCCGGCCTCAAGGCAGGCCTGCATTCAGCCGGAACAGCACCGTCCCTTCGACCGCAATCCCACTCTACCAGACAGGCGCAGCTTGCTCTGAACTATTCATTACATCGGCGTCAACACGTAGAAATGGAACCGAAATACTCTTTGGCGCATTCTAGCGGAATGGTGTACAATAGGCACATGAGAACAAATGTCACGCTGGACGAAGATGTCCATCAGCTTGCGTCTATCTATGCAACCGCGAAGGGGATCACGCTCGGCGCTGCCATTGGCGAGCTGATCCGGAAGGCGGAGGCGGCGACACCCCCCGCACCCGATATCAGGCGGTCGGCCAGCGGCCTTGCCATGTTTCCGCCCAGCGGCAAAGTTCTCACTTCGCAGATGGTCAAAGAGGCCGAGAGTGAATTCGACTAAGGATCGCTACCTGCTCGACCTCAATGCGTTGATAGCCCTCGGAGATCCTGACCACGAGTACCATCAGGCCATACAAGAGTGGTTTATGTCGTCAGGAAAAGCCGGCTGGGGAGTCTGTCCCCTCACGGAGGCCGGGTTTGTCCGGATAACAACGAATCCAGGCTACCGCCCCACCCCCCGCACCATCGCGCAGGCTACGGCTATTCTCGCCGACTTTGCCACCCACCCCGGCTATCGCTACTGGGACATCTCAGACAAGTGGGCAGTGCTCACCGCGCCGTTTTCCGACCGGTTATTGGGACATCAGCAGGTTACGGACGCCTATTTGCTCGGGCTTGCGGTGAAAGAAAAGGGCGTCCTCGTTACGTTTGACAGGGGGATCAGGTATCTGGCCGGAACGGACTACAGCCGGAATCTGCTTGTTTTGGATTCTTTGTGATCCGCTCAACTCCGGATCGAAGCGAATCCCTCCGCAGCCGGTTAAATCCGGCTGGTTGCTGGCCACCATGCAAGTTTGCCCGCTTCTGCCCAAACCGGATAGCCTAAGAGGTGTCTCGCCGGCCCGGAATGTCTCGTGCCGCCAACCCCTGCGGAAAGCAGCGAAGGAGTAAGCCCAGGCCTATGCAAGATCCAGTTTTCATCTGCGTGATCGGGTCCGGATATGTGGGACTCGTTGCCGCCGTCTGTTTTGCCGAGATGGGCCATCGCGTCCTTTGCGTTGACAATGACGAGGCCAAGGTCAAGACACTGCGCGAGGGCGGCGTACCCATCTACGAAGACCACCTGCCCGAGCTGCTAGCCAGGCACCGGGGCAGCGGCGTGGAGTTTACCACCGATCTGGGCGGCGCCGTTGAAGCGAGCGAGGCTATCTTCATCGCCGTGGGCACACCCCAGGGCGACACGGGCGCCGCCGATCTTTCCTTCGTCGAGGCCGTGGTATCCGAGATTGCGCGTCACATCAAGGACTACAAAGTGATCGTGGAGAAGAGCACGGTGCCGGTCTATACCAACGATTGGATCCGCCGCGTTCTGCACCGCCATGGCGTGGATCCTCAGAACTTCGACGTGGTCTCGAACCCCGAGTTCCTGCGCGAGGGCACGGCTATCATCGACTTCCTGCATCCCGACCGAATTGTGGTGGGCGCCGGCACGGAGCGCTCCGCCAATCTCCTCCGCCGCATCTATGACCCCCTCGTGAGCGGCAGTTATTACTCCCAGCCCGGCGCGCTGCCGGGGACGCTGAGCGCATCGCATCCAGCCAAACTGCTCGTCACTTCAGCGCAGAGTTCCGAGCTCATCAAGCACGCCTCCAATGCCTTTCTGGCCTTGAAGATATCGTTCATCAACGCAGTGGCGAACCTGGCCGAAGCCGTGGACGGAGACATTGAAGACATCGCCGCGGGCATGGGCCTTGACAGGCGCATCGGCCCTGGGTTTCTGCACGCCGGCCTCGGTTACGGCGGCTCCTGTTTCCCCAAGGACGTGGCCGCGTTTCACTGGGTGGCGCAGCAGCGCGGTGTGGACTTTGAACTCCTCCAGGACGTCCGCAAGATCAACGAAAGACAGAAGGACGTCTTCTTCAACAAGGTGCTTTCGGCGCTCTGGACCCTGCCCGGAAAGCGGCTGGCCGCGCTGGGTTTGGCCTTCAAGGGCAATACCGACGATATTCGCGAGTCTCCAGCCATCGAGATCATCAAGAGACTGCTGGAAGCGGGCGCCACGGTCGCGGCTTACGATCCGGCGGCCATGGAACGCGCCCGGAGGGTGCTTCCGGCTTCGGCGAAACTTCGCTATGCTGGCAACCTTTACGATGCGGCCAGGGACGCTGACGCGGTGCTGATTCTGACCGACTGGAAGGAGTTTGCGGAGATCGACCTGGCGCGGCTGAACAATGCCGTTCGCTTCCCAATCGTGGTTGACGGCCGCAACCTTTACAGGCCTCAGCAGATGCTCGACCATGGATTCACGTATGTCAGCGTGGGCCGGCCGGCCAGTTATCAGGCGCAACAGGGAAAGCCGCGCAGTGGAGTGTTATAGCCGCTGCTGAGCATGGTAGTATGACTCTCAGTTCCCCTTGCCGCACACCTGGCCGTTGAGAAGACCTGTCAATGGAGCCGCAATCCCCTGACCGCGGAGTTTGAAAGTTAGATCATGCGCATACTGGTTACCGGCGCTGCCGGATTCCTGGGTTCTCACCTCACCGATCGTCTGCTTGCCGAAGGCCACACTGTTGCCGGTGTCGACAATCTCTCGACCGGCGATCGCGAGAACATCGCCCACCTGGCAGCCGAGCCGCGCTTCCACTTCGAAGAGCGTGACATCTGCCAGCCCTTCGATCCGGGACCGGTAGGCTACGTCTTCAACTTTGCCTCTCCCGCCAGCCCGCCGGAGTACCTCCGTTTGGGAATCGAGACCCTGCGCGTGGGCTCCGCCGGCGTCGAAAACACCCTCGAAATCGCAGCCAAGTACGGTGCCGGCTTTCTTCACGCTTCCACGTCGGAGTGCTACGGCGACCCGCTCCAGCATCCGCAGACAGAGGAATACTGGGGCCATGTGAACCCGGTCGGCCCGCGCTCGGTCTACGACGAAGCCAAGCGCTACGGCGAGGCGCTGGTGATGGCCTACCACCGTTCTCGCGGCGTAAATACTCACCTGGTTCGCATCTTCAACACCTACGGTCCCCGGCTGCATCCCAGCGACGGCCGGGTGGTTTCGAACTTCATGATGCAGGCCTTGCGCGGCGAGCCGATCACCATCTACGGCGATGGCAGCCAGACGCGCAGCTTCTGCTACGTTGACGACCTGATCGAAGGCATCCTGCGTCTCTCGCGCTCCAGCGAACACATGCCGGTGAACATAGGCAACCCCGACGAATTCACGATCCTCGAGTGCGCCCAGGCCATCCTCGAGGTGACCGGCTCAAAGAGTGAAATGTGCCTCGCGGCCCTGCCCGAGGACGACCCCACACGCCGCTGCCCCGACATTACGAAGGCCCGCACCCTGCTCGGTTGGGAACCGCGCATCTCGCTCAAGGAAGGTTTGGAGAAGTCGCTCGATTTCTTCAAGAGCAAGGTCGCGGCCGGGTCCTGAGGCTTCCTCAGAAGAGCTGTCGAGCGAGGCCGCCGCGAGATCCCCACCGGCCCTGCATCGATGAAAAGGTACCCTCCCGCGGTTCACTGAAGACCCCCTTGCATACATGCGCTCCGTTTGCTACCCTTGCCCTGCCATGCCACGACCAGCTCTCTTGTTTCTTGCCGCCGGGCTTGTTCTCTCCGGCGCCTTGCCGCTGTCCGCGCAGAAGTTTCTCCCCAAATCCATCCAGTTCAAAGGCGACCCGGAGTATACCGATCAGGAGTTGCTGGCCGCGGCAGGGCTGAAAAAGGGCGCTGTACTCACCTCCGCCGAGATGCAGGATCACGCCAAGCAACTTATGGATTCCGGCGTTTTCGATAACCTCACCTACAAGTTCGATGGCATCGACCTCGTGTTCTCCTTGATTCCGGCGGCGCAGCTCTATCCCCTCCGCCTGGCGAACCTGCCGCTCGCTCCGGGCAAGGATCTGGACGCCCGACTGCATGAACACTTCCCCCTGTACCACGGCAAGGTGCCGGCCGAGGGCGGGCTTATGGAACAGGTGCGCCAAACCCTTCAAGAGATGCTTGCGGCCAAGGGCATAAGCGCCGCCATCACGGCCACGCCCTCTTCCGCTCAAGCGGGCAAGGGCGCTTTCGTCAGCTTTGCCATCGCCTCGCCGCCAGTGCTGATTGGCGAAATCCATCCGGACACGGCCCCTGCTGCCCTGGACTCCAAGGCAGAGGAAATTCTGGCCAAACTCACCGGGTCGCCCTTCGACGCGGAAGGCAGCCCGAGCCAGATTGATACCTACCTGGGCAACTTCTATCGCGACCAGGGCTACCTTGAAGCGGAGATCCACGCCAACCCGCAGGGCGCGCCGGTCATCACGCCGGAGGCCATTCGCATCCCATTTCTCGTTTCCGTATCGCCCGGCCAGCAATACTATCTGAAGAGCATCCAGCTTGCGCCCGGTCTCGTGGTTACCCAGGCGGAGTTTGATCGACAATCGGCCCTCCATCCCGGAGACATCGCTGGCGGTCAGCGCCTGACGGAAGACTGGGTGCTCATCGCGCGCCAGTACCATGACAAGGGATATATGAAACCCAGCGTACATCCCACTCCCAGCTTCGATCACGCCCAGGGCACGGTCAGCTATGCCGTGACAGTAGAGCCGGGTCCGGCCTACACCATGGGCAAACTCAGCATAGAGAACGTCGGCGACGATCTGCGCGCCATGATGCTGGCCGCCTGGAAAATGCCCGCGGGAGCGGTCTTCAACGAGAGCGCGGTTCGCAATTACTTTTTCCTTGAGGACGCGAACCCCCAGCTTCAGCGCATCTTTGCCGCGGTCAACTGCAAATACAGCCTGCACTTGAACGACGATACCCATACCGTCGATGTGGTTCTGCGGCTGGAAAAGCGGCCCTGAGCGGCTTATTCTCGTTTCCATGCCCCACTCGCTCATCTTCGACAACATGTTCCACCTGCCGCTTCCCATCCTTGAGAAGCTGGCCCGTCCCGTGATCGTCTACCTGGTGCTGGTGGTGCTGCTGCGCCTCTTCGGCAAGCGCGAGCTGGCCCAGCTCAACCCCTTTGACCTGGTTGTCCTGCTTTCGCTCTCGAACACCGTGCAGAACGCCATCATCGGCGATGACAACTCGGTCACCGGCGGCGTGATTGGCGCCTTCGGCCTGCTGGCCATCAACTGGCTGGTGGTGCGCGTGCTCTTTCGCTCCCCGCACCTCACCCGCGCACTCGAAGGCCGTTCCGCCGTCCTCGTCGTCAACGGCCAGCTCGACCGGCGCGCCATGGAACGCGAGTCGCTGACCCAAGAGGAGCTGCTTTCCGTCATTCACCGCCAGGGGTTTGAGGACTTCCACCAGGTGCGCACCTGCCAGCTCGAACCCAACGGCACCTTTTACGTGGAGGCCTTCGACCCCTCCGCCGCCGACAAGCGCCACACCGAGTTGATGGAGCGGATCGACGTACTCTCACGGGAGATCGCCGCCCTGCGCATTCAGCCCACTCTGAATCCCGAGGGGCAATAGGCAAGAATCGGCGCATCGATAAACTTTCTCAAAATAACTGTTGCGGATATATCTGTAATGGATATATAGTGTCTGCATGGCTACTGGAACCGCACCCGCCGCACCGCTATCGCCCGCCGTCTTCGCCATCTTGCTTTCGCTCGCGGAGGGCGACAAGCACGGTTACCACATCATGAAAGACGCCCGCGCGCCCCAGGGCGGCGGCATTCAAATGGGCCCCGGAACCCTCTACGGATCGTTGGAGCGCCTGATGCGCGACGGCCTGGTCGAAGAGACCGGCCTCTCCGACGACGAGCGCCGCCGTTACTACCGGCTCACCAAACTGGGCCAATCCGTGCTGGCCGTGGAGCTGGAGAGACTGGACGCCGCCGTCTCCTCCGCACACGCCCTGGGCCTGCTCCCTCACGGAGGCCGCTCATGACCCAATCCCCGACCACTGCCAACAGGCTTGAAAGGCTGTACGCGCTGGCGCTTTGCCTTTACCCCACGCCGTTCCGGCAGGGTTATGAGCTTGCCATGCGCCAAGCCTTCCGCGACGCCTTGCAGGACCGCGCGCTCTCCCGGCGTACCCTCGTTCCGCTCGTCCTCCGCGACCTCGTCACTTCCCTTGCCAAGGAGCATCTTGCCATGCTGCGCGACACATTCGCACGCCCCGCATTGGTCTTCAACGCCGTTGTCCTCACTGCCCTGGCCACCGGCCTGGCGCTCGCGCTTTACGCCATTCCGCAGCAGGTGCTGCGCCAGGGCGCCAACGATCCGCAGATCCAATTGGCCGATGACCTGGCCGCCCGCCTCGAACAGGGCATTGCGCCCGCCGAGGCGGTACCCGCCGGCTCGGTCGATATCGCTCGGAGCCTTTCGTCTTTCGTAATTGCCTATGACGATCAAGGCCGTCCATTAGCCTCCCAGGCGCAACTCAACGGAACAGCGCCAGCGCCGCCCAAAGGCGTCTTCGACTACGTCCGGCAACACGGCGAAGAGCGGCTAAGCTGGCAGCCGGCAATCGGAAATGGGCGCAGCGTGCGCATCGCCGCCGTAGTCCAGCGGGTTGGCGGGCTTCATCCGGGGTTTGTACTGGCGGGCCGCAATATGCGCGAAGTGGAAGCTCGCGAAGAGCAGGTCGAGCAGATGGCCGGACTCACATGGATCGGGATGCTTGCGGTGATTCTGGTTGGAACCGCGGCCTTCGGGTGGTACACGCGGCCTAAGACGGCATAGAAGAGCGCGGGCGGCCTTCCAAGGCAGTTCGATTCCGCGTTTTCGAGTCGAATCGGATGGGAACCGCAGTTCTTCCGCCGAAGGCGCGCCCGCCCATGGCGGCCAGTCACTCCCACTCGATCGTCCCCGGCGGCTTCGAGGTAATGTCGTAGACCACGCGGTTGATGCCGCGCACCTCGTTGACGATGCGGCTGGAGATGCGCTTGAGCACCTCGTAGGGCAGCGGGGTCCAGTCGGCGGTCATGCCGTCCTCGGAGTGCACGGCCCGCACCGCCGCGGTGTAGGCGTAGGTCCGCTGGTCGCCCATTACGCCCACGCTCATCACCGGCAGCAGCACGGCAAAGCTCTGCCAGATAGCCGAATAGAGCCCGGCCGCCTTAATCTCTGCCACCACGATCTCGTCCGCCTCCTGCAGCAGCGCCACGCGCTCCGGCGTCACCTCGCCCAGGATGCGCACGGCCAGACCGGGGCCGGGGAAGGGCTGGCGGCCAAGAATCTCCTCCGGCATTCTCATGTCGCGGCCAATCCGCCGGACTTCATCCTTGAAGAGATCCCGCAGCGGCTCAATCAGCTTCAGCTTCATCCGCGCGGGCAGCCCGCCCACATTGTGGTGGCTCTTGATGGTCTGGCTCGGCCCCTTCACGCTGCTGGATTCGATCACGTCCGGGTAAAGCGTCCCCTGCACCAGCCAATCTACCCCGCCAGTCTCCTTCGCGATGCGCTTCGCCTCATCGTCGAAAACGGCAATGAACTCCGCGCCGATGCGCTTGCGCTTGGTCTCCGGGTCGATCACTCCGGCCAGTCGCGCCATGAACCGCTCGCTGGCGTCCACGGCGACGATCTTGAGGCCCAACCGGTCGCGCAGGTTCTTCTGCACATTCGCAAACTCGTTCTTGCGCAGGACGCCGTTGTTGACAAAGACGCAGGTCAACTGGCTGCCGATGGCCCGGTGCACCAGCACCGCCGCCACCGACGAGTCCACCCCGCCGGAGAGCCCGCAGATCACGTGCCCCGCGCCCACCTTCTCGCGGATCGCGGCCACCGTGGACTCGATAAAGTGCGCCGGAGTCCAGTCGCCCGCGGCCCCGCAGATTCCAAACACGAAGTTCTTGATCAGTTGCGGTCCCAGCGGCGTGTGATGCACCTCGGGGTGAAACTGCACCGCCCAGATGCGCCGCTCCGGATTGGCAATGCCGGCCAGCGCGTTCGCCGTGACGGCCGTGCGATGAAAGCCCTCCGGCAGCGCCAGCGCCTCGTCGCCGTGGCTCATCCACACCGCCAGAGCCGGCGGCAGCCCGGCAAACAACGCCGTTGCCGCGTCCTCGATGACCACTTCGGCGTGACCGTACTCGCGCTTCTGGCCCGGCCGCACCTTCCCCCCCAGGTGATGCACGATGAAGTGCAGCCCATAGCAGATGCCCAGCACCGGCACGCCCAGTTCCAGCAGCCGCGGGTCGGCCGCCGGCGCATCCGCGTCGTAAACCGACGACGGCCCGCCGGAGAGGATCAACCCCAGCGGCTGCAAAGCCTGAATCTCAGTGAGAGGCGCCGTGCAGGGCAGCACGACGGAAAAGACATTCTGCTCGCGAATCCGCCGCGCAATCAGCTGCGTATACTGCGAGCCAAAATCGAGGATAACGATTGTCTGGGTGGCCACTCTTCAGTGTGGCAGGGCCAACGCCGGGATGTAAAGACTCGCGCGGGTTTTCAACTCACCGCAACCAGGCCCCTCAGCGTCAGCCTGCCTTTAAGCAATTAACCGCCTGCGCCAGGCGGGATTGGCGCGCAAACGCTACGGCTGACTCTGTTTGGCCTTTTCCTTGACTTCCTTGGCGGCCTTCTTTGCGCCTGCATCCTGGGCGCGGGCTTGCGCATCGAGGCCGTGCGTGGGGTCGCGGTGGAGCAGTTTGCGCGAGATGTCCGGCCAGAACTCCTGGAAGATGGAACCCGCGCCGCCCTCGGCGGTCACCGTCAACCCATTGGTGAAGGTTTGGCCAATGCCGGAGCTGCCGGAGGGGTAATAGAGGTTGGAGATGGCGCCCGAGATAATATTCCCCCCGACATTGGAGTAGTTCGGCTCCCACTTGCCGGTGTTGTCGTGCTTGCAAATGACGTTGGTGGCCAGTGCATAGAGCACCCTATGAGTAACGGTGCCATGGCCAAGGCGGAAGTAGCGCGGATCCTGGCGCAGGATGGCAGGCAGAATGCCGTTGCCAATGATGGCGCCGTCGAAGGCGTCGAGATAAGCTGCGCCCGATCTCTTTCCATAGCCCTCGATGCCCCAACCGAATCCGGTATCGTCGTCCAGGGCCTCATGGTAGCCGGCCACCAGGAATGCTGCCGCGAAAGCCACAGGATCTGTGGCGGAACGAAAGGCGAGGCCCATCTTCTGGCCCGCGCTCAGCGAGACGGCATCGCTGCGATAAGAGATGTTGAAGGCAGGCACAATGCCGACAACCCGCTGTTTCTCCTGCTCCTTGATTTGTTCATTGGCTTTCTCGTGCTGGCTTTTCTCGCCGGCTGACTGCTGGGGAGCTGCTTGAGAGCTGGAACTGCCTTGCGCGGAGGGGCTCGGGGCTGGCGGCTGCGTGGTCTGGCTTTGCCCGGCCGGAGATTCCTGCCCGGAAGGCTCGGCCTCGGCAATCAGGACTTGCGGCTGGGGAGCTTCGGGGAGCTCTTCAGCCGCTGCTCCCACAGGACCGGCGGCTGTTCCCTGCGAAAAGAGACGAGGGGGCAATGCCAAAAGGGCAATGCCGGCAAGAAGTATGGCAGGAAGAAGAGCAGAACCTAAGCGCATCCATTCACCAGTGGCAGGGCGCCGCCCGGCAGGACCGCTCGCCGCAGAAGGGCGAACGGGACAGCGGGCGTCACCTACAAGGCTAAATCACCCCTCATGAAGGTCAATTAAAGTTCCGCTTCGGGGGCTACGTTTCATTGCGGGCGCACAGTGCCTTTTGGTTAGACGCAATTCCACGCTCCTCGGACCCAGAGAAATCCGTCCGCGCAGCCCCGGCTGTCCAGCCCCGGAGTCAGGCGGTCCTTATGGGACCGCCTGGCGGCTCTTAATCTCGTTCAGGAGCACTTCCACCTTGTCCTTGCTTTCGAGGGCCTGGAAACGGTCTTCGAGGCTATCCGCAAGCAATACCTCGCTGGCGGCGGCATTCTCGGCAGCCTTGACGTGAACGCGGCTCTTCAGCCTGCCCATGGCGTTGTCCTGGCTGGCGCCCACGGCCTGGCGGGCTTGCGTGGCCCGGCCCACGACCTTGGCGCGGCGATGCTCGGCCACCAGCATCTCGCAGTGGGCGCGGGTCTCGTTCAGCTTCTGGTCCAGCTTGTGCAGGGCCTGGCGCAGCTCGTCGGCCTCGTGCTTCTGGTCCTCGGCCTGCTCGGCAAAACCCTTGACAAGCTCGTCGTGACTCAAGGCGCGTTCCAGGGCGGAACGGGCCATGTCGTCGTGGCCCTTTTCCACGGCCAGCTCGGCCTTGCGCCGCCACTCCGCCGCTTGCTCCGCGTGCTCGGCGCGCTTCTTCTCGAGCAAGTGCTGATCGGCGATGGCGATGGCCACCTGGGTCTTTACCTGGAGCAACTGGTTTTCCATGTCCAGGACGATCTGTTTCAACAGCAGCTCCGGATCTTCGGCCTTTTCGACCAGCTCGTTCAGATTCGCGCGGAGCAGGGTGCTTACTCTCTCCAGCAATGACATAACGTCCTCCTTGTTTCAGCTTTCAGCCTTCAGCTGCCAGCTAATCGCTGCATTAATCTCTCTCATGCGTGGGTGCCCCACCCTCGCCGCGTTGTTGTTTTTGCGGCCAGGGTGGGAGACCATTTACTTCAGAGCGGGCTGGGTGCCCCAGGTCCGGATGTTTGGACCTGGGAGACCATGCTATTTGCTCTCCGGCTTGCTCTCTTCATCCGGCTTGGTCTTGATGGCCTTCACGTTGGACATCAACTGCTTGATGTCCATGCCGCTGAGGGCCTCAAAGAGCGCCGGAACTTGCGCGGCTATGCGAGTCATGTCGCCGGTGATCTTGTGCGCTCCGGCGGCGTCGTCGTTGCCGGTTGAAACAATGGTGATCTTGTCCACCTTGCTGAGCGGCTCGGCCATGGCGCGGACCACGTCGGCCATGTTAGTGAGCAGCTTATCCACCACCGCGGCCTGGTTCCACTGCTGGTAGGCCTCGGCCTTGACGTTCATAGCCTTGGCCTCCGCCTCGCCCTTCTTGAAGATGATGCCGGCCTCGGCCTCGCCCTGGGCGCGGATGGCGGATGAGCGGCCCTCGGCTTCGATGGTCAGGCGCGACTTCTCCGCGTTGGCCAGGTTCTCAATGCGCTGCCGCTCGATCTCGGAGGCCTTGAGGACGGTGGCGATGAGTTGCTTTTCGTTGCGCAGGATTTCCGCTTCCTGGACCTTGATCTGGCCTTCCTTTTCGACCTGCTGCACCTTCACCTGCTCCGCGGTCACCTGCTGAAGCATGACGTTGGTCTGCAGCTCGTAAGCCTTGTCGGCCGTGGCCTGTTGGCGGCGGCTCTGCTCGGCATATTGCGCCTTCTTGATATCCAGGTCGCGCAACGCCTCGGCCTGGCGGGTGGCGGAAGCAGTTTCTGCAATTACGCGCTCCTGGTCGGCCTGCGCCTTGGCGACGGCGGACTCGCGCAGCGCTGTAGCGCGCTTGATGGCCGTATCGCGCTCGGCATCGGCGGTAGCCATCTCCGCGTCGCGCTTGATGCGGGCCACGTCCGGACGGCCCATGTTGGAGATGTACTCGTTCTTGTCGCGCACTTCCTTGATGGTGAACGAGATCACCTCCAGCCCCATCTTGCTCATGTCTTCCGCGCAGGTGGCGCGCATCCGCTCGCCCACCATCTCCGGCTCCTTGACGATCTGTTCGACGGTCAACTGGCCGATGATGCCGCGCAGGTGGCCCTCCATCACCAGCCGGATCAGGCCCTCGCGCTGCGGCGGCGTCTTGGTAAGGAACTGCTCGGCGGCAGTAAGGATGGAAGCCTGGTCGCTGCGCACCTTGATCTGCGCCACCGCCTCGACAGTGACCGCGACGCCCTGTTTGGTATACAAATCCTGTTGCGGCGCCACGTCGAAGCTCATCAGCTCCAGACTCAGCTCGCGGCAGTTCTCCACCATGGGAAAGATCACCGTGCCGTGGCCCTTGATGACCCTGGGGCCGCGGAATCCGTACACAATCAGGGCTTCGTTCGGTCCGGCCTTGCGATACATCCGGGCCAGAATGCCCATGACCACAATCAGCGCCAGTACTCCCAGTCCGACAATCAGAATGATTTGGTTATCCATTGCGATCCCGGCCCTTTCGCCCGGGAGATGGGGGTTGATGGTTTTACTGCTTCGAGCCGGCGTTGCGGCCGCTCCGGGGAAACATCTTGGCCAGGAATCCCAGCAGGAAGATCCCCACCAGGATGGCCATGTCCGTTATCAGCACGGTCGTTTCGGTCATGTGATTCCCGGTCCTTTCCACCGGGAGGTGCTTGTTGAGGGACTAGGGACTAAGGGACCAGGGACTGGAAAATGGAAATCCGTGTCCCGCGGTCCAAGATGTCAATGCGATCAACCATGCCTAGTCCCTTAGTCCCTGTTTCTCCTCTATCTCCGGCAAGTCTTCCCAGCGCCGGACATAAGCAACTCCTCTTTCGTAGCGGACGACGTAGACCTCCTCCTCCTTCTGAATCGGTACGCCGTCCTCGGAGCGCGCCGGGGCTGAGCGGTTCGCTCCCAGTTGCTGGTAGATAATCTCGCCGGTTCCGTCAGCCCGGATGGAGGCCGAGACGCGGCCCACCACGCCCACGATTGGCGTTTCATCGGCGGTGAGTTCATGCTCGTGAGGCAGCAGAACCTTGGTCAAAAACAGGAAAATGATTGCCCCGCCGGCCACGCCGCACAGGATCGCCAGCAGCAGCACGATCGCGGCCACAAAGCTTCCGTAGCGCGTCAGCAGGTAGCCGGCCGCGCCAAACCAGCAGAGAAAGACCATGAGAGAAAAGGCATTCCACCAGGGAACCGTAGCGCCTGCCTGCGCCGTCCCGGCCCCTGTTTGGGGAAGATGCGCGGCATGAGGGACGGGGGCGGCGTGCGGGATTCCTCCGTGCGGGATATGCGCAACCGTCGGAAGATGAGCCGCATGGGGCAGATGAAGATGGAAATGCCCGCCGAAGTGGCCCATGCCGCCCAGCAGCGAAAGTACGCTCAGAGCCAGCCCGACAACAAAACACACAAGATAGAAGGTTTCCCAGTTCATCTTCGCGCTCCCTGTTTTCGTACTCCAGGCTGGCGTGCGGCGGCTTGCCGCGTTTTGGTTTGCCGCAGGCCGGCTTTCTGCGCCGCGGGTTCAAGTTTGGGACGAAGCACTTCAGTGAGGCGCGGCAGCAGCCCCGGCGTCTCCATGATCGCTTCGAGCAGCAGCAGGCACTCCCGCGAATGCTCGTTGCGGGCGAGCGTGAGCAGGGCATGCTTCAACTCCGGATCGCGGCGGAAGCGCTCCGCGCCACTGACAAGCCACAGGTCGAGCTTGTCTTCCACGTTGCGCAGCTCGCTTTGCAGTTCGGGGTGGTAGCCCTCGGGGTCGTCCACCAGGTAGCCGGGATGGACCTTGAAAAATGTGGCCAGGATCTGCCGCGTGGTGTTGGTCAGGTGAGGCCGGGCGCCGCTTTCGATCTGGGAGAGGTAGCTTTGGCTCAGCTTGGAGCCGGTTTCGACGGCAATGGCGCGAACCAATTCCTGCTGGCTCATGGCGCGCTCCAGGCCTCGCAGGCTGCCCTCAACCTCGCGCAGGTAACGGATCTTTTCGCCCAGCTTCATCGGAGCCGCTCACAGCCAGCAGCAGACAATCGTTCTGCCGGCGTTGGTTTGTTTCCTGCGATGGTTTCGCCTTGCGGCTGGAACCGGAATCGCAATCTGCAATAAGACTATCGCAATCCGTAATAATCTGCAAGGGGTTTCGAGAAGTTTTTTTGCAGCCTCTCATTTTTCCGGTATTCCATTGGATTCCGGCGCCCCAATCGTGTAGATTGGCGTCACATTTATTCAAGAGGAGGCCGCTTCGATGTCCCATCCCAATCCCGTCGTGCATTTCGAGATTCTAGGCCGTGATCGAGAACTGCTTGAGGGATTCTACAGGAGCATCTTCAACTGGGAGATCAGCCCCGCCATGGAGGGATATTCGCTGGTCAAGCCCGGCGCCGGGATCGGCAGGGGCATCGGCGCCATGGGTGAAAGCCGCGAGCATGTCATGTTTTATGTTGGGGTTGCGGACGTGGCCGCCGCGCTCGAGCTAATCGAAAGCAAGGGCGGGAAGAAGGCCTTCGGGCCGCATCCTATCCCCGACGGGGGCATCTTCGCCGGCTTTGCCGATCCCGAGGGTCACCTGATCGGATTGGTGCAGGGGCTTCCAGGAATGTAGGCCGGTTTCCTGAGGTGGCATCGGGGCCGCTTCGCGGTCGGTCTGGAGGTTTCCCCACGGGCATTTCCTGTGCATCGCTGCGCGGTCGTGGCCTGCGAGCCTCCCGCCCTATGAGATGAAGCCCCGGCCTGTGACCCTTGGCACAGGCGCTTTTGCCGTGCTCGACGACAATGGATGCGTAAGGCCTGCCGGCCATCCACTGTGCCGGCCTGGAGAGAATACATGAGCGATCTTGCCCCGCTGGCTGAAGGCGTAGCCGTCGATCCGCTGGTCGGCCATCCCGCCGACTTCCACGTCTTTCATCAATTCATCGAGCGATGCAAGGATCTTCCCGCCATCCCGACAGCGGTCGTCTGGCCGCTCTCGGACGTGGCCATTCGGGGAAGCGTCGAGGCCGCGATCGAAGGCCTTATCGAGCCATCTTTGATCGGCGACGAAGAGGAGATAAGGGCGCTGGCCGCCTGGCTGGGCCTGGATATTTCCGCTTATCCCATCCTGCACGCGGAAACCGAGACCAAGGCCGCCGAGCTGGGTGTGGCCATGTGCCGCTCCGGCAATGCCCTGGCCATGATGAAGGGCAGCCTGCACACCGACGCGCTGATGAAGGTGGCCATGAACCGCGATACCGGCTTGCGCACCTCTCGCCGCATCTCCCACGTCTTCATCATGGATACGCCGGCCTACGCGCGCACCCTGCTCATCACCGACGCGGCCATCAACATCACCCCCGAGCTCGAAGACAAGGTCCACATCGTGCAGAACGCCATCGATCTGGCCCATGCTCTGGGCATTCCCGAGCCCAAGGTGGCGCTGCTGTCGGCCATCGAGACGGTCAACCCCAAGATCAAGTCCACGCTCGACGCCGCCGCCCTGTGCAAGATGGCCGATCGCGGCCAGATCACCGGTGGCATCCTCGATGGGCCTCTGGCCTTCGATACCGCCGTTAGCGCCAAGGCAGCCGAGATCAAGGGACTGGTGTCGCCCGTTGCCGGCCAGGCAGACATACTGGTGGTTCCCGACCTGGAAAGCGGCAACATGCTGGCCAAGCAACTGGAGTACCTGGGCGGCGCGCAACTGGCCGGCATCGTCCTCGGCGCCCGCGTCCCTACCATTTTGACCAGCCGGGCGGATTCGGCAGAGACGCGCCTCACCAGTTGCGCCGTCGCCGTGCTGCTGCACTACGACGCCCATCCGCTGGAAAGGGCTTAGCTTTCAGCCCTGGCCGCGGAAACCGGAGAGCACCGTCTCCTGAGCAGAAACGGCGCCCGTCGGATCGGGATAGGGGGATTCGCAGCCTCTCCCCTCTCATACCATCGTTTGTGCGGGTCCGCACACGGCGGCTCGGATGGATCGAGCTAGTATCTGCTGCGACCGCCGCGGATCGCACCCCTTCGCAATGGGGGTTTACTGAAAAACGCCTATCAAACCTCAGCGCGCAGCGCCGCCGTGCAGTTGCTTCTCAAGCGATCGGACGAAGAGCCCCTGGAACTCCAGATGCTCCGCCTGTGTAAGATGGAGGGCAGTGACTAGGGCTCGCAGCCCCTTCGCAGCAAAGGTGGATTTGCCGCTGGCCACGGCACTATGCTGCCAGCGATGCAACCTATCCGGTTTACGCTGTTCCTTGTTTCCGCTATGTGTATTGCGGCAGGCCAGTCCGCCGCTCCCGCGCCGCCCCAGCCACCGCCCCCGGCGCGGCAGGTGTGGCTGATGCAGGAGTCGGGCACAACCGCCGGGCTGCGCGGCCTCGCATCGGTAGACGGCACGGTAGCGTGGGCAAGCGGGACGGGCGGAACTGTGCTGAGAACCACCGACGGCGGCGAGCACTGGCAGAAGTGCGCCGTGCCCGATGCGGCCGCGGACGGAGCGACGCTGGACTTTCGCGGCGTGCAGGCGTGGGATGAACAGACGGCGATTGTGATGGCCTCGGGACCGGGCGAGAAGAGCCGACTTTACAAGACGATGGATGGATGCAAAACCTGGAATCTGCTGCTGAAAAACACAGACCCCGCGGGCTTCTTCGATTCATTTTGGCTGAATGCGATTTATGGGGAGGGAATGTTGGTCGGCGATCCGCTCAAGGACCGATTCACTGTTCTGGTTACTCAAGATGGCGGTGTCACCTGGAGGTCCGATCGGAGTAAATCGCTTCGCTTACATGGCATGCCGCTTGCCGCATTTGCTGCAAGCAATAGCTTGATCGGAAGGGCAAGCCGAGGAACGGGAGATACAAGAGGCCCGGGCATTGACTACTTCAACGGATTCGTCGCTGGCGGCAGGGGCGGAGCGTTTCTGATTGAGCGATGGGAAGGCCGGTCCCGAACGAAAGCTCGGTTTTCACACGGACGGTATGCAAGCATGTTCCTGCTCCCCGATTGGAACCGCCGTGCCCTTCCCCTTGCCGCAGGCGTCGAGAGCGCCGGAGCCTTCGCGCTCGCCCTTCGCGATACCGGCAGCCCCTGTTCCGATTGCGGATTCGGAAAGTATTGGCATTTGGTCGCGGTCGGAGGCGACTATGCAAAGCCGAATGAAAGCACGGGCACAGCGGCCGCGTCGTCGACCGATGGAGGCTGGACCTGGACCGCCTCGACCACCCCGCCTCACGGCTTCCGCTCCGCCGTGCAATGGAGCGAAGCCCTCAAACTCTGGATCACGGTAGGAACCAACGGCAGCGACATCAGCCGCGACGACGGCAAGACCTGGCGGCCGCTCGACGATGGCAACTGGAACGCGCTCTCGCTGCCCTTCGTGGTCGGCCCCAACGGACGCATCGCCCGGCTGAACCCGGAGCGGCTTCCATAGGGAGGGCTGCTCCCGCATCCTCGTTACACCGGCTCCCGAATCGCCGGTTGCCAACAGCCGATCCACCTTTGCAACAAGGACCTCTCGCCCAAAGCCCCCGCAATGCTCTACTCTTGCCTGTGAGGCTCATGAACAGGTTTTTTGCCAAGCTCCGGGATGCCGTAGGTCAGTCCCTGGACCATGACGTGGTCAACACGGCCAAGGCCGTGGCTTACTCCGGCATGCTCATGATCTTCCCTGCCCTGCTGGTGATGACCACGGTGGTGGCCCAGCTGCCCGAGAGCAACACGCTGGTGGGCGCGGTGCGCGCCACCTTCGAACAGCTATTGCCCGCGGACACCCTTGATCTGCTTCAGTCTTACGTCCTCAGCCGGCACATCCACTCCGGCCAGGTGATCCTATCCGCAACCAGCCTGAGCCTCTTTGCCGGCCTGGGCGTAATGCTGTCGCTGATGGAGGGTTTTCGCCGCGCTTACCGGCTCCCGCTCGGCGATTGGAGCTTTTGGGGACGCCGGATGCGCGCCCTGCTGCTGGTGCCCATCGCGCTGGTTCCGCTCTCGCTGGCCACTCTGGTGGTGGTCTTCGGCCATCAGATCGAGGCCTGGATGATCGATAATGCCGTCCACGAATTGCGCCACATTGTGATCTTCTTCTGGCGCATGGTCCGCTGGTCGGTCGCGCTGGCCACCAGCGTGGCTGTGCTTACCGTTCTTTACCACTTCGGCACCCGGCGCAAGGAGCATTGGCTGTGGGTCGCTCCCGGCGCAGTCACCGGAACCCTGCTCTGGTTCCCGGCCACGCTGGCCTTCGGCTGGTATGTCACGCGCGTCGCCGACTACTCCATGTTTTACGGCTCCTTCGGCGCGGGGATCGCCACGCTGGTATGGCTCTACATCACCGCCTTCAGCGTGCTGATCGGCGCGGAGCTGAACGGCGCTCTATTCCGGGACCGCCAGGCGAAGATCACCGCTGGCCGCCAGTCCGATTCTGAGTCTGCAGGCCTTTGAGCCTTTTCGCCGGTCATTGCGACAAGAATCGCATCCCAGAGGAAGTATCCAGGTTGCTTTGCGCTTGATGGCGAGGCCGCTATTTCGCCGCCAACTGGCGCAACACATAGTGCAAGATGCCGCCGTGCTCGTAGTACTCGATCTCCTGTGGCGTATCGATGCGGACCTTGGCAGTGAATTGCTTCACCGTGCCGTTCGCTGCCGTGGCAATTACTTCAAGGGTCCGGCTGCCCGCCAGCCTGGAGGCCAGCAACTCCGTCAGCCCTGGGAAGTCGTAGAGTTCCTCGCCGGTGAGGCCGAGCGAGGCGGCGTTCTGGCCATCCGCGAACTGCAAGGGCAGAATGCCCATGCCAACAAGGTTCGACCGGTGAATGCGCTCGAAGCTCTCGGCGATGACCGCCCGCACACCCAGCAGCTTGGGTCCCTTGGCGGCCCAATCGCGCGAGGAGCCGGAGCCGTACTCCTTCCCTGCCAGAATGACGAGCGGCACGCCGCGCTCGGCGTACTTCACGCTGGCCTCGAAGATGGACATCTCCTCGCCTTCGGGAAGCAGGCGCGTCACGCCGCCCTCGGTGCCGGGGGCGAGCTTGTTGCGCAGCCGCACGTTGGCGAAGGTGCCGCGGACCATGACCTCATGGTTGCCGCGCCGCGAGCCGTAGCTGTTGAACTCTGCCGGTCTTACTCCATGAGCGGCAAGATACTTGCCTGCCGGGCCGTTGGCCTTGATGGACCCCGCCGGCGAGATGTGGTCTGTGGTCACGGAGTCACCCAGCACCGCCAGAACACGCGCGCCAGCGATCTCGGCAACCGGCGCAGGCATCTTCGTAATGCCGTCGAAGTACGGGGCCTGGCGGATATAAGTCGAATCCGGCTCCCACTGGTAGACCTCGCCGGTTGGGAAGCGCAGCCCCTGCCAGTTGGCGTCACCCAGGCTCACCGTGGCGTACTCCCGGCGGAAGCTCTCGCTGGACAAGCCCTTTTCAATGGCCTCGGCCACCTCGGCCTGCGTGGGCCAGATATCTTTGAGATAAACGGGCTGGCCGGCCTGGTCAGCGCCCAGCGGATCGGTCTCGAAGTTGTGGCCGATCTTGCCTGCCAGCGCGTAGGCCACCACCAGTGGCGGGCTCATCAGGTAATTGGCGCGCACGTCCACGTTGACGCGGCCCTCGAAGTTGCGGTTGCCGCTCAGCACGCTCACCGCAACCAGCCCGTGCTCGTCGATGCTCTTGGAGACATCGGCAGGCAGCGGGCCGGAGTTGCCGATACAGGTGGTGCAGCCGTACCCCACCACGTTGAAGCGCAGCTTCTCGAGATACGGCAGCAGGCCGGCCTTGGCGTAGTAGTCCGTAACCACCCGCGAACCTGGCGCCAGCGAGGTCTTTACCCAGGGCGGCACGGTCAGCCCCTTCTCGACAGCCTTCTTGGCCAGGATTCCCGCCGCCACCATCACCGACGGGTTTGAGGTATTGGTGCAGCTGGTAATGGCCGCAATCACCACCGAGCCGTGATCGAGATACCGGTCGGGGTCGATGCCAAAGCGCTCCTTGACGGTGGTGGCCACCGCCACGGCTGGGTGCCCCATCCTTTCGCCTTCTTCCTGGCGAAAGGGTGGGAAACCACCATCCGCCAGCGCCGCATCCGCAACCGCCGCACGCTGCCATACCGCCGCGGTTCGCGACTCCAGCGTCTTGGCCGTGGGCGCGAGCAGGCTGGGCAGCTGCTGCGCGAAGCTGGCCGCGGCGTCTTTCAGCAGTACGCGATCCTGGGGACGCCTGGGGCCGGCCACGCTGGGCTCGACCGCTCCCAGGTCCAGCTCCAACGTCTGCGTGTACTCGGCCTCCGGCGATCCGGCGGTGTGGAAGAGCCCCTGAGCTTTGTAGTAGTCCTCAACCAGCGCGATCTGCTCGTCGCCGCGACCGGTCAAACGAAAGTAGCGCAGCGTCTCGGCATCCACCGGGAAGATGCCGCAGGTGGCCCCGTATTCGGGCGCCATATTGCTTATCGTTGCCCGGTCGGCCAGCGGCAACGCGGCAACGCCGGGTCCGTAGAACTCCACAAACTTGCCCACCACGCCCAGCTTGCGCAACGCCTGGGTCACGGTCAGCACCAGATCGGTGGCCGTCGCGCCCTCGCGCAGCTTGCCGTTGAGCTTGAAGCCCACCACCTGCGGCACCAGCATGCTGACCGCCTGGCCCAGCATGGCCGCCTCGGCCTCGATGCCGCCCACACCCCAGCCCAGCACGCCCAGGCCGTTGATCATGGTGGTGTGCGAGTCGGTGCCCACCACAGTGTCCGGGTACGCAACAAGCTCTCCATCGGCTTCGGCTGTGAAAACAACCCTCGCCAGGTATTCCAGATTCACCTGGTGGCAGATTCCCATCCCCGGCGGCACGGCGGAGAAGTTGCGGAAGGCTGTTTGGCCCCACTTCAAGAATGCATAGCGCTCGCGGTTTCTCTGAAATTCCAAGAGAGTATTCGCCGCAAGAGCACCCGCGGCGCCGAACTCATCCACCTGGACAGAATGGTCGATGACCAGTTCGGCGGCGATGAGCGGATTCACCCGCTCCGGATCGCCGCCCAGGGTCTTGATGGCATCGCGCATGGCGGCCAGATCGACAATCGCGGGCACGCCGGTAAAGTCCTGCATCAGCACGCGCGCCGGCATGTAGGCGATCTCGCGGCTAGACTCGGCCTTGGCCTCCCAATTGGCCAGGAACTCGATCTCCGCGGCGGTCACGTTCACGCCGTCCTCGCGGCGCAACAGATTCTCAAGCAGGATCTTCAGGCTGAAGGGCAGGCGGCTCAGGTTGAAGCCGCGAGCCGCGAGCGCCGGCAGGCTATAGATGGTATAGGCACGGTTGCCGGAGTGGAGCGTAGCCTTGCTGTCGAAGCTGTTCATCCTGGATGCGCCTT
>Ga0326728_10005797_pt1 | contig 34089 bp, 23 predicted proteins | sample MB3enrmetagenome_FD_207602 | JGI IMG/M metagenome (GOLD analysis project Ga0326728, IMG submission 207602) | Lab enriched peat soil microbial communities from McLean, Ithaca, NY, United States - MB31MN | ecosystem: Environmental > Terrestrial > Soil > Wetlands > Peat | place: USA: New York...
CTCTACGGGCCTCCCGGCTGGCTTTTCCCTTTTAAGGGCCGCTCGAAGGCGGTTGCTCGTGCCGGGTACCCCTGTGTGCTCTGGCTCGCTTGGCCTACCTGCAGCGGCCGATTCATCACTGGCACCCCTGACATAGCAATCGACATGCCTTTCGTAACTAAATTGATTCCTAAGGACTTGTTGGAGTTTCCTTATGCCTTCCTTACGGATTCCGGGAGCTTTTCGGCCAGAATTCTCCCAAAAACTGTAGACGGCCAGAACTGGCTGCAGGATCGGTTCTGCTTCAACTCTGGCACTGGGGACAATAGTGGGTTCCGCGCCCCGCCAGTTCGATGCGCCGGATCGGCGTCTGGCAGCGGCGGCAGGGCTCGCCGGTGCGCTGGTAGACGCAGTGTTCCAGTTGAAAGAAGCCCCGTTCTCCGTCGGCGTCCACGTAATCCGACACCGACGACCCGCCCAGGCGGATGGCGTGCTGGAGAATCCGGCGCAGCGCCAGGCGCAACCGCTCCAATTCGGCCGCTGTCAACCGGTTGGTCCGGCGTCGTGGCCGGATTCCGGCCTCAAACAGGCTCTCGTCCGCGTAGATGTTGCCCACGCCGGCGAGGAGGGTTTGATTCAGCAGGGCCGCCTTGATGGGCATGCGCCGCTTTTGAAAGAGCTCGGCAAACGCGAGCGCGCCGATGGCCAGCGGCTCGGCTCCCGGCGCTTCGAATGCTGTTGCGGTGCCGCGCAGGTCGCGGAATTCGAGCCGGCCAAAGCGGCGCGGATCTTGAAACCGCAACTCGCACCCGCTCGCCAGCTCCAGCCGCGCATGCGTATGAAGGGCCACAGGAGCGTCCGGCGCGGTCACGAGCAGACGCCCGGTCATTCCCAGATGGACGATCCACTGCGCGTCAGGTGCGTTTACGAGATTCTGGTTTCTGCCCCGCGCGCCGGCTGGGCCTGCCGCCGCGCCCAGCTCAAAGACAATGTGCTTGCCCGCGCGGTGCACGGCCAGAATCGTGCGCCCCGCCAGCCCTTTCGCCTGGCGCGCTGGCGGGTTTTTGAAGGATTGCGGGCGGTTGCCAAACCAAGCCTGGAGAATGCGATCGCCGCGCACGCGCCGGTCGACACCGCGCGCGATCGTTTCCACCTCGGGCAACTCGGGCATCGTTTTATTGTAGAGGGCCGCAGGTCGCAATCCGTGCGTTCGCGTCCCCGCGCACTACACTGAGTGCAACCCATGCCCGCGCCCGGCCCCGTCAACGAGACCATTGCCGCCATCTCCACGCCCCCGGGGCGCGGCGGCATCGGCATTGTGCGCCTGAGCGGGCCGCAGGCCGCGGCGATTGCCGTAAAGCTGGTCCGGCTGCCGAGTCCCCTCGAACACGCCCACGCGCGCCTGGCCGATGTGCTCGATACCGTCAGCGCAGATGCGAAGCGTGGCGACGAGGCCACGCGCGGCAGCAAAGCCACACGCATTGACGAAGCCCTGGTCACTTACTTCGCGGCTCCGCGCTCGTATACATCCGAAGATCTGGTTGAGATCGCAACCCACGGCTCGCCCGTGGTGTTGGAGCTGCTGTTGCGCCGCGCCCTCGAACTGGGTGCGCGCCTGGCCGAGCCCGGCGAATTCACCCAGCGCGCGTTTCTCTCCGGCCGGCTCGACCTCACGCAGGCCGAAGCTGTCCGCGACCTCATCGAGGCGCAGACCCTGACCCAAGCGCGCCAGGCTGCCAGCCAGATGGGTGGCGCGCTCAGCCGCCGCGTGGGACCCGTGAAACAATCGCTCGTCGAACTCGCCGCCCTGCTCGAAGCCGGCATCGACTTTGCCGAGGACGACCTGGAGGTGACGCCGCAGAAGGAGATCGCGCGCCGCATCGCCGCGCTCACCCCGCCGCTCGCCGCGCTCGAAGCCTCCTTTGCCCGCGGCCGCATTGTGCACGACGGCCTGACCCTCGCCATTGTCGGCCGTCCCAACGCCGGCAAGAGCTCGCTCTTCAACCGTCTCGTGGAGCGCGACCGCGCCATTGTCACCGCCACGCCCGGCACCACGCGCGACCTCGTCACCGAGCGCATCTCCATCGGCGGCATTCCCATCGAACTCGTCGACACCGCCGGTTTGCGCGAAAGCCCCCGTAGCTTTCTCGAAGAGGCGGAGCAGCTCGGCATCGCGCGCAGCCGCGAAGCCCTCGCCGACGCGGCGCTGGTGCTTATCGTACTCGACTCGACCGAGCCGCTCAACGACGAAGAACATCGCCTGCTGGCCGCGGTCGCGGGCCGGCCGGCGATCGTCGCCGTCAACAAATCCGATTTGCTGGAGAAGCCGAAACCGGAAAAATCGGATCCAGAAGAGACGGAATTCGAAAGATCCGATCTCACAAATCCGCCGCGCTCGGAGAGCAGCTTGCCGGCTGCTTATGCAAAGGAGCCGGCTCTCAACGCCCTCATCGCGCTCTCCACCTCGGCGCTCACCGGCGAAGGCATTGCCGCGTTGCGCGAGAAGATTCTAGCCCTCGCCACGGGCGGCGCTGCGGCCGAGCCGGGAATGCTCACCAATCTCCGCCAGCACCAGGCGGTCTGCACCGCGCTCGCCGCCCTGGCCGACGCGGCAAAAGCCAACCTGGCCGGCATTCCCCACGAGATGATCCTGCTCGATCTCTACCGCGCGCTCTGGGCCCTCGACTCGCTCACCGGCCAGACCACCCCCGACGACATCCTGAATCTGATCTTCTCCACCTTCTGCATCGGAAAGTAACCACGCTTCCAAGACCGCCCAATGAAATGTAGAAGCAAACATATTATGCGTGTAAGTTAAGGGTTTATTGTCCTACATCGTCCAAATGGAGACATAGACAGCCAAGATGGAACATGTCTCCAGTATGTCTCCATGCAGAATACTCCTCCAGAATGAGGTTGGAGACATACGAAAGGGTGCAAATGGCATTGACGGACGCGGGAATCAAGGCTCTGAAGCCAAGGGCCGAGCGGTACATGGTGAGCGATGGTCGGGGCCTCTCGCTGGACGTTCTGCCGAGCGGCAAAATGTCCTGGCTCTATCGGTATCGCTTGGAAGGCAAATACGGGAAGATGAGTCTAGGCCGTTTTCCCGATCTGTCTCTGAAAGCAGCGCGAGGGAGGCGAGACGAATTGGCGGCGCTGGTGGCAAGCGGCAAGAATCCAGCCCTGGAAGCGAAGGAAAGAAGAGCGGGAGCGAGCAGCAATCCCACCGTGAGAGAGTTCGGGGAGCGGTACTACAAAGAGCAAGTGCTGAGCCGCTGGAAAGACCCGAAGGCGATTCGACGCTATCTCGATAACGAGATCTTCCCCACTTTTAGAGAAAAGGCCCTCAAAGATGTGAACGCCTTGGACGTGCAAGGGCTGGTGTACCGCAAGCGGGACAATGGGCGCGTCGCGGCAGCGATTCAACTTCGCATGGTGTTGAAACAAATCTTCGATTATGCGATTGAGACGCGACTGCTCACGGTCAATCCCGCCGCGATGGTGGCGACGCGCTACATCGGCAAGGCCCGCAAGCGCGCACGTGTGCTCACTCCGAAGGAGATTCGCTTGTACCTTCAAACCATCTACCAGTCGAACATGCGGAGGCAATTCAAGCTGGCGCTGCAAATCCTCCTGTTGACGCTCTCCCGCAAATCGGAGTTGCTTTTGGCGCGGTGGGAGCACGTGAACTTCGATGCCGGCGAATGGCTGATCCCGGAGGAAAACGCAAAGACGGGCAAGCCGCACATCGTTTATCTCTCAACGCAAGTGGCAGCGATGTTCCAGGAGTTGAAGGCGCTTGCCGGTGACTCAAAGCTGGTAATGCCGGGCCGAAGTAGCCTTGCAAGGCCTTTTGCCAAGAATGCTCTCAATAAGGCCCTGGAAGGACTGACGTTCGACATGGACCCGCTCACCATCCACGATCTGCGGAGAACCGGCGCAACGCTACTCACAGAGCATGGCTTCAATCGAGACGTGATCGAAAAGGCTCTTAGTCATGAGGCACAAGGGATTCGGGCCGTCTACATTGTTGCCGAGTACGCAGAACAGCGCAGGAAAATGCTCCAGTGGTGGGCCGATTACGTGGATCAGATATTGAACTAATCCAAGGTAATCGTGGGCAACTTTGGCGGTGGCGTGGCGTAGCACTCCAGACTTGTTGTCACGAGAGCAGGACTGATTACCTTACTCTGAGGAATGCACGGAACCTTTGTGGTGAATAATGGACGGTTTCTCCTGTTGACGCATCCAGGAATTTGAGGCAGACTCTGTTTGGTTTGCGTTTGAATGGGAAGCAGAGGATGCCCGAGAGGCCGGGCTTCTTCCAGCGTTGCACGGACCAGCCGGAAATACCAGCGTCGCCCGCATCGCCCGTAGCACCCGTAGCACCCACAACTGAATAGCGCAAGACAAGGCAGAAGCAATGGCCAGTACGTTTGCACCAGGATGGCGCTTGCATTCTACCAGCGGCAAGAACTACATCCGCATTGGCTGATGTCGCGTTTCTGCGGGCGGTAGTGATGGCTTGCGGTCTTGCGCGAGCGCCTCTTCCAGGTCCAAGAGCGCGAGCTACGTGGAACCTTGAGTAGCGTTTACCCTCCAATGATTTCAACACTCGAATGGAGACGGCGATGACAATGGCAGTTTCAATACTTCGTTTGCCAGCGGTGAAGGCGCGCGTTGGACTCTCACGCAGTGCGATCTATCTGGCCGTTTCTCGTGCGGAGTTCCCCCGCCCTGTGCAGCTTGGAGCGCGTGCAGTGGGTTGGCTGGAATCTGAAATTGAGGAATGGATTCGTGAGCGCGTAAAGCATAGCCGGAAGCTGCCATGAATCCACAGCGCATTGAAAAGCAAACACCAGGAGCAGAGCATCCTGGCAAGATCAAGACGCGCTCGCCGGTCACGCCGCTGCAACGGGCTGCGCAACAGTCGCTCTTTGATACTCCGACCGATGCACCACCAGATGCAAGCGGTGAGGCCGTCCCGCGAACGGTGATGCGCGGCACGGATACCCTTAAGCCGCACCCAAGCCTGGGGGCCAAATCGCCGCTTCCCCGAGGTGCCGAACCGCGGAAGACGGATGAACTCAGGCCGCATCCGGCGATGGTGCAGTGCAATCTGCTACCGACCGCGGTTCAGCTTGAGCCGCTGCACAAAGCCGGTTTGCGGGTCTTTCAACTCCCGTTGCTGATCTGCCACGACGGCACGATCATCGACGGGTACAAACGGTGGATGATCGCCAGGGATCCCTTGATCGACTCTGCTGGCAACCGAATGGCGCGGACTGGCCACCTTCTGCCAGCGAACAGGAAGGCCTCTGCGGATTGATAAACCCGAACGTCGAGACCCGACACCACCGCGGCGGGTTGTTTGTCTTCCACAGTCGAACTCAACCTGCTTCACCTGCGCACAGGCACCGCTCGCGCACCCTCACTCTTGCCAGAGCCTCGCTTCCTTGAGGTTGTGGCCAGACTCGGAAAATGCCAATGCCATCGTTTCCGGATTTTTGAATCTCCTATAGATCGAACTGCTCGGGTTGGCGAGGGAAGCACAGATTCTCTCTTGGAGTCTGCTGTCCGGAGTCGATGCTCTGCGTGCGAAGTCCAGGTCCCGGTTGGCAAACTGGAACCTCACTGCGAAGACTACGGATTCGCACTGGAAAACGCTAATGGCGACTACCATCGTCGCCTGAAGACAGGCCTTGGATCCCAGTCGCCCTGCCGACTCACCGTTACCAATCTGCCCTTGATGAGCGCATTGGCGATTTACCGTGGTCCCAAGATCTTCCTGTCCACATCGGTGTTTACCGGTACCGATCGGGCTGTGGACCTCAGTGTGCTGCATCCCTCCCTTGAGCCCAGCGAAAGTGAGAGAGCTGCGATGAATTGGGGCCAAGATGCCATGGGGATGAGGTTACGCGAGTGTTTGCGCCGATTTGAAGTGCGGAGAAACCGGTTAACAAAACGACAATCCCGTCTGCGACATCTCCCTCGTCTATTGTCTTTCAGGCCAATATAATGCGGGCATGAAAGATCCTTCCGGCAGTTTTGTCTCTGGAAGCGCGAGTACGGTATCTGATAGGTCCGTTCCAATGGACCGCCGCAGATTTCTCAAGGAATCCCTGATAGCCGGCAGCGGCGCCTTACTTGCCGGCAAAAAGACTGCCGCATTGGCGTCTTCCGCACCACAACAGGTTGCAGGCGCGGTCTCTCTCGAAGCAATCGCCGCCGCCGGCTTTCCCAAGGACTTTCTATGGGGAATGGCCACCTCCGCCTACCAGGTGGAAGGCGCATGGAATGTCGATGGCAAAGGCGAATCGATATGGGACCGGGAAGCTCATACGCCGGGCAGGATTCGGGATGGCTCGAATGGCGACGTTGCCTGCGACCAGTACCACCGTTACAAAGAAGATATTGCCATCATGAAGCGCCTGAATATGAAGAGCTATCGCTTTTCGACTTCATGGCCGCGCATCCTTCCCGAAGGCACAGGAAACGTATACCAGAAGGGACTCGACTACTATAGCCGCCTCGTGGATGCCTTGCTTGATGCGGGCATTCGCCCCTTCTGCACTATCTATCACTGGGATCTGCCCCAGGCGCTCGAAGACCGCGGCGGCTGGCCGAATCGCGATCTGGCCAGTTACTATGCCGACTTCGCCGCGATCCTGGCCAAGAACCTCGGGGACAGAGTTACTGTGTGGGCGCCCTTCAATATGCCCGTGAGCTTTACTTATCACGGTTATGGAGACGGAGGGGATCCTCCCCATAAGAAGGATATCGATCAGTTTCTCAAAGCGGCGCACACCGTCAACCTGGCGCAGGGACTGGCCTTCCGCGCCATCAAGGCAGCGTCCTCCAAAGCAACCGTAGGCAGCGCCTACGGCATGGAGCCGGTCTATCCAAAAACCAACAGTGAAGCCGACCGCGCCGCGGCCACGCGTCTCCACGCCGCACACAATCTCTATTGCATGGAACCGATCTTTCGTGGAGCTTATCCCGCCAAGGCATTCGTTGGCGAGATTCCCTATGAGGCCATGGGATTCAAACCGGGCGACGAGAAGATCATGAAGGTTCCGCTGGATTGGCTGGGGGTTCATTACTACCTCCGGCTGATCGCTGCCGATGGGAGCAATGGCGCGAAGCCGGATGTAATGAGCCACAATCCGCTGGCGCAGATTCACGTCGAGTTAGGTCATGAAGGGCCGAAGACCGATGGCGGCTGGGAGATTTGGCCGCATGGCTTCTACGACCTCATGATGCAACTGACGCACGACTATAACCAACCCATCATCGAGATCACAGAAACGGGCGGAGTATTCATGGACGCTCCCGGCACAGATGGCCGTGTGGCCGACCTGCGCCGTATCGAGTTTTACCGCCAGCATCTGGCCGAGCTGGCGCGCGCCATGAGCGACGGAGCCCGTGTGCGCGCCTACCACGCCTGGAGTTTGCTCGATAACTTCGAGTGGGGCAGTGGTTACACGCAACGGTACGGGTTGACGTACGTGGACCACGCCACGCAGAAGCGCACCATCAAGGACTCCGGTTATTGGTATGGACGCGTCGCGGTTGCCAACCGCCTGGATGTTTGAGCGAGGCGGATGTCAAGTATAACGAGGCTACCTCGGAAAACTCAATATGCGACAACAGACTTAAGCAGAAGAGGGTGTAATGCCGAGCAGAAACTTGAGGTCCATCGAACCCGAAACCAGAATTCCCTGGCGCCGGCCGCGACGCACTCTGCTCTTGTTGGCAGCCATTCTTCTTGCCGCCTGGTTACCGGTTGCCCAATGTCTTGCAGCCGGTCCGGCAGGAAGGACCAAGAAAGTGGCGCCCGCGCCGCTGGCTCCTGGCGCCTACTTCAGATTGAAGCTGCCGGGGGATACGCCGGAGATCTTTGCTCCCGGCATCATCTCCGTTCCAGGACGTAACGTTGACCACGTTGCCTTTTCACCCGATGCCACGGAGTGCTATTTCACGGTATTTGACGCTGATGGGTCCAACAGCAGAATCCTCTTTACCCGCTATCAAAACGGTGCGTGGACACCCCAGGCTCCGGTGACTTTTTCAGGCGGTCCGGCACAGGGTGCCGGCGGGTTTTCATATGACGGCAATCGCTTTTACTTTTGGGTCGATAATTCCACCGGACCGCCCGTTTGGCCGTGGACTGCAACCGTGATGATGGTGCGGCGCGCCTCGCGGGAAGCAGCATGGGGCAAGCCGGAGTCTGTTCCCGAGCCGTTCGGTGTGCAGTCAGCGGATGGAACCATGTATTTCAGCGCCGTCCGCGATGGCGGACTTGGCGGCCTTGATATTTACCGGACGGTCTCCAAACCAGGCCAGCCTTTGCAGGTGGAAAGCCTGGGGCCGCCGGTTAACACCAAGGATGACGACGCCGGTCCCGGGATCTCGCCAGACGGTCATACGCTGGTTTTCTACTCAGCGCCCTGGCGCGCTGGCGTGACGGGCGGCGCGAAACTCTTCATCTGTTTCGACAACGGACACGGTGGCTGGACCACGCCGGTCAACCTGGGAGAGGGATTCAATTCCCCCGGAAACGAGTATGGAGCCACTTTCTCGCTGGATGGCCGGGTGCTCTTCTTCACGCGTTCCGAGAAGGGGAGGCACAATGACATCTATTGGGTCTCTACCACCGCGCTGGAGCGTTTTCGCAAACTTTTCCACTAACTGCCCGCACTGAGACGGCAAGAACTGGAGCCCCGTTCATGAGGAGACCGTTATCGAGATGAGCAAGAGTTTGCATGGCATGGATCGGCTGACTCTATCCAGACTGACCGGAACCTGGGTGGGCCGCAGCGTGCTTGCGGCGCTCTTCTGGACATTGCTCAGCCTGTTCTTCTCGCTGCCCGGCCTGGCGATGGGCAAAGGGCTTACGGCCCTGCGTTGGGAGTTTTCGTGGTGTTGGTCATGGGGTCTGATCACGCCGTTCATTGTTGCTTTCGACCGCCGTCTACCATTCTCCGGCAAGCAGCTTGCGCGGCGCAGCCTCGCGCATCTGTTCGCCAGCCTGCTCTTTACGACGGCCTACCTCTATGTCAATACCGCAGCCAACGCCGCTCTCGGCATCGGTTCATGGAATGCACTGCAAACCTCCAAGTTTTTTGCGCTCGGCATGCTCGACAAGTTTCTGTGGAACTGGTTCATGTGCTGGGTGATTGTCGCAGCCTTGCAGGCGTACCGGTACTATGAGCGCTATCTGTCGAGCGAGCTGCGGCTGGAGCGGATGGAGAGAAGCCTCACCGAGGCGCGGCTGAACTCCCTGCGCATGCAACTCGATCCGCATTTTCTCTTCAATGCGCTGAATACCATCTCCTCTCAAGTGGAGCGCGATCCCAAGCTGACGCGGAGAATGATCGAGCATCTTGGCGATCTATTGCGCCGTTCGATTGAGACCAAAGACCGGCAGGAGATTCCGCTGGCCGAGGAGATGGAGTTTCTGGGTCCTTACCTCGAGATTCAGAAAATCCGCTTTGGAGAAAAGCTCAGAATCGAACTACAGATTGAGCCGGAGGTGCAGTATGCCACTGTGCCGTCGCTCTTCCTTCAGCCGCTGGTCGAGAACGCCATACGTCACGGGATATCGAGCCGGGCGTCGGGCGGGACGGTCATCGTGTCCGCGCGCAAGCTTGACGACCAGATTGAAATCCGGGTGCAGGATGACGGCGTGGGGCTACCTCCGGGATGGACGTTGGAGTCTTCGTCGGGATTGGGCCTGTCGGTGACGCAAGAGCGCATCAAGAACCTTCATCCGAATGGAGAAAGCAGTTTTGCCGTGCGCCCACGCGGGAATGGCGGCGCCGAGGTGGATATCTTCCTGCCCCTGCGCGTGCCTGACCAGCGCGACCGGGAAGGAGATGCCAATGACCATGCATGATTCAATACGCGTGCTGATCGTTGACGATGAGGCGCCCGCGCGGCAGCGGCTGGCAGACTTGCTACGCAAAGATCCTCAGGTAGCAGTGATTCTTGAAGCTGTCGATGGGCTCTCCGCCATCGAAGCGATTCAAAACCAGGCGCCGCAGTTGGTTTTTCTCGATGTGCAGATGCCGGAATTGGACGGGCTGGGAGTGATCGACGCTGTTGGCGCAGCCCAGATGCCGCTGACCATCTTTGTCACCGCGTACGACCAGCACGCCATCCGGGCCTTTGAGGCCAATGCGCTGGACTATCTGCTGAAGCCCTTCAGCGATGAGCGCTTTGAGGCGGCATTGCATCGCGCCAAGGCTCGGCTGGACGAGCGCAGCACGAGTGAGTTCGGACGGCGGATCATGAAGATGGTCTCTTCCGCGCCCGTGACAGCCCGTCCGTGGGACAGGCTGGTGGTCAAGTCCGGCGGCAGTACTCGCTTTATCCGCGCGGCAGAGATTGACTGGATCGAGGCTGCCGGCGTTTACGTGAATCTGCATATTGCGGGCCAGCAGTTGCTTTATCGCGCCGCCTTGCATGAACTCGCCGAGCGGCTCGATGCGCGGCGATTCGTGCGCGTACATCGCTCCGCCATCGTGAATATCGAGAGCATTCTGCGTCTGGAGCCGATCTCGCACGGCGAGTTTGACGTTGTGCTCAAGAACGGCGCGCGAACCCGCGTGAGCCGGAGCTACCGTGCGCAGTTGGAGAAACGGCTGGGGCAGCCGCTTTAATGCGTCTGACAGTGATGTTACTTCCGAAGAGCGCGAAATCGGTTCATGGCCGGACCATCCGGCCTTCGCTACAAAGAAAGGAAATCAAATGAACAATACCCGCAGGAGTTTTCTTCGTCTGGCAGGAACCGGCGGCGCCTTGTGCGCAACCGGGGCCAAAACAGCTTTCTCCGCGCCCAACAACGATTCGGGCTTCCTCGACCTGTTTGCGAGAAGGCAGTCGGTGCGACGCTACAAATCGGACCCGGTTCCGGAGGAACATCTTCGTCTGATCCTCGACGCGGCGCGCCGCCCTCCCACATCGGGCAATCAGCAGCCTTGGAAGTTCCTGGTCGTCAGAAACAAGGCCACCATCGAGCGTCTGCGCGCGCGGTGCCTGCAATTGTATGAAGCAAGCTGGCCCCAGGATTTGTCTCCGGCAGAAAGGGCAGCTCGCGAGGAGAATGCCTCAAAGCATCTGGCGGGTTACTTCTCCGCTTCGGTCTTTATCGTCGTTCTCACCGATTCGCAATCGATGTATCCCTCATACAACCATCACGACGGCCCGTTGGCGGCAGGATATCTTTGCTTGGCGGCTCGGGCGCTCGGTTATGGAACGGTGTATGTTACCGACGCGATCCCCGAACAGGCCACGCGCGAAGTGCTGGCCATTCCCGAACGCTACGAGCGCGTCTGCATCACGCCGCTGGGCATCCCCGACGGATGGCCCGATCCAACACCCAAGAAGAAGTTAGAGGAATTTATCGTCTTCGAATCGTTTGGAAAGGAATAGCCATGAGAGCACGGCTTTGCTGGATTTCGGTCGGAAAAAGCTGCGAAGCAGGGGCCTGTTCCTCAATCCCATCAATGAATTAGAGGGAAGATGCGAACGCTCATCCCTGGGCTTGCATCTTTTCTTGACCTTTCCGCGTATACACCGCAGCATGGATACGACTGCTTGTTATTTTGTGAGTGCGATGGCGGACGAGAACACGGAGATCGCGCGTGGACTTCGGCGTCACGATCCCGACCTTCTCGATCGCCTGATCGAGAAGTACCAGCATCGCCTTCTGCGCTACCTCGTACACCTGACCGGGCGCTGGGAACTAGCCGAGGACTATTTTCAGGAAACCTGGATCCGGGTGCTTGAGCGCGGCCACCAATACGACGGCCGTCATGAGTTCAGTACATGGCTCTTCACCATCGCGCACAATCTGTTCATCGACGACCTGCGCCGCAGGCAGCCCGCGAAATTCGACAGTCTGGTTGACGGCGATGGTGTCCCGTTCGATATTCCCGCCGCCAAGCAGCCCTCGGGATTCGATGTAACGATTCGACGCGAGCAGGGCGAGCAGATCTCCGCAGCCATGCAACATATTGCGGCGGAATACCGCGAAGCTCTGGTGCTTCGTTTCCAGGAAGAGATGTCGATCGAAGAGATTTCCAACGTGACCGGCGCGCCCGTGGGCACGGTGAAATCGCGCATCTATCGCGGCCTGAGCGCTCTGGAGCCGTGGCTGAAGGGAGCTTGCTTATGAAGGCCGATCTCCATGAACGGGCACGACTGCTGATTGCGTTGTCGGGCTCGGAAGAAGCCGGCAGCGCGGAACAATCGTGGCTGGCCGCCCATCTGGAGTCGTGCGTGACCTGTCGCGAGTTTGCCGAGAGCTCGCGCAAGACGGTCGGTTCGCTGCGAGCGGCTCCGATCGCGGCCGGCGCAACTCTTGTATCCACGACTCAGTTGCGCGTGCGCCAGCGGGCTCATGAGTTGCAACGCGAGCAAGAACGGCTGTGGGTGATCTGGGTTTGCTGTGGGGCTGTAACCCTTTGTACTGCCTTCACTACCGCGGTCCTGTGGTGGGGGTTTGCGTGGATCGGCCAGCAGGTGCGGATTTCCGCGACGGTGTGGGAGGCCGGCTTTGCGGTCTTCTGTTTGATGCCGGCGATTCTGACAGGAATTCTCCTGCTCGCTCGGGGAACCCATCTGGTGGATCACAACAGCTCATACCAGGGTTGAACGGCATGAACGCTGGGAAGCAGGGAAAGAGCTGCACGAATTGAGGAGGATTGAAATGCCAGTCAAGAATGAAAAGTCGATGTCCTTTATGGACGAACTCCGTATCATCTCGCGGTGGGCTTACTTCATCGCACTTCTCGTTTTCCTGTCTCTGCCTACGCTGCTGGCTATCCTTACCCGCTTCGACAAGACAAACCCTCCGATAGCGGTGGTGGCGCCGGCGGGAATCTTTGCGGGAACCTTGATGGCGTGTTACGTGCTCCTCATCGGCTACGTGAACCGGGATGCAGGCCGCCGCGGCATGAGTCGTGTTCTCTGGACGCTGCTTGCGATCTTCATTCCCAACGCCCTCGGTATTGTCCTGTACTTCATACTGCGCAAGCCGCGCATAGCCAACTGTCCGCAATGCGGCGCGGTAGTTGAACCGGGGTTTGGCTTCTGTCCTCGATGCCGCCATCGCCTGGCTCCTGTATGCCCGCAATGCAAGCGCAGTGTGAGTGCCGGCGACACGTTCTGCCCTTATTGCGGCGCCGATGTTGCACCTGCGCAGAGCGCCGGAGAACCGTCTCCGAGAGATACAGTCTACTGAGAAGCGCCAGCCATCAGCTCCCGGAACTCCGGGGTGTCCATAAGGGGCGCGAGTTTGGGATTCGCTTTGACGAACTCGGCCAACTCGGCAATTGTCGATCCGTTCTCCCGTGCGCGTTCCAGGTCGCGAAGCGCCGCTTTCTTGTCGCCCAGGTTGGCATGACATTTTGCCAGCAATAAAGGAGGCCATGTCGAGTCGGGATGCGCAATCGCTCCCAGTTCGAAGTAAACTTCGGCGGTACGATTTTGTTCCTGGTCCATAATTTGTCCGCCCGTCTCCACTGTGAAAGCAAGAATGCCTCCCAGGGAGCGCTCCAAAACGCGACGCGACTCGGGACGCCGTTCCTTGATCGAGTCTTCCCTCAACCGCGCGATCCGTGCCGAAGCGTCCGCGAACAAAGATGCCTGGTCGCCACTGGAAGCACGCAGCGCCCCAGCCGCGCTTTCACTCAACTGTTGGTTCGGTGTCGAGGCGCCCGCGAACTGAGACACTTGCCCGTCACGGGAAGCACGCAGCGCCTCCATGATCCTGAAGATCTCCGCTTCCAGGTTCCGCTGCCTCTCGATTTCGGCTTTCTCCTCTTTTGCGCCCTCCCGCACCGCGGGACTGGCGGCGAGAACGCTGAGTTGCTGCTTCAGTGCTGAGGTGTCTGCGAGACCGTCAAAGGCGGCGGCCACGCCGCGGTATTCTCCCAGGGCGAAATACAGATCGCCAGCATCCTCGCGCTGACGAAGCCGGCTGGTGGCGCGCGCGAGTTCCGCGCTGATGACACCGGGGTCCCGGTCGCGAAGGTTGTCTTTCATCTCCAAGATCGCCGACCACGCGAGCGCTTCCTGCCACACGATCGCGGGGGCCCATTCGTGTCCTCCATCGAACCGCCGCAGGAAATGCCGGGCGCCAAGAGATTCCAGTTGCGCGTCCAGTTCAACCAACTCGCCATAGTTGAAATCCGTCATGCCGGCCATAAGGAACGCCGCAAACGCCGGCTTGGGCAGGGGCGCGGACGGCGAGGACGCGAGAAATCCCGCCGAGTTAAGAAAGACGCCGTGCGCACAGTTGCAAGACCGGGCGAGCTCGGCCGAGACCCGCGCTCCTCCGGAAAGGCCTGCAAAATACACGCGCCGGTCGTCGATGGAAAGGAATCTGTGCGTGTCGCTCCACATCTCCTGGGCTGCGTCCCGCGCCACAGTCCATGAGCCGTTGTGCGAGTTATTCGATCCCGCCAATAGATAGCCGTAGCTCTCCGCCGCCTCTTTCATCAATTCGAGAGGCACGCCTCCCCTGGCGCTTGGATCGAAAACATAGATGATCGGCCAGTTTCGCCTGGGATCGTAGTTCGTGGGAACGTACAAGGCATAGCTCTGCTCGGGTTTCGCTGCCGAGCGCACCGCAGGCACGATTCGTCCCTTCTGCAGAGCTGGCGCATTCGATGCGGCCGCCGGCGTCGTTTCCTGGGCTGGCGCGAAGATACACAACAGTGGCAGAAGTAGCGCGAACCGCGCGGGGATTAGCACTATCAGACCCCTTTTTCTGCAATTTCAACTCGCAGTTGGCGACACGCTATCACCCGGGATTTCCATTTTGCTTTCCCGGCCGCAAGAGGATACGTCCCGAGTGCCCGGCTCGCAATCCTTCTTGCATTCGTTTCAGAGCTAAAGACCTGGGCGTGCCCAGGCCCAAAACGCATGACTCGCCTGATCATAACCACCGCAACAATTGGCGAACAAAGTCCGCGTAGATGATTCATCGACTGCCTCTTGCCGGCGGTTGAGAATCCGGCTGTGGCCGATTGATCAGCCAGCCGCGATGGCACCACCGCAATCGCACCTGCCCGGAGTTTCAAAGCTACGTCCCATGAAAGATGAGACTACCAGCCGTTCTGCCATTGAAAACTGCTTAAAACGTCCGGCTTTCCAGCTCGTGCTGGAACCAGATCGTGCCGGGAAGCTGCTTCTCGACCTCGGGCAGCAGCTTTTCCACGGACGCCTCAGCGGGCTCTTCCACATGCATCAACACCATGACCTTGGGGGCGATGAGGTTTCGCACGGTCTGGATTCCCGCGGCGTTCAGGGTCGCGGCGCTCCATCCAGGTCCAGGCTGGATCGCCAGAGTGAAATTGAGAAACGCCAGATCGATGCCGCGCCTGGCGTAGCCCAGCGTTGTGTACTCCTCGGGGAAATACCCGAGGGTTGCGGGGGCGAAAAGCACTTTCTTCCCTCCCATCTCGAAAAGCGCAGCATAGACGATTGAGCGCCACTGCCCATCGTCGCCATGCTTGAGACGAGCCAGCTCGAGTGTGACCCCATTCACTTCGAGGGTCACGCTCTGTTTCCATTCGAGATCGGGCACGACCACTTGCGATTGGATCTTCTTGAACTCCGGACTATCGTGTTCCATCTGCCATCTGACTTCGGGCGTAGTCACAAGGACGGTCTTGGGATTGTTGAGCAGAAACCTCACGCTTGAAGCCGGCGAGTGATGGTCGATGTGGTTATGGCTGATCAGAACCACGTTGATGTGGTCGAAAGGCGGCTCTCCCCGTTCCATCTTTTTGAGCAGGTCTGGAGAGGGGGTGGTATAAGGCCATTCCTTCGAAGGCTCGATGAGCGCGTCCGTCAGGATTTTCTGGTCGCCCGAGACGAACAAGAAGCCGCAGTGCGCAATGTAGGTGACGGAGAGATCGGAGCTCTGGGGCATGGTATTGGTTGCAGCAGCCTGGGCGCCGGAAGTGGCGCATATGACAGCGAAGATGGCCGGTACGGCGAAGCTAATCAATAAACTAAACGAAGAGCGATTTGAATGCAGATTCGTCATAAAAGTCCGTCCTTTGGCGGAAACCCTCGACATTCATACTCATCTGGCACCGCGAAGAGGTCGAGGATAATGGTGCCGTTGGGATCGTGGCGCTGCGGACTGGCTACTCCAGCTAGCGAAGCGGTAAGTTGGGAGGCCCGCAGAGATTGGCAGGGAAGGTCACGCGCTTCGCAGGGGGACGCGCCTTCGCTCTTGCCGAGTAGGAGCATGGAGGATTTTGGCCACGGGCGCATTTGTGCAGCGAATGCCTTGCGGAGACATGTTTGTCTTTCGATCTCCCCGACGGCATGGATGGAGCGCTATTCGGCGCGCAGGGCCTGCATGGGTTCGATGGAAGCCGCGCGGCGCGCCGGGATGTAGCTTGCCAGGAAGGCCACTCCGGCCAGCAGCAGCGAAACGCCGGCAAAGGTGAGCAGATCGGTAGCCTGGACACCGTAAAGCACGCTGGACAACGCGCGCGTTACCGCGAAGGCTGCAGCTAATCCTAGGCCGAGACCGATGAGGACCAGCCGCAAACCCTGCACAATGACGATACGCAATACGTTGCCGGAATTGGCGCCAAGGGCTATGCGAATGCCGATCTCATGGGTGCGCCGCTTGACGGAATGAGAGACCAATCCGTAAAGACCCAGCGTGGCGAGAAAGAGAGCGATCGTGCCTTGCGCGCCCGCGATCACAAAGCCAAAGCGCATAGGAGCCATGGCCATCGGACTGCCGGCGACCTGCTGATCCATGGTGCGAATGTTGTAGATCGGCAGATCCGGATCCAACTGCGCGACGATCTGCTTCACCTGCGAGGTGAGTTGCATGGGATCCATCCCTGTCCGCGCCGCGAGAGTGACATTGCCCTCATAATGCTGCGCCAGGGGATAGAAGACAAGCGGGCGATTCGTGTCGGTCATGGCCAAAACGCGCATATCGCCGACCACGCCGACGACCTGCATGTGGTCGCGCTGGAGCACCAGGCGCTTGCCCACGGGATCGTCGTTCGGCCAAAGCTGCTGGGCCAGGACGCGGTTGATGATGACCACGCGGGGCGCGGAGGCGTCGTCCTGATTGGTAAAATCGCGGCCCGCGGCAACTCGAGTCCCCATGGTTTCGAGGAATGCATGATCGACGGCAAAGCAAGGCACATCCAGAAACTTCTGGCTCTCCGTCGGAGTTTGGCCCTCCGGCCAGATGCCCCCGCGCATGCCTTTGCTGGTATCGAAGGGAACCGCATCCGCCAGGCTGGCATTGCGCACTCCGGGCAAGGCGCGAACCTTATCCAGCAACTGCTCTTGAAAGCGCCGTCCCTGGTCGTAGCTATAGCGTTGCAAGCGAAGATCGACGGAGGCGAGAAAAAGATTGTCCGTTCGAAAGCCGAGATTCACCTGCGACAATTTTTGTACGCTGCGCAGGGCAAGCCCGGCGCAGATCAATACCACACAGGAGAGGGCCACCTGTCCAATCACCAGCAAGCTGCGCAGGCGATGGCGGGTTCCGGCTATGGCCGGCGCATTCTTCAACAACGGCAGCACGTCGAGCCGGGTGGCCTTCGATGCCGGCAGAAGTCCGGCGAGGAGGCCCGTGACCAGCGATGCAACGAAGGTGAAAACGAACAATCGCCAGTCCGTGCCGGTCTCGGACGGCGGCGCAAAGTCACGCGGCCAGATAATCTTGTTGAGAGTGGGGCTTACGGCGATGGCGGTCATGGCGCCGATGACTCCAGCGGCGAGAGCGAGGAGTGTACTCTCGGCCAGCAATTGGCGCAGCAGCCGCCAGCGTGTAGCCCCCAAAGCGCCGCGGATCGCCACTTCCCGCTCGCGATCGGCAGCGCGGGCATAGAGCAGATTGGCCACATTGGCCATCGTGATGCCCAGTACCAGCAGCGCCATGACCATCAGGACGGAGACAATCAGCGGTGTGAAATTGGCCACGAATGGCGACGGCCGGCTCATGGATTCGCGCATGACCGCAGCCCCTGCCCCCAGCGGGTGCATTCCGGCATAATCCTGGAGCAGGCGCGCCATCACCAGAGCGGTGGCGGCGCGCGCTTGCTCCAGGCTTGCACCGTGTTGCAAGCGGCCCATCATTAAGAATGCTGTATCGCCGCGGTCGGAAATAAATTGGCCACGATCCGGGGTCATCTGCGGCAACATCGTAGCCGGCACAAATCCGCTCAGAGCCGTGCCCCACTGCGCGCCCACAAACTTGGGCTGCGTTACGCCCACCACGGTAAACGGCAGGCCGTTAAGCTTCACCGTCTGGCCGACGATGTGCGGGTCGGCGGCAAAGCGGTTCTTCCATGCGTCGTATGTCAGAACGATGATCGCATCCGCGCCGACCGTTTTGCCCTCATTGGGCAGGAAGAGCCGCCCTATCATGGGCTGCGCGCCCAGCACCGTAAAGTAGTTGCCGCTGACCAAGTGTATGAAGGTCCGCTCGGTAGACTCGCCCGTGCGGCTCAAGTGAACCGGCGTCTCCATGTAGGCCATGATGCCGGAGAAGGTCTTCGCCATCTCCGGAACTTCATGGCCGTCCCCTTCGGCAGAGCGCCGAAAGTCCAGAAAATCCTGATACGAAAACGGGAAATCCAGGCTGCTCTCCGGGGCCTTCTGGGCAATCACCACCAACCGTCCCGGGTCCGCTGCCGGCAGAGGCCGCAAAAACAGATCATTGATGAAAAAGAAAATGGTGGCGTTGACGCTGAGCCCCAGCGCCAGTGTGATGACAGCAACGGCCGTAAATCCCGGCGATCTGCGCAACTGGCGGATCGCGTAGCGAAGGTCCTGAAGCAGCAAGTTCATCGTTCTTTCTCCTCGATGGGGAGCGCTATTCGGCGCGCAGGGCCTGCATGGGTTCGATGGATGCAGCACGATGGGCGGGAATCCAGCAAGCCGCGAGTGCGATGGCGGAGAGCAACGGCGGGACCAGCGCGAAGGTGAGTGTATCGTGAGGTTGAATACCATAGAGGAAGCTGGAAGCGAGTTTAGATATCAACCATGCAGCTGGCCAGCCGAACGCAATCGATATGAGCGTCAACACCAAGCCCTGGCGCAGGATGAGGCGTTCGACGCTGCCCGGTTGTGCGCCCAATGCCATGCGAATGCCGATCTCGCGCGTGCGCCGGCTCACCGTGTAACTCATCACACCGTAAAGTCCCACGACCGCCAGCACCAGACCAATGCATCCGAATGCGCCGAACAGCGTGGCCGCGAGACGGGGCAGAAAGAACGCAGTCCGGACGTGCTCCTCCATAGTCTCTTCGTTGAAGATGGCCATGGTTGGATCGAGCGCGTGAATCTGCCGCCGCACTGCCTCTTTGAGCGTGGCGGGATTTCCCGCCGTGCGCACTACCAGCGAATAGCCCATCAGGGAGGGATCGCCTGCGAGGCTCTGAGCAATCGAGCGATAGAGTACCGGACGCACCTCCTCGCCCAGCGTGCGCGACTTGACGTTGCCGGTTACGCCGATGATTTCGTAGGTAGTTCCGCCTCCGTCGACGCGCCGCCCGATTGGGTTTGCGCCGCCAAAGACCCGTTCGACAAAAGCGCGATTGACGATTGCGACCTTTTGGCCAGTTGCGACCTCACCGCCGAAATCGCCTCCGGAAATGCGCGCAATGCCCATTGTCTCAAAGTAGCCTGGCGCCACCATGAAGAGTTCGGCGTAGGTATCGGACTTGCCTTGGTCAGACCCTCCTTCGGCGTGAAAGCTGTCGCTGCGGTCACCTCCAGATAGAGGAACCACATCCGTCGAGGTTACAGAGACAACGCCTGGCAGAGCCGCAACGCGCTGCTGCATCTGCGTCAGAAACGCAATAGTGCGTTCCGTCGTGTAGCCGTGTACCCGTGGGTCGACGGACATTGTGAGCAGATGTTCCGGACGGAAGCCGATGTCGATGCTGGCTGCACTCTGAAGGCTGCGAAGAAAGAGTCCGGTAATACAGAGCAGAACCACAGACATGGCGATCTGCGCGGCCACGAGGAGATTGCGCAAGCTGACGCGGCGGCCCGGACGGGCCAGTGCATCTTCGCCCTTGAGTGCGTTAATCTGCTGCGGACGCGACGCGGTCCAGGCCGGAGCCAGCCCCAGCATCAGCCCGCTTATCACGCTCAGTGCGAAGGCAAAGAACAGTACACGCCAGTCCACGTCAATACGCACATCGATAGGAACTGGCGCGGGCAGATGGAGCGCCGAAAGCGACCGCGTAGCCCAAAGCGATAGAACTACGCCGAGTACGCCGCCGCCCAGACCCAGCAACACGCTTTCCATAAGCCGTTGCCGCAGCAGTTGGCCACGGCTGGCTCCCAAAGCCAGGCGTATCGCCATGTCGCGCTCTCTGGCGGCAGCCCGCACAAACAGCAGGTTGGTCACATTGGTGCCGGCGATAGCCAGCACCAGTAGCACCACCACCGACAGCGCGGCCAGGAAGATGACCACTCCGGTCCGTTGACCGGGCGGCAGTGATCCCGCCTGATCGATCGAGAATCGATTTCCTTGGTCGGTCTTGGGATTGCTGAGAGCAAAGCGTTCGGCAAGCGTATTCAACTCCGCCGCAGCCTGCGTGCGCGTCACACCCGGCCTTAGCCTACCGACCACTGCCAGCCAATGGGCATCGCGGGAATCCTGCGGAGGAGCGGTGACCGCCAGTTGGCGCGTATTACCGAGCGGCACCCAGAATTCAGTGCCGAGGAGTTGGTCGACGCTGTGGAATGTCGGTGTTACCACTCCGACCACCGTGAACGTCCGTCCTGAAAGGATCACAGGCTTGCCGATGATACCTCTGTCGGCGTTAAATCTGCGCTGCCACAGGCCGGCTCCCAGCACAACTTCGGGTGCATCCTCCCGGCCGCTGATGAACCCGCGCCCCAGCACCATGGGGAGTTCGGTCACCTCGAAGAAATTGCTTGTAACCCCCTGGCCCCACACGCGCTCCGGCTCTCCGCCGCCGCCAATCGAGGCCGGCATCAACGCATAGTAAGCGGCAACGCCAGAAAAGGATTTGGCCTGATTGCGGATGTCGTTATAGACCGGAAAGGCGAAGATGTTGCAGCATTGATCTCCGTCGTGGGTAGTGGAAATCGACAGCAGGGTCTTGGGGTCGCCCATCGGCGCAGGGCGCAGGATGAAGCGGCTGACCATGGAGAAGATGGTGGTGTTGGCGCCGACGCCCAGTGCTAGCGTGAGCACGGCGGTCACCGTAAATCCCGGCGACTTGCGCAACTGGCGCAGCGCGTAGCGAAGGTCGTGCAGCAGCGTATTCATCTTTCTTCTCTCCTCGACGGCGCGCTATTCGGCGCGCAGCGCCTGCATGGGTTCGATGGATGCGGCGCGGCGGGCGGGAATAAGCGCGGAACCAGCGGAAACCACGATCATTGCGGTGACAGCCAGAACGAAGCTCACCGGGTCCAGCGGCGACATCTGGTAGAGCATCGACTTGAGCGGGCGCACCGCGAGCAGCGTGAGGGGAATGCCGGCGGCAAGCCCCGCGATCAGCACCCACAGGCCTTCGCGCAGGACCATGACCAGCACCTGCGCGCGACTTGCGCCGAGGGCCATGCGCACCCCGATCTCGGTGGTGCGGCGGCTCACCCGGAACGAATGCGTGCCGTAGAGGCCGGTGGCCACCAGCAGCGCCGCCAGCACGCCGAAAAACCCGCCCATGGCGGCAAACATGCGCTGTTGCGCATAGGACTCATCGAACTGCTCCTGCTGCGTCATGGGCTTCTCGATGGGCACATTCGGATAGAGAGAGGCGACGGTCTTGCGCAGCTCCGGCAACATCGCCATTGCGTCGCCGCGCGTGCGCACTTCGATGTTCATGGGGCCAAGCGCGGGCGCCTGCATATGGGCAAAATAGTCCATCGCCATCGGCTCTTCGTCCACTGAAGTGTATTTGCTGTCGCGCACCACACCGACGATGGTGGAGCGATGCTTGCCTCCGCCCAATACGTGCCCCAATGGATTGGTGTTGGCCAAATACTTCTTCACGAATGTCTCATTGACCAGCGCAACGTATTGGGTGTTCTGTCCGTCAGACTCGGCGACGTCGCGTCCGGCAAGGATGGGAATCCCCATGGTGTGAAAGTACCCAGCGCCCACATCGTTCGAACGCAAAACCTCGCCCTGCTTCTGGACACCATCGAGTGTCAGGTTGTCGATATTCTGCCAATGGGAACCGGGACGGAACTGCGCCATGGAAACTGAAATCACGCCAGGAACCTGCCGCAGCCGATCGAGCAAAGTGCGGTAGAAGATGTGCGAATCGGTTTGGCCTTGCGGCGTGACGCCAAAGACAAGCAGGCCCTCGGCCTGCATTCCCAAATTCTGGGTGGCATAATTGCGCAGCGTGCGCAGCAGCAAGCCTGCGGCCATCAGAAGTACGAGGCAGATGGCCATCTGCCCGGCCAGCACGATGCGTCCGCCCAGAGCACGGCTTCGGCTTGCAGTTGTGTTGGCGGAAGTTGTGCGCAACACACCGGCGACCGGAACGCGCAGGGCGCTCCACAAAGGAACCAAACCAAAAGCCAGCGCGGCCAGCGCGGAGATGAGCAGAGTGAAGAGCAAAACATTGCGGTCCGGACGGAGGCCGGTTTGAATGCCCGACCACGACGACAACATGCGCGTGGCTGAGAGCGCGAAGAGCCAGCCCAGCGCCGCGCCGGCGGCGACCAGCAGCAGACTCTCCGAGAGCAACTGACGGAAGATGGATGCCCGTCCGGCTCCCAACGCGAAGCGAAGGCTGAACTCGCGCTGCCGCACCGAGTTGCGCGCCTGCACCATCATGGCTACGTTGGTGCAGGCGATCAACAGCACCAGCCCAACCAGTCCCATGAGAATCCGCAACGGCTCGCGGTACTGCTCGTTGAAGCCGCCGATGCCGCGCGCGGGCACGAACTCCAAGAGCGGCTTCCATTGTTTGGGATCGACTGTGCCGACGGTCTGTTTGACCACCTCGCCAAATGTGCCGGCGAGCGCCTGCTGCGCCTGCATCGGCGAAACGCCTGGACGCAAACGCGCAATCATTTGCAGGCACCACCACTTTGGAGAACCGAAGAGCGTTTTGTACTCGGCGGGCATACCCCATGCGTTCAATTCAGGCCGATTCTGCAAGGGAATCCAGAAATCGGTTGCGGTAGCCGGTTCAATGCCCTTGAATCCGTGAGCCGCAACGCCCACGACCGTCATGGGGATGCCCTTGACATAGAGCGTCTGGCCCAGGATGGCGGGATCACGCGCGTAGCTGCGCGTCCAGTAGTCGTAGCTAAGCACGGCTACTGGCGCGTGGTTCTTTTCGTCTTGCAGATTGAAGCCACGCCCACGCTCCAGACGCGCGCCCAGGCCGGAGAAGAAGTTGCCGCTGACCTCCTCGCCCTCGGCCTCCTCCGGCAACTCCCCGTGGCGCACGGCCAAACTGCCGAAGGCATTGAGGGGAACATAGGCGATCAACTCCTCGAAGACATCGCTGCGCTGGCGCAAGGCTTCGAACGCATCTACGGAGAAAGATGTGCTAAAGTTTCCGGAGTTGTCGGACCCCGGCGGGTTTTGCTCGCTATTGGGCATACGCACGTAGGAGAGCCCTTGCGGGCGGCTCACCGGGAGCAATTGCATGAGGATCGCGTTCATCACGCTGAAGACCGCGGTGTTGGCGCCGATGCCGAGCGCCAGCATCAATACCACGGTCACCGTAAATCCTGGCGTCTTGCGCAACTGGCAGAAGACATGGCGCAGATCCTTAAACAAGGTCTCCAAGGAAGCTCCCATGCGCATGATCGCGCAATCTTGTTGAAGCACGTTCCCTGCCAAATCGTCGTGGTCGTAAGCTGTTGTTTTGGAGAGACATACGCCTGGTCGGCGATTCCCTCGTATGCTGGATTTGTGCGGAATAGAGAATCGTTGTCCGAAACCGAACAGCATTCGAATCGAAGCTTCGGAAGAATCTCTCCTGTGGATCAGGCGAGTTTCCACAGCCCGACCGTTAGTTTTGGGGTCCAAAGGCCGTTCTCAAGTCTGCCGTTTTCTCATTGGTTGACGCAGAATCGCCGAATCACTCATCGACAGCATCGTGTAGGAAGTCACCGAATGCTCGGGTTTCGGTCGGATAACCGGCCAAGCGTTAGTTGCCAATTCTGCATTACGCACCCCCTACAGCGCGGAGGCAGTCCTGAGTGCCGCGACCGTCTTGGTAGTAGCAAGGCACGCTATTGGGCGTCAGAATGCACTCCAGTCAGAATTTCGCAGCTTATACATTCAGCAGAACAAGAAACCGTATAACAGTGCTGTTTTCTGCCCGTTGCAGGCTCTCCCTGGATTACTCCCTGAAGTCTGGCAAGGCTCAGCTGATCGACCTCCGCGGAATTCTCGATTGACGGTAACAGCCTAAAGCACGTTTCCAGGCTGGTCAGACCTGGAAATGCGCATTGGCGATTTAGCATCATCCTAGAACCCTCCAGTCTGCATGAGCGTTTCAATCTATCGAGGCGTGGAGTTGACTACTCATAGCAATGAATACTTGTTTCCAAGCCGTCGGGGTGAAATCCCGCTATCGAGCTTCCCGGCAATTCGTCATCTTGAAGAAAGTGGCGCGCCGCAATCGTAAGCAGTTCGGAAGCGAGTGGCTCCAAAGCTGTAGGACTATGGCTAACACAAGAGTCATTCCTTCTGCGAAACCACGCACGATGCGCCACCCAACCGCTCCAGCAGCTCCCTCACCCGGCGCCGGCTCACCTCCAATACCGTGCCTGTGTTCAGCACGACATCTGCCGTTCCCCCGATCATTGGCCGGACTTCGACGATCGAGTTGAGGTTCACGATAGCTGCCCGGGAAATGCGGAAGAAAATCGCGGCATCGAGCCCTTCTTCGAGATCGTTCAAGGTGGGATCGAGCACGTATGCCCGGTCGCGCGTGTGTGCCCGTGTAAGGCCTCCCTCGGAAGAAAGATACAAAACATCGCGCTGGGGAACCACGCGGTATCGGTCGCCGCAGCGGACCAGCAACCGCGTATTCGCCAGTGGCAACTCCCGTGTTACGCGATCAAGGTCCGTCTCGGTCTTCAGTGGGTCTTCCAGGCGCATCCGTTCAATGGCGCATGCCAACCGGACGCGATTCACCGGCTTGAGCAGATAGTCCATGGCGTGCAGCTCAAAGGCATCCACAGCGTATTGATCGAAAGCTGTGCAGAAGATGACCTTGGGACGGGGACGCGGAAGACACGCCGCCACTTCGAGGCCGCTTATGCCGGGCATCTGAATATCTAGCAGCACAAGCTCCGGCCGTAGCTCGACGACTTTTTGGATCGCCTCTTCGCCATCCGCCGCTTCTCCCACGACCTCCAGGTCGGCAATCGCGCGGAGCAACTCGCGCAACCGTTCGCGCGCGGGCTGCTCGTCGTCCACGAGCAGCACGCGGATCACGGCGCCACCTCAACGGCTTGGGCCGTCCGCGGCATCTCCACGTTGACGACAGTGATCCCCAGCGTGGCATCGCGTCCGATGCTGAGCCGTGCCGCGTCTCCGAAGTAGCCCCGCAGCCGTTCGCGTATGTTGCGCAGACCGTGGCCGTTACCGGAGTGGTCAAACGAGCGCATAGAGGCTTCCTCGAATCCAGGTCCATTGTCGCGCACTTCGATCAGCAGGCGCTCTGCCGAAACCGTGGCGCTGACCTCGATTTTTCCAGGTGTGCGGATCGCCCCCACCCCGTGCTTGACTGCGTTTTCCACCAGAGTCTGCACGATCATCGTGGGAATCCTGACGCTTTCGGTCCCTTCGCCCGCCACCACGGAAAACTGCAGCCGGTCGCCGAAGCGTGTCTGTTCAATGGCCAGATAGGCGCGCACCGCCTCCAGTTCCTCATGCAGGCGCACCCACTCGCGCTCGGAGCGGCTCAGGGTATAACGAAAGACCTCGGCCAACTGCTCGATCGTTTGCTCTGCGCGCTCCGGACGCCGCGGAATCAGCCCGGCAATCGTATTCAGCGCATTGAACATGAAATGCGGATTGATCTGAGCCCGCAACGCCCGAAGTTCCGAGCGGTTGGTTTCCAGAAGCAGTTCCTGTTCCCGCTTTTCCTGCTCCAGGTGCTGTTCACGCAGCCGCATGTTTTCCAGCAGAAACGAGAAAGTCTCCGCAAGCGATGCTAACAGGTCAATGTCTTCGCTGAGAAAGCGTGGACTATGTGCCCGCGGCTGGATGCGGATAAGACCCACGCCCTCGCCATGTAACCGGATCGGCGCCTGCATGGATTCTCCTGCCTCCTTTTCAAACAAGGCAGTGGATGCGCCGAGCAGAACTTCGGCCTCGGACTGGAATATCTCACTTAACAGCTCCATGGCCCGATGAATAAGTTCGCTTTCGCTGTTGGCATTCTGCAATCCGGTTTGAAAATAACTGCTGGCCTGCCCAGGGAGAAAACGGCGCCCAAGCCAGAGCCGGTCTAGCCAGGCTGATAGCTTGCGCTGCCCCCACGGAGCAAGAAGCACAATGGGCCAGACCGATAGCCCCCAAATCAAACTGCCGATCCAGCCGCGCAAGGGCAAGCCCCACATCCAGGGTGTTACAAAAACCATATACAAGGTAAGCAGAAGCAAAGAAGAATAAAAGAAGGTTGCCTTTTTGATCAGAACATCGAAGAACGTGTAGCGCTCAACATGGTAAGTGACCATGAAAACAAAAGCGAGTGGACACGCATCCCTGAACGGGACGATCCAACTCTCATTTCCCCATAGCCCCCACAGCACGGCTATGCATCCCCATACAGTGACCAGGAGCAGCATACCGCGACGCTGATTGCAATCGCGGAGGTTCTGATAAGGACGACGGGTGGTGCAGAGAACCGCCAAGCTCCCAACTATGGCCAATATCACAGGCGGCATCATCAAAACGTTTCCCAGGGTCCGCGGAACCGCGATACGGAGTGCGCCCATGATTGTTGCTGCTGCAACAATTAACCCGGCCAAACTCAAGGCATAGGTGATGCCGAGACAAGTCAGCCATATTCGACGTAGAGGCAGATAATCCCGCTCGTTGTTGTAGAAGATATGAAACAGTAGAGGTGGAATCAACAGGGAGGTCAAGACATCGACGATATCTAAGAATGTCACCCTGTGGCCCAGGTTATACCCGACCCACTCCTCAGCCGGTATGTCCAGATAGAGGATCGTGTACGTGACCACAAAGACGATATAGGCATTGCCGCCCCACCGCGCCGTTCGCATCCGATTCGCGCGAAGATAGTAGTAAGAAAGAAACAGGAACGCGATCGCGCAGAAACCGCGCACCAGAATGGGAATCAGCGTGTAATACACGTGTAATGGGTAATAGTGTGGCACTGTCCCCTTCCCTCCCCGCTGCGGCTAAAACTCGAAGGTGAACCCTCCGGACGGCAGAATCGGAAGCATCTTGTCGTTAATCAGCGTAACTCCTCCAGTGCTGAAATCATACTCATTGATGCCAAAGTAGCGCACGTTGGTGTGGTTCAGCAGATTGTCGCCTTCCACGTACACGGTCATCTTGGATCGCTTGTAGTAGTAGGCCTTGTTCAGACGGGTGTCCAGGCGGCTGTAGACGGGCACGCGCATCTGGTTGCGCTGGCTGGAGAGCGCGAAAATCTGATTCTGATTGCCAGCTTCTGGAGTTCCCTGGAAGAATCCAACCACCGGAAAGTTGCTTCCGTAGCGAAACTTTCCGCTCCAGCCTACGGTCTTGCTGAGCCGATAGCTTGCAAAGGCATTGACGGTGTGGCGCTGATCGTAGTCGCCGTCAAAGTACAGGTGGTTCAGAGTATCCCGATAACGCGCATATCCAAGGCTATAGGATAACCAGCCAGAGAGCCGGTTGGCGCTCACCCGCTGTAAAGAGAACTCGATACCGTGGGAAGAACCCCGCACAGAGTTGTTCAACGGCGCCTCGTAGACCGGTTCTACGTCCACGCCGTTCACCAGGCGCCATTCGGCTTCCGGCGTGTATGGATCCTGCTTCTCCTCCCGGTCATATAACTCCATTTTGAAACGAATCCTATCGGAAATCAACTGCTCCAGACCTGCGATGTAGTGGGTGGCGCGTTGGGCGCGTAGCGCCGGGTTGCGATTGTTTCCCAGGAGCTGCTCGAGATCGGGAAACTGGGCATATTGCCCATAACCCGCCAGGAGCTTGGTTCTCGACGTTAGTCCGATCGAAAGGCTGGCGCGGGGAAGCCACAGATTCTGCTCTGTGAACTCATAGCGATCGAATCGTCCGCCGGCAGTCAGCATGATTCGACCCTTGCGGCCACTCAATGAAGGCTGCAGGTAAGCGCCATAGCGCCAGACTTGCCCCAGGAAGTTGACAGCCGGATATGCGGAGAATGTAGGCCCGCCGGTGACAACGTTCTCCATATAGTTGTCGTAGTAGTTCTCTGTATTATCTCGCGCCTCGGCCCCTCCATTCACAGTGAATTCGTGTCCAAATTGAATGGTGGCATCGTGAAGAAAGTTGAATGTCTGCGTTTTCGAATTCAAAAGATTGCCGCTTCGAATATTGTTGTTGTCGTTCTCCCGGTTGTAACTGAGATCGGTATGCAGAATTGCCGAGGATTGTGGAGTCCACTGCCAGTTCATGCCGAATACTTCCGCGCGGCTTTGGGTTGTCCAGTTTCCGACCGTGTCGTTTGAATCGGTCCCACTTACATTCAATGGCCCGTAGATTGCAAGCAAGCTCAGGGCATGCCGCGAGGATGGATTCCAAATCAATTTATTTTCAGTGTCGTAGTACGCGATCGACAAACCGGAATCGCCGATACGATTCATCAGGTACTGGAGGTAGCTCTTTCGCGCTGTCACCAGCCAGGCCGCTTTCTTCGACCGGCCCAGCGGACCTTCGGCGGTTACGCCTGCCTGAAAGCAATCCACGTTGATTCGCGTCGACACTTTGTCCCGGCCTGGCTCGCGCGTCTCGACGTTCATGACCGCGGCCGTGCTGTCGCCATATTTAGCGGGGAAGGCGCCGCCCAACAACGATACGGAATCGATGATATCTCCGTTCAATAGCGATACGGAGCCCGCGTCAGGGATCTGTTCAACGTCGTGAAAGGGATCGATCATCAATGCTCCATCGATATAAAATGCGATGTTAGAGGTTCCGGTGCCGCGATAGGCGAAATATGCGTAGTAATCATCGGACGAAACAACACCGGGCAGGGTTTGAATGGCGCGGAACGGATCTTCGAACAAGCCCGACATATCCTTCAGTTCTGAAGCCTGCAGAGTCTGTTCGGTTGTGGCAGTGGGTTCGACCTGATCGAACGGACCGGTAGTCACTGTGACTTGCTCTGTCCGCTTCAGCGCTTCCTGACCTATATCGAGCTCGACCTCCATGTCGGCGCCCGCAGGAATCTGCATCTTCTCTTTGAGCAGCCCATAGCCAACAGTGCTAACGTACAGTTCCACTTCGCCGGGTTCGATGCCGGCAAGGTCGAAGCGGCCTGTATCATCGGTGACCGCCTGAAGCTTCTGATCGCGAATGGAAACCAGGGCTTTGGCGATCGCTTCGCCAGTCTTGAAATCTACGACCTTGCCGCGGAGGTGCACCGTAGTTTGGGCGGTCAGGAGGCCGGTAAACAAGAATAACAGCAGAAACATACAGATTTGCTTGCCCATCGTTCTTCTTTCCTTGCAGGTCAAAGCTCGTTGCGGGTATTGTTCACGTACTGGATTGAAGCGCATGCGTCGCCCGCGAGAAAGCTCTAGGGGCACAGTGGCGCAAGTTTATTCGATTCGTTGACAGCGTTGAAGTAATCCCACTCGCTGTTGTCGCTGAAAATGTAGAAAGTCGCGCCGTTGGGAATGAGCGCGATGGTGATGCCGCCATATCCATTCATGTAAGGCACCCAGAAGCTGCAGCCATATTGAGGGAATTCAGCCGGAGTCATATGCCTGGCCCAAAAGCCATGGTTGTACCGCTGCGTGTTCGGCACGACGGGAGTGCCAGTATCGGGAACAAGCAAGCCCAACGACGACGAATTCTGGAATAGGGAATCCTGCAGCCGCGCGGGATCCAGTATCTGGCTTCCATTGATCATCCCATGATCGCTGTTGAGCAGTTTTGCAATCTTCGCTACATCATCCTGGATATAGAACAGGCCGATGAAGCCCAAAGCTTCGCCGCTTGAGCTGTTATCCGTACGCAACGTGGTCAAGCCGCCCTGGCTGAGGTTGAGCGGCTTGTATACATCGTCGCGGACCATATTGAAGATGTCGGCGCCGCTGCCTTGCTGTTGCTGCAGATAGCCGTTCATGGCTTGATTCAAAATGAATGCAGCAGCGGACTGATACACCCACGTAGTTCCTGGTGAGGCCTGATGAGGGAACGGACTGAAAGCGTCCCCGATCTTGGTGGCGTAAGGTTCCGCATTTTTGAAGGCGGACATCGGAGTGCTGAAATCATCGGACATATACGTAGCGCTCAGGTAGTTTCCTGTTGCCATGTCGATCGTATTGTCAAAGGTCACACTGCTCCAGTCGCCGCCATCGGTATATTGGGGAACATAACTGCGAATAAGCTGGCTGTACACACGGGGACCGTAGAGCTGGCCCAGACGCATCAAAGCTACGCCGTTCAACGCCGATTTTGCCGTGGAATACGACGGCAAGCGCATCTCGCTGCAGAAAGCGTAGTCGCCATAACGCGTTTGGCACCCACCGACGTAGTTGACTCCGTTGATGACGAACCCATAGGTGGTAATATCCTGTTGCGATTGATAAGCGCTGATCAGATTGCTCGGCACGATTCCGGAACTCGGGAAGTCGGTGGTCAATGCGCTGATTGGTTTGGTCGGCAGGCGATTGGCTATCTCGGCCTCGTGATTGCTCTTGATCGTCGCATCGTTTGCCACGGAGTAAGGAGTATATGTGGCTGCTATCTGACCCCACAGGTTGAATTTGATGTACTCACATGTTTCCTGCGTAATCTGGTAGCGCACGTTTGATATATTGGGGGACTTGCTGTTGCTGAACAGGAATGTCATCTCTCCGTTCTGGACGCAGTTCTGGTTTCGCAGCACCAGCGCAAAGGGGAACGCCGCGCGGGAGTAGCCGGAATCGTTGCTCTGCGTCCACACCCGCCCTGGGCCGACGATGTAGTTCCACACCGGACTGCCGGTGTAAACCAGCCCCTGCTGCGCTGGAATGAGGTAACTGCCATCTTGCACGAATTCGAAGCTGAAAGCAGCCAGGTGCTTCCACGGCGAATCGCCCCCGTTGAAGAATCCATAATCGTCCCGCAGCACCACGAGGCTGCCGTTGCTGGCAGTGTTGCCTAATTCCAAGCGGCCTTCGAATACGTCAGTTGGCTCAGCGGCATTGACGGGCATGGCGAAGGCGCTGTCCATGACAGGCACAGGCGGCGTGGCGTTCGAGAAAAGATCGCTTGAACTGAGCGCCGTTTGACTAACCGGCAGTGGTTGGTTGACATTAGCGGGCGCAACGCATCCACCAAGAATCTCACAGAGTAACGCTGCTGGGATGATGAATAACAATCGCTTCATCGGATGTCCCTCTTTTTACGGCAATTGAAGGCCAATCTACAGAATGGTTGAGGTTCCTCCAATCGAATCCGTATGAGTGGCCAGCAGAGACAGATGAGTGGCCACTGAGGGAGAATGACTGGCTTGGGATCTGAAGCCGAAATATGTGATAATTGGGCCGTGTTCTCAACTGGCGAGATTACACAGCGTGCACACGGCACTTCTTTCGGCGATAGGTAACCGTCGGCGAGTTCGATGACCATTTCAAGAAACGGCTGCCGCACGCGATTCGTTTGCTGTCACCTGAATGCCAATACTCTGATCTCATCTGGCAATATCAGGTTCTCGTGATGTCGGAGGTTCCGCGTTTATACAGCGGTCCGAATCGGTCATTGACTGGTTCTTCCAGATTCTGCTTGGAACTGAGATAACGCTCTGTAGTTAAAACAGATGCATGACCCAGGAGAAATTGGATTTGCTCAAGTTCTCCTCCGTTGGAGTGGCACAGCTTGGCGCAAGTGCGTCGAAGATCGTGCGGCGCAATGTGCTCAAGGCCCAGACGTTTTGCGCATTCGCGAACGACATACCAGACAACGTTCTCGGAGATTCCCACAGCACGAGCCGTGTCGGCTCACCGCGCGAAATATACGGCCTTGCTTCAGTTCAGCAGCGGCTAGCCATTGGTCCACTGAATCCTTCACCCATCCCGGCATCGGGACCGTTCGGACATGGCCGCCCTTTCCGACCAGATCAACGATTGCCCAATGTCCCTGACGAATCTGAATGTCGTCGATGTTTAAGGCTGCGAGTTCCGCTCGTCTCAAACCACAGCCAAGAAGAATGGAAATCATCGCAAAGTCACGCTTGTTTCTAAGCCCATCGCCGTCAGATTTGTCGACGAGTAAATGGGCTTGATCGATATTCAACCAGTTTCCAGATCGCTGGCCCAGATGCTTGACTCATTTCACACGCCGGATGCCTGCCGCCAATTCAGGGCTCAGCAGACCGGAATCTGCCGCTTCATAGGCAAGGCGCCACACTGCAGCGAGCCTCTGGTTGATAGTTGCGGATGCCAATCCGAGGCTCTCCAAATAGAGTCGAAATCTGAGCACAACGGTACGATGGAGCGCGAGGCGTGGCTCCGAGCAATACCAGGCGATGAATTGGTCCATCGCAAAGCGATAGTTGCGTAGTGATTGTTGAGAGCTCAGGCTGTTGAGTACGGATGCTTTTGCGTGGTCGAGATCCGGCAAGAGGGGGCACGAAAGCAGTTTATGTCTCCAGTATGTCTCCAGCATGATACTCGTTGCTGAAAGCCGCATAGGTATTGGCGATTCGCGCGTTGTCGACTTTCTGCATTGGGAAATGATTTTCAAGGACGCAACAGGGGAGCTTGCGCCGCCAGGATTTTGAGCGGAGCCCTTGGGCCGCCATCTTCAAGGTATTCTTCGGGGCGGTATCGGAGGACGAAGGCGAACGACTCAAGCCATTCGGATAACTTCGGAGGGTTGCCCCAGCGCGAGCGATAGATGGCTGCAACGGCCGATAAATTCTCCGCAAGCGACGCCGTCAGTTCCCGATCCTCGGCTGCGTCCGTCAAAGTTCCGCTGCTTTCCGCTCCGCCCGATTTCAACTCCGCCACGATGACCTGTGGAGCTGGCCCTGCCATCAGCAGCTCTTCCTTGCTGGCGCGTAGAGCGACCGTGCCCATCGCCCGAAGCAATTCCGATAGCTTCGGCTTGGGACGACGCTGCCGTGTCTTCTCCTCTGCGATCCGCAGCAATGCATGACGAACCGCATCGGCAGGTTCGTCCCCGATGACGTCGTTCTCTTCCCCTGTATCCCACCAGGACATACTTAACTCCCGATCTTACGGCATTTCCCCTACAATCCTGGCCGTATTGTTGGACGTGCAAACTCCGGATTCCCTGAGAAGTTCGCAACAAGAGAGTCGCGGCTTCGGGACACGTCTGAACGAGAAAAGCTCTAGGGGCAAAGACCCGCCTCCTGAACTTTCGGATTAGCCTTGATCTTCTCCTCAAGTGCAGGCATATTCTTCCGGCTCACCTGTTCCCGCCGGTTCATCACATTCTTTTCGCCGCGTATCTTGGTTTCGATATCCTTGTTGGTCTGCTCAAGGAAATTTGCCTGATCCTCATCCAGTCCAGAGACACGGGTCTTCAGCGTCATGTCCTTCTTGAACTCCCAGAACTCACGCTCTTCAGGAGTGAGGTTGGTGCGGCGCAATTCCGTCTCGGCTTCTGCGCGGTGCTGTCCCTGCCGCCGCATGATGTCGTCGGTCTGTCCGATGTATACCTGGCCGGGAAATTTGGGATTCGTTCCTTCGTAGATGAGAAGGTCGCCGAAGTTGTACGAGGGTGCGCCCGCATTGTGCACCAGAACGCCGGAACCGACGAAATAGGTTGAGAACTGTTCGATGTGGAGATTATAGGTTGGGGCGCCAGGCGACTCGTGGATCGCAATTGAGTCCACTGCGACGGACTCGCCGTTGGAGTCTAAGAGCCTCGCGCCTGCCTGTAGCGCCCGAGCTTCGACCCAACGT